>ENA-UOJE01001384-UOJE01001384.1-human-gut-metagenome-genome-assembly--contig:-C23-NODE-1384-length-21975-cov-8.758714_pt1 | contig 21975 bp, 16 predicted proteins | sample MGYA00242341_ERZ723888 | MGnify/ENA metagenome assembly ERZ723888 | reverse complement strand
ATTATCGGGCTGGGAATCGGATTTATGGGAATCGCCAATCTATTGTCTTTTTTTCTGGAGAGGTATCCTGCTCCGTCGGTTTGCCTGTTTGTGGGACTGATCACCGGTATGATGCCTTCACTTTTCCGGGAAGCGGGCGAACAAGGGAGAAGCAAAGGCTCCTATATTTCCCTGATCATTGCCATGGTGGTGGTTTTTGCTCTACTTCTCGGTCTGCAGTTTTCCTCCATTGAAATCGTACCCAACTTTGTCTGGTATCTTTTCTGCGGCTTCTGCCTGGCGCTGAGCGTCATTGCTCCTGGTATGAGTTTTTCCACTCTTTTGATGCCGCTGGGGCTGTACACGCCTTTTGTGGACGGGATCGGCCATCTGGATATGGGTGTCTTGATTCCCGGAGGTCTGGGTGCTCTCATCACGGTCATCCTGTTGGCGAAAGCTGTCAATGCCCTGTTTGATCGGCACTATTCTCTGGCTTTTCACGCCATTATCGGCATTGTCATTGCGGCAACGGTAATGATTATCCCCTATCAGAGCTTTACCGTTTCGATGAACCAATGCATCGTCAATCTGGTGTGTCTGGCAGTGGGAATCATTGCCGCCCTTCTGTTGGACCGTTTCAATCGCAGCGTGACCAAACCGGAAGATTGAACATAAAGAACCAAAAAGAGGGAAGGCATTTGCCTTCCCTCAGCTTGTCCATTTTTGACAAGCTGGAGCGGTGCGTGGACACTTCCCCTGCACCGCTTTTTGTATATTATAATAGCAGGTTTGCACAGGGCGGTCCGCTTCCCATCACCAGTTTTTCATTCGGATTATGCGTCGGACTCCACACATTGGACAAACCTCTCTGCAGCATGCCCACACTGCCAATACGCGTGTTTCCGTCCGACGATAATTTTTACCCAAGACGGAGAAACAGCTTTTGGATAATTTTTTTGCTCAGCGAAAGAAAAAGCTGCACCACAGGTCCGGTCAGCAATGCTGCCACGACCGTTCCGATGCCGACCGTTCCGCCTAGAAAAAAACGACAGCTACAAAAAACACATCACAGCCGATTCGCCCCCCAACGAAACGCGATCCGTCTGTGCTGGTTGATCTTGTCGCTGAAAATCATCGCGATTAGGTCGTTGGGTCCTGTTCCTGAGTTGCTTTTGATGACAACAGACATGCCAAACCCCAGAATCATACAGTCCACCAGCATCAAAATGACCCACAGCGCCGGCGCAGATGATGCGCTGATAAAACCGCCGAATACCCACAAAAAAAGTCGATGATCCAGCCGCCGCAAAATGCGCAAACAACCGTGTCGGGCTTAACATAGCCTTTGATGGTAAGCAGCATCACTGCCATCAGCAAAACCAGCACCGCCACATGGCAACAGTCCCATGCGGCGGGAAATTCCCTGTATCTGCACAGTAAACGTATACGCGCCCATTTCAGTCCTGCCAGCAGGACGAGCAGCCCCCCGTATCCAGTCTTTCCATGTGCGGGACGATGTATCTTTTGAAAACTCCTGATCCGGCACTGCTATTCTCCTTTTGCGCTTATAAAATCAGCATTGCATCTCCAAAACTATAAAAGCGATAACTCTCTTTCACTGCGTAATGGTACGCGGCCATGGTATGTTCATAACCAGCAAAGGCACTGACCAGCATAATCAACGTACTTTCAGGCAGGTGAAAATTGGTGAGCAGGCCGTCCAGCAGCTGAAAGCGGTAACCGGGATAGATGAAAATGCTGGTCCAGCCCTCGGCGGGTTTTACCAGTCCATCGGTTAAACCGACGCTTTCCAGCGTGCGGCAGCTGGTGGTCCCCACAGCGATTACCCGTCCCCCGGAAGCACGAGTGCGATTGATAAGATCGGCCGTTTCCTGAGACAATTCATAATGCTCTGCATGCATCTTGTGTTCTGTAATGTCATCAACCTTTACAGGTCGGAATGTGCCCAGCCCCACATGCAGAGTAACAAAGCCGATCTCCACCCCCATCTGCCGAATCAGATTCAGCAATGCAGGGGTAAAATGCAGTCCTGCCGTAGGCGCGGCGGCAGAGCCAAGCTCCTTGGAATATACTGTCTGATAGCGTTCCTTATCCTGCAGTTCATGAGTGATATAATGCGGCAGAGGCATCTGGCCTATTTGCTCCAGGATATGATAAAAATTTCCCTGATAGCGGAAACGCACCTTGCGATTTCCCTCATTCAAAATTTCTTCAACGTCGGCCTCCAGCAAACCGCCGCCAAATATCAGGGTATCCCCCGGTCTAGCCTTTCTACCAGGACCGGCTAGAGCCTCCCATGTATTCGTACCCAAAGGCTTAAGCAGCAGCAGTTCCACCGCGGCGCCGGTACCTTTGCGGCTGCCGTACAGCCGAGCAGGCAGCACCCGGCTGTCGTTGAGAATCAGGCAGTCTCCCGGTTTCAGGAAGGAGGGCAGATCATAAAAATGCTTGTCCGTCAGGGCGCCGCTCTGACGCTCCATCACCAGCATTCGGGAATGATCCCGTGGCTCCATCGGTTCCTGGGCAATCCGCTCCGGAGGAAGCTCATAATAAAAATCGCTTTTATTCATAATAAATCCCTGTCTTTCTGCGGACAGTTTCGCCCTGCTGACGAATCTGCCGTCCTTATACCAATTTTATTTGACAAGAGAGACGCCTAATGCTACAATGATGGCAAGCAAATGTCAAGTGAATATAATGAATAGAGGCGCGTTGGGCAATCAGTAGGCTGCGGGAGATACCGGATCGATGACCGCAGCGGAAAGGGGCCGACGCCGAAGGGGATTGACCGCCGGACGGAAAATGCCCTGGCTTCACAGTGAAAAACTGTGTGGCTGTCATCATACATGTGATGGAGCGCTATTCCGCTGACGGCAGGCTAAGCCTGTCCCAACGCCAATAGATCTATTATATGTCGATGACAGCCGGTTTTCAACCGGTTTTTTTATTGTCTGAAAGGAATGGATGAAAATGAAAAAGTTCAACGTTGGAATTATCGGCTGCACGGGAATGGTGGGCCAGCGGTTTGCCCTTCTGCTGGAAAATCATCCCTGGTTTCAGGTAAAGCTGCTGGCGGCCAGTCCCCGTTCCGCCGGCAAAACCTATGAGGAAGCGGTGGGAATCCGCTGGTCCATGGAGAAGCCGATGCCCGCCGCCATGAAGGACATGGTAGTCCGGGATGCCTCACACGTAGCGGAAATCGCCGGGGAAGTGGATTTTGTCTTTTGTGCGGTGGATATGCCCAAGGCGGAAATCAAAGCGTTGGAAGAAGCCTATGCCAAGGCGGAGTGTCCGGTGATCTCCAACAACAGCGCCAACCGCGGCACGCCGGATGTGCCTATGATTATTCCTGAACTCAATCCGGAGCACGCTCAGGTCATTCCATATCAGCGCGTCAGGCTGGGAACCAAACGCGGTTTTATCGCTGTCAAATCCAACTGCTCCCTGCAAAGCTATGTTCCCGCCCTCTTTCCTCTGTCCAAGTGGGGAGTCAAACGGGCGTTGGTCTGTACCTATCAGGCCATCTCCGGCGCGGGAAAGACCTTTGAATCCTGGCCGGAAATGGTGGATAACATGATCCCCTATATCGGCGGCGAGGAAGAAAAATCTGAGCAAGAGCCGCTGAAGATCTGGGGCAAGCTGGAAAACGGCGTTATCACCCCTGCCTCATCTCCTGCCTTTACCGCTCAATGCCTGCGGGTACCGGTAAGCAACGGTCATTTTGCCGCTGTTTTCTGTGATTTTGAGAATAAGCCCTCCAAGGAAGAGATCATTGAAACCTGGACCGATTTTCGCGGCAGAGCGCAGGAACTGGAACTTCCCAGCGCCCCCAAGCAATTCCTCCATTATTTTGAAGAGGACAACATGCCTCAGACCAAGCTGCACCGCAGTCTGGAAGGCGGCATGGCGGTATCTCTTGGCCGGCTGCGGGAGGATACCCAATATGATTACAAATTTGTCGGTCTTTCCCACAATACTCTGCGCGGCGCCGCCGGCGGCGCGGTCCTGATGGCGGAGCTGCTTTGCGCGGAAGGATACATGGATTAATGCAGTAAATTAAAACTCACTACCGCCGATTGAAAGGAAGGCTGTCAGAATGAGTAAGCAAACGATTTTTACCGGCGCAGGCGTCGCCATCGTCACCCCAATGCATGCGGACGGCAGCGTTAATTACGAGCGTTATCGTGAACTGATTGAATGGCAGATCGAAAACGGTACCGACGCTATTATCACCTGTGGCACGACAGGAGAATCCTCCACTCTGAATCATGAGGAACATATTGCCGTTATGCGTACGGCCGTGGAACAGGCTGCTGGTCGGGTTCCTGTCATCTCCGGCACCGGTTCCAACGATACCGGCTATTGTATCGAGCTCTCTTTGGAGGCGCAGAAGCTTGGGGCGGACGCCCTACTGCTGGTCTCCCCTTATTACAACAAAACCTCTCAGCGGGGACTGATCGCCCACTATACGGCTATTGCCGATGCGGTGGAACTGCCCATTATTCTCTATAACGTTCCCTCCCGCACCGGCGTGGATATCAAACCGGAAACCATTGCCAAGCTGGCGGAGCATCCCCGGATTGTGGCAGTCAAGGAGGCCAACGGCAATATCTCCGCTGCCGCTCAAGTGGCTGCGCTGTGCGACATTGACATCTATTCCGGCAACGACGATCAGATCGTGCCGCTGCTCTCCCTTGGCAGCAAGGGCGTGATCTCTGTTCTTTCCAACATCCTGCCGCAGCAGACGCACGATATCTGCGCCAAATGGTTTGCCGGCGATGCGGCGGGCAGCCGGGCGCTGCAGTTGGAATACCTGGAATTGGCCAACGCTCTCTTCAGCGATGTCAATCCCATTCCTGTCAAGGAAGCCATGAATCTCATGGGCATGGATGTGGGCGCCTGTCGTCTGCCGCTGCTGGATATGGACGAAGCCGGCCGGAGCAAGCTGGCCGGCGTGCTGAAAAAATACGGTCTGATGAAGTAAAACTCATACCGGACGGTGAAAGCATAAGGAAAGGAATGTTCCCCCTATGATGCGATTGATTCTCAGCGGATGCAACGGAAAGATGGGACGGGTTATTACCGCCTGCGTCGCCGAACGCTGCGACTGCGAAATTGTGGCCGGATTTGATATCAACACCGAAAGCCACGCTGGTTTCCCTGTTTACGCCAATCCGGCTAACTGTAGCATTGAGGCGGATGCGATCATCGATTTTTCCCATCCCTCTGCCCTGAACGGCATTCTTTCTTATTCTCGGGAGCATCGGATTCCGGTGGTGATCGCCACTACTGGTTTGTCTCCCGAGCAGATTCAAAAGGTACGGGATGCTGCTGACAATGTTCCTGTTTTCTGGAGTGCCAATATGTCCCTGGGGATCAGCCTTTTTATGGAGCTGGCAAAAAAAGCGGCTTCTATCCTGGGCAATGATTTCGATGTGGAAATTCTGGAAATGCATCATAATCAAAAGGTAGATGCGCCTTCTGGCACTGCCCTGATGCTGGCCGATGCCGTAACAGAGGGATTGGATTATAAACCTCAGTATGTTTTTGAGCGGCATTCCGTGCGTAAAAAGCGGGAAAAGGCAGAGATTGGTATTTCCGCTATCCGGGGCGGCACCATTGTTGGTGAACACCAGGTAATATTCGCCGGTCATGACGAAATCTTCACCATCTCACATTCCGCACGCTCCAAAGAGATTTTTGCCGTCGGCGCTATCAATGCAGCTCTGTTTCTAGCTAAGCAACCTGTCGGTTACTATACCATGGCCGACTTGGTTGCTCAAAGCGAATAATACTATCTTAAAACCAACAGCAAAGACTCCCTCAAAATGAGGGAGTCTTTGCTGTTGGTTTTATAAATACAAACCGAAATCCGTAAAGCAGTATCCGCTATTCCATCCTGGATTGGAGCCATCTCCGCCTCGCCATAAGGGAGAGTACTGGAAAAAGCTGCCTGGTCCTACCATATAGCTTTCCCCTTCGCCGTCATGATGCGGGCCGAGCAAATTGCGCAGAGTACCGGTCAACTCCACCTCGATTTCGTTGTCGCCCTCATGCAGAAGGCCGTCCAAGGACACCTCATAAGGCGCCCAGAGGATTTTCCCCGCTTCCTTTCCATTGAGTCGCACCGCTGTCACCATAGCGCCGCGGCGGGACAAACGCAGACTGCGGTGGATGCACTCCTCTTTGCTGAGATGTATCTTCTGACAGAGAGTAATCTTCCCGGCAAAGAAAGGAAAGCCTTGTTCCACCAGATTGCCGCTTTCTACTGCTTCCGGACGAGCAGTGATAACAAATTCCCCGTCGCAGCGGGAAGCCTGCCGTTCCAGCCGGGTAAAAGGCGCTTCCGCTATCACACCGAAATCTCCGATGAGATACACCGCCTCCAGCTCCATATCGTAGCTGAGTTTATTCTTCTCTGATTCGAACTGCAGGGATTTTCGGATATTGTCATATACTTCCTGACTCTGCTGGAAATGGACCGACAGCCGCAGTTCATTGGTTCCCTTTCGCACCTGCGGCAACGACAGACGGATAAAGGAACGGTCGAAATAATAGCCATTCGGCTGCTTTTCCACTTCTTCGCCGTTGAGGAAAACCTTGAACAGCTCCGGCGTCTCCAACACTAATTCCGGCGGATTCACCGGCTGCTCTCGTACCTGGAAACGAAAAGCCAGTTCCACTTCCACCGGCCGCTCCAAAGCACAGGCCATCTCTTGAATATTGTTCACCGGCAGATCCCGTCCCACCAGTTCGCCATCGAACCAGCAATCGCAGACATCCAGCGTCAAAGCGTTGGGATCGGCGCGAATCACCTTCCAATCTTCCGTCGGTTCCAAAGGCCGGAAAATATCTACGGCTGTCTGCGTTTCAAGAGATTCCTCAAGACCGTCAAAAAGCACCGCTGATCCCATTCCTTCCAGCTTCAGCGTCACTTCCGTACCATCCTGACGGCTTTCACCCTCCAGCGATATCAGGGCACCGGTTTCCTGGTTCAGCATAGCGATCCGCCCGCATCCCAGCTGCACCGTCACCCGTCGGGGCCGGGGGGCGGAGTTCACCAGATAGGTCATGGTAACGTCGCCGAATCGCCGAATGGTGGCACCGATATCCCGGCCATCTCCATCGACTTCCGTCAGATGCACCCGGCAGATATCCGATGGTAAAGCGGCTGTTATTTCCGCTATCGGGCGGATGATCCCCGCTTTCGCCAATATGGCCGGTTCGTCGGAAGCTTCTCCATCCACAAGGGCGGGAATTCGGTCGCTCCAGATGAGGATACCGCCCGTCTTCTGCAGTGCCTGCAGCAGTTCTAGCACCGGACGGCTGATATTGAGGCAGGGCGGTACCAGTACCGCGCGATACCGCTGGGTTCCCACCTGCAGCCAGCCGTTTTCCACTGCGCCGTGACGCTGAAGAATCCGTTCATCTCCCAGATGATAAGGAATCTGAGCATCCTCCAGTGCCTTCATTAGCGCGGCAAAGTCGTTGTCCAATTCCTGCAACCCCGGATTGGTTGTATCGTTGTAGCACACCCATGCGGAGGTCTGGGGATGGATCAACAGCGTCTCAAAGGGGACCTCTCCTTCGGACAGGAGCATTCCGATCCGACTCATAGCATCCACGAATCGGTGATATTCATCCCACCAAGGCTGCTGAAAGAATAGTGTAGCGGGATAGTCCCGTTTGCGTATCCCCCGCAGGGTATATCCCTCCAGATGCGGACACATCAGGGTGATGCCCCGCACCATCTGATGTTCGTAAATCCAGCGCAGTTCTTCAAAGCTGACATTCCAGCCGCACAGGGCAAAGGTTTCGCTGAGAATTTGCTTTTTTCCCAGCTGATGGGCTACCGAAGCCACCTGTACCGGCGTTGCCGGCACCGCTGTGGATCTGGTCAGCCAGTCCATACCCGGAATATGCATAAACTCATAGCTAGGCATACAGGCGCCGTTGCTCACAAGCTGGGAATGAAGGGTTTCCTCCAGCACCATATGGCCGGTAAGCCGCACGCCGTTATCCTCGCACCAATCGTAAATCTGCTTCATGAAATGGTCCGCGAACATATCCCGGACCAGCTGCCAAAAGCGCACCCGGGTCCGCCGCCATTCACCGGTTTCATAAAACAACTCCGGCAGCCGGGGCAGCAGATCCTCCCCAAAAGTATCCTGATAAGTATCCGGCAGCAGCAGCGACCAGGGAATGCCGTTGCGGGAAACCTGCGGTTCATCGGTAAAAAAGCCTGCCATATTCTGGAAGGCTGTCCCCAGCTCGTCCCGGTAACGTTGATGCGTGCAACGGAGAAACTCTTTGGTTACCTCTGGATCCAGCAGATCCACATAAAAAGGATTCACTTCATAGTAGAAACGCATCCGCTTATCCCCATAGGAACCATAAGCAATGGTCCGGGGCAGATCGGCATTCTTCGCCGATTCCGCCCATTCCCAGCGCAGATATTTTTGCTGATAGCGTTCCCCCATACCGTTGACTACACCGCTGCCGAAACCGCTGGGCCAGCCGTTTTCATCGTATCCCCAGGCGTACATTCCCCGTTCGCTGCCTTCATCCAGGCTGGCGGAAACATTTTCCATCCACTCCGGGCCCATGTATGCGGTCTGCAGGCCGCCCCGGGCATGCATGAAAAAGCCACCCATCCCTTGTTCATCCATTTCTTTAATCTGCCGGCGGGTTTCTTCCGATTCCAACCGGTCGTTCCAGGACCAGAAGGGCACCGGCCGATACGCTTTGGGAGGATTCTGCAATGCTGCTTTCCACTGATTCTCCATATCATCTTTTCCTTTCACTTTATATCTGATAATGTTCCAGCAGATAGCGATAAAAACCTACCGCACCTGTCAGGGCATCCGTGTCGATGTTCTCGTCTCGTCCATGGACAGCCGCCATCTGAGCGCCGCTGATCACCAGAGGCGCAAAACGGACAGCCGTGGCATAAGGGGCATAATGACGGGCATCCGTACCGCCAAGCATCACATAGGGGGCAATCCCTGCTTCAGGATAGACTGCCAGAACACAGCTCTCTACATACCGATAAGCGGCGGACGCGGTATCCACCACTGGCGAACAGTCGTGAGCCTCCAGAACCTCCATCTCCACATCAAATCTCGCGGCAATGGATCGCATCTTCTCCAAAGATTCCTCCATAGGCTGATGCACCATGAACCGAAGATTGGCCGTCACCGAGGCCGTCTCAGGAATGACATTGGGTGCACCGCTGCCTTCCGCCATGGTGAAGGCGCAGGTAGTGCGCAGCAGCGCACCGGCCTGACCGCTGATCCCCGGCATGACTGCTTTGAGCAGCGGACCGAACAACCAAATGTTGCCGAAAAGCAGCCGGAAGGGAAAGGTCATGTCTGGCGCCAGATCGGCGAACATCTTCTTCACCGGTTGCGTAAACTTTTTGGAGAAGGGGGAATGGCGTTCCACATGGTTGACAAAGGCGGCCAGGCGGGCGATTGGCGTGTTTTTCGGAGGTGTACTGGAATGGCCGCCCTTGGAGCGGGCGACGAAGCGCACGTCTGCATACCCCTTTTCCAATATTCCCAGCATCGCGAAATGCCCGGTCAGACCGGGCATGGGAGCTTCCACCACAGCGCCGCCTTCATCCAGCACCAGATCTAGCTTCACGCCGTGATCCAGCAGATACCGCACGGTTTTGGGTGCCCCCTCCCCCATGATCTCCTCATTGCAGGAGCTGGCTATGTATACATCCACCGACGGTATAAAACCGTCGGCCAGCAGTCCCTCCACCGCTTCCAGAATAGCGCAGAGGGATCCTTTGGTATCCATAGTACCCCGGCCCCAAATTTTGCCGTCCGCTACCTCGCCCTCAAAAGGAGGATGACTCCATTTTCCCGTGGCTTCCACCACGTCGGAATGAGACATCAGCACCAAAGCGGGCTTACTGGAATCCTTTCCCTGCCAGTGGAACAGCAGGGAGCCGTCGTCCATCATCGCTTTGTTCAGCCGCTCATGGATCAAAGGAAAGAGCGTTTCCAATTCCCGGCGGTAGTCCTCGAAAACCGACAGATCCGTCGCATCTCTCCGGCTAATCGTGGGATAGCTGATCATCCGGGCCAGATCCTTCACATAGCGGTCTCCGTCCAGTGCCATCCCATCCAGCGCCGAGGATGGGGTCTCCCTCTTTTTCCGCTTCAGCAACACGGCCCGGATCACGGCCGCCAGCAACAATATGATCAGCAGACCGACCAGCGCCAGCAGGATATACAACACCCATTTCATTGGCATCATCCCTTAAATCATATTTTTCTTATACAGCAGCCGGGCCACACCGATGGAGATCAGAGCAGAAATAGGCACCAGAATCGCCACGCTGTCCGCTGCCTTAGGCACCAGCAGACAGAGTCCCACCATCGCAATGAAGGGCGCCAAGGCGATTTTGGGAGCCTGTGAGAAATACTTGTAACCCAGCGCGCCGAACAGAGCGGGCACCACATTGTCAAAGGCGGGTTTCAGTGCCGGTTCGGACAAAATCGGCGTTAAAGGAGTCAGAGCCAATACACCGATCATCAACACCACACAGGTCACCAGCGCGGAGGCCGCCACCGACAAAGTGGAAACAATCTCATTCTCCCGGGTGCCGTATTCCGTTCCCGCAATATCCCGGGCGTTCATACAGCAGGGGATTTTCAGGTTCGAGAGGTTGCCGGTGACAAAAGCCAAATAAGTGGCGCCCGTTCCCATCATAGGCGCATAGGTAATCACTTCTACAATGCTGGAAGGAAGGAAAATCAAGCAGACGCCGAAAGCGCCCATCAGCACCCCATTGAGGCTGGGAGCCGCTTTGAAATACAATCCGATAAACAGCGGCACACAGAGCATCAAAAACAGGCAAATCGCCGTCCAGACCCGGCCGTAGAGATGCATGGTATCATCAAAGCTTCGGGCTTCCGTTTTGTTTTTCGCCATCTTCTACGCCCCCTTTCTACCGAAACAGCGACAGCAGCCTAGGCTCCAGCCAGGAATACCCTACGGCGGACGTCATGCCAAGAATCATGCTAACGGACAGGGAAAAGCTTTCCAGCCACTTGAGTTTCGGTCTTTTGGATAGCCAAGTGAACAGCAGCATAAACAGGGCGGAAACCAAAATCACCACCAAGCTGGTGAGGCTACCTGTGACCCGCATAGTGGCGAAACCGGCGCCGATGAAGGCGCAGACCATGCCGATAAACATGGCGTTAAACATCATGGTTCCCCAACGGTTATCCTTCTGGGATACCTTCTTCACTTTACTTTGATATTTTTTCAGAGCAATGATGCAGAAAACACCGCCCCAGATAATACCGATGGTCATAACGACGGCGATGGTGACGAAGGCGCTTCCGGTCATGGCGTCAGCGCTAAGGGCTACGCCCGCCGCTTTGGCCGCCGTATCTGCGGCCATGGTCTCATAATGCAGGGCACCGATCACCGACAGCCGCAGCCAGGGCAGCGGAATCCCCAGAGATCCGGCCAGAGTGATAACACCCATCAGAATGCCAATGGAGGGAACAATGGAAAAAATGATGCTGGAGGTCAGCACCTTATTCAGCTTTTTCTTTTCCATCCCAATTTTCAAGCCCTCCCGATAGGTTTTGAAGAGAAAAAACGCGGCCATGAGCATCACCACGGCAATCACCAGGAAGGCGATAAGGTACATAGGAGCTGAATTAGCTTTTTGCAGGAAATCGTTCAAATGGAACCGCCCTCCTCATCCGGATTCTTTTTAAAACGGATCTCGCAGATATCGTCCCCACGGGCGATGGTTTTGGGCAGCTCCAGCCGCGCGCCGTAAGCGGAGGCTATGCCCCGGTCGCCGCACATGGCCATATCGCACAGCCGCGCGATCTCTTCATCCGTACAGCCCTGCTTCTGCCAAGCCTTCACCAGCGGACAATAATGAAAATCGATGGAAAGCCGGTCGTCCTCGCATTCCCTGATCTTCATTTCAAACACCAACTGGGCGGGCTTGGTGAACAAGGTCTTTTTCAGCCCCTTTAAGCTGTTGGTCCCGCCTTTTTTTACCAGTCCGGCACCTTGGAAACAACCGCAGCGCCGCACCGCCTCGCAGCCGAAATCCTCCCATTTCAAGCCTTTCTTCCCTGCCTCGTCACATAACAAATACAGCCACATGGCGCGGTGTTCCAGCTGCTCGCGGATCGCCTGAAGAATACCGTTTTTGTGTCGCGGTTCATTGTTGATTTGGCTCATAATGTCCTCCCCGCTCCGCACGGCCTTGCCGTGTCATATTCTGCCTATCAGTATAGCATAGGAGCCGATACCAAGCAACCAGCTTTTCCATTTTCAACAATCTACCCCCGTAATATTTTAGTGAAAAATGGTAAAACCCTCTTGACACTGACCTACAGTAAGAGTGTAAGATAAAAACAAAGGAGCGAAGTGTTGATTGAAAAGAGGGGATCAAAAATGAAGATGATCGACGTGTGCCGTCAAACGGAACTCACGGAACGCACAGTGCGGTATTATGTGCAGCGAGGGTTGCTTCACCCTGTCTCCAAGGAAAAGGGCGAACGCACCTACATGGATTTCTCTTCTGCGGATGTCCGGCGTTTGGAACAGATAGCCGCCTTACGTAAAGCAGGATTCTCTATTGAAGGGATTCTCAACATGATTCAATCACCGGACGCTATCCCCGCCATCGTGATGGATCGGCGGCATGAACTGGCGCAGACCGCCCAGGATGTCAAGATGCTGCTGAAGGCATTTGACCGGCTGCAAAGCCGGGACTGCCGCAGCATGGAAACGCTGGCCGACACCCTGTCGCGGGTAACCGCTTCTTTATCTCTGCCCGCGCAGGATGCGGAACCGGATTTCAGCCGGTTTGAAAAAGCTTCTCTGGAAGAAAAAGAGCGGGCACTGCAAGAATTTGAAAATCATTACGAGAAACAATTAAAGCGAGGGCGAATCATTATCCTTTCTTTTATTATCATCAACGGTCTCTTGCTGCTGATTTCCTTTTTTCTTTCTTGGAATCTGTCACTTGTATTCGAAATTGTTTTTTTAGTTTTGCTTTATAAAGGCTATGGGTTTATGCGATATATTTACGCCGTAATAGCGGGTATTCATGTCTTAATGAACTTATATCTTCTAACCGGCATCAGCTTCGAAAATGTTTCTCCGCTGAATGTTATGTTCTTTATCTTTTTAACAATTCTTCCGATTCTTTTTCAATTAACTACAGCCATTGTTTTCTTTACCAGCAAATCCGTTGGAGAATTCATGTACAGCCAGCGCAACGGCTGAAAATTCTCATGGTTGCGCCGTTCAGCCTTATAAGATACAATAATAAATATATAATATACTTGATCGGAGGAAAACAAGGATGGTGGATCATCGCTCGATCATCGCTCTGCGCATGCACAGGCAGCATCTGATTCAAAAGGCCTCTCCTGCAGAATACGACGCTCTTTACCAGGATACATCGCCTGGGCAAAATGTTTACTGGAACGGATTCGGTGATCCGCCCAGTCTCAGTTTTCGGGCGGATTTCGATGACATCGCCTATAACCGTTCCCGCCAGAGAGAACGGACTTTGATCAAAGGCCGCTTTCAGGGCGGCAACCTGGGCTGGATTGAACGGGAGGATCTGGAATTATTCGCTGGCGCTTACCGCAAACCTATGGAGGGCTTTACCGCCATACAGCAGATCTTATATGATCTGATCCGCCAGGAAGGACCAATGAATATCCAGCAGATGAAAGAAACCACCGGACTGCTGGTAAAGGAGATCACCCCCTCACTTCACCGCTTGCAGGAAGCCTTTCTGATATATGAGGATCAGTATGACGGCGAGTGGGACCGGGGCTGGTATCTTTTTACTGAAATGTTTCCTGATACCGATCTATCCCGTTTCAGCCGTCATGAAGCGCTGAAGCGGCTGCTGCCGCGCTTCGCATATCGACTGGTGTGGTTTCATGTAAAAATGGCCCGTTCCTTTTACCGGCTTCCGGAAAAGGCCATCAAAACTGCCGCCATGGAGTTGATAGATGAGGGGATCCTTATCCCTTATGAGGATGGTTATATGCTGGCATCTGACGTCTCTTTGTTGGAGAAGCAAACCTTTTCTCTTCCCTCCTCTGTCTTTGCGATGCACCGCAACGATTTTCTAGTGAAGGCTGAAGAATACCGGCTGAAGGACCTTTACCGGGACGGCGAAAACGATATTCTGCAGTTTCTTTTGATAGACGGCGAATTTCAGGGCGCTGTTATGGGGCATTTTAAAAATGGCCCTTATATCATCGAAAACGTTGTGGGCGATGAAAACCGCAAAGAAGAGATTATCGAGGCCGTCTATCGAGTAAACAGCCGAGAACACAGTCCTATTCACAGATTTAACGGACAAGCTGTATGCGAATAACAGACACAAAATGGGAATTTAAGAAAAACTTCATCGGTTATTCGGTGGTTCCTCTCTCTTTGTCTGATATGGTTGACTGGCACAATGTATGACGGGCAAAAGAGGAGTGTGCTATATGTCCAAGGCAGAGGGAGTGGAAAAAAAGCGCATCCATTTTATGGATGAGGTACGCGGACTGGATATTCTGCTGATGGTGATTTTTCATGCGGCCTATGTGGCAGGCTGGATTTTTCATTGGGAATGGGGACGGCAGTTTTTTCTTTTTTTCAAACCGGTGGAAGCGTTGTTCTCCGGTATTTTTATTTTTATCTGCGGCGTATCCTGCCGTCTCTCTCATGGAAATCTCAAGCGCGGGCTGCTTATCGGCGCGTGTGCCTTGCTGATTTCTCTAACACTTTATTTCGTGATGCCGGAGCAGATGATCTGGTTCGGTATCCTGCATTTTCTCTCCGCAGCCGTTCTTCTTTTCGCTCTGCTTCGTCCGCTGCTGGATCGAATTCCTGTTCTTCCAGGTCTGATCGCCTGTATTTTGCTGATGCTGCTCACTTGGCATCTTCCGCCGGAGGACGGCGGTTATTTCGGCATCAAGGGGCTATGGGAATGGCGTTTGCCCTACTGGATAACCTCTCAGCGCTGGCTTTATCCGCTTGGATTAGGCACCGGCCGCGGGGTGGATTATTTCCCTCTTTTTCCCTGGTTTTTCTGTCTGCTTGCTGGCAGCTATGTTGGCCGCTGGGCGCAGGAAGAGCGGCTGCCGGATTGGATGTATGTGCGCCGCGTTCCCTTTTTCATCTGGGCTGGACGGCACACCCTGATCATTTATCTGCTGCATCAGCCGGTTGCTTTTCTGCTGTTTGCTTTTGTCTCCGCTTTAATCTGAAACGTAAAAAAGCGCCATGGAAATTCCATGGCGCTTTTTTCTCCAATTGTCAGCCCGCTTCGGCACGCTCAAACTGAGAATTATACAGGTTAGCATAGAAGCCGCCGGCGGCCAGCAGATCATCGTGGGTACCCTGCTCCACGATATCGCCATCCCGCATCACCAGGATAAGATCCGCGTCCCGAATGGTAGACAACCGGTGGGCGATAACAAAACTGGTGCGGCCCTGGATCAGATTGTCCATAGCCTTCTGAATCTGCAATTCCGTGCGGGTATCCACCGAACTGGTGGCTTCATCCAGAATAAGAATCTTTGGGTCCGCCAGTATTGCCCGGGCAATGGTAAGCAGCTGTTTTTGTCCCTGCGAAACGTTGCTGGCTTCCTCGTTGAGAACCATATTGTATCCGCCGGGCAATGTCTGGATAAAGTGATGGACATGGGCGGCCTTAGCCGCGGCTATTACCTCGTCATCCGTGGCACTCAGCCGTCCATACCGGATGTTCTCCATGATGGTGCCGCTGAACAGCCAGGTGTCCTGCAGCACCATGCCAAACATATCCCTTATCCTGTTGCGCTCAAAGTCCTGGATGTTATATCCGTCCAGCAGGATGGCGCCGTCGTTTACATCATAGAACCGCATCAGCAGCTTAACCATGGTGGTTTTACCCGCGCCGGTAGGGCCGACGATGGCGACCTTCTGGCCCGGCCGCACCACGGCGTTGAAATCGTGAATGATGATCTTATCCGGTGAGTAGCCGAACCTGACATGCTGGAACTCCACATTTCCGCTGAGATCCTCCACCGTCACCAGACGTTCCCGGGTTTCCTCGGAGCCGTTATCCAGCATCACGGTTTCGGTCAGCATAGCCGGCTGGGTCGGCATCTGATCCTCTTCCTCCTCGGCCAGGAACTCAAAGACGCGCTCTGCCGCTGCCGCTGTGGACTGCAGGAGATTGGCCACCTGAGCCGCCTGAGCAATGGGCTGGTTAAAGTTGCGGATATACTGGCTGAAAGAAAGGATGGAGCCCACGTCAATGGTGCCCCGGATGGCCAGCCAGCCGCCCAGAATGGAAACAACCACATATCCCAAGTTGCCGATGAACTGCATCATGGGCTGCATCATACCGGAGAGAAATTGGGATTTCCAAGCGGATTTGTAAAGGGTCTCGTTGGTTTCGTCGAACTCCTTGATAACCGCCTGCTCGTTGTTGAAAGCACGCACGATGTTGTGCCCGCCGTATACCTCTTCTACCTGGCCGTTGATATGCCCCAGGTATTCCTGCTGGGTTTTGAAGTATTTTTGAGATTTCCTCACAATGAGGGAGATCAGCAGCATGGAGATAGGCAGAATCACCAGCGCCGCCAAGGTCATCAGCCAGCTGATGGAGAACATCATAATCAGCACGCCGATCACCGTGGTGATAGAGGTGATGATCTGCGTCAGGCTTTGATTAAGGCTCTGGCTCAGGGTATCCACATCATTGGTTACCCGGGAGAGCACCTCGCCGTGCGTCTTGGTATCGAAGTATTTAATCGGCAAGCGCTGAATTTTCTCCGAAATCGACTTGCGCATGTTATAGGAAACTTTCTGGGTGATGCCGGACATGATATATCCCTGGATAAAGGATAGAGCCGCGCTGATGACGTACAATCCCAACAGAATCAGCAGCAGCCGTCCCACCGCGCCGAAGTCTATTCCTGTTCCGGCGCCTGTTACCTTGCTAACCAGGCCTTCGAATATCAGGGTAACAGCATCCCCCAGCTTCCTGGGACCTACGATGGAGAAGGCGGCGCTGCCGATGGCGAAGATCACCACGAACAGCAGACCGATTTTGTACTTGCTCAGATAAACAGCCAGTTTTTTGAAGGTGCCTTTAAAGTCCTTAGCCTTCTCCCCGGCCATACCGGGACCATGGCCGTGACCCATGCCCATCATGCCCTTGGCAGGCTTGCGTTCGTTGCTCATTGCGCCAACTCCTCCTTTGACAGCTGCGACAGAGCTATCTGCTGATAGACTTCGCAGGATTCCATCAGTTCCTGATGGGTGCCGATTCCGGCTACGTTGCCCTCATCCAGCACTATAATCTGTTCCGCGTGCAGGATGGTGCTGATTCGCTGAGCCACAATAATCACGGTGCTTTCCGCCGTCACCTGCTGCAGTGCTTTCCGCAGGGTTACGTCCGTCTTATAGTCCAAGGCGGAGAAGCTGTCGTCAAATATATACACTTCCGGATTCACCGCAATGGCCCGGGCAATGGAGAGACGCTGTTTCTGTCCGCCGGACACATTGGTGCCTCCCTGGGCGATCTCTGCGTCATAACCGTCCGGTTTGGCTGTAATGAAATCTTCCGCTTGGGCAATCCGCGCCGCCTGTTCCATCTCCTCGCCCGTCATATCGGGGCGGCCATACTTCAGGTTGGTGGCGATGGTGCCGGAGAACAGCACGCCTTTTTGCGGAACATAACCAATCTTAGCCCGCAGATCATGCTGAGGCACCTCCCGGATATCCACACCGTCCAGCATAATCTCCCCTTCCGTCACGTCGTAAAAGCGGGGAATCAGATTCACAAGGGTGGATTTGCCGCTGCCGGTGCTGCCGATAATAGCGGTGGTCTGCCCTGGCAGGGCGGTAAAGTTTACATTGTTGATGACATTGCCGTCCGCGTCGGGATAATGGAAGGAAACATTGCGGAATTCCAGCACGCCCTTTCGTTTCTCATCAAAGTCCGCCGCTTTTTCCGGATCCCGGATAGTGGGTTCGGTCTCCAGCACCTCCTGAATCCGATCCGCGGATACGGATGCCCGGGGCAGCATAATGGAGATCATGGAAATCATCAGGAAGGACATGATGATCTGCATGGTGTACTGAATGAACGCCATCAAATCGCCAACCTGCATCACACCGGCATCCACGCTGTGAGAACCGTTCCAAACAATCAGGATACTGATGCCGTTCATCACCAGCATCATCACCGGCATCATAAAGGTCATTACCCGGTTGACGAAAAGGCTGGTTTTTGTCAGATCCTGATTGGCGTCGTCAAACCGCTTTTCCTCATGCTTCTGGGTGCTGAAGGCCCGGATGACCGGCAGGCCGGTGAGAATTTCCCGGGTCACCAAGTTCAGCTTATCCACCAGCTTCTGCATGATCTTGAATTTCGGCATGGCAACCGCAAACAGCACTAGCACCAGTGTCAGAATCGCCATCACCGCCACGGCGATGATCCAGGCCATGGAAGTATTGGTATTCAGCACCTTCAATACGCCGCCGATTCCTAAAATAGGAGCGTAAAAAACGATTCGCAGCAGCATCACAAAAAGCATTTGAATCTGCTGAATATCGTTGGTGCTTCGGGTGATAAGGGAGGCCGTGGAAAAATGATCAAATTCCGCATTGGAGAAGGACACCACCCGCCGGAATACCCGTCCCCGCAGTTCCCGCCCAAGAGAAGCCGCAATCCGAGCGGCCAAAAATCCCACCATAATGGTGGCGATCATGCTGGCCAGCGCCAATGCCAGCATCTTGAGGCCGGACAGCAGAACATACCCTGTTTGAATATTGTCTGTATTCATGCCGATAGCTTTATATTCCGCCTTCACATACATAACCGCTCCCTGGCTGATCATGCTATCCGGCAGCTGCCCCATCATGCTGTCCGCTTCCTCCAGGAACTGTGCCTGCTGTTCGGCAGGCATCTGTCTCAGCAGGTCGAAGATGCTCATGCCGGAGGATTCCGGAATACCGGCCATCATCTTATCCCGGATGGCGGCCATATCCTCACTGTCACTGGTAAGACCGGCTGCGATCAGCATAGGCTTGCCCAGGATGCCGTCCAGTTTCTGAATGGTTTCATTGTTCGTCTTTTTTAACCTATAAAGGGGTTCATCTGCCAGAACCGGATATTTCTTTACCAGGGAAGCATATTCGCTTTCTAGCAGCGCGGACCGCTCCAGCGTCTCATAATGGGCGAGTACCTCTTCCTGATCCTCACGGCTCATAAAGAGAAACAGATGCTCCATTTCCGATTGCCGGATTACCTGCGGCACGGCGTTTTCAATGCCCCCCTGCTGAATTCCCACATTGACAATGCGAGAGGTATAATCAGGCAGGGACAGATCGCACATGGCCTGAACCACCAACAGCAGCACTACCAGTAAAATAGGACCAATGGAGCTTTTTAAGTATTTGACGAGTTTAAGCATCCGTTCCACCTCTTTCGGTTAATTCACAGCAGGGCAGCTGCGTGGTATGGCGGCAGGCTGTTTCCAGATTCTCCCGTACACGGTTGAAGAGACGGATGCTGCCGGCGATTTCCTCTTCTGTAAAATCAGCAAAACATTCAGCCTCCACGATTTTTAATTCCTTCAGCAGCTGGCGGAAGGTTTCCTCCCCTAGTTCTGTCAGATAGATACGGGAAACCCGCTGATCCTGTTCATCCTGCTTGCGCTGGATAAAGCCGCTTTTCTCCATACGTTTGATCATCACCGTGACCGTTGGCGGCTTCACCATCAGCTTACCCACCAGTTCCTTTTGGCTCATTCCCCCATGGCGATGCAGCTGAAGCAGCAGCGGCACCTGCCCCGGATGCACATCCAGCTTTTCCATCAGTGCATAATTGCGGGTAAAGTAAAGCCGCATGATTTGTGAGATCAAAATATGCAGCGGAATGTTGACTGAATCGTCGGAAAGCGTCTCCATCCTGCTGTCTCCTTTCAGAATAAAATAGTTAGGTGACTAATCAATAGTGTATTCTAAACGACAAAAAAAGCAAGTTCTTTTTTAGTAGTTTAACAAAAGATTCATATTCGCTTTGGTTATGTTAAACGGAAATTGCCAGCTTATACGGATTCTTTCCACGCAGATATCTTTGAAATAGAGTTTATACCAAAATCCGTCGTATCAAACGAACTGGGGAATTTTTCTGTAAAAAAGCCTTGACAATTGCCCTTTCAGCCGCTATAATAGCTACTGTCGTCGGCGGAAGACGCTGAGGCAAAAGAGAATATGCGGATATGGCGGAACTGGCAGACGCGTTAGATTCAGGTTCTAATGAGCGCAAGCTCATGGAGGTTCAAGTCCTCTTATCCGCACCAGTCCGAGTGTTCTTACAGCATTTGAGAAGATGGCGACTTCTCAAATGCTAAACACTCAAAAGTTCATATTGTTTTGAGAATGGGAGTAGCTTAATGCTACTCCTTTTCTCGTTTGCATGAAAACTTCCGGTTGCGGGAGCTGCAGTTTTTCGGGTATCTCAATGACACCGACACAATTATAGTAAATGGTAAGCCGCTGCATAGAAACGCCGTCAATCTTTTCGGATTGATGTACCTCTATGCGGTCGATCAACTCGGTCAGCATGCGCCCGGTCAGCTTTTTGGCCCGTGTGTATTTGCGTACCGCAGCGATAAACATATCCGAGGTGCAAGCCTTTTCCTCTGCGCTTTCCAGCTCGGAACGAAGGGCTTTCACTTTGACGGTAAGGTCATTTTGCTCTTCTGTATAACTTCTTGACATGCGCGAAAACCGCTCATCATCAATCTTTCCGGAGATGTTGTCCTCATACATACGGTTAAACAGTCTATCCAATTCCTGATCACGGGCAAGCAATTTTGTTAGTTCCTGCTGCTTTTTTTGCCGTTCAAAAGCCGCCGCTTTCTGAGAATGGCCCATCACAATTCGTGCAAATTCATCTTCATACTGGCTCGCAAATTTAGTAAGCTGACGGATTTCCTGTAATAGCACCTGTTCCAGAAAGTCCACCCGGATATAATGCGTGGTTGGGCAGTCGCCCCGGTTGCCCTTGTAGTTGGAACAACTGAAATACCGGATTTCCGGGTTTTTCTGATTGAAATGATACCACAGGTTATGGCCGCAATCGGCGCAGACCAACAGGCCGGAAAACATATTTTTCTCGCCGTCGCTTGTTTTACGCTTACGGGCTTTACCGCGCTTTTGCTGAATTTTTTCCCAGTCGGTGCGGGAGACAATCGGCTCATGTACATCCTTGAAAACCGCCCGGTTCTCCTCGGCGTTGGGAATCCGTTTCTTCAGCTTAAACGACTTTGAAAAGGTTTTGAAATTGATTACATCCCCGCAATACTCCTGCATAGACAGAATTTTTATCACGGTTGAACAGTTCCACCTGTGCGGCTCTCGGTCGGATACCTTGCCGGGGCGCTTGATTCCTTTGCTCCGCCAATAGAACATGGGGGTTAAAACCTTGTCCTGTGATAACGCGGCGGCAATTTGTTCCGTGCCATGTCCGTCTAGCGTCATTTGAAAGATACGGCGCACAACAGCGGCGGCTTCCTCGTCAATAATCCAGCGTTTCGGGTTATCCGGGTCTTTCTTGTAACCGTAGGGCGGCAAACTTAAAGGCTCCCCGGCATTACCTTTGACTCCATTCGTCAGCTTGCTTTTTTTGGATATGTCCCGCGCATACCATTCGTTCATAAGATTTCGGAACGGTGTAAATTCATCTTCTCCCTGTGCCGAATCTATCCCTTCTGAAACAGAGATAAAGCGTATGTCATGTTCGGGGAAAAACTCCTCTAAAAGGGAATCTGCACGAATATGGTCGCGGGCAAGGCGGGACAGGTCTTTTACCATGACCGCGCCAATGCTGCCTTTTTCCAGTTCCACTATCATTCTCAAAAAGTCCTTGCGGTCGCGGCTAGTTCCGGTGATGCCGTCATCTAT
>ENA-UOJE01001355-UOJE01001355.1-human-gut-metagenome-genome-assembly--contig:-C23-NODE-1355-length-22356-cov-5.861038_pt1 | contig 22356 bp, 15 predicted proteins | sample MGYA00242341_ERZ723888 | MGnify/ENA metagenome assembly ERZ723888 | reverse complement strand
TATAACTTAAAGGGAATATCTTCTGATGAAAAAGTTGTGGAGTTCCCGTATATTTCTGCTGATAAATGTGGAGTAATCAATATAAAAGGACTTCCTGTTGGAACATATAAGTTCACCGAAGTTATAAATGACACACAGCAATAATAATCGCAAACACGAGCGTGTGAAGAAATTCATACGCTCTTTTTATTATATAAAAATTATGGAGAATATTCAAATGAAAAAGCTAATCAAGCGTAATTTCTACAACATCACTTTTATTATCGTAAATGCAGTCAACACGATAATTGTTGTCAATAACAAAGCAGATTGGTCAACTCCGTCAGAGTATATTAGGGCAAGAATACTACCAATCATGATACTTCCTGCACTTATGGGATTGATCTTTATATTAGCTGAAAAGAGAAAAGAATAATGAGCTTTTCGGCTCTTAAATATTTTTGAAAGAGAGGTCGGTGTGAATGGCAAAAAAGGATAAAGAAAAAATGCTGTTTGCAGGAATACGAAAAGGAATTATAGATAATAACAGAATTTGCAAAGAGGTTGAGATTTATACGGACGGATATAAGCTCTATCTGAAATATGAGCGTAATCCAGATACTTGTGCAGTGTGCGGAGAGCATACACATAGCAGAATACTATGTAACGGCAAACCAGTGTGCAGGCAGTGTATGATGAAAATGAAAAAATGGTCTGAAAACTACCAAACGCAAAAAATTCATCTGTTAGACACAGGCTATGCGTCAGCAGTTTCATTGAGTGGTAATCGTTACTTGGTGTTTATTCCGCAGGATTTAACGGATACCATGTTTAAATCCTATGATAAAAACAAGACACTTGTAGGAGAATTATTTGATGATGAATTCTTGGTTATCAATGACAGAGATGAACAGGATCATAATTGCTATTTCTGTGGCAAGGTTAATGCACCATTTGAAATAGAAAATAAGCATATATGTTATAACTGTGCTAAAGAAATTGCTATAAAGGGGGAGTGTAAAGTGTGATTGAAATAGAACGAAAAATAAGTCAGTTTACTAGCTGTGGAAACCTTGACATCAAGTGCTGCGAAAATTGTGTAAACTATGTTTCAGGTTTATGTATACTGAATAATGTCGCAGTGGTGGACGAATATTCTGACTTTGATTGTGATGAGTGGCAGTTGGAGCAGGAGGAAAACTATCAAAAAAGAGGAAGAAGACTATAGGAGGTCTGTATTACAATGAAAATTTCAGTGAGAACAACGCATTATACTAACGATAATAGCCCTCAGTTGAGAGGTTATGCTACAGTAAAGTTTGATGACAGTTATGTGCTTGAGTCGGTGAAGATAATGGAAAGGCAAGACAGTAATGAGATTTTTATTGCATTGCCGTCACTGATGGTTCGTACAAAGGACCAGAACGGAAATTATGTTATCAATGATAAGGGTGAATATGTTAAGGAGTTTAAGGAAGTTTTTCACCCTATCACCGCAGAGAGCCGAAAGGTGCTAAATTCGGCTATAATGGACTCATTCAGTAAAAATGATGGCAAGTATACAACAGTGGAGTTCGGTAATGACAGGTTTCAGCCCACTTTGGCAAGAATATTTGAAAGTTCCGTTAAAGATATAGAGGGTGTTGGCTCTGTGATTTTTTCTGACAGTTTTGTGCTTGAAAATGTTCAGGTCAGAAATGGCAAAAGCGGTGAATATTTTGACTCGCCCAAACGTAAGGTCAGAAATGAGAAAAAAACGTCAGGCTATGAGTATGTGGAGTTCTTTCACCCAGTAAAGGCGGAAACTTACAATGAACTTCGTGACAGTGTTGTGAATGGTCTGAATTATACGAGAAATATGAAAAGAATGAACTCATACGATAACAGCAGAGGACAAGACGAAGTGCTTGACATGACAGGTGAAAGCAGAGGTCTAGGAAGATAATATAAAAAAAGCCGTTACAAAGCTATACGGCTCTTTTTTTTGCGCAACAACCCATATAAATGCTACTCTTTTAAGAGAATTGTTTGCGGAGGATTATAAAAAGATGAAAAAATTTAATTTGCAGGAATGGCTCGAATTTCATAAGTTTGCGTCTAATCTATATGCCTATCCATATGATGAACAGCTTCAGATTTACAATATTAACAGAAATGCTACGGCTGTAGCTCCATTTGAGGTATGGAGCAATATTGGACTTCGTATCAATGGTGGTACAAGGTCAATGACCATTTATGACAAAAACGGCATAAAGAAAAATTTGTTTGATGTATCTCAAACTAACGGAAAAGATATCAAGCCGTGGAAATACAACGTATCATATAATGAGTATATCTTTGATATGTTGGATAAGATGTACGAAAAGAATGGTAGTGAAACAAGAGCAGATCGTGGCGAGAAAACCTTTCATAATAACATTTATGACTATGTTTTTGAGTCAGTGTATTCACACCCGAAGTCACCAACAGGACAGCTTTCAACGGAATTATGTGAGCTGATCGCAGAAACAGTTACATATACAGTATGCGAAAGATTAAACGTCATTGAAGAACAGTACAAGTACGATTTTTCAAACTTCTCTGTAATCAATGAAAATGCTCAGGAGCTTGTAGGTACTGTTGCGGCAGTCTATGTCAATGCCTTTTGCCGAACTGCAAAACAGCTTGTAAAAACTGTATCACTGGAAGAAGCTCAGGGCAGACAGGCTATGCGTAAGCCAATTGTCAATGATGATATTTCAGAGTTTGAGCAGAAAGTCACAGTTGAAGAAACAACAGTGACAGATAATGCTGATATCGAAACGGAAAATGATATATCTGAAAAAGAAGATGATAGATATGTTGTTGAGCCTGATGATACGGTAGAGCCTGAGCCTGACTACAATGAATTTGTAGAAGTTCCTGAAAAAGCTGAACGTCTGACGCTTACCGCTGAGCAACAGGAAACAGTGCTTAAACAGATTTTTCAGGCGGATTATAAAAAAGTTAATAAGCAGGCAGTTATCAAGTTCTATAACATCAACAAGTCAGCTAAGGTGCTTATGCGGTATACCTATGCTGTATATAAAGGTTCACACCCTATCGAGCTTGCTGAAATGCCTGATGTAGTCAAATGGTCTGCGACTTCCAAAGGCGTTGTCTTTGCTGACGCTAATGGAGCGGAACTATACTGTGTAAACTGGCGTACTGCCTGCGGCTATGTTAAGCAGCTCATCAGGGATAACGAGTATGCCATAAGCAACACCATAGAGGCAACATCTGAAAAAGAAGAAAAAGAAACGGAAAAATATCGTGGTAATATTATTTCCGCAAGCACGATGAAACAGCAAAGACTGTATTCAAAGTTTGTCGAGCTGTTTCCTGATTTTCTGACGGACTATAAATATCTCAAGCTTGAAAGCGACTTAGGCTTTATGACTTTGTCCTTGGACAAAATCGGTAGCAATTCTGTAGCAATGGCACATTACTATGAGCAGAATGGCGATTTAATGGTTGACCCTGAAATAGTGTTTGATATTGATAGTAAAAATAAAACACTTACTGCAGTGTCATATCAACAGGACGGCATGGGCATATATAAAACGTATGAACCAGACAGTGACGAACAGGATAATTGCAATTCTTTTGTAGATACTTGGCTCAATAATATTTCAACTCAGGCGTATAAACCTGTCAGAGCAATAAACATACACGGAAAAGAGATAACATTTGCGAATGTTTTGTCCATGGACAAAAATGAGAGTGAGGACAATATTAAACCCATAAGCACCACGCTTATCGTTAATATTTATGGTGGTCCAGGTGCAGGAAAATCAACAACTGCATTACAACTTGTTGCCGAATTAAAGAAACTGGGGTATCACGCTGATTATGTTTCCGAAGTTGCAAAAGAGCTTGTATATGCTAAGGATTTTGAACACCTTGATGGAACTTTAAAAAATCAAAGCAAAATACTCTCAGAGCAAAAAAGGCGTCTGGATATAATGCTTGACAATGTAGATGTGGTAGTCACCGATTCGCCTCTTTTGCTTAACACAGTCTATCTAAAAGAAAATGCACCTGAGTATATAGAGAGCGTTTTTTCTCAATATGAGAATTATAACAACTATAATGTTGTTGTTGAGCGTGACTTGTCTGTCGAATTTGAGCAAGAGGGCAGAATTCATAATCTTGAAGAAAGCATCAAAAAAGACGGTGAGATAAATACACTGCTTGACTCTCACAATATAGATTATCAGCGTTTTGACAGAAACAATATTGCAGGTATACTTGACGGAATCATTTCGAAAATAAATGATATTAAGATTAATGAAAGTATTATCGCTGACAATACAGAAGATGAGGACAATACGATCGTTATTTCCGAAAATGGTGTATTGAGAGAGTATATCATTGAGCAAAAACGAGATAACATTGTTAATGTTGTTGAGAAAGAGAGCGGTGAGTACGCAGTTGAAGTTGACCTAGAAAATAGGGTAGCTGTCAAGTTTATTTCCTCTTTTTCAGATAATCAAAAAAATCAGTTTTTTGAGTATTTCAAAGACTATGACGCTGTATATAACAAAGAAAGCTTTATACAGTCAACGGCAAAAGCACTTCTTCTCGGAGCTGAAACGGATGATGATTATGTCATTATAAAGCATATTGAAATGATTGATAATGACCCTGATAACATCAAGGTTGTTGATGATAACGGCTCTGAAAAATCATTTGCAGAACAGGTTGATGAAGCTTTAGGCGGAGTATTACCATTCTATACAAGCTTAAAAGTATGTGACACTCCACAAATCTTGCTTGATGTTGGCTGTGAACAGCTGCCTATGCTGTATACACAAAAGCATTTGAAAAATGCAATTTTACCGCCTGATGAAAAAAATCATCGGCATGGTCTTGAAATTGAGCAGATAAAAAGATTACCAGAACTTCTCTCGCACCCTGTAATGATTATTGATTCTCCAAATCGTAAAGACAGTATCATTGTTGTAACATCAGAAGTTGACAAGAGTGATAATCCGATAATTGCGAGCATAAAGCCAAATGGCGAGGGTAGATATGAAGTTGAAAATGTCAGCTCTAATTTCATTACAAGTGTGTATGGGAGAAATAATTTTTCTGAGTATTTTAGGAGAATAGTTCAATCTGATAATCTCCTTTTTTGTGACAAACAAAAAAGCCAAGCAATGTTTGAGAGATGGGGAGAACAATACTCCGAATTAACAAACAATCTTGACTTCAATATTATTATACACCAAAGTCGCAATATTGTCAAGGGTATGCAGCAGGAAAATAATGCAGAACAACTCTCTTTCTTTGAAAATTCGACATTGGAAGATACGGAAGTTGAGATACCTTTTGCAGTTGGTGATGAAATAGATTATGGCGAACGCCATTACACGATTTCAAAAATCGACAAAGAGAAAAATACAGTTACGCTCCTTGACTATAATACAGGTTGGTATCCTATTTCTCATGATGAGGACCTGTCAATGGTCATTGCCGAGTTTGAAGCGGTGAGAGAAAAGGAGATAGTTGAGTCTGAAGCATTGGCAACTAAGCCTAACAACTTTGTTAAAATAGATGATGAAGGCTCGTTCAATAACGGCTCTTCATCTGAAAATTTTGTTATCACTGACGAACAGCTAGGAGTTGGAGGTCCAAAGCAGAAATTCAATAGAAACGTGACAGCTATTCAGCTTCTAAAAAAGATTGAAGAAGAAAATCGCAACATAACCAAAGATGAACAGCAAGTGCTGTCGGAGTATGTTGGTTGGGGCGGTATCCCTGAAGCGTTTGATAAAAATAATAGCTCGTGGTCGCAGGAGTATGAACAACTGAAAAATCTTCTGACGGAAGAAGAATATCAAAATGCCATAGGCTCGGTGCTTAATGCCCACTATACACAGCCTGTTGTTATCAACGCAATGTATACAGCGTTGTCAGAGCTTGGCTTTAGTGGCGGTAAAATACTTGAGCCAGCCGCAGGCGTTGGAAACTTTATCGGCTGTGCGCCTGAGAATATTGCAGATAGGTCATTCTTTACTGCGGTGGAGATAGACAGCATATCAGGCAGGATTGCAAAACAGCTCTACCCTGAGTCAGAAGTTCAGGTGTGTGGCTATGAAAACGCAAAGCTCAGAGCAGGCACGTTCGATGTGGCAGTCGGCAATGTTCCTTTCGGTGATTATAGTGTAGTCGATAAGAAGTATAATCGTGACCATGCTATGATACATGATTATTTCTTCCTTAAAACACTTGAAATGATCCGCCCAAATGGCGTGATAGCTTTTATCACATCAAAAGGTACGATGGACAAGCAGAGCAGTAAAATCAGAAAACAGATAGACGAAAAAGCTGAGTTTATCGGTGCAATTAGGTTGCCGAATACGGCTTTTAAAGCTAATGCAGGCACAACAGTTGTCAGTGATATAATCTTTCTGAAGAAGAGGTCATTTCCACAGACAAAACTCAGTGAATGGGTCGATACCGCCTATAATGAAGATGGTCAGCGTATAAATCAGTATTTTATCAATCACCCTGAAATGATATGTGGAGAGCTAAAAATAAAGTCAGGTCCTTATGGTCCTGAAATGACAGTTGACCCTTTTTCAGATAAAAGTCTGAAAGACGCATTGTCAGAGTGTGTTGAAAATCTAGTGAATAATACAGATGTGCGCTATACACAATTATCTCTCAGACCAGTAGCCGCTGAAGCAGACGATACGCAGAAACAGGAAGAAGCATTGCCTGCACCTGAAAACATTCCTGACGGCTTTTACGTTTCAATTAATGATAATATCTATAAAAGAAACGGAAGCGTTCTTGTAGAAGCAAAAAGGAAAAGCGGCAAGGCGTTTACAGAAAGAGAAAAGGGAATGCTCACTCTTGCGATAGACCTTGCCAAAGATTTGAGGTATGCTGTAAACATTCAAAATACAGATATATCGGACGAGGACTACGAGAAAATCAGAATAAGTCTTGAAAGCAAGTATAATTATTTCTCCGTAAAATACGGCAAGATAACAGACCCGAACAATAAACTGGTTTACAACACTCTCAGATATGTGAGGGACGATAATCTCGATTTTCTCAAGAGCATTGAAACACCAAAGTTTGAAAAGTCAGATATTTTATTGAAAAGAACAATACGTCCGTCAATAAAAATAACTCACTGTGATACAGTTGAGGACGGCTTTCAGGCTACTCTTGCGGAATATGGATATATTGACCTTAATCATATATCAAAAATCACAGGATATAAGGTAGACGAGTGCATTAACAGACTTAACGGCATACTTATGTATCGTGACCCTGACGAATTGTTTTCTGCTGACATTCAGCCTACTGATGGTTGGTTGACGGCAGACGAATACTTGTCGGGAAATGTGGTCGAAAAGCTAAGAAAAGCAAAACTTCTATCATCAAGGTTTCCTGAGCTGAAAGTAAACGTTGAAGCACTTGAAAAGGTACAGCCTGAAAAAATCAAAGCAGTTGATATACTAGCTCAGATAGGCTCATCATGGATACCTGAAAAATATATAGAGCAATTTGTAGAAGAGGTTTTCGGCATTGGTACAGTTGTTGAACACAACACTGCAACAGCAAATTGGAAACTGTCAAATAAGGTCAATGGCAATTATCACTCGTCCACAAGCACGGAGTATGGAACAGCGGATATAAATGCTATGTACATACTTGAAAACTCTCTTAATCTTAGAGATAGCACAGTATGGCGTGATAAGCGTGATGAGCTGGGTCACTTGGTCTATGATGATAAAGGAAATAAGGTCAGAGAAAAAGACGTAGAAAAAACCATAGCTGCTAATCACAAGGCTGAGAAAATCAAGGAAACATTCAAAGAATGGGTATGGACAGACGCATATAGAACGCAGGACCTTGAAAACATCTACAACTCAAAGTATAACACAGAACGTGCAAGAACGTATGACGGCTCACATCTGTTTTTTGCAGGAATGACAAGTTCAATAGAGCTTGCGGATCATCAGAAAAATGCAGTTGCACGAGTTTTGTATGGTGGAAACACATTGCTTGCTCACGTTGTCGGTGCAGGAAAAACATTTGAAATGACAGCCGCTGCCATGGAAATGAGGAGAATAGGTGCTGCAAATAAACCGCTGTTTATTGTTCCTAATCATCTGATAGGACAGTGGGGAAAAGAGTTCTTGACGCTTTATCCTGACGCAAATATTCTTCTTGCAACATCAGAGGATTTTGAGAAAAGCAGGAGAAAAGCGTTTGTTAATCGAATAGCAACAGGAGATTATGACGCAGTAATAATGGGCTATTCAACTTTTGCAAAGATATCAATTTCGCCTGAAAAGCGAAAAGAATACTATCAACAGCAGATAGATGAGCTTATAGACATTATCCAGAGTTCTGATGATGACGATAATCTGTCTGTTAAGGACGCTCAGAAAAAGAAGAAGCAGTTAGAAACAAGACTTAAAAATCTTGAATATGATACTGAGCAGGACGATAATATCTATTTTGAAAACCTTGGCGTTGATGCACTGTTTGTTGATGAGGCACATAATTTCAAGAATCTTTCCATAAACACGAAGTTGTCAAGGATTGCAGGCATACAAACGACTGAGTCCAAACGAAGTGAGGACTTGCTCTTGAAAATTCAGTACATTAAGGAAAAGCAGAATGGATTGGATCGTGGCATTGTATTTGCAACTGGTACGCCTATCTCAAACTCACTTACTGAAATGTATGTCATGAAAAAATATCTCGAGCCTGATTATCTCAGAGAAAAAGGTCTACAGCATTTCGATTCATGGGTTGCCGATTTTGCAGAAGTGACAACAAATATAGAGCTATCTCCTACAGGTAACTCGTGGAGAGCCAAAAAACGTTGCTCAACGTTTAAAAATTTGCCTGAATTGATGAGTATCTATCGCAGAGTGGCAGATATCCAAACAGCAGAAACATTGAAGTTACCAGTGCCAAAGCTGAAAAACGGCAAGTATACGATATGCCTGACTAAGCCGTCAGAGGAACAGAAACTATTTATCTTTGATTGTGGCGAAAGAGCAGAGGAAGTTCATCAAAAAAGAGTTGACCCTAGCAAGGATAATATGCTGAAAATAACCAATGACGGAAAGATGTGTGCGTTAGATATGCGACTTGTTGACCCAACTGTAGAAGATAATCCTGACAGCAAGGTTAATATGGCGGTAAATAACATCTTCAACAAATGGGAAGAAACAAAAGATGATAGCCTGACACAGGTAGTTTTCCTTGACCGCTCTACGCCGTCAAAGGGTTTCAACCTATATGACGATATCAAGAGCAAGCTCATAGCCCTTGGCGTTCCTGAAGAGGAGATAAAATTCATTCATGACGCAAAAAATGATAAGGAAAAGGTAAAGCTCTTTGAAGATGTGAATGAGGGCAGAGTGCGTATACTTATCGGCTCTACGGAGAAAATGGGTGCAGGCACAAACATTCAGAAAAAACTATGCGCACTTCATCACATAGATGTTCCATGGCGTCCGTCTGATATCGAACAGCGTGAGGGACGTATACTCCGTCAGGGAAATGACTGCAAGGAGGTCGAAATTTTCCGTTATGCAACAGAGGGTACATTCGATAGTTACTCGTGGCAGACAATTGAGTATAAGCAGAAGTTTATATCCCAAGTTATGACAAATAAACCGCTTGGACGTTCGATAGATGATGTTGACGAAGCGGCATTGAACTACGCTGAGATAAAATCTTTGGCAACAGGTGACCCTCGTATAAAAAGACAGCTCGAGCTTTCAACTCAGGTGGATAATCTGCGTCGTGAAAAGGCAGAGTTTGAAGCTGATAGAATGAAAGCAAGAGAAGAAATAACATTTACTATTCCTACGCAAATAAAGAGAGCAGAGAAGTTTATCGAGATATTCGATAATGCAGTAGAGTATTCAAAGCAATATCCACGTTCTGAGAATTTCTGCATAGAAATTGTTGATAACAAGATAACAGATAGGGAAGAAGCAGGCAAGGCTGTAAAAGCATTGCGAAAAGTTGGTGGCGAAGAGCCTATTGATGTGTGTGATTACAGAGGTTTTAAAATACAAATTCAGTATTCATCACTTGGCGGATATGGCTCTTTCAAGACAATAGTTTCGCACGAAAATGCAACGCTCTTTACTTCTCTTGGCGTGTCGAACACAGATGTTTTTGATAACATTGATAATGCTATAGACGTTGATATGCCACAGTTGTTATCGAAACATAAGGAAGAGTTGGAAATAGCTCAAAAAAATATGCAGAAGTCAAAAGAGATAGCAGAGCGAGAGTTTCCAAAGTTAAAGGAGTATCAGGAAAAGAGAGAAGAACTCAATAAGCTCACATCGGAAATAGGCTTGAATGATAACTCAGGGGATATGGATATAGTTTTCAAACAAGACGCTGTTAATTCTGTTGTCGACAAGAGCTACATCCGAGATAATTCAGGAACGATAATTGCAAAGTTCACCTATAGTGTTCCTGAGAGTTATATAGAGAAGATTTACAACGATGATGATAACCTGAGCTTGGAATATGGTAGCCTACAGGAATACGTTAAGAGCGTTCAGGGTGATAACCGATTTTATGAAAAATCAAAAAAAGCAAGAAAAATCGTTGATGATGATATTCCTGCGGTCGATGATACGATGTTCTTAACGCTTAAACAGTGCCGTGCAATAGTTTTGGAGGAAGATAGTGAGCTTTTGACATTGCAAGGAGTTAAATCAAACGGAGAGCATATTAAGGTAGGAACATTTGACTATGATTATCAGACATATCAAACTTTAAGTTCTGTCGGAAAGCTCTATTCTGAAAAGCTTGGTATTCCATTTGGCGATGAAGATATTGCTGCTTCACGCAATAGAGGAATTTAAGATATAAGCCCTTGATTGTCAGGGGCTTTTTTCTTTCGGAGGTGAAAATTATTGTATAAAATGCAGATAGGCTGTAATAGGCGACTATCAAAGATATTTTATATCGATGAAAATGCGTTTAACAGCTATTTCGGGTGCAGTTCAGCAGACGAGTTTAAAAGAACTGCAAGACAAGAGCCATATGCTTGCAAGATTTTGTCCGTGGACAAAAGTGCAGAAGCATTTTCACTTGCTTTTGCGGATAGAGTATTGAGCAGATTATATATAGCTGAGTATTTAGTGGCGGACTATGGCAGTGAGCATAAAGCGTTAGGAATTATTCGTTCAGAAATAAAAGATTGTACCGCATTTGATGGATATATGGACGTTATTGACTTTAAGAGCGTTGAAAATATTGATTATGCTATCAAGCTCTATACAGACTATATCACTAAAATAATGAATTTAGTGGAAAGTGACGCAGAGAAGTATAGACGGCGTAAATCGCTAAAGTCGATAATTGAGTTGGCAAGGCTTAAAAATTCTGCTTTATATTCTAAAAAGGGGGATAAACTCAATGGCAATACGGCGTGAGTACATAGGTTCGGGCAAGAAATTCATACGCTATTCTCCTGAAGAAATGGCAGACGCACGGCAAACGGATATGCTTGACTTTCTATCCCGAAAAGAGGGTTTTACCTTTATAAAAGCAGGCTCTGTATATCAATGCAAAGAGCATGATAGCCTTATAATTCAGGGTGACAGGCAACGTTGGTATTGGAATTCGCAAAATCTTAAAGGGCTTAATTGCATTGATTGGCTTATGAAAATTGATGGTATGGGCGTTCAAGAAGCATTTGAAACCATTATAGACTTGTCAGGAAATATTAAGACGGAGTTTGTGAAAGCTCCTGAAATAAAGGACGAGCCAAAAGAATTTCATTTGCCACCCAAAAGCGAAACGTATAGAAACGCTGCCGCTTATCTCACGAAAACACGAATGATAGACCCTCATATAATCAGCTATTGTATTAAAAATAGTTACATATATCAGGATCAATACAAAAATGTTGTGTTTGTGGGTTTTGATGATAAGAATGAAGCAAAGTTTGCCGAGAGCAAGATAACGAATACCTTTTATAAGCGCAAGCCCAAAAATGTAAGTGGAAGTCAAAAAGAGTACAGTTTCAATCTGACTTATTTGACACCTGAGAGTAACAAAGATACTGTTTATGTCTTTGAAGCTCCAGTTGACTTGCTAAGTCATGCAACGATGTATGTCATATCTGAAAAGAAAAGGGCTGAACGATTGGGGCAAAAACCTGATTATGATGTTTGGAAAAAGCAAAACAGGCTGTCTTTGTCGGGAACATCAGACGTTGCTTTGCAATCATATCTGCAAAGATATCCTGAAATAAAAAACATTGTGCTTTGCTTAGATAATGACGAAGCAGGGCGAAATGGAATCGCAAAAATAAATCAGAAGTATGCTGACAGGTATAGCATTACAGTTCACGTTCCTAAATTGGGCAAGGACTACAATGAAACACTTGTCAGATATTTAACTGTAGCGGAGAAAGCTACAGAACAGAGAACAGTTGATAACAGTGAAGAAGTTGCTGTTACAAATACAACTCAGCGGTCACGCTGATACAAAAAATCAAGGAGTGATTTCTATGAAAAACAAGAAGATGAAGAAAATTGGTGCAACGCTCTCATCATCAGTTGCCGCATTGTCAATGATGTTGATGAACGCTGTATCCGCAAGTGCAGACGCTATTGATGTGAATGACAATGGCAAGGCGGCTGTAGTCCTTGCTGACCTGTCTGGTCTGCTCAAGTGGATCAATGACTTGGGTGACACAGCTAAGTATATTGGCTATGCCATATCAGTTCTTGCAGTGATAGTTGCAGGTATCATGCTTATTGGCGGTGGCAATGGCGGTATGAGCAAAACAAAAGGTGTATTTATAGGAATACTTGGAGGCTTAGCAATACTCGGCTTTGGTCCTGCTATCATTCAGGATTTTCAGGCGGCAACATCGAGCGGTATGCTTTTTATTAAATAAGCGGAGCGGACGGTACATATTGTATGTACCGCTATGGGTCTTAAGCTTTGAGCCTATAGCGGTGCATACAGTGCATTAGAAACAGAAAGGACGGATAATGATGAAAGAAAGGTTATACAATGGTGATTTTTTTAACTTCGATTTTTATATCGAACGTACAGAGGGTGTTTATGACGGCATAGACTATGAAGAAGCGTTCAAAGCATTTACCTATCACATTCTCCATGAGAGTGGTCCGATAGAGATAGGCGTTGATTATGACAGACTAGGTAATGATGGTTTACCAAAAGAAAATGAAAGTGGAAGAATGCCATTACGCAAGTTTTCAAAAGGCGTTTTTACAGGCGTAGTTGATGGCATTATTAAAGATAAGCTGATTGATAAAGCAATCGGTAATCTTGACGATTTTCAGTATAACTATATACGAGCGAATAAAGATTTTGAGTCAATAGCTGATATGTTCAAACGAATTAAAGAGGACTGTGATTATGACAGTTGTGACTTTGACTATGATATAACAGTGACAGTTGGATCGCCAGAGTACGGAACGAATGAACCATATGACCGCTATTATAATGATGTTCTGAGCAGAGTAAATGTTATAACAGACGCAAAAGATATAATGAGTCTGTGCTGTGATTGGTCGGAATTTGTTTATCGCTATTATGACAAACTCAAAGATTTTGCCGATAAGAATTGGAGAAAGAACAATTTTGCCGAACCAGAAGATTTTGTGTACGAATGGATAGATGAAACGCAAAAATTACTTGCAGGCTATGGCACAGACAGTATATACAGTGCGTTGAGTGAAGTTATTGAGAGCGAACCTAACAGGGATAATGAACAGTATCAGAATTTTATCAAGAATAGTTTTAAGCCTTTCATGACAGATTGGAAATATACTTCATTCATTAATAATGATATGACAACGTTTAAAGAATTATCAAATGCACTTGATTTGGAGCATAATCGCATACTGTATACAGAATTTGAGCTGTTTACGGAGGAAAATACATACTATGCAGTAACATCAGGACACAATGTAAATGAAAATTCCATTGAGAATAATGCTGATTTAAAAAAGTGCATAGAGGACAACGCTATTGATTGCAATAATGTGTATGTAATCTATAGAAATTTCAGCTTAGGCTCTGAAAATGCGACTTGCGTGACGAATGCAAGTGATAATAAAATCGACATTATCCGTAATAATCGTAGCCTTATCGGTTATCATGCTGATTTGGTAAATGTTGATAGTGCAACTATTGATTTGAGAAATGAAAATTTCAGAAATCTTAACGATGAACGAGGAGTCAGAATATAATGAGAGTATCAAAAACGAAAAAATATGCGTTTTCTGTATTCATAACACTGCTTATAAGCACAATGTCATTGAGCATACTTGCATTTGCGGCTGACCCTCGTACACTTCTGCCTGAAGTGCAGGAGATAATCGTCAAGAAAACTTGGCACGGAGAAATGGTACAGAATGTTGAGTATACGTTGCTGAAATGGCTTGCATATGTTGTGGATTACATTTCAGAAGCTGTGGATCAGGTGCTGAATTTTAATCTTTACAACGTCATAAAAGACGTATTTAACATAGATACTATTATATACCCTATAGCGTGGGCGTTGGCAGGAATGACAGTGGTGCTTATAGGAATACTTATCATCGTCAATGCAGATAAGATACACATAACAGACTATGTACGAAATATCTTGACGTCACTGTTTTTCCTTATCGCATTGCCGATACTCGTTTCATCATTTAGTGACCTTAAAGCTGTGGGTGTGCAGTTTGCAAAGGATAATACAACAAAAGATACTGCAACAAATAGGACGATAGGTGAGTATATTCTCGCAAGCAATATTTACAACGTGAATAGCAGCATAAATCAAAATAAATTGGTAAAACAAAGTCAAGTGTCGTCATTTGGTGTAAATCCTAACACTGTGTACTCAATGAATATTAATCTAGGTTTAGATCCTTCAAAAACGCAATATAGGACAGTTACAACAGCAGACCATTATGATGTGACTCCTACATACAGATTTGATGATTTGACCTTTGAGCATAAACTTGAACTGTTAGACCTTGTCGATGACTATGCTTTTTGGCAACAGCGTGTCGCATGGGCACAGGCTAACGCTGGAGTACAAGACAATTCTGATACGGAAGAAGATGATGATAACGCATATAAAATAACAATAACACGAGGAGAGGGAGATAACAGACGTTCAACAGATTATTACGTTATAACCTCACAAGCTCCATATTATCAAGCGTCATTTGAATGCTACTTAATCCGTGAAGCAGCGGAAAATGCCGCCCACGAACTTCAAAATCGTGGCATAAATATTCAAGCTAGTCAAGTGGCTTCCATGATAATGTATTGCCAAGACTCCGATACTTTTGAGGAAGCTATAAACAGGTTGAGTAAAGGCGCATTTAGAGAGTTAGACTTCTACGGAAACACAATGAGTGCTATTCAAATACTTAACATTTCCAATATCGAAGATTTTGCGGATAATGGATTTGAACATCATAGTGGCGGTAGTTTTGAACAATTAAAAGAAGCGTCCGATTTTAGTGACGGAGATATGTCAGCACAGTTTGATAAAATGTGGCAATATGTTTCTGTCGGTCACTTAACGGAAAAAAATCACTTCTATCGTGTGAATTTTCTATGGGGGCTTTTCATGCTTATAATAACGGCAGTGTGTCTTATCTTTGCAGGACTGAAACTTGCGTCCTTGTTGTACGACATAATGTTTGCACAGATAGTAGCACCAATAGTTGTGGCAACAGATATGGGTGGCGCAGGACGGCTAAAAAAGGTCATACTGAATTTGCTTAATTGTTTTCTATCCGTGATAATAGTTGTCCTTGATTTACGTTTGTATATACTTATACTCACAGAAATTCAGGACTCATCACTGTTATCAAACCCAATAGCTGTTATTTTCATAACAGTTGCAGGCTGTAAATTTGTAATTGACGGACCTGACCTCGTGGTACATCTTCTTGGCATTGACGCAGGCGTTAAGTCGGGCGTATCAACTATTATGGGTCTGCGTTCCGCAGGACAGATAGCTTCAGGTGCAGGACACACTCTAGGTCATATAGCAGGCAAAGGAATTTCAAAAGCGGGTGGCACAGTTGCAGGCGGTATCGGAGGAGCTATCTCAGGTGGTATTAGTGGTGCGAAAGCGTCAATGGCTAATGCTAGAAACAGTGACAATAAAGCCGAAAAAGGAATGCGTGGTGCTGTCGGTGCTGTTGGCGGAGCTGTCGCAGGCGGTGTCGGCGGTATGGTAGGCGGCTTTGGAAGTAATAATGGCGTTATGGGCGCAGCTGCTAATGGCATAGCCGTAGGCAGTAAAGCAGGAGAAGTTGCTAACAAACCTATCGGAGAAGTGGCTAAAAGTGCAGGACAGAATTTATCAGGCAAGGCAATGGGAATGGGTGAAAAACTTGGTGTTGGTACAAGCGGCAAGGACGGAAAAGACGGCACAAACGGAATAGACGGACTTAATGGTAAAGACGGCTTGCAAGGTGAAAATGGCAAACAGGGTGAGCAAGGTGAAAGTGGTGAATTTTCGTCAAACATCGATAATAGTTCATCTGAAAATGCTGTGGCGCAAGGCTCTTTTGGCTTGGACAGCACTAACGCAGGCATGGATGGCTCACAGACAGCTAGTGCAGTTACACCACCTAGCATTAGCACTTCGGGTGGAAGCTTTGGCACGGATACAAGTGCTTCATCAGCACAAGCTGTTAATTCAGGTAGCTATAATGCTCAAACATTTGCAGATAGACAGTATCATGCAGAGAGCAATACAACAAGCTATGCAGATACAGCTATGGCAACAGAAAAAACACAGCCTACATTTGCTGAGAAAGCAATGCGTGATGAAAATAAAAGAAAATAAATCGGGGCAGGCGTAATGCTTGCCCTTTGTAACTTAGAAAGGGGAAGAGTAAATGAATGATGATATAAGGGCAGGCTTAGTGCCGAAAACCACAAAATCAAAGGTCATGTTGACAAAACATCTGACAAAGTATCGTTTTTTTGGCATAATAGCTGTTTTCTTTTCTTCAATGTTCATAGGAATGGCGTTTGGCTCGTTGAGATATGTATTTGTGGTGTTCTGTTTAGTCATATTTATGATATGTACGGCAGGCTCTCCCTCAGACCCTCGCAAGAGCTTTGGAGGAAGCTTGCTTGACTTTCTGAGGTTTTTTGCTCAGAAAAAAACATACTACGGCTCAGGAAATGTGGATTGTGCTGATTATCTGAAAAAGGAGGAGGACAAGCGTGAAGCTAAGAAAAGAAAAAAGGAAAAATAAGCGTGTAAAAATGAATGCAAAGAATTGCCTTTGTACATACTTAAATTTCAATTCATTCCGCTTGACAGAGCAGGATCTAGCAACAGTTGGCGGTGGAAGGACAAATCTTGCGGCTAACTATGTGTTCAGGTTAAAGCATAATAATATTGGAAAGTATATGTCTGTTGTGGCTATTTACGGCATTGATATCATGCACTATTCCAATGACGATAAAATATCAGCGTTTAATGCTTTCGGTAGTGCAACTCAGCTTTTGGACTTGCCACATAAATATATTTTCAGCCACAAAAAACCTGACCTTTCAAGGCAGCGTGAGTTCTTGGAATACAAAAAATTGCAAACACAGCACCCATTTACAAGGGCAATGCTCGATAAGAAGCTCCGACAAATAGATGATCTGGAGAGAACTCACCGCAGTAATCTTGCATATATGTTTGTTTATGCAAACGATATTGATACGCTTTATGCAGCGGTAGAGCAATACTGCAATGCGTTTTCTGATACATCTATGGCTCTGTGCAGTTTTGACACAACAATAAGCTTTATGAGAACGCTTTTAAGCTTTTCGGACTGTGAAAATCGTGATATTGATTATCAAAATATCAATGCTTATGTTCTGCCCGACACAGTAAAATTCGGTCAGAATTATTTTAAGGTGAACAACACATATGTGACATCAGTTGTTATAAAAAGTTTTCCTGCATTGCTTGCTCCACTTGCTTTAACACGGCTTGTATCACAGAAATATAGTGACATAGTATCTATGTGGGACGTGTGTACCGCTGCTCGTGATGATGTTCAGGAACAGTTGAAGCAATCAATGGACGAGCTTAACTCTCGTTGGGCAATTAGGCTCGGCATGGCTGATAACATTGATACTCAGACAGAACTTGCAAAGATACAAGAGATATATAATTCAGTAGTGAATGGTGCTGAAAACATGGTGTATATGACACTGCGTTTTTATATATTCAATAAAGACCTGTCAGCATTGAAAAAGCGTGTTGCAGTAGTGCAGAAAGAGTTGGCTACAAACAATGGACTACGTTCTTACGTTCCTGAAAATCAGATGTTTACCGAGTTTACAAGACTTATTGTTGAGGGCAATAATATTCAAACGCCAATGCCTATCTATGATACATACGCCAAAGAATTTCCGTTTTATTATCAGGAACACATTGATGATAATGGATTGTTTATGGGCTACACGCAGACAAACGGACTTGTCTTTCTTGACTCGTTTCTGCGTAACAGATACCGCTCGTCATATGATATGATACTTTGTGGAGTTAAGGGCGGTGGTAAGTCTGTAACGCTTAAGTTAATGGTGCAAAATCAGCTTATAATCGGCAACAAGGTTTTCGCTATTGATATTGAGGGTGAGTATAAGGATCTTGCTATGATGTATGACGGTCAGGTCATTACAATGGATAGACGTGCCTTTATAAACCCTCTGCAGATAAGGACAGTTATCGATTGGCAAAGCGAAAACAAGCTTGATGAAGAAAACGATGATGATACACAGCAACAGCTCCTCTCCAAAGAAAGTGCTATCGAAACAAATTTTATATCTGAAATATCACGAATATGCACTTTCATGTATCAATACGTTCCGACAATGACCTATGATGTTATGACAGCTTTTAGAACTGCCCTTGTAGAAACTTATCAAAAAAAGGGTATAACAAAATACACTGATGTAAACTCTCTTTCGCCAGAAAACTTTCCGATATTTTCTGACGTTGTTGATGTTATAACGTCAAAGATCTCTTCGGGAACGCTCTCAGCAGACGAGATAACTTTGTATAAAACATTGCTTATGTATGTGAAAGAATTATCTGTTTCGGGTGCATATGGAACAATGTTTGATTCGCATACAAACATTGAGATAAACAATTCAAATCTTATAGTTTTTAATGTGAAAGCATTGTCTGAAATGGACGAGAATGTGTATAACGCACAGCTTTTCAATATACTCTCGTTGATGTGGTCTGAGGTTTGCAAGAACGTTGCTCATAACAATAACCTTGTAAATCTTCTTGACCGCCGCAGAGTTATCTGCCTTATCGATGAAGCTCATCGTTTCATCAATACCAAGAACACATTGTGTACTGATTTTATCCTTAAACTTGAGCGTCGCTCAAGAAAATATGACGCAGGACTTTGGTATGCAACACAATCAATTCTTGACTTTATGCCGTCCGACACTGGTGAAAGTGTGGATACAGTTAAGAAGATATTTCAGCTCGTGCAGTATAAATTCTTACTCAAGCAATCATCTGATAGTATTGAAATTCTTCATAACATTTTTGGTCAGTTTACTATGTCTGAGTTATATGCAACGGACAATTTTGAAGCAGGAGAAATGTTGCTGTCACTAGGCTCAGGCAAAAACAAGATACACTGTAAGAACGCTGCTACAGAGTGTGACCTGATGTACATAGGTAACTCTCAGGACAGGGACGAGATAGTAGACAGCATATTCAATCGAATGTATCTTCTTAATTGGAGTCCTCAAAATCTTGCTGATGAAATGTATCGTTCTGAGCAAAAAACGCAAGAATTTATCGAAACGTTCACAAGGGAAGTCATTGAATATTTCGGCTTTAAACTGACAGATAGCGAGTATCTTTATTTGACAGTAAACAGGCTAGTAAAAAACCTTGCAAAGCGTTTTGGTGATAAGTACAACGTGAGAAAGTGGTGAGTACAGTATGGATAAGATTAAGCGAAACAACGCCATTTATATAGCATTTCTGAGCATTTCAATAGCTATTATGGCAGTTATTATAATCATACCTATGGTGCAATCTATGCGCTATGTGCGCCATACTGTAGACTACAACAGCATAGTTGCAATGGGTAGTTATCATATAAAAATATCAAACGCAACGTATCTTAAAGATAAAAAAGAGCTTTACTTTGCATTGTCGGCAAAAGAGGAAAGCAACTATTCAGGTAGCATAAGTTCAAAGCCTGAGATAAGCAACTACACGCTGAGATACTATGATGACAATGGCAAATATCATACAGAAGATATGCTGAAAAAGTATACTGTTTCACAGAAAAATGACCATACAGAGATAATAACAGTATCCGATATTCCTTCGGGATATGACTACGTTTACATTGAGTTAAAGTGTACGATCGCTGCCTATGACGAGCCTGACATAGTTGACGAATTTGGTGATGTAATAAAGGGGCAACACCATGATGAGATAGTCAAAGAACAGTATTTTATGTTTGACAAAAAGGACGTCAGAGTGATAGACAGCAAGGACGATAATCAGGACGATATGAGCATTGTTATTGAAGAACAGACAGATAGTACATCTGAAAAAATTACAACTACAGAAGCCAAAAAGGATATTAAATCAGATTTGAAAAATGATAAAAAAGAGGATAAGCGCAGTGAAAGTTCATCAACCACAGATAGTATATCAGAGAGCAAGTCTGACAAAAAGAAAACTGAAAAGGTCACAACATCTACAGTGACATCGACTAAAAAAGTTGACGTAAATCCACAAGATAATCACGATTGGCAGGACACACAAGCACAGCCAAGTGACGGTAACGATAACTATCATAATGACAATACATATACTGAAACACAGCCATACTATCATGATGAGCCTGCACAGACAGAGCCACCATATCAACCGCCTGCAACAACTACAACAGCGGTCATAAAAGCACGTTCTTTAAAGATAGAAACAAACTATGAGTACAATGATGTTAAGATAAACGTAGGTTCAACGGCACAGCTTAAAGCAGTTGTAGGTCCGTCAAATGCTGTGAATAAATCAGTGATTTGGCAAAGTAACAGACCTGATATTGCGGAGGTAGACAGCAACGGAAATGTGCGTGGAATAAGCAGTGGAAAGGCTATAATAACTGTCCATGTTACAGATAACAGTGCCATAACAGCAAGCTGTATGGTGACAGTAAATTAAAGGAGAAATACAATGAATGACGAATATATTTATCAGTATCCTGCGCCTGAGTACATGGAAAACTTCAAAGAGATGGTAGCGCAAAGAACAACAAATACCAATGGCGCACGAAAGAAAGTTATCGTGTGCTTTGGCATTAGCATGGCTTTTTTAGTCCTTTACTGTCTGCCGTTTCTGAATTTTATCGACACATATTTATTACTTGTTGCAGTGATTTTTTTATGCGCAACAGTGATACTTCTTAAAGGGATAACAAAGAAAATAGGCACTCATAATCTCATGATACAAGCTACAGAGAATGACATGGTGCTGACGTATTATTCTGTCGGGGCAACGCCTAAAAAGGTATTGACCGTGCGTTATGAAGATATAATCGAGTGTCAGTTTTTCGATAAATCTTATACAAAAATACAGATAACTTTTAAGAAAAATAAGCACTCATATCTTAAATCTTATAGTCAGACAGGAGAAGAAGTGAGCAATCTAGTTGACACTATGGTTTCATTTGAACTCAATCCATATTCCTATGAACAAGGCTTTTTTATGTACATAGTACCTGATTATTTCAATATAAAAAAATATGCTCTGACAGATAAAATTCTAAAAAAATATGGCAACATAAATGAATATTTCACTCGCTTGTCTGAGAGTGAAGAAGTTGAATAAGGTGGTGTAAAAAATTATGCCAGATATTCGTTTGTCTAGTGATTTGATGAGTAAAGTCGATAAAATTGCGGCTGAAAAAGAAATGTCACGAAACAAATTGGTCAACAAAATAATTGAAAAATACGTTGAAGCAAGTGACAGCTTTGTATCTGATATTCTTCCTGATGTTGTCCGCAGTATTGTCAAAGATGAGATAAAGAAACTTGACGATACTTCAACAGAAGTAATAAAGGATATGTATGTAACTATCATAAAGCTTAGAAAAATAACTGAAACACTAGAAACTTTCATGCTTCCAGAATACAATGAAGTGGACTATGATACGTTAAAAACTAACGAACTTTTGACTCTTATTGAGCTGTCTGAAAAACAAAAAAAGCGTTGATTTTTGAGCAAAAATCTTCATGCTTTTTTAGATAACAAATATTGCAAGGAAATTTTAAGGGGAAAACGCTATTTAAGTT
>ENA-UOJE01001354-UOJE01001354.1-human-gut-metagenome-genome-assembly--contig:-C23-NODE-1354-length-22369-cov-7.058708_pt1 | contig 22369 bp, 9 predicted proteins | sample MGYA00242341_ERZ723888 | MGnify/ENA metagenome assembly ERZ723888 | reverse complement strand
GCGTATAGGTGTCGACCAGTGCGGCGACCGACTGCAGAGGCGAACGCGCCTGCGTGGGGTTCACCGGCTGGGAGGGGTTTTTGACCGCCTGGGCGACGATTGTGTCGATGTCGAGGTTCAAGGCCCGCACCGCGGCGTCAATCACTTCCTTCAGCGGGTGATTAGTCACGGCATGCACACGCTGCAGTACTTCGCCCGCCTGTATGATACGGCGTGATGTCGTCTCGTCGAATCCGCCGCGACGCGACAGCAGCGACGGCAGGTCATCCCGCATCATCATGTCGATGAGGAACACCGCATGCGGCACTCGATCCCGGTATTGCTTAACGATGGCCTTCACCTGCGGGTCGGCGAACGTCGCGATGTCGGAGCCGCCATCCGCTTCCGAAACGAGACCGGAATCAATGGACGTGGGGACTGTTGCCTCATCATGACCATCATCGGCACGAGCGCCATCGGAACCTGAACCTATGATGCCGGATTCGACCAGTGCACGGTAGCGGCATTGGCTGTCGAGATCTTCGGCCATGCCGGCGAGGCGGGTGAGCGATTCGGATCCCAAACCGAATCGCGGCGTAGCCAGCAGCCTCATCAACGACGCTGAATCGGTGTGGTCGGCGGCCGCATGCAGCAATGCGATCAGATCCTGGACTTCCGGCCTCTCCAGCAGCGCGGAGTAGCCGACGACCAACGTCGTCAGGCCCGCCCGTTCGAGTTCTTGGGCGAATTGCGCCATGTGCGTCTTGCCTCGGAACAGCACCGCCACATGCGGGGTATCGGAGGCGGCCGTGGCGGCGTCGTCCTTCCGGTACCGTGCGATGGCCTGTTTGGCGAAGCGTGCCACGGCATCGGCTTCCTGGCCGAAGGTGGCAAATCCCAGCACGCCGATCGTACCTTCCGCGGCGTTGTCCATCGCGGACAGGTTCGCGACGTCCACTTCGCGCATCAGGGAGCTGCCGGCCCGCCGTGGCGGTATGCGCAGCGGCTCGGTGAGGTTGTTGGCGGCTCTGAGCACGACGCAGGTGTTGCGTCGCGTGACGCTGAGCGGGTATGGTTTCGCGTCGGCGGGCATGCCGAAGTCCTTTTGGAACATGCGGAACGCTCCGGGACTGGCACCACGCCACGCATAGATCGACTGGAACGGGTCTCCCACCGCGTTCACCGCGGATCGCGACAGCCCGACGCCATCCTTGGACCACCCTCCGGCGCTGCGCGCCGCCTCCCGCCAGCGGGAGGAAGACCTATCAGCATCGGCATCAGACTGGGGGTGGAACAGGGTGGCGAGGAGCATCGCCTGCGTGGTGGAGGTGTCCGGGTATTCGTCAAGCAGCACGTGCGTGTAACGGCGACGGTACCGCTCCCCGATGGAGGGGAATCGCGCGACGAGCTGGTAGGCGGCAATGGTGAAATCGCTGAATTCCGCCATGTTCTGAACCCGCTTTTCCCGCTCGTATTCCTCGACGAGCGTCAGCAGCGTCTCCCGACGCCGGGTCACGTCGCGCAGCTGTGCACACTTGTACACGCATATGTCACGTAGTTGCGCCCGGTATTCCTCCTGTTTGGCCGCGAAGGTCTCCTCCGTGTCCTTCTTGTTTTTTGTCGGAGCCTTGGCCTTCGGCGCTTCGTCAGGAACCGGCGTATCGCCAATGGCGATATCGAGTTGCGCGAGGAATGCCTGGTCCCAAGCCCGCACACGGCCGATGGCCTCGTCCATCGTTGTTGTGCTGCCACCGATCATGGCGTTGCCTATGGCATGCGACAACCCCAGTACCCCATTCACCACGGTCTTGAACGCCCCGAGATCCTGCTCGAAGAGGATGTCCATGTGACGGCCGACCACGGTGGTCGCCAGCTGTATGGCACCGGCCTGGCTGAGCGGCTGCGTGTTCTGGTCGAAGCCGACAAGCAGGCCGTATTGCCGCACGATGGTCTGGAAGAACGCATCGTACGTCGACACCTCCGGCTTGAGGAACGCCCGGTTCGCAAAGCGCTCGTCTCCCCCGTCCGCCAGCACGGCGGCGGACACGCGCGACAGCAGTTCCGACGCGGCCTTGCGCGTGAATGTGAGGCCGAGGATGCGCTCGGCCGGCACGCCCTGTGCGATGAGGTTGATGATGCGGCGGGTCATCGTATAGGTCTTGCCGCTGCCCGCTCCGGCCACGACGAGCACGTCATCGCCGGTGGGCGCGTTGACGACTTTTGCCTGCTCGGGGCTGTCGGTAAATCGTGGTGCGTTCATGACTGCCTCGTTTCGAAGACGGTGTTGATTTCGCCGGCGCATGCCGGGCATGCCGCTTTCATGCGGCAATACTGGAGATGATCCGGTTTCGGCCTTGCCTGTATATGGGTCGACCGACTCGCCGCGGCGGCGTAGAACACTCTCGCGATCATGGAGAGCGACCATACGGCCTGCGTGCCGCGCATGCCGAGGAACTGTCGCCATGCCGCTGCGCTTACACCGGTCGGAGGCTCTTCAATCAAATCGGGAACGTCCGAAAGCTTATCGAGGGTCTTGTAGCGGTTCCGCGGCATGAACGATGACGTGTTCAGACTGCCATCGGCGAACAGCGCCGGCTGGTACATTCCCTCCTGCGCGTTGCTGGTTCCGGACGTCGCGGGCGCATCCTTCTGTGCGACATGGAACAGACCACTTTGCGCGATGTCCGGCATGACTTGCAGCGCTTCGGCTCCGCGCGGCCCGTTTTCCGGGAATGCGAGTCCCAGTTGGTAGCAGACCAGCTGAAGATCGTTGAATATGGCCTTGGTCGAAGGCACTTTCCCGGTCTTGTAGTCGATCAGGCGAACGTGACGCTTCCCGTCGGGCATGATTCTGGTCTCCATACGGTCGATGCGCCCGGACAGACGCACGGTCAGCCGGTCGTTCATGGCTTCGGGCCACCCGCCAACCAGCGATCCCATGATGGCGGCGAGTTCATCGCGGCCGATCGGGTCGACGCCGTCCATCGCGTTATAGGCGGCAAGAATGTCGTCCAAGCCGAATACCGCGATGAACGAACGCTCGCATTGTGCGCTTTCCAATGTACCGATCTGGAAGTTCTTGACGTTGTTTACCGGGTATTCGTCGGTGTTGGACATGACGAAGTAGCTGGCGATGTGGCCCAGTACGTCATGCGCGGTATTGTCCTTGCGCGTCGCGTTGTATTGATCGGCCGGGTTGGTGTTGGCCGTCGGATCGTCGCGCAGCTCCTCATAGATGGCGATCATACGGTCCCGCACCGTGCTGACACGTTCCGGAATCGGCAGGTCATCGCGCCAGTCCGCCGCGTCCAGGCCCTCGTTGCTGGCGGTTTCGGCGACGGCGTGGATCAGAGAGCCGAACGAGGTCGCCACACTGCCGGCGCGCGGACCAGTGAACCGGTTTTCCATCATCCAACAGACGGGACATCCCCAGATGCTGTCCACGGCGGATGGCGACAATGTTGCGATCCGCGGCACCGATGATTGGCCGGTTCCCTCCGCGGCCTTCTCCGGTTCCGGAGCCGCCGCCCGCGATCCCACCGTGCGGGAGCCGGAAGACGCATCCTCGACCTCGTCGAGGAACGGCCAACGCGTGATGTCAGCGGCTTCGACGCCATTGCTTGCCAGCAGTCGCAGCGCATCCACGGCATCTTGAGATTCCTTGGAACCTCGTGGGTATACGGCGAGCGCCACGCGGGCGGCGGCGACCAGGCCGCGAGGATCGGCGTCCAGACCTTGGAGCCGTCCGGCTTCACCGACCTGGGTATATTCCCGCCCTTCGGCCGACGCATGCCGTTCGCGGTTGAATCGTTCCGGCATGTATCCGTACAGGAAGTCAGACGGGGTCAGATCGTCGTTGTACACCGCACTTGCCGTGACCTGCTCCGATGCGCGGGTCAGCGCGACCAGCAGGCTTTTCTGCTCCGCATACAGCACGGATTCCAGTTTGTTGTCGCCATGCTCTCCGGAATCATCGGACAGCCCTCCATACAGCATGACATCAGCCAGATCCTCACCACCGAACATCGTGTTTCGGGCTGCCAGGTTCGGCCATATGCCTTGCTGGATGGCCGGAATCCACACCAACGGCCAGTGTCTCCCCGCGGAGCCCGCCGGCGTGGTCAGCGTCACGGCCTCGTCGATGGGGGCCACTTTGGCCAGGGAATCCGCTTCGATGCGCATCGCCCTCACCTGCGCGAAGAATTCGGGCAGATCCCGGCTTGCGGCCGAGCCGGATGCATAGTCGAACAGCCGCATGGCCGTATCCAGACGGTCGTTGGCGGCACGTCCGGCATCCGTGTTGTTCAGGGCCTCGCGCTGCCAACGGGAGGCGACGTCGCACGCGTTCCAAGCCACGGACAACGCATACTGTGGTTCCTTCGCCGGCAGTTGTCTCAGGCCTTGGGCCACCGCCCCCACCAGATTCCACAGGTGGGCAAACACGCGGGAATGCGGGTCTCCCCGCCCGCACACCTCCTGAACGGCGGCGAGCACGTCATCGGCGGTTATACCGGACGCGCCCTTCGTGCCTGCCCCGGCAGCGGAACCGGCATCGTCGACAACGTCACCTGTACCGCCTAGACCGGCGACACCGCCATGCATCGCATGCGCGTCATCCGCGAATTCCAGCAACAGATACATGGCATCGACGCCGAACTGGAGTTCGTCGCCTTGCGGTGCTTTGACATCGATGATCGTGTCGTCGGTGATGGTCTTCCGATCGCGCCCGGAGACGGCCCATTCGCGCCATTGCTCCCATCCGTGCATGAGCCTGCCCAAGGCATGCATTCGAGCGGTGTCACCAGCAATTCCAGCGTCCCCGGTCTTCCCCGCATCGTCGGCGGCACCGCCAGGCACATCGTCGGACGCATCCCCCTCGCATATGTCCTCGCACGTGACGATCTTGCCGAGTGATGCCAACGCGTTCATGGCGGCGTCCACCGGCTCCAGCCTGGCCGGGTATCCCTCATGATCCCGTCCGCCGCCGACGCTGACCAGCGGGCATCCCATCACCGTGGCAACCCGAGAGCGCACATACAGTGCGGTCTGCTGCAGATTCATGCCCAGCGCGGGCGCCGTCTGGTTCCTGAGCATCGCCAATTCGAGCAGCGCGAACAATCCCTGCACGAACGGCTCGTCCTTCAACGGTCGTGTGACCGATGAATACCGTACAGGCACGCCGTCATGACGCAGCCGTTCGCCGATCGTGCGCACGGTGGCGTTGTCGTGCGCGATGACAGCCATGTCGTTCCAGTTGCGTCCTTCAAGGATGTGGGCTTGCTTGATGCGCCATACGACGTCTTCCGTCTCTTCGTCGGCCGAGCGGTACAGCGCGGTTTTCAGACTGCCATCGCCCGGCAGCGGATCGGCCTGGGGCAATGCGACAATCGGCAGGCTCGCCGGCAGCTGCGGCAATTTGCCCGGCCTCTGCGGCAGAGGAACCGTCTCGTCCTGCGTGGATCGGATGGACAGGGAGATACGGGATGCGACCAGATCGCGATACGTATAACCGTCGACGTGGTCCACCGCACGCTCCTCAACTCGGCCATTTCCGGCACCGCCAGCCGGCAGACGAACCATGTCGGCGCCAAGCTGACGACGAATCTGGTCGAACAGGTATTCCGGATATGACCCGCGGAAGGTCTGCACGGCCTCGTCCGGATTGCCGACCAGCAGCAGCCGCGTCCCCGCACCGCGCAGCGCCTTCAGGAACGTGAACCCGGCGAAGGTGAGGTCCTGACAGTCGTCGACGACCAGCAGACGCGGCAGATCGTCATCGCCGACCATCCCGACCGCCTTGGCCCCCTCGACCAGCAGACGCGACGAGTCCAACCGGTACTCGCCCGGGTACATACGACTCACCGCGGTCTCGTATTCGCGGCGCAACGCGAACGCGAGACGCCACTGCACATGCAAACGCTCGACGCGCGGCGACCAATGCCTCAACGCCGACAGGGCCGTTCCTTCACGATCCTCGGAGACGCCCAGCTCATCCATGCGGGCCAACATGTCGCGCAGCTGCATGACGAAGGCGGCATTGACGCCTACGCCGGAATCCGCATCACCACCCTCGCCGTCGTTCCCGGCCACGGCATCGGCCAGCACGCCGTCCCAATCATCCCTGGCGAAGTATTCGCGCAGCAACGAGCACGTGCCGCATGGATCCCCCGCCCGCACATGAGCCACATGGACGGAGCACACCGAACGCAGCAGCGCATCCTGCTCGGCGCCGTTCAGCAACCTCGGCAGCGGCTCGCCCGACCTCGAACGCATGACGGTGATCAGCCGGAACGCGATGGCCGACAGCGTCGTGACCGGTCGCGCCTGGGAGGTCGCCCCCAGCTCGCGAATCACCTGATCGCCTATCACATCGGCGATCTGACGCCCGGATACCGTCATCATCGCTCCGGATTCGCCGAACCGTCGCAGCCCGGCCATCAAGGCATCACGGGCCAGCGTGCTCTTGCCCACGCAAGGAGCACCAACCACCAGCAGCGCCTTGCCGGATTCCCCCTCAAGCAGTGCTTCAACCGCCTTCATGGCACCTCCATTCCCGTCGCCGGCCCCGTCGTCCGTCAGACAGTTCCTCCATCATATGCCAACAATCGAAAACCGAACCATATGTTCCGTTTTTATATCAGTTTTATTCTGGACTAACTGCGTCATCGCACGGCAGCTCCTGCCTGCGGCGAGCACTCCTCAGCGCTCCCCATCAAGGGTTGTGCGTGGGAACACCTCGGAATAGAGTAAGAAGAAGAGATGTCGTAAGGGGGATAGCCAAATGCCGGCACAGCCAACACCGCCGCGGATATCCGGCTATGATTTCATCCAGCCACTCGGCACCGGCGCCACAGCCAGCGTATACCGGTACCATCAGCGCGTCCCCAGCCGCGACGTCGCCATCAAGGTCAGCAGCGCCACCCTCGACCCCCGCGCAGCCGCCCGATTCCGCAATGAGGCGAACTACATGGCGGAGCTTTCCGCGCACCCCTACATCCTTTCCATCCACGACGCCGGCGTGACCAGCACCGGACTTGGCTACATCGTGCTGGAATACGCGCCCGGCGGCTCCTATAAGGAGCTGATCCGCAAGCGACCACTCACCGCCGACCAGATGCTCGATCTGGGCATCAAACTTTGCAGCGCCCTGTTCACCGCGCACTGCAAAGGCATCCTGCACCGCGACATCAAGCCCGCGAACATTCTCATCACCCCGCAGGGACTGCCGGTGCTCGCCGATTTCGGCATCTCCACGAACGTGTATCAGGCGGGAACCCAGACCGGTTTCTCCGTGCCATGGGCCGCGCCGGAAGTGCTGACCGGACGCAGCGGCGGCACCGAAGCCGCCGACATCTACTCCTTGGCGGCGACCCTGTACACCACACTGACCGGCCGTTCGCCGTATGAGCACGGTTATCAGGCGCATACGCAGCAGGAACTCGCGCAGGTCATCGTCAGTCGCCGCCTGCCGCCAATCGGCCGCCCTGATGTGCCCGCGGACGTCGAACGTGTACTCGCCAAGGGGCTCGACAAGAACCCGGACAACCGTTACGGCACGGCGCTGGAATTCGCCCGCGCGATGCAGCAGGTGCAACAGGCTTGCTACGGCCATGCCACGCCCGTCACCGTGGAAGGCGTCCCCGAATATCCCAGCAGCATGACCGGCAAGCGCCGCGTCGCGCCCGGCCCCGCGAACGTGACGCGAATGGACGCTCCCACCGGTGCGTGGAAGAAGCCGCTGGCCATCACGGCCGTGGTCGTGGCTGCGCTGACGGCGGTCGTCCTGACGTTCGTCTTCGTCGTAATGCCGCACATGGATGACACCGCGACGCGCAACCGCACATCGGTCTCCACGCCGGGCGCCACCGGCGACTCCAACGGAACGGACGGCAATCCCGACGACATCACGGGAGCCGAAGTGGTGCCGACGCCCGAAAACCTGAACGGAACCTACGACGGCACCACCGTCACGTTCACCTGGACGAACCCGCAGCCCAAGGACGGCGACATGTACGCATGGTCGCCGGTACAGGGCAATTCTGCCACTTCCGTTCCCAGTACCAGCACCAACATCGTGGCCGACCGCAAAGTCGAGCTGCATGACGTGACCGACAAACAGACCTGCATCGAAGTGAAGATCGTGCGCAGCGACAAGCAGATGTCCCAGAATCCGGCCATCGCATGCGCGGTGAGGCAATAGGAACGCACTATATGAAGGACTGCACCATGCGGCACGGCATTGCACGAGAAGCGAGCAAACGAGAGAGAAGAGGATGCCATGAGCAAGCAGCCTAACCAGCGCCAACGCGAGCGGGCGTTCCGCTCCTCCATGCGCCGCCTGGTCTCGCCTGACGCGCACCGTTGGGCGATGCCCGTCATCGCGCTCGTCATGCTGATCGGCATCATCGCCGGCGCCATCTGGGTGAGCTCCATCACCCGCCAACACGTGCATCTCGACGACGGCACCGTTTGGGTCACCTCGCTCAAGAACCGCAAGGCGGCCCGCTTCAACGTCAAGCTCAAGGAACCGGATTCGGCGGTGGCCTCGTCTGCAGCCCGTTTCGACATCGTCCAGCACGACAGCGACACGGTGCTCACCGAAGGCGCGAAGGCCACCGGCATCTCCTCCGCCACGCTGGGTACCACCGGCAGGACGGAGACCAAGGGAGACACGACCGCGGTGACCGGCGGCGGCACCATCGCCTTCCTGAACACGAAAAACGGCAACGTGTGGGTCGGCCGCAGCTCCGACCTCAACTCCGTCAACCCCGCCACCAGCGACCCGTCCATGCGGCTGGGCACCGGAGGCAAGATCGCGGTCACCCATGACGGCACCGTGTACGGATACCGGCCCTCCGACGGTACCGTGCTCACGATGCAGGATCCGACAGGCAAGGCCGTGCAGGGTAGCTCCCTCACCGAAGGGAAGCCCGTATCCGCCGACGATTTCACCGTGGTGGGCGGCACCGCGGTCGTCACATCCGAGGGCAGGCTGTACTGGCACAAGGGCAGCGCCGACACCGGCGCCAACAGCCCGTTGACGCTGCAATACCCCGACACGGACGGCCGTCAGGAGTCCTGGGTCGCGGCCGCCGGCAAGAACGGCCTGTACCTGGTCGAACTGGGCAAGGGAGAGAAGAAAGTCAACACGCTCACCTCCGGCGGTGCCGGAGACGCAGCCAAACCGGTCTCCACCGACGGCTGCGTGTCGGCCGCGTGGGCGCAAAGCGCGAACAATTACGTGCGTGTATGCTCGCCGAACGTCAGCAACCCGGAATTCGGCTCGCTGCAATCGGTCAGCACCACGTCGGATTTGGTGTTCCGCACCAACCACCGCCTGACCGTACTCAACGACGTGGTCGACGGCAACGTGTGGAACCCTTCGGACTCCACCAAGGTCATCAAGATACAGTGGAACACCATCCAGACCGAGCAGACCGCCCAGCAGAAGCAGAACGACCAGTCCGCCAACAACCAGCGCAACTTCAACAAGACCTGTTCCGCGCAATCCGGGCAGATCAAGGCGCAGGACGACGAGATCGGCGCCCGCGCGGGCGGACAACAGATCCTCGACGTGCTGCGCAACGACGAGCAGACAGACTGCTCCGTGCTGCAGCTCACCCAAGTCGGGGCCCCCGCGGGCGGCGATATGACCGTATCGCCGGTGTACGACGGCCGGTACCTGCAGCTGGACGCCTCGGCGGCCTCGGCCGGCACGGTGACGTTCACCTATGACATCAGCGACGGGCGCGGCCAGACCTCGACGGCCAAGGTGACGGTCACGCTGACCGGCTCGTCCGCCAATCACGCTCCCAAGCAGGCCGACACGCCGCCCGAATACGACGTGGAGCAGGGTGCCACGTACACGACGAACGCACTCGGCAGTTTCCAGGATCCCGACGGCGATCCGATGACATTGGTGTCGGCGGTCCCGCAGAACAGCGACCAGGTCGTCGTCTCCACCCGCGCAGACGGGCAGCTCGTGTTCAACACCGGTTCCGCCACCTCGGGGCGAGTGGGCGTGCAGGTCACCGTCTCCGACGGGCAGAACACCGGCACCGGACTCGTGTACTTCTCCATCCGCCCGGCAAACACGCTGCCGGCGACCATCGACGCCGTGGTCAAGCAGACCACACCGAACACCGAGACCACGGTCAACCTCAAGCCGTACGTGCATGGCACATCGGCGCAGCCCGCGCAGCTGTCCACCGTGGAACCGCCCGCGAAAACCAGCGCGACCATGAACGCGGCGGACCTGTCCTTCACATTCAAGGCCACCGCCACGGGCACGTATTACGTGCCTTACACCGTCACCCAAGGCTCCATCCCGTCCACCGGCCTCGCACGTCTTGAGGTGCAGCCGGCCGCGGGCAAATCCGCCAAGCCAGTCGCGGCCAACGATGTGGCGCTGCTCGGGTCGAACAACACCGCCATCGTCGAACCGCTCGCCAACGACGTGGATCCGATGGGCGGCGTGCTGTCGGTCACGTCGGTCGATGCCGACCCGTCGCTGGGCATCAAGACCGGCCTGGTGAGCCACAAGCGCGTGTATCTGACCGCACGGCAGGTGCCGACCAAGCCCGTGGAGATCACGTACACCGTCGCCAACGCGGCCGGCTCATCCACCGGCACGATAGTGCTGCAGCCGCCGGCACTGACCGCCGGCAACTCCGCGCCCAAGGCGTCGAACGTCAACACGCAGGTGCGCACCGACGGCATCGTGTCGGTGAACGTGCTCGACCATGTCTCGCATTCCGACGGCACCACGGTGACGCTGCAGCAGAAGCTGCAGTACGACAAGGACACGTTCAAGGGACTGGTGTTCGTTTCCGGCGACACCGTGCGTTATCAGGCTTCCAAACAGACGGGCGTGTTCCCGGTGACCTACACCGTCAAGGACAATCTCGGCAACTCGGCCTCCGGCACAATCACCATCACCGTGCATCAGAAGGACGCCAAGAACAAGGCCGCCCCCACTCCGCAGGACGTCGAGGCGCAGGTGGCCGCGGGTCAGAAAGTGCGCATACCGATCACACTGACCGGCATCGACGTGGACGGCGACGACGACCAGCTGCTCGGCCTGGGCAACAAGGCCCCGCAACTGGGACGCATCACCGAAGTCGGCGCGAACTACATGATCTACGAGGCGTACGAGGACTCATCGGGCACCGACACGTTCTCCTACGCGGTGGAGGATTGGACCGGCCAGCGCGCACAGGCACAGGTCAGGGTGGGCGTGTTCCAGGGCGCGTCCGACTCCGGCGTGTACGCGCGGGACGACGAGATCACGCTGCGCCCGCACACGGCGGCCACGGTGCCGGTGACGCTCAACGACATTTCCGGGGACAACACCGATCTGACCGTTTCGAAGAAACTGGAGTCACAGGGTATCTCCGGGGCGAGCGTGAAGGACAACATGATCTCGTTCACCACGCCCGACCAGGCGGGAACGTTCTACATCATGCACACAGTCGCCGATAAGGCCGGCCTGAGCGACACCGCGACGTTGACGGTCAACGTCGACCCGAATGCGACCATCGAGCCGCCCACCGCCTATGACTACCGCGTACCGTCCGCCGCGACCATCGACAAGCGGACCGTCGAGGTCGATGTCTCGCAGTGGATCGCCAACCCGTCCGGCACCGCGAACGAACTGAAGGTCGGCGTCGACCCGTCCGCCACCGACCACGCGAAGGTCAAGGGCGGCGAGAAGTCGACCGTCATCTCCGTGGATCTGACCGACGAGGCCCGTTCGGTGCCGTACACGGTAACGAACACGACGTACGGCATCACCTCCACCGCGTTCATCCAAGTGCCCGCATACGGCGTGTTCCCGCCGACGCTGCGTCCGAAGGCTCCGCCGCTGAAGGTGAACTCGCGCGAGACCATCACCATCAACATCGCCGACTATGTGCGTGTGGGCGCCGGCAAGACCGCTTACGTGCAGTCCCCCGAATCGGTCAGCGCCACCAAATCGGATGGCGGCGACCTCTACGTGAACGACACGACGCTGAAATTCACCGCGCCGAAGGATTACGGCGGTCCCGCCTCGATCACGTTCACCGCGGTGGACGGCAAGGGCAACGACAAGACGCAGATCATCAACTCCGCAGTGCTGACCCTGCCGATCACGGTCATCGGCCGCGAAGTGCCACCGCCGACCTTCTCGTCGTCCACGATCGACGTGGTGGCAGGTGAGGATGCGAAGATCATCGACCTGACCGCGCTGACCCACTCCCCCGCCGGCACATACGAAGATGAGAAGCAGTACACATATTCCGGCGGCAGCGAATCGGGCGGCATCACCGCGCGCGTCAGCGCCTCCGGCCAGTTGACCGTCAGCGCCCCCAAGGATGCTACCGTGGGATCGCTGGCCAGCATCCCCGTGACCATCATCTATTCGGGCGGCACGGTCAAGGCCGGCATGACCGCCCGCGTGGTGCAGTCGAACCGCCCGCTTGCCCGTATCGGCGCGAAGACGGTGAAGCTCAAGGCCGGTTCGACCGAACGGGTGGACCTGTTCTCCGACGCCTACAATCCGTTCCCGGATTCGTCGCTGACCGCCGTCAGCTGCAAGTCCGACGATTCGGCGAAGCTGACCGTGAACTGCTCTTCGAACGGCAACATCAGCATCACCGCCGGAACCGATATCGGCGCATCCTCGAACACCGTGCTCGTCACCGTGCAGGACGGCACCCGTTCGCGCGACCGACAGGTGACCGCCACCATCACCGTCTCCGTGGTGGACAAGCCCGGCGCGCCGCTGCTCTCCCCTGTCTCCGGGCAGCCGGCTGACGGTTCGGTGAACCTCTCGTGGACCGCAGGCGCGGCCAACGGCAGCCCGATCACCGACTACGAGGTCGATTGGGACGGCGGCAGCAAGTCGTGCGGCGCGGTCACCACCTGCCAGATCACCGGGCTGACCAACGGCAAGGAATACTCGTTCACCGTCAAGGCGAAGAACGAGGTCGGCTGGTCGAAGCCGTCTACCTCGGTCAAAGCCATGCCCGACAAGGTGCCCGATCCACCGAAGAAGGTCACCACCGAGGCCGGCTACCAGCGTGTGACGGTCAAGTGGGATGTTCCGGATTATGTCGGTACGAAGCCGGACAGCTACACGGTGACGCTGACCGGTTCGGGCGGCGGTTCCGTCACCAAGGAGACCTCCGGCAATTCCCTAGTGTTCCCAATCGACAACAGCGCCACCGGCGATGGCACCTCATACACCGCCACCGTCAAAGGAAAGAACCGTGCCGGCGAAGGCCAGCCCAGTGCCGCCAGCAACGCGGCGACGCCCTGGGGCGACCCGGACGCGCCGACGGTCAGCCTATCGGTAATAAAGGGCAATACATTGAAGGCCACGTTGACGCTCGGCAACATGCACAACGCGGGATGTTCCAGCGTGGAACTGAGCGGCGCAATCTCCATGTCGGCCCCCTGCGGCACCCACACCTTCACCGATACGATCAGCCGCGATCAGTGGTATGAGGAGCTCAGTGTCAAGGCGACCGTGAACCCGCAGCAAAGCGGCGCCAAACCAGCTTCGGCTGACTCGAACAAGGTGACGCCGCAGTACAAGATACAGCCTCCGAAAAACCTGCAGGTGACGCTCAAAGGTAACGAGTGCTCCGTGTCAGTTGGCGGTAATGGCGAGCATGACGGACTCTCCATTTTCGCCAACGGTCAGGAGTACAGAGGCAACGGCGATTCAGCCGCCGCAACTTACCGCATCAACCCGTGGGAAACCTGCGGCACTGTATCAGCTACGCAGTCGTTCAAGGGGCACTCCAGCGAAGCCATCATATTTGACGGTAAGGGCCTTGTATACAAGACCCCAGCGAAGATCGAACCGCCTACGCTGGCGTGGAGCACGACAGACCGTAACCGCATCACGGTGTCCGGCGGCAGCGTGAACCTCTACGGTCAGCCGGCAACGGTCCTTGTCGCGTTCTCCACTACCAGCGGCAAGCCGACCGGAGAAAGTGATTGGACCGGCACATGGAGCACCGCTTCGAAGCAGGGGTACATCGATACGGAAAAGCTGTATTGGTACATCAGCGTGACCGGTGCCGACTCCGCGCTGAACACCGCCGACGACATCAGGGAAGTCCAAGGAATGCGCAAACCGGCCGAGGGATCCGGAACGGTCACGGAAGGCGTAGACCCGAGCCGCATCCGACGCCGGTCGTTCGGTTCCATGCCATCCATCAGCACACTGGCCTCAAACCGACCATGATTTATCAACCATCCATCAACCGATACGACAACACCGTCCACCACACACATCAAGGAGTATCACGATGAGCGAGAGCAACGAACTCGACGACGCCACGCAACTGTCCGACAGGACGGTGTTGTCGGACAAGACCGTCCTGTCGTCCGGCAACACGGCTCAGTCCGCCGAGGCCACGACGAATGCAGCCGCACCGAGCACAGTGAAAACCGGGGAAAACGCAGCCGAGAAAAACGACACCGCGGAAGGCAACGCGGAAAAGAGCACAGTAGCGCAGTCCGTCTCATCAGCGAGCGGCGATGGGACTGAGGTCTCCGATGAAACGGTGTTGTCCGACGGCACCGTGATTTCCGAGACACCGCATGCCAAGGGCGGTGCCGCGGTTGGTGAGGCCGACAAGTCGAAGGGGGCACCGACCGTGGCCATTCCTACGTTGCCGAAGCGCCGCGGAGGTGCTGCTGCCGGCAAGGCAATCCGAGGCAAAAAGTCGGCACAAGCCAAGCCGTCACAAGCCAAGAGCGTACAGAACAAGTCGGCGCAGTCCCCGGTGCAGAACAAGACGAACGGCAAGGCCGTCTCGCCCGTCAGTGACACCGGCGACAACACCACGAACAACGGCCCGACCAAGACCGGCGTCGATCTCGATGCGACGCAGCTGAGCTCCATACAGCACCCGACCACCGCACCCGCGGCCAAGATTCCGAACGTCGCCTTTCCCAAAGCCAGAACCGCGAATACTCCCGTGGCGGCAGCCACGCGCCCAGTGACCGCGAACCCGGCCGTCGCGAACACCAACCCGCAGACCCCGGCCAGCGCCGACGACATCGCCTACTTCAAGCAGGCGTTCGACGCGCTGCTCGCGAACGTCTCCACCGTCGTGGTCGGCAAGGCACATCCGATCCGTCTATGCCTGACCGCCCTGCTCGTCGGTGGCCATGTCCTGCTCGAAGACAACCCAGGCACCGGCAAGACTCAGCTGGCACGAGGCATCGCGAGCTCGATCAGCGCGTCGTTCAAGCGCATCCAGTTCACGCCCGACCTGCTGCCGTCCGACGTGGTCGGCATCACCTTCTACGACCAGAAGCACGGCGAGTTCGAGTTCCGCGAGGGCCCGGTGTTCGCGTCCATCGTGCTCGCCGACGAGATCAACCGAGCCTCGCCGAAGACCCAGTCCGCACTGCTGGAGGTCATGGAGGAACAGAAAGTCACCGTGGACGGCGTCACGCACGACGTGCCGCAGCCGTTCATCGTGATCGCCACGCAGAACCCGATCGAACAGCTCGGCACATACAAGCTGCCCGAAGCCCAGATGGACCGTTTCCTCATCAAGACGTCGGTCGGGTACCCCGGCCATCAGGTAAGCGTCGATCTCCTGCGGCAGGTCAACATCCGCGACCGCGCGCAGACCGTCTCCCCCGTGCTCGCCGGCGATGACATCCTCGCGCTGCGCGGCATCGGAGAGCGCATCCACATCGACGACAACATCCTCGAATACATCGTGCGCATCGTCGAGGCGACCCGTCATGACGAGAACATCGCCATCGGCTCGTCCATGCGAGGCGCGTTGGCGCTGACCCGCTGCGCGCGCATCTGGGCGGCCTCCGACGGGCGCGGATACGTGGTGCCGGACGATGTCAAGGATCTGGCGGTCGCCGTGCTGTCGCACCGCATCAAGCTCACCGCCGAAGCCACCTTCGCCGGTCTGACGACGGACGAGGCCATCAGCCGGATGCTGGAGACCGTGCCGGCGCCGTCGCTCGGCGCGTGAAAGGCGTTCCATGCGCAGGCACAACGACAGTTCATCATCCGAAGCAAAGCCGCAGGAGCCGCGGAAACCGCGCAAGCCGAAACCACGGACCGAACGAGGCCAACAGGCATCGGGCAAGTCGGCGCACCACAGGCGACGGCTTAGCTCGGCACGCCTGTGGCGCCGCTGCAAGCGCGCGGTCAGGCGATTCTTCACCTCGTTCATATCCCCACTGGGCTGGACCGTGGTCGTCATCGGCATCGTATGCGCGGCCGGATTCCCGTTGGTTCGCTGGCATGAGCTGCTCGCCATCGCCGCGATGGCGCTGATGATGATCCTCTGCGCCATCGCGCTCTCGCTTGGCAATACCGGGTTCAAGGCGTCCATCGCCGTGTCGCGCCGCCGCGTCACCGTCGGCGACGACGTCCATGTGACCGTGGACATCGACAATCCCGGGCGCACCCCCACCACGACCGCACGCGGCGACCTGCCGTTGGGCGAGGCTCACGAGCGGTTCGGCATCCCCATGCTGGCGCCGGGCCAGTCCAAGCAGACCGATATCGAGTTCACCACCGTCTCCCGCGCCGTCCTCACCGTCGGACCGTTGAACATCCGCAAGGGAGACCCGTTCGGGCTGGTGCGCCACGAGAAGGCGCTGGCCGAACGCATCACCGTCTATATCCATCCGAACATCGCGCGGCTCAACACGCTCAACGCCGGCGTCGCACGGGATCTGGAAGGCCAGCCCAGCGGTCAGATCGTCGACGACGACCTCGACTTTTACGGGCTGCGCGAATACGAGCCGGGCGACGACGTGCGCAACGTGCACTGGCTCAGCTCGGCGAAGACCGGCACGCTGATGATCCGCCAGTACGAGGCGACGCGGCGGACCGACACGAGTATGACGCTCGACGTGAACCCGCAGGATTACGTCAGTCAAGAGGAGTTCGAGATGGCCGTGAGCGTGCACGCCTCGCTGGGCGTGCAGTGCCTCAAACAGGACCGTCCGCTGCAGACGCATGCCGGCAGCGCGCATGACACGCCGAAATTCCCGATGGGGTTCCTGGACGATTGCAGCGCCATCACCCCGCGGACCGACGACAACCCGAATCTGGTGGAGAGCACGCTGCGACACTCGCCCGACAGCTCGTTCTACTTCTTCACCGTCGGCTCGCTCAAGCAGCTCGACCATATCAAGCGCATGGTGCTCGCGCTGCCGAAATCCGCCACGTGCCTCGTGCTGCAGACCTCGCCGGGCGACGTGCGCGCAATCAAGCATTTCACGGACTTCACGCTGGCCACCGTCGGCTCGCTTGACGACCTGCCGCTCATCATGGAGGTGCTCGCATGAACGATGTGATCGACAGCTCACTCGGCTCGTTCTCCGCCACGTCGGCCGTGGACGCCCTGCCCGGCCAGGTCGGGCAGACCCGGCGTCCGTTCTCTGGTCTCGGCTCGACCGTGACCGGCACGGGCACCACCACCGGCTCATGGGCGGAATCCACTCATTCAGTGATCTGGCTGACACGCGGCGGCAACCGTCTGCCGCTCGCCCGCGTCGGACGCCGCTCCTGGGGCACGAACCTCATCAGCGTGGCCGTCATCGCGCTGACGTCGCTGATTGCCGCATCCAATCTTCTCGACGTGTACGGATCAGCCGCCATGTGGGCCGTCGCCGCTGTACCGGCCACCCTGCTCGGCGCCCTCATCGCCTATGCAGGGACCGCACCCGCGCTGCGCCTGTGGTGGCAGATCGTGTTCCTGATCGTTGCGCAGGGCGTCATCGGCCCGGTCATCGCGCTGAACGACACCGCCATCAGCCATGTGATTCCCTCTGTGGAAACACTGTCACAGGGGTTCGTCAGCACCTTCGGCGCGTTCAAATACCTTATCGCCGTACCGCCGCCGACCGGTTCCGGCGATGGCAGCCTGATGGCGGCATGGACGATATGCCTATGGCTGTCATTCCTCGCCGGCGTGTTCGCCATCGGCGACAAACGGCAGCTCAGTGTGCTGAGCCTGCTGCCGATCGCCATCGAACTGGTGGTCTGCGCCCTGTTGGGCACGCAGACCGGTTTCCAGCCCATAGCCTCCGGCGTTCTCATCGGCCTCATCATGATCGTCTGGCTGTCGTGGCGATGGCAACTTCTGGAACTGGGACGCTGGATCAGCGCCACGATCATCCTGTTGCTGGCGGCCGGCCTGGGCGTGGGCGCATGCATGGGCATCGGGCAGTCACGTCTGATCCTGCGCGACTACTACGATCCGCCGCTCAGCCCGTACGATTACGCAAGCCCGCTCAGCGGCCTGCGCTCCTACGTCAAGGACCACAAGGATGACACGCTGCTCACGGTCACGAATCTGCCCGAGGGCACGCCGGTCAGGCTCGCGGTGATGGACCAGTTCGACGGCAACGTGTGGAACCTGTCCGACTCCACCGAAGCCTCGGACTCATCCGACTACCGACGCGTCGGCACCCGCATCCCCAATACGGTGGACGGCAAGAAGTTCACCGCCACGTTCACCATCGACAAGGGTCTGAGCGACAAATGGCTGCCGCTGGCAGGAGCGGCGAGCAGCGTCGACGTCACGTCAGCGGGAAAGACCGGAGGCGCCAACGGAAACGGCGGCGGCGAATCCCGATCCTCCGCCGGCCACACGCTCTTCTACTACAACGAGAGCACGCAGTCGGCCATCATCCCGGCCGGGCTGTCCACCGGCATGACCTATACGGAAAGCGGCATCATCGCCCCCACACCCACCGACAAGGAGATCGCCAAGGCCAACGCGGCGGTCACCAACCAGCCGGGCACCAAGGACGTGCCTGACTCGGTGGGCAAGTTCGCCTCGTCGGTGGCGGGCGGCGAGGACACGGCCGGCGCGCAGGCTCAGGCGCTGGTCGCGCAGCTCAAGGATTCTGGTTGGTTCTCGCACGGCCTGACCGGCGACTATCCGTCGCTGCCCGGACATGGCAGCTATCGCATCAACGCGCTGCTCGCTGGATCCGCGATGGTCGGCGACAGCGAGCAGTATGCCTCCGCCATGGCGCTGATGGCCCGCGAACTCGGCCTGCCATCCCGCGTGGTCATGGGCTTCCTGCCCAAGAACGACGACGGCGACATCAGCAACGACCGCACCGAAACGGTCAACGGCACCTCGACCGTCAAATTCACCGGCAACGACATCGAAGCATGGGTGGAGATCAATCTCGAAGGCTACGGCTGGGTCGCGTTCTATCCGACGCCTAAAGAGACGAAGATACCCGACGACAACCAGAACCTCACCCCATCCAACCCGCAGACGCTGGTCCGACAGCCTCCCGTGCCGCTCACCGACCCGCTGCGCGACGAGGAGCAGGCACACGGCAAATCGGCGCTGGCCGGCGAGGATGCCACCGATGAGCCGGCGGCATCCATCTGGAGCACCATCGGACGCATCGCGGCGAAAGTCGCCATCTACGGCAGCCCGGTATGGATACCGCTGCTGATCTGTCTGCTGATCCTCGCACTCAAGGCCGTCGCCCTGGCCCGCCTGCGCCGGCACGGCGACGCGCGGCAGCGCATCACCTCCGGCTGGCAGGCCGTGCACGCGCTCGCCGGGCAGAGCGGCATACCCGTCACCGGCACGCGCCGCGACCAGGCGCAGGCCATCGCACGGCAGCTCAACATCGACGGTGCCCCACTGATTGCGCTGGGACGACAAGCCGATTACGCGGCGTTCTCCGGCCAGCCGGTCACGCCCGAACAGGCAGTCGCCTACTGGCGTTCCGTACTGACGACCCGCAAGCTCATGCTCGCCTCGCAGTCCTTCATGCGCAGGCTGCGAACCCGCCTGTCATTGCGCGGAGTTTTCCATAACGTTCGTATACTGTCAAGTATTCGTACATGGCGGCACGGAGACAAGAGGAAGCCAGACGGACGGCAACCCGCCAAACAGCGGCCCGTCAAGCGGAAATCCTCCACGAAACAGCCCGCTGGCCAGAAGCCCGCCACGCAACAACCATCCGCACGGCAACCCTCCTCGCAGAAAGGCCGACAGTCATGAACGACATGCAAATTCACGTGGCAGCGGACAGCAACATCGGCCTGAGGCGACGCGCCAATCAGGATTCGTTCATCATCGACGACGGCGTGTTCCTCGTCTGTGACGGCATGGGCGGCGGCGTCGGCGGGCAACGGGCCAGCAGCGCCGCGGTGGATCGTTTCGAGACACTGGCGTCACGTTTCAGCCGGAGCCGCACGGCCATCGGGCATACGATCGACCTCGCCCAAGCCGACGTGCTCGCCATCGGCCAGGAGCTCGGTGGCGTGTCCGGCACCACGGTGACCGGACTGATCGCGCCAGGGCGAATCGAACGGGACGCGCCCGGCGATGTGGCGCTCGACATCAACCCCGACATGGACTGGTACGTCATCAATATCGGCGACTCACGCACATATCACATGGATGCCGACAGCGACGGCCAGTGGGACGCCTCCACGCTGTGTCGCATCACGCGCGACCACTCCCGCCGTCAGGAGGCCATCGACTCCGGTAAGATGCTGCCGGAAGATGCCGTCATCATCCCGCGCAACATCATCACCCAGTGCATCGGCGACCCGGACGGCATCAACCCGGACTTCTTCGCGGTCCGACCGACCGGCAGGTTCATCATCTGCTCGGACGGCCTGCACGGCGAAGTCGATGACGCCGCCATCGCCGCCACTGCTGCGGCATGCGCGGACCCGCAGACCGCCGTCGACGAACTGATCCGCATCGCTCTGGAAGCGGGCGGTACGGATAATGTCACCGTAATTGTTCTGGACATAACGGGCGAGTATGCTGGGCAGAAGGTGTGGCATGCCAGTAGGCTCGCGCAGCAGGAGGATCTCGAAACGGTCAGTGACGAGACGCTTGACACCATACGCATCCAGAAACCGGCCAACCAAATCTGAACATCAAGGAAAGAGGTCACGATGGTTGATTATGACAAGGCCGTCGCAACAGTGCAGGATCCCAATGCCGATCCGGTCTTGCTGGCGAAAATCGCCTATGAAAACCCGGAATTCGGCGCCAATGTGGCAGTGAACCCGCGCTGCTATCCGGGATTGAAGCGTTGGCTGGCAACGTTCGGCGATGAGCGTGCGCGGCAGACGCTTGCGCAGATGGGCGTCACCGCCGAGGACGGCCCCGTGGCCGACGCGCAGCCGGCGCAGGATGTCGCCGCCGACTCCGCCGCTGCTTCCGCCGCTGCAGACCAGTATTCCGCAGATTCGTACAGCGCGGACCAATATTCCGCAGATTCGTATGCGGCATCGGCCGCGCAGCAGCAGCCGGCACAGGACCAGTACGCGGCGGCGCAGTACGCGGCGCAGCAGGAGCCCCAAGCCACCAATCCATACGGGTACACGGCTCAGATGGCGCTGGAGACCACAGATCAGGAGCTCATCGCCAAGATCGCGCAGTACGCGCCGGAATTGCGCCCCTGCATCGCCCGCAACCCCAGCACCTACCCGGCACTGGTCGACTGGCTCGCCCAGCTGAACGACCCCGCGGTCAACGCCGCCCTCGCCACACGTCAGTGAAAGGAGCCGCTGACATGGCAACGATTCCCTATCCCCCGGCACCCGAGCTGGGCTGGTACGCAGACGATCCGGTAGACAAGCCTGCCGCAGTCTCTTCCGCAGCGGCGGAACCATCCCCCGTCTCATCCTCCACCGCCAGCCATGCGGCCAAGGGCTCGTCCGACGGCGATATCGAGGACTGGGACAGCACGGTGCTGTCGTCGTCCTTCACCGCCAAGGCGCCGCGGAAGATATACATCCTGCACAACGACGCCACCGGCCAGACCATCGTCATCGACAAGAGCACGCTGCTCGGACGCAAGCCGTCCATGGACGTGCCCGAAGGCGCCAAGGCCGAGAAGGTCGAGGATCCGACGCGTACCACATCGCGCAATCATGCCGCGATCAGCATCGATCAGAACGGCACGCTGTGGATCGAGGACTACGGTTCCCTCAACGGCACCTACATCATCCGCGACGGGCAGGAAGCGCAGGTGCTCAAGGGCAAGCCGCGCGAACTCGACGCCCCCGCCACGCTGCGTATCGGAGACCAGTTCTTCCAACTCACCGAGCGCCAGTAGCGGCATTGCACTATCCATCATGTGAAATACCATCCGGCGAGAGTCCCATCCAACGACGGAAAACGGGACTCTGACCGGATGCAATCGATTCGACGATGCGCACCCAGAATGTTTCACGGGATGTTTCACGGAGTATTTCGCGTCTATGCATTCTCCCGTAGACATTCCCGCGCTTCGCATATGACAAAGCGGGGCCCCGGACCCACGCAATGGTTCCGGGCCCCCCGTTCACACAGCTAGGACTCCGACGAGATCGTTGGCGGAGTCGGCGCCGAAGTCGGTCCCC
>ENA-UOJE01001335-UOJE01001335.1-human-gut-metagenome-genome-assembly--contig:-C23-NODE-1335-length-22566-cov-8.389188_pt1 | contig 22566 bp, 22 predicted proteins | sample MGYA00242341_ERZ723888 | MGnify/ENA metagenome assembly ERZ723888 | reverse complement strand
TGGCCCGCAAGCGGCTTTCTAGAGGGTTGCTGCAAAATGTTTGTTTTACCTTTATAGTTTGACCTCGTTGCCGGTTTCCGCACTGCGGTAGACAGCGTCGAGAATTTTCATCAGCATCGCCCCATCCTCCGCCGGCGCCCGGCAGGGAATCCCGTCGGCAATGCAGGAAATGTAATGGTCGATCTCCCGCTGAAACAGCTCATCAAATTCCAAGACGGGTTCCGCCGATAATACCGTGTCGGTGAGATGACCGTTCATATCGGCATATAACTCAAAATCCGGTTCCAGTCGTGCGCCGCCCTTGGTGCCGAACAGCTCCACCGAAGTCCGATCCTGTTTCATATTCAAACAGAAGGCGGTTTCTACCGACAGTACCGCTCCATTGTCGAAACGAATCAGCGCGGTAACGCTGTCCTCTACATCGCAGACATCGTGGTCGCTCTTTTCCGCTGAAACATAATTCCGGGCTGCCTTCAACTCTTTCCGGCTGCCCAGCTTGTGGAAAGCCGCGCCGTATACCGATACGGGCTGAGGGTTGCCCATCAGATACCGCACCAAATCGATGACATGTACACCCAAGTCGATCAGCGGCCCGCCGCCGGAGCGGGATTTATCCCCAAACCAGCCGCCCGGGTTGCCGTTGCGCCGCTGATATACCGCCTTGGCGTAATACAGCTCACCGAAATATCCCGACCGAAGAAAATCCTCCGTGTTCCGGCAATCGTTGCCGAACCGGCGTACAAATCCGATCATCAACAGTTTGCCCACCTTTTCAGCGGCGGCTTGCATCGCCCTGGCCTCCTCCTCATTGAGCGCCATAGGCTTTTCACACAGCACATGCTTGCCTGCATTCAGGGCCGCGATGGTGCAGGGGGCGTGGGCGCTGTTCCAGGTACAGACGCTGACCGCGTCGATCTCCTCCAGCTTCAGCATTTCGGCCATATCGGTGAATACCCGTTCTTCAGGCACCCCATATTTTTCCGCCGCCTTCTGCGCCCGCTCCAGATTCAGATCACACACTGCGTACAGCTCTACCCGAGGATTCTTTTGATAGGCACCCATATGAAAGTGACTGATATTTCCGGTCCCGATGACGCCGATTTTCAGAGGTTGCATATGGTCTCACTCCTTTCTGCTATTCAAGCCGTCCCCTCAAAATCATCACATAACCGCCAATTGGCGGCGCAGGAAATCCATCGCCATGGCGATATCCTCTTCCGGCTTATCCCCCACCTCTCGTTCAATGGTGAGGAATCCTGTATAGCCGATATCCCGCAGTGCCTGAAGATAACGGGGATAATCCACGCTGCCCTCTCCCAGCGGCAGCTCGATGAAGGGGCAGCCGTCCTGACCGGGCTGGTCCAGAGGACTGCCATCCTTGGCGTGGGTGTGGACGATATACCGGCGCAGCGTATATACCGCTTGAACTGGATCGTCCCGGGTGCACATTGCCAGGTTGGCGGGATCCAGATTCACCGCCACACCGGTGGAATGAAGCTCATCCAAAAATTCCTTCAGCAGCTGAGCAGGCTCCGGTCCTGTCTCAATGGCAAAATGGGCGTCGATGGAATCTGCGTACCGGCTCAGTTCAAAGCAGGCCTCCTGCATGATCTTGTACTGATCCCGGCTTTTGTCCGCCGGTACCTGACCGATATGGGTGGTCACAATGGCGGTATCCAGTTCCCGGGCCAAATCCAGGATTCTCTTGGAGCGCTCGATCAACGCCGGATTCTTCTCCCGGTCGGCAAATCCCTGGCCAAGATCCCCGCACAGTGCGGAGATCCGCAAACCGCTGGACTGCACCAGGTCCAAAAATTCTCTTCTCTTGTCCACCGTCATGTTTTCCGGCGCCATTTCTCCCGAAACCGCGTAAACCTGCAGCCCCTGTGCCCCCATTTCGGCGGCCTTTCTCACCCCGTCCCGGATGCTCAGGCGGAAGCAGTCCACCATAACACCTATCGGCAGCGCATACATAACTCTCACCCTTTCCTTTCGTCATAGGCTTGACGCCTTTCGCCTTTTACTATATACTCAAATCAAATATCGCGCCATACCAGATGTTGCCCGACTATTGCACAATATTGCCCTTCAGCAAGGAGGAACCGCAGATGGACAGCGGACTTTACGAACGGCATACAGGACTGGATCCGGAACTCCCCATTATATTCAATCGGCTCAGTTCCCTGCCGCCGGCATATCCAACGGAAGGACACCGGGGTCTCCATTGGCATGAGAGCCTGGAAATTCTCCATTTTCTCGGCGGCTCGGGCAGTGTTGTCTGCGGCTTTTCCATGGTTCCTGTGCAAGCCGGGGATACGGTGGTGGTAAATAGCAGTGAACTCCATACCCTAGAGGCACGCGAGGGAATGCTGGAATGGTTCTATGTGATTCCCGAATCCTCCCTGTGGGAGGATTTCAGCCTGGAATTGCGTGATATTGCCTTCCGCCCTCTGCTACCGGGAGACGAAACCATCGGCCGGATTTTTCGGGACATCGATGGGGAACTGCACCGAAAATTCCCCGGATACAAGGCGGCGGTCAAAGCCCTGTTGGCTCAGATGATGGTTCATCTGCTGCGCAGTGCGGTGGAGGATCGGCAAACACCGCAGATGGCCGGGGACCGGGTAAAGCTGGAAATCGTTAAGCAGGCTCTGGCCTATATGCAGCAGCATTTTGCAGAACCCATTACCTTGGGGGGGCTCTGCAGTTCTATCGGCCTGAGCAAGTACTACTTCTGCCGGGTATTTCGCGCAGTTACCGGTATGACCTCTGTGGAGTATCTCAACATTTTTCGCTGCACCAAAGCGGAGAAACTGCTGAAAACCGGTCGTTTCTCTATTGCAGATGCGGCGGCGGCGGTGGGATTCTCCAGTCTTCCTTATTTCTATCGCACTTATAAAAAGGTGATGAATGCCCTGCCCTCCCGCGCCCTGCCCATGGAATGATCGCTGCATATACTAAAAAGCCGAAACCGGTGTCGTCGACATTGGTTTCGGCCGTCGATATTTTCAATCTGCTCTATTCCAGCGGCTGACAGTTGGGGCAGTAATATACATTGCCTCCCAGATAAGCCTCCCGCTGGATCTCCCCACCACAAACAGGACAAGGCTGGTCTTTTGTCCTGGCAGACAGAATCGTCCGGTATCCTCCACGGCATCCCAACAGATACCGCTCCGTATCCCGACCGCCTTTGAGAGTCATATCCAGCAGCATTTGCGTCACCGCATGATAAAGCCGCGGAAACTCCTCGCTTGTCAGGGTATTCATCTTGCGTTTGGGATGCAGCCGGGCATGAAATAGGATATCCTGCAGCACTCCGTTGCCCAGCCCCGGAATCCGCTGTTTGGTGGCTAAAAAAGCCTTTACCGACAGTTTGCCATCCTGCTCACCGTACAGCCCGCGAAAATACTCCTCACTAAAATCATCTGAAAGTGGATCCGGCTTGCTGCGAGCGATCAAATTGTACGTTTCCTCCTGCCCCGGAGACAGCACCCACAGCGCGCCGTACATCTGCACGCTGCCCAGCAAAGAGGAGCCGTCTTCAAACTCCAGAAGCAGCTGATGCTTTTTCGGCAGCGGTTCATTCGGAGCAAAATAGCGAAGATTCACTCCATCGGCAAAAATCAACCGCATCTCTTTCACAGCGATCTCCACCATACCTCCATAAGCCGTGGATTGGCCGATGGTTTTACCACAAAGCAGCGCGGCATATTCTTCTGGATTCCCTCGAAACCAGGCAAACTTATGAGGGGATTGGTTGCTCACAACCTTGACGATGGTTTTCCCGCGCAGCATATCCTCCGCCTGACGGCAGATCGTTTTGCTTTCCGGCAGCTCTAGCATTAAATTGCCTCCCTTCCAATTCGAGAACATATGTTTTCAAAAGTATACCATATTCTCTCTACAGATGCAACCGTATAAACTGCCGAACTCTATGCCGCGTGATTGTGTTGAAGTATGCGCGGCTGCTGGAATACATTAAGGAGGATTCCTTTGTGTCTGATTCATCTGTTACCAAAAAAACATTTGCTGCTGCCCTGAAGGAGCTGTGCCGTCATCAGTCATTTGACAAAATCTCCATCGCAGACATCACCAAGGCATGTGGTTACACACGGCAGACCTTTTACTACCATTTCCAGGATAAATTTGATCTGCTCAACTGGATTTATTACAACGAAGGCATCGCGCCCTTCATCACCGGCATCAACTTCGACAATTGGAATGATCGGGTGCTGGGGATACTGAAAACCATGGCGGAAGACAAGCCTTTTTATCTGAACACGATCCGCCGTCAGGAACAGCATTTTCATAGATACTTCTATCAGATTATCCACGCCCTGTTCTGCGACGCCATTGAAAAGCTGGACACAGACCATCGCCTTTCTCTAGAGGCCCGGGATTTTTATGCCCGCTTTTATTCCTTTGGCATTTGCGGCACCGTGATCGACTGGGTTAAGGGCGGTATGCGGATCCCGCCGGAAACCGTGGCAAATTATTTGAAGAATCTCGCTCCCCGGCAATACAGACATCTGCGTATAGAATAGAAAAATTTTTAATGTTTGTTATACAGTGATGAAATGAATATCGCGCACGGTTCTGTGAAATTTTTTTACGAGAAGGTCACAAAACAGCAGCAACCATCGTTCTATCTTATTGAAGGGGGGAGCGATTTGGGAAAAAATAACCGACAGCTGTGCGACAACGCACTCCGTCATTTGGCAGAAGGAGACACTTCCCTGCTGCAAGAGGTCTACCACCGATTAAAACGACCGGTTTATCTGCTGGCCTATGCCATTTTGGATGACCCCAATCTAGCGGAGGATGTTCTGCAGGACACCTTCTTGCAGGTACAGACACGGCACGACCTTTATCGCCCAGGCACCAACGGACAGGCCTGGGTCTTTTCCATTGCCCGGCATTTGGCTATCGACCGGCTGCGAATCCGCCGGGAAATCTGTGTGGAAGCGCTTCCCGACCAACCCGCTCCGGTCGAAGATCTTGACGGACGTCTGGATTTTATTCGCGCTTTGTCTCTTCTTACCGAAGATGAACGGCAGGTGGTGGTGCTGCGATTGATTTCCGGCCTGCGTCATGGGGAAATCGCGGCGGTGACGGGGATTCGGGAAGCAGCCGCCCGCAAACGTTATCATCGGGCTGTGGGCAAGTTGCGAAGATATTATGACCGGTACGACGAAGGGAGGGACAGACATGAAAAAGCTGATAAATAAACCCTGGCGGGCAAAATTTCTAGCGGATGCGGAAAGGGTTCCCTTGCCGGAAGCTGCGCTTCCTGCATCCATAGCGCCTTATGATTATGGAAACAACGGAAATTTCCCCTCACCACCCCGCTGCATTTCCCGGAAAAGGGTATGGCTACTGTGTGCGCTTCTCGCCCTGTTGACCGCCGGTGTAGTAACGGTGGGAATTCTGCTCATCCCCTCTCAGCCTAAGCTGCGCCCGCTGGCGGAGGCACTGCCCAATTGGAGCCAGGCACTCCGCGTCATGCTGCCCTATGATGATTATCCCGCTGTTTCCCTGGACAGTCTCAACGCTGCGCCGGTTTACCGATTTGACAGCATCGCATCCCCAAAATCCGTGGCGGAACAGCTTGAAAAAGCCTTTCTCCTCTCCGGCGGGGATGTTGGCAGTGAGGATGCGATATACAGCTATGCCTCCTCGTCTTCCTACTCTTATGGGGAGAATGCTTCCATGTCGGTCTCCAATATTGATATATGGAGGATCTCCATCCGGTGGGATGCCGGCCAGGACTGCTTTTTGAACGGCGCCTCTTGGGAAAGCTGCTTCCAATCAGAAGAGTCCCTGGAAAACGTCCTGCTGGATTTCGCCGACCGGCATTATTCGCTCCTGGGCTGCGGAAAGGAGCCGGACATTCAGCGAGAGGTGCAAACCGATGAGGACGGGCGGGTTCTCAGCGGACGACTCACGCTTGCCGGGCCGGAGCATTTTCGGGAATCCGATGCCATAAAAAAAATTCTCCTCTATTCAGATTTTCCGTTGTCCGGCGGCACCGTCTTTTCCTTTCATCGGCTGGAGAACAGCATTTCCCTCAATGTGTCCCATATCGGCTCCAAAGCGTTAAAACGCTGCGGTGATTACACCATGATTTCCCCGGAGGAAGCCCAGCGGCGGGTTCGAAACGGTGACTACCTTTTCGACTTCAGACTGGAGGATTCGGCAAAGCCGGAGGCAGGCGATCCACTGGCACATATCTGGCTGTTCTACACAGTGGATGCCGACGGCTTCTACCGTCCCTACTATAAACTGCGGTTCCGCTCCACTCCCAGCGCGGAAAGGCTGCAAAGCCTCCAGGAAAGCTTCGAGAAGGAGATGGAGGGCAACGATTATTCTTCGGAAGAACTGGAGAAGGAGCGTCGGCGCTTTTTGGAGCTGCATTGTACTTATGACGTGATCACGGAAGCTCTGGAGGATCGCTGGCTTCTTCCTCCCGCATCCTCTTCAGCATCGTAAAAGATGATGTTTGACGGCGGCTCACGGGAATGCTATACTGTAGGCGGAAACAGATACCCGCTGCGGATAGTATTCCCATGAAAGGATCTGATCTGAAAATGAGCAACTATTGTATCACCGTCTCCCGCGGCTACGGAAGCGGCGGCCGCACCATCGGCAAGATGCTTTCGGAAGAACTGGGCATTCCTTTTTATGACACCGAACTGCTTCGTCTGGCCTCAGATGAAAGCGGCATTAATGAAGCCCTTTTTGTTCAGGCGGATGAAAAGCTGAAACCCTCCCTCCTGCGCAAAGCGCGCACCAAGCCGGGCGAGGTAATCCCCCCGGAATCCAGCGACTTTGTTTCCCGGGAAAATCTCTACAATTATGTTGCCAAGGTGATGCGGGATCTGGCGGCACGGGAATCCTGTGTGATCATCGGCCGCTGCGCGGATTACATCTTGCGGGATAAAACCAATGTCCTCCGGCTGTATGTCCATGCCCCCTTCGATTACTGTGTGCAGAAAACGATGGAGGTCCATGGCAACCTGTCCGCCGACGAGGCGGCACGGTATATCCGTAAAGTGGATAAACGACGGGCGGAATACTACCGCGCCTTTACCGGCCGCAGCTGGAAAGATGCGGATAACTATGATCTCTGCCTCAACAGCAGCGATCTTGGCTGGGATAAATGCGTGGCCTTGGCGAAAGCCTATCTCCAGATCAAAATGCCCGGCAGTGTGTAAAGGCCGCACTCGGGCGGAATGGTTGTTTCACGCCTTATTGCCTGCCAAAAGGAGAGGGAGGATGCTGAAAAGCATCCTCCCTCTCCTTTGTTATTTACTCTCTCTGTTTTCTCCGCCATCTTCTCCTTCTTTCCGGCGAAGATAATCCATTTGCCGAAGAAATAATTCATCACCATCACCACCACGTTCATGGCGATTTTAGAGAAGGCTTTGTTCAGATGGGCAACATTCACCATCAGCACCATCCCTGCGGCGTCCACCCCAGGGAGAGCAGCCAACTTAAGGAGTTGGAAACAAGCGATCTTATCACCCGAACCGAATATCCGGAGGTGCCGCCCAAGGAGTACTACTTGTCGGAGAAAGGACAAAGCATTATGCCGATTTTGCGCGCCTTCCGCGAGTGGGGCATCAGCATATTCCTGACGATTGGGAAATGCAGTGATGGGGTGATTTGCGTAATTTATTCGCGGAATTTTCGTTATTCCCAACCGCATTGACTTTTTTAAGATACCAAATTATACTATAATTTAGACATAATTGGAATGAGGTGTTGACCATGGAGCAGATGCTGAATAACAAAGCAAAAGCCGAAGCCCCCTCGAAAATTTTTACCGTGCTAAGCGCTATACTTGGTGCGATTTTTGGCGTGTTTTTTACAATAATGCTATATTATTGCTTTGCAGACAGCGAAGCTATGCTTCCGCTGCTGTGCTTTTTTCTGCCAATAGCTACAATAGGTTTGTGGTGTGTATATAAGGGTGCAGATGCCTGTACACTTTCAAGGCGTGGAAAATATATCTGTATGCTCTGCGGCTTGGCAGTGCTTTTTGCATTTCAGCTGCGCTTGGCAAAGGCACTTTACGGCAACATTGCATACGATTTTAACTATGTTTATGTTGCAGCAAGAGGCATGGCGTGGGAGCGCACTTTAGGCGGTTGCGAAGAATATTTCGCTAAGTTCCCGAACAATCTTTTCCTCGTGTTTCTTTTTGCATTTTTGATAAGGCTTGCTGCTTTCTTCGGCATAACAAATGCTATGGCGGTGCTGACCGGCTGCAGCGTGCTTGCGGTTGATTTTTCTGTTTTGCTTATTTGTTTTTGTGCCAAAAAGCTTATGGGAAATAAAGGCGCCTTTATGACCTTTATAATCAGTGTTCCGCTGCTTATTCTTCATTATGGTATTGTAAATCCATATTCTGACACCTTTGGAATGGTTATTCCCGCATTTTTGCTGTTTTTATATTTGTACCTGCCTAAAAAAGAATCATTGGCCTGTCTTATTACTGCACTTATGGGCGTGCTTTCTGCCGTTGGTTACAAAATAAAGCCGCAGACGATTATAGTAGTTATTGCAATTGGACTGACGGAACTATTTATAAAGAAAATCGATAAAAGCCGTGTTTTGCTTTTTGCCCGCCGATTTGCAAGTTTTATTTTGGCGTTGGTTATTACCATGAGCGCACTGAATGCCTGTATGTATGGGCTTACCGACCATATTATAACAGACGAATTGCGCGAGAAAACTGAAATTCCATTTACACACTATCTTATGATGGGGATGAATCCGGATAGTGGCGGATTTATCAATTCAGAGGATTATGCTGCAACTGCGAAGCTTCCCACACAAAAAGAAAAAATCGAATACAATCTTCAGGTTGTCAGCGAACGCCTGAGCAATTTTGGCTTGGTTGGCTATTTGCGGTTTATTCTTGAAAAGGGGAGACAGATTTTTCACAGTGTATATATGGATATGTGGGTGCGTTCCCCGTTTTTAAATCAGGACAAGCTAAGTGTGGCATTACAGCAGACTTTCTGCCAAGGCGGTGAAGGCTTTGCCGTATATATGCAGCTTCTGCAAGCTTTATGGGTTATTATTTTTGCTATGTGGGTGCTACCGTTAATTTTTTGCAAAAATGGGTATAAAAACAAAGCAGTAACAGTAATGCGCCTTACTATAGTGGGGCTTTCAATGTTTCAACTTCTTTTTGAAGGCGGCGCACGCTATCGCTTCCATCAATTCCCGATTTTTATTTTGCTCGCTGTTTGGGGAATGCGAAATCTTCCAACCGAGTTGCAAATTTATTGGGTGAAGTTTAAAAATGGGACTTCCGCTGTGGTCAATAAGCTTGCCACCACGCTTGCCCCAAATCGCCGTTAAACTCTCTCGGTGGTGTGTTTCACTCTACCGCTTGAACAAAACTGCAACAAGGGCGCGACAGCGGCCTAATTTGTGGTGTGAGTGGTTAGTTTTGTGGAAGGACTTAAAACCGAATGGTATTTACGATGGCAGACGGGAGAAAAGAAGAAGTCTATCTTGCGATAGACTTCTTCTTTGTTGTATACAAGAAAACCACCAGCAGTTGGTCCCAATGGAAAAATCTTGTATTTGCCTATATGTCACGCCTTATTGCCTGCAAAAAGGAGAGGGAGGATGCTGAAAAGCATCCTCCCTCTCTCATTTGTTGTTTACTCTTTCTCTGTTTTCCCTGCCGGTTTCTCCTTCTTTCCGGCGAAGATAATCCATTTGCTGAAGAAATAATTCATCACCATCACTACCACGTTCATGGCGATTTTAGAGAAGGCTTTGTTCAGATGAGCAACATTCACCATCAGCACCATCCCTGCGGCGTCCACCCCCAAGGAGAGCAGCCGTGCCCCAATAAATAAGCCGAATTCACGCAGCGCCGCCGGAAAGCCTTCCACTTTACTCTGGAACACGAAGATCTTATTCACCACATAGGCAAAAATGACCGCCACTACCCAAGCGATGCAATTGCTCACCAGATTGATGAGCACATCGTTCATTGCCCGTGAAGCGGTGAAAGCAGTGGAACAGAGCAGATAGGTAACAATATTGATGATGGTGGTGAGCACCCCAAACACCACATAGGAAACCGTCTCCCGGTTTACCGCCTTGGGATATTTTATCCAGGCGAACTGAAAAAGACGAATGCCGCCCAGAATCAGCAGCGCAGCGCCGAAGCTGACGGCGAAATCCACAACCCGGGGCATCCGTCCGGGCGTAAAAATCTGATGCAGCTCATCGGTCACGGCGAACAGGGTGGTAACAGCCAACCCCATGGCAGGAGCGGAGTTGATGCCCAATCCTGACAGGCGGAAGGCATTCCAACAGAGTACGCCCAACATCATATAAGCCAGTACCTGCAGCCCGCAGGGGGTGAGAATATCCACCCATTTTATAAGCTCTGGAGAAATCGGACCCATCATAGCTTCCAAGGCGGAGCGGACCCATCTGGCAGCGGCATCCAGCCAGCCGGCGGCCAGCCGGCCATTCAGGCAGGAAAGAACGAACAGCATCAGCATCCAGCAACCGGCGGCCGTCCAGGCTAGGGCGAGAAAAAGGCGTTGGCGTTTTTTCATATATGTGTTACCGATCCTTTCCGCTGTCATTTGCCGATTCAATGCAGTCAGCGGTTTATTGATAAAGGAAAATGCCGGGCCAGAGCCTTGGCTATTCCTGCCTGACTCTGGGGAGCGGTGACTTCGTCAGCAGCGGCGCGAACGGCTTCTATGGCATTGCCCATGGCGATACCGATCCCCGCCCATTCCAGCATATCCAGGTCATTGGGACTGTCCCCAAAAGCCATGCTGTTTTCCCGGGAAATACCGATCTCCTCCAGCACCCGGCGCATCCCGTCGGATTTACTGGACCCCGCAGGCACCATCTCCGCATAATCCGGATGCCGAATCACCCGCAGCTCCTCCATTAACCGAAGCGCCTCTTGATCAGGAGCGCCATAAACGGTGAGCTTGGTGATTGGGTTGCTGTCAAACCAATCGTCGGAAGGTCGACGGGCCGGAATGGGACGATAGCTGCGGGGAGGCTGTACCTGACAGCCGATATTCACATAGAACATCCCCTTTTCCCCTTCCAGCACAAAAAGCTGGGGCCGGTCGTAGTAATGCTCAAAAAGCGGCAGCAGCCATTCCTTAGACACCCGGCGGCGGAGAAGCAGTTTGTCCCCTACCACAATATGGGCGCCCGCACCCGCCACAATACCGTCGAATCCGATATCCAGTACTTCGGGATAGAGGAAACCCATGGAGCGGCCGGTGCAGAGGAACACCCGGTTGCCCATGGCGCGAACCCGGCGAATAGCTTCCGCATCCTCCTGGTGTGGAGGCAGATTATTGCTTGCCAGTGTGCCGTCCAGATCAAAAAAAAGCGCTTTCTGCGTCATATAAAGAGTCATCAAGCCTTTCGTCAGTGTTGCGCCGCGGCTTTCATCCGGCCGCGGCTGTCGATATCCGCTGGCCTGCCAGCGCTTGTTATGATTTTATTCGTTCAGTATACGCGCCGCGTTGCCGCCCATAACCGCAGCCTTCTCCGCTTCGGTAAAGCCATATGCATCCAAAAACGACCGCATATCCTCCACCGCTGCGGCTTGATCAGCCCAGGGAGAATCGGTGCCGAACAGCACCTTGCTTGCGCCGTTTCGACGGATAATGGCCGCAAAGAGATCCCACTGCTCCCGGACCTGCAGGCTGTAGCTGGTATCCAACATCACATCCATCTCCGGCAGACAGGGAAGGACCTTCTCCCACAGTTGGAAGCCCCCCAGATGGGCCAGGACGATTTTGGCATCAGGCACGGCTTTTCGTAGCCGAATCACTCTCTCCGGCGTACAATGGATTGGGGGCGGCATCCCGATATCCGCCCCGGCGTGGAAGACGACCCAAAGTCCGAGACGGGCGGCGGCGCGGACAACTGCAACGCCCTCCGGGTCGTCCACGAAGAAGCCCTGGTATTCGGGATGCAGCTTGATTCCCCGCAACCCCAGCGAATGGAGCCTCTCCAACTCTTGGAGAAATTCCGGATTCCGCGGATGAACGCTGCCGAAGGAGCGCAGGCCCGGCAATTTATCCACCTGAGCGGCAAAATCGTTGATCGTAGGCGACGGCTTAGGAGAGGTGGCAATGGGCAGCACCAGGCTGATATCCAGCCCCGCCGCCTTGGAGGAAACCGACAGGCCGTTCGCCGTGGCGTCGGTATGGGGCTGTGCCTCACCGTAGATCTCTTGATATGCCCGGGTGTTGTTCAGCAGCTGCTGAAGAGCACCCGACGCAATCCGGTCGGGAAAAATATGGGTGTGGAAATCGATCAGCAATCCAAAGACCTGCCTTTACGATAGGGATGAAAAATCATAGGCGCCCTGAGGGTGATACAGGATGTAGGCCGCTTGGTCACCGGATACCTCCGTGACTCCACGGATCTGATCCCGAATCTGCTGGGCGGAATAGTCATAGGCCTGCAGCCAGGGCATCACCGCTGGCCGGTCCGCCTCTTCCATCAGCTGGATGCGCAGGGAAAGCTGACTCATAGCCAGCTGCACCGCCTCATAAGGATGCGCCGCTGGTGAATCCACCGTGGTCTCTCCCACCGACAGCCGGCTGCCCAAAGCAGAGGGCAGCAATACCGGTGCGGCCACCGCTTCCCCAAAGGTGAGGGGATTGCCGCCGAACACCTTGGTTTCCTCGCCAAATCCCGCCAACCCCGGCATGGAAAGAATCACCCGTCCGTCCCCAAATGCCGCGGACAGATCGGTGACAAATTTCTGCAGCACCTGTCCTCTGCTCAGAGAGGTCAGTTCGGAGCTGCCGTAGTCGGCACTGGATTCCTGGTTCGGAAACTGCACGCCATCCAGCATCAGGGCAGTGAAACCCATGTTTTTCAGTTCCGCCGCCATGTCAGTAATATACCGATGAGCATCAGGCGCATAGGGATTCAGCCAGCGCTTGCCGCCCGCAGATGGATTGTCATCATACCAGGTCAGTCCGCCGGATAGGGTAATCTTGGCGGTATCCAAATTGCCTGCCCCCACATGATCCTGGAACGCGTACAAACGGGGAATGGCGGTAAAGCCTTTTTCCCGCATATGACCTGCCGCCGATTTCAGCTGTTCCAGGGTTAGGGCGTCTGCTACGGCAGCCTGGCTTTGCGCCGCCAGTTCCGTAGCAGACTGATAATACAAATGTCCCTCCTGATCTTTGAGATCAAACAGCACGGCATTCAGTCCTGCCGCCGCTGCCGCCTCCAGCTGAGCATCCAGCGCCGCCTGATCCCGCAGCAGGGAAAGGGGCGCGTAAAAAGCGCGCAGGCCGCCGGTCTGGGGCGTCGGCTCAGGCGGTACGGAAGCCGGATCGGAGGATGGCGTCTGTGATTCCGGTTTGCTGTCCACGGACTCTGGAGCAGCGCTGCCGCCGGAAACCGCGGAACCGCCGAAGGGCCAGCCCTCCACGCTGAATTTGGCAGTAAAATAACCGCCCGCCAGCACGCCGGCACAGCCGACGACGACCAGGATTCCAATCAGCACTTTGGAAAATGTGACCTTCTTTTTATGAAAGACAGCGGCTCGGCGGCGAATTTTCTTCGGCATTAGCGTTCCCTTCCTTCTTCCATCAGATCAAGGTAATGGCGTTGGTGAAGCCCAAAAGGGCTATTGCCAGGATTCCCAGATACAGAAGGGTGGCGGGCAGTCCCCGGAATGCCTGCGGCATATCCGGATTGTCCAGCCGCTCCATTCCTTCGGCCGTGAGCCAGCACAGCAGCACGAAACCCACGCAGGCTCCCAAGGCCAGTCCCACCGCTCCCCAGAAGGAGAGGGTAAACTGGTGGTTCACAATCAGCGCCACGCCAATGACCACATTGTTAAAAGCGGCCAGAGGCAGCAAACGGCTGAGGCTTTGATAAATCGATGGCAGCGTCTTTTTCAGCAGAAAGGACACGCCGATATACAGCGCCGCCGCGATGGCGATCATAATCACCGGCCGGATCAGCTTGGCAATGGAGAAGGAACGGATCAGGAGATCCACCGGATAAGCCAACATCGTGGTGAATATGGTGAAAAAGCAGAGCAGCCCGCCAAAAGCAAAAGTATCCCGGGGGCGGCGGACAATCCGCAGCATGATGGAGGAGCCGAAGCCGGTGGTCAGCACCACGTTCTGAATAAAGGCGGCGGCCAGGAGAAACAGGACGAATTCCGGCAGTTTCATACCTTCTCCTCCTCCTTTCTGCCTGTCAGATGAGTAATCATGGACTTAACCCATTGCAGAAAAGCGGCCATGAATCCCAGCAGCAGAAAACCGACAAAAGGCATCGCCGCTTCCGGGAACCGGAAGGAGAAACCCATAGAGATCCCCCACAGGGTACCGGCAACTGCCAATTCTCGCAGGGCGGAAACGAGGCAGATCACCAACCCGAAGCCCACCGAAGCGCCCAGCGCATCCACCAATGCGGCGGCGGGCCGATTGCTCACGGAAAATCCGCCTGCCCGATAAGTGAAGATAGTATTCACCGCCATTAAAGGCAGAAATAGATACAGGTAGGCATAGATTTCATGGGAAATGCAGCGGTCCACAATGGCGGCCGCACCCACCAGCAGCAGCGACGCGCCCACGGTATACACCGGCGGTCGCAGCCAGGCGGGAATCTTTTCCCCAAAGAGAGACATCAGCAGGCTGGTAGGCAGCAGAACCGCCGCAGTACATAAGGCCAGCACCACACCGTACTGCAGAGTGGTACCGGCGGCGATGATGGGACATAGACCAATGGCCTGAACCAGCACAATATTTTTTGTCAGAAAGGTTTCCATAAAGATGCCCGTCAGCTTCCAGAACTGATGGGTGGCAGTGTGCTTCATATGGCGGCACCTCCCCGGAATTTTTTCACGAGGGTACCCAAACCGTGGACCATCCGCCAACTCCACCTATCGATAACCGGAGCGAAAGCATTCATAATCAACACAGCGAAGCAGGCGCCGGCCTCAAACCGGCCGTTATACCGCAGGGCCATGGTAAGGGCGCCGCCCAAAGCGCCGTAAAAAATCCGGCCCAGCCAATAACGGGGAGCGGTAACGGGATCGGTCATCAGGAAGATAGCCGCAAACAGCAGGTAGCCGGAGCAAAGTTCTAGCATCACACTATTCTTCCAGCCGCCAGCCACCCGGGGGAACATCACTGCGCACAGGGCGCATACCGCCAGAAAAGGCAGGGTGATCCAAGGGGACGCCGTCCGCCGTGAAAAAAGATAAATGGCGCAGGCGATCAGTACCGCAATGGCTGTGGCGCCGATTGGACCAGGGAAATTCCCCAAAAGCAGGGTGTTTTGATTGTAAACGGTAGCGCCGCCGGTCATCAGCTGCGCGGCAGGGGAGGTCACCAGGTTGACCCCTTCCACAGAATCCAGCGGTATCGGGCTGGGAAGACCGGGATCCGGATAGGTGAACAATTGCGCGGAGAAGCACTGGGTAATCAGTGCGATACCCGCCGCCGCGGGATTGAAGGTATTGCGTCCGGTGCCGCCAAAGGGCATCTTAACCACCAGGATGGCGAACGCCGCCGCCACTGCCGGCAGCCAGTAAGGCGAAATGGGAGACATCAGCGCCCCGATCAAGCCGCCGGTTACCGCAGCGGTACCGTCCAGCACCGAGGGCTTACGGCGCAGCAGCAGACAGCAGAGGGTTTCGCAGACCAGCGCTGTGCCGACACCTACCAGCATCAGCAGCACCGGTCTTGCACCGTAATAGACGGAAGAGAAAATCGCCAGGGGAACCAGGGTAATCAGCACATCCAGACTCATAAAGGATGCCCGGTCTGTCCGTCGGATATGAGGGGCGAAGGCATTTTTAAGATTCATCGTCATCACCCCAGTTCAGAAAAATCGGTCCTCGGGCCTGCGCAGCCTCCGCCACTCGGGCGGCCACCTCCCTGCCGGCCGGGCAGACATAGGAACAAGCGCCGCAGCCGTCGCATTCCTCCGGATGGAGGGAGGGCAGCCGCTCATAATGCATATTTTCCAGCCGGCGGACGATCTCATACGGCAGCAGGCCTGCATGACAGACCTGGGCGCACCGGCCGCAGCCGATACAGGTTCGGGCCGGGATGACCTGCCGCTCTTTCAGAGCCAGCAAACAGGTCATGCCGGGCAGCACAGGAATATCCAAAACCTGCGTGGTGACGCCGGTGATGGCGTCGCCAAGAATCACATATGTTGGGTCCGCCGAGAGGCCGCAGTAAGCCAACACGTCCTCCACCGAGGTGCCAAAGGGCACCCGTATGTTCTTGGGGGTGGCTACCGCATCCCCTGCCACTGTGAGTACACCGTCACAGTGGCCTTCCCCATAGGCTGCCGCCCGATAAAGCGCCAGGCAGGCCTGCGGGCCGATCAGCGCCACCGGCGCGCCGCTGCGGGAATAGCGCTCCACAGGATATCGGCCAGATACCTGATACACCTGGCCAGCGCCCAATCGCTGACTCAACGGACGGCGACGGGTAGCGGGCAGCCGTACGGCGAAATGAGAGCCGGATGCCCCCGCGGCCCGTACGGCCAGCAGCAGTCCCTTCTGTATCTCCTCCGCCGATTCATTGAGCACCGCCCAGGCGCTGGAGGCAAAGGGCTCCGCTTCCACGGCGTTGACCACGATCAGGCTACAGCCCGCTTCACGCCATTCCTGTAATTTCTGATGAAGAGGGATGCCATCCAACTCATCGATAATGCCCGCCTTACGAACTGCGGTAAGGATCTCCTCCGTCTTCATATTCTCTACCGGCCGAGGCTTGGAAGGCTCTTCTCCGGTGGAAACCATACACTGCACCACCGCACAGTTCAGTTCTCCAAACAGAGGATGATGAAGCGACCGCAGATTGGAAAACACTCCGCTGACTGTGGCAACGGCCGGCGTGTCCGCAGGATCATCGGGCAGCCCCAGCGCCTCTCCGCGCATCACGGTTTCATAGGCTCCCATGGCCGGCCGGCAAACCCTGCTGTCGCCGTAGGCCAAGGGAATCTGCACCTTTTCGATGCTTTTGAGCGATTCGATGCCGCGGGAAGCCGCCGGCTCTTTCACATGGGCCAAACGAATTCCGCGTGGAATGGTAAGTGGAAGCAAATCGCGCATCTCCTTTCCGGATAAGAGAATCATTGGGGCCCGTTTTTCGGCACCGGATGTATAAAAGTGCCAGCGGATTTTCCAGCCTTTGCGTCCTTGAAAAGCCGCCGCCAGAACAGTATGATCATAGTATAAGATGGAGCCAATCACAAGCAAAGGGGCCCGATGGGCCAAGAGGAGGGATGCAGCCGTGAAAATGGAACTGCTGGAAAACGGCTGTCTGAAAATCTTGCTGACGGAAGAGGACCTGAATCGTCTCGGCCTATCCTTCGCCAGCCTGGATTACGATACGCCCGCCACCCGCAGCGCCATGCAGACGCTGCTGCTGGCCGCGCGCAACGAAACGGGATTTGACCCCACCGGCGGTCTGGTAGTGGAGGCGCTGCCGGTGGACGACGGCTGCCTGCTGCTGTTTACCCCCACAGGGAGTCATCGCCGTGTTCGGCTGAAAAAGGCCGTGGGCCCGTACATATATGAAGTGGAGGATGCGGAGCAGCTGTTCCGCTTGGCCGAAGGGCTGTCTCGTTACCGTCAGCCGCTGCAGAAGCGGCTGCTGCCTTCCGCCGGCAGCTCTTTATATCTGTTTGGGGAAAAATATCGCCTGGTCTTGTACCCGGCATCGGTGCTGCCCCGAGGGGTACAGGACCTGATACGAGAGTTTTCCCGCAGTGCCGGAGAAGGAGATGCCGCAGCGGCTTATACCGCAGAACACGGCCGGGCCATCGCCGTAGGGGATGCGCTTACCCGACTCTGCCGCGCTGCGGATAACAGTCAGCAGTGCTGAATCGTCCGCACCAGCGCCGCCGGATCGGCGGCATTGAACAGCGCGCTGCCCACCACGGCCACCGTAGCGCCTGACTGGGCCACCAGCCGCGCTGTGTCCGCATTGATACCGCCGTCCACCTGGATGGCGGTATTTTTGCCTCTGCGGTCAATCTCCGCTCGCAGGGCTGCGATTTTTGGCATCATATCCGTCATAAAGGATTGACCGCCGAAGCCCGGCTCCACCGTCATCACCAATACCATATCCACCTTATCCAGAAAAGGAAAGGCTGCTTCGGCAGGGGTGGCAGGCTTCAGGGTAAGCGCTGCTTTTTTGCCCAGCCGCCTGATGGCATCCAGCGTTTCTTCCACCGGAGAATCGCATTCCGCGTGAATATTGATGCTGTCCGCTCCCGCGGCGGCAAAAGCTTCGATCAGACGGTGGGGCTGTTGCATCATCAGATGCACGTCAAAGGGCAGCTGGGTCAGCGGACGCAATCGCTGAATCACCGGCGGACCAAAGCTGAGATTGGGCACAAAAAGGCCGTCCATCACGTCCAGATGGAGCATATCTGCGCCGGAACGGTCGACAAAAGCGATTTCATCTGCCAGATGAGCGAAATCACACGTGAGGATGGAAGGTGAAACTTTCATGAAAACCTCGTTTTCTCTGCAGCGGATTCAAAGGGATACCGGCACCCCGCCGCCGCGGAAGATGATCTGTTGCGGGAGAGGGAAACCTCGCCGGACATACTCCCGGATTTTTTCATTTTACTCCATTTTTGTCAAAAGGTCAATGGAAAACCCCAGATCGGCAGGTTTGGGGAAATCTGCTCTCCTGATGTTGCCGCCGTATGGTTGCTAGTGGTCAACGGAAATGGTAGAATGGGAGGAAATCGATAAGGCAACAGAAGGAGACGGCATGTACGACGTAATTATCATCGGCGCCGGCCCTGCGGGGTGTACGGCATCAAAAACATTGGCGGAAAAGGGGCGAAAAACTCTGCTGGTGGAAAAGTTTTCTCTGCCCCGATATAAATCCTGCTCCGGTGTTCTGATCAAAAAATCTCTGAACCTGCTGCAGCTTTATTTCCATTCACTTCCGCCCGCCTCCGTTACCTGTACGCCGGCGGAAAATAGAGGTATGATTTTTACCAATGACCGGGGACAGGAATACCGCTTTGAACAGGAAGGTCTGAATATCTGGCGCAGCTCTTTCGATGAATGGATGGCCCGTCAGGCCGAAGCATGCGGCGCAATCATTCGAGACAGCACCGCCGCCCTGTCTTGTGAAGAAGAAAATGATGGCGTCGCTGTTACCCTGCGCGGCAGCGAAACATATCGGGAGCACGCCCGTTATGTGCTGAACTGTGAGGGGGTTGTGGGATCCTTGAAGCGAAAAAAGCAGCCAAGTGCTCTGCCTTGCCATTATATCACCACTTTCCAGACATTCTGTGAAGGACATGTCCATTTGGACCCTCATTATTTTTATGCCTTCTTACAGCCGGATCTCTCGGAATATGATGCCTGGTTCAATATTAAGGATGACCGTCTGGTAATGGGCGTATCCGTAAAGAATCCTGACAAAATTCCCCTTTATTATCACCGCTTCCTTGCTCATATGAAAGCCCGATACCATCTTCAGATCGATAAGCAGATAAAAGCGGAAAAGTGGCTGATGCCCCATATCCAGCCTGGCTGTCCCATCGATTATGGCCGCGGGAGAATGCTGTATGCCGGTGAAATCGCGGGCTTTTTGAATCCAATGGGGGAAGGCATCTCCGCCGCGATGGAAAGCGGTTATTGCGCCGCCTGTGCTTTGACCGAAAACCTTGAAAATCCGGAAGCGGTATACGTGGATTATCGGCAGCGCACACAGGATTTGACCGCCTATATGGAACGGCAGTGGAAGTTTGTGGCCGGTATGGCCGGTACCTTTCAGCATATGGCGTTATAGTATGCCCCTGTTGTATCAATACTCAACACGCACGATGTCTGGGGCAATCTATACTGAAAAAGCTGGTTTTTATTGATTCTTCGCGTCTTCTATTTCATAATGTTCGGTCGTCACCAGAAACAAGAGGATGGGGAATGTAAAACAGCGCTCCATCTCCAAATAAGGAAGAAAAGCGTTGCCGATAGGGCAACGCTTTTCTTCCTTATTAACAACATATCAAGAAAGTCCGCTATCTCTCCAAGCTAAGCAATAGTATACATCTAGCTGGACTTGTAGTGCTCATCGCGTCTGTTTTACTCGATATGTTAATGTATTATAGATGATTCTTCTTTGTCCGCAACAATTCTTGTGCCATTCCGTCATGCCTTTTGCAGCAACGCCACCCAGTCATAGGTGTCAGGTTTGTTCGGAAGAGAAATTTGACCTTCTGCAGCGGTGTGAATTTGGGGCTCTGCCCTTTCTCCTGTCTGTGGATTGAACCAAGTGAGCCGGTATTCACCTTCGTCCAGCTTGTTCACCGTGCCAGTGTCTGTGGTCTGATTCAAGAAATAAATCACAACTGTGTCGGAGCCGTCCCGGGCCATGGCATAGTTTTCCTCAGAATCTGAAGCAAAATCGCCGGTATCACCGAGAGTAGGAATGAGTTTCCACCACTCCACCTCACAGAGAAAACCTTTCATATATCCAAGCTGCTTGGCCGCGGGGAGCTGCAGACTTTCCATCCAGGTGATTTCCGTCATCTCTTTCTTGGAAAGCTTGTCATAACCGTTGGACACTTTCTTTTTAACGGCGCCGGCCCAGACGCCAGGCGCTTCGTTGGCGCTCCAAATCTTTTGAGAACCATAACCATAACCACACATGCCGCCCAAATAGGCGGCCCATCCCTGAGCACGGGCACCGGTAGTCCCCGTCCAGAAATGATCATAATCGCTTTCATACAACACGGACGGCTTCCCTTGGCCGTTAAGCCAGTAATCACGAAAGATATCATTGTTGGGGAATGTCGACCCGATGCCTACTTTGAATTGGGCTGCATACCAAGAATGTCCTTCCACATTGCGGAAAGCGGAATTGGAGGCATTGGTGAAAACAGCGTTTTCTTGATGAGCGGTAAGGGGATGTTTATAAGGATCATTTTTGTAAATATAGGCCGCTACCTTTTTCCACGGGTTGGTTTCAGCATCAAAATAATGCTGATCTCCTCGTTCGAAATAATAATCGTTGTCGCATTCCTGCGATGTGGTCCACATTACGGGATAAGCAGCGTATCGCGCCACCCAATACCGGCATAGCTTTTCTAAAGCTTCATCGGAAAGGGTATCCATATACTTGCCGAGAACATCCGCATAAGAGAACTGCGCATTGGCATGAACCAAGCCCTTTTCAGCTATATAAGCGAAATACCGGTCATAATACTGAAACTGAGCCAGCAATTTATTGGGGTCATAGTCATTGAATAGGGCCAGCAACTCATCGGAGAAGATTTCGAAAATGCCGTGAAAATAGTTGTTCCCGTCACTGCCCGTATATTCGCCCAGAGGCTGGGATTGAATCACGGTAAAGCCCTGTTCCACACGGGTATCAATGGTATATTGAAACCGTGAGGCGATGGAATCATCGTCACAATATTCACCGTTACTGTCCAACTCCTCCAGCGCCATATGCCAATGGGTATCACCCAGATAGAAGAATGGGGTACCGTCATCATAAACGAAATAGCGCTTGTTCGGGTCTGTCTTGACGAACCCCCGCTTGTAAATTTCCAAATCACCAGAATAGGCTTTGCAGTCGATGACGCCCTTTTGATTCATCAGACCAGTGTTGCTTTCATCCGTACATACGGTGTGAAAGGACCATACGCCTACTTCCGTCAGCGCATACCGAACTCGCCAAACGAAACCGCCGTCCCAGAAAGCCGGCATCGTGAACTTGGTCCCAGTGTCCGTGTTTTCAAATATTACATCCAACTTCGCGTCATCATAGGGCCAATTGTATTCAACCGTACTGGTAAAGGCAATTTCATTGGCTTTCCAACATTCTACAGTTGCAGTGGGAGTAGCAGACATGGAAGATGTTGTTGAAACAGTACCGGAAGAAAGGGCAGTATGTGATCCCTGCCCCTTACTGAAAAGCCATACGCAGAGGATGACAGCCACGGTAATTATCCCTACAAGGCCACCCCCAAAAACAATTCCCAACTTAAGTTTGCGCATATTTGTTCGTTCCAATTGATCATCTCCCAAAAGGCGTACGCCTAAAATAATAAGTGACTATGGATAAAAATCGGAATTAAAAGAAAGAGACCAAGAACAGATAAAAGAACTTCCCAAATCACAGAATTCACAAAAGTATTAATCTCGGTGCACTGGATGTGCAGGTTATCCTTTGTGAATAATTATCTATATTAAACACAAATAATATCATCTATTTTAAATTCTATTTGATATAATGTACATCGAATATTTGCCGTAAATAATTCGAAATCGGCCAGATTACCGTAAGACCAAATCATATATTCAGCAAGCGGAAAGCATAGGGGGAATGGTATGAATGCATCTATAGCATTCATACCATTCCCCCTATTTCACGCAACATCTAACAGATCTTTCTCCAAAACATTCCAGAAGAGAAAATCAAAAGGGAAGGAATCAAGTAATATGAGATAGTGAATCCCCGGAGATTGTGTGACATCACAATCTCCGGGGATTCATTTCATTGCAGAGGT
>ENA-UOJE01001333-UOJE01001333.1-human-gut-metagenome-genome-assembly--contig:-C23-NODE-1333-length-22568-cov-8.428641_pt1 | contig 22568 bp, 23 predicted proteins | sample MGYA00242341_ERZ723888 | MGnify/ENA metagenome assembly ERZ723888 | reverse complement strand
GCTGGCAACTTCGTCCGCGAAGTTGTCTTCCCGTTTCTGCAGGCCCTCGCCCTTTTCAAACCGGACGAATTCAGCCACTTTCATCGCGCCGCCGGCCTTCTTGGCCTCTTCCGCGACATACTGCTCCACGGTGATATCGCCGTTCTTAACGAACGCCTGCTGCAACAGGCAGTTGTTCTCATAGAACTTGCCGATTCGGCCGTCCACCATCTTGGTGATGATGTTTTCGGGCTTATTGGCATTTTTGGGATCATTTTTGATCTGGGCGATGAGGATTTCCTTCTCCTTCTCCAGTGCCTCAGCAGGAACAGTGCTCTTATCCAGGTAGGTAGCGTTGAGAGCCGCGATCTGCATCGCGACATCCTTGCCGCACTCCTTGAGAATATCGGAACCGGAAGCAGCACCCTCCGCCTCAAAGCGAACCAGAACGCCGATGCGGCCGCCGCCGTGGACATAAGCCACGCAGTCGCCCTCAAACCGGACGAAACGGCGGATGCTGATATTTTCACCGATAACCAGAACCCGATCCTGGAGCGCCTGGGTAACGGTACGGCCGTCCTCGTACTCCATCTCCATCAGCGCCGCCACGTCAGCGGGGTTCTTCTTCATGATGACCTCGGCAATGCCCTTGATAAACTCCTGGAATTTATCGCTCTTAGCGGCAAAGTCGGTTTCGGCGTTGATTTCCACTACCACGCCGACCTTGCATTTATCGCAGACAGCGGCGTAAACCGCGCCCTCCGCGGCAATACGTCCAGCCTTTTTCACCTGAGCGGCCAGACCCTTTTCCCGCAGAATATCGGCGGCTTTTTCCATATCGCCGTCGGCCTCGGTCAGGGCCTTTTTGCAGTCCATCATGCCGACGCCCGTCTTCTCACGCAGCGCCTGCACGTCTTTAGCCGTGAATGCCATTATTCTTCAATCCTTTCTGTTTGTTCGATTCTGTCGGATACCGGCGTCTCAAGCGTTGTCGCCTTCCGCTTCGTCCGCAGCCGCTTTTTCCTCAGCGGCTTCTTCGGCGGTCTCCTCGCCCTGCCGGCCTTCGATAATCGCGTTGGCCATGGTGGAGGCGATGAGCTTCACGGCGCGGATGGCGTCGTCATTGCCGGGAATCACATAATCGACATCGTCGGGATCACAGTTGGTATCCACAATCGCCACAATCGGAATACCCAGCTTGCGGGCTTCGGAAACAGCGATCTTTTCCTTACGGGGATCAACGATAAACAGAGCGCCGGGAATTTTTTCCATATCCTTGATGCCGCCCAGGAATTTCTCCAGCTTCTCAATTTCATGGTTGAGCTTGATGACTTCTTTTTTGGGCAGCAGATCAAAGGTACCGTCTTCCTGCATAGCCTTCAGCTGCTTCAGACGGCCGATCCGGCCCCGGATGGTGCGGAAGTTGGTGAGCATGCCGCCCAGCCACCGGGCGTTGACAAAATGGACGCCGGCGCGGGTTGCTTCGTCGCGGATGGAATCCTGCGCCTGCTTTTTGGTGCCCACAAAGAGCACGGTCTCGCCGTTGGCCGCCAGGTCACGTACGAACATGTACGCTTCCTCCAGCTTGCGGACGGTCTTCTGCAGGTCGATGCTATAACTGCCGTTGCGCTCCGTAAAGATGTACGGGGCCATTTTGGGGTTCCAGCGGCGGGTCTGGTGTCCGAAGTGGACGCCGGCCTCCAGCAGCTGTTTCATGGATACGACTGCCATAGTGCAAAATCCTCCTTGGTTTTTCCTCCGCAGGTTCTGGAAGAACAGCAGATTTATCCTTCCATCCGCGGCAACCGCCTAGCGGCGGCACCGGCCGCGGCACAGCACCTGCGTGCGTTTTGCCGAAATAGTATACCATACGTTTTGCCCCGGGACAAGAGAAAACGCAAATTTTTCTGCTGTTTTTTTCGCACAAAGGGATTTTCAGATAATTCCACAACCCCTCTTGCTTTTACCGTCGCTTTCTTGGTGAAAAAAGGCAGCAAAAATGCGCGCCCGCAGGCGCGCATATAAAGAAGCGGTTGAATATCTATCTTCCGCCGAACATCCCGTTCATAATGCTGGTGCTTTTGCGCCGGGCGACGCATTGCTCCGGCGGTGTGGGATGATTCACCAAGATGGTCTGCTCACCGATGACTTCGATCTCCTTCCAGCTGATCACCAAATCCTCTTCATGGCCCATGAAACCCATACATTTGGGCCTTCCATGGATCACAATCGCCACCAGCTGGGCGGTACAGGTATCCACCTCCACATCGTCCACGCAGCCCAACCGGGTGCCGTCACAGACGTTGATGACTTCCTTGTCGTGCATATCCGTAATTCTGCAAAGCATTTGTCATCCATCCTTTCTGATCCTCATCTTCGCCTCTGAAAATAGATATGCACGGCGGCGGCGAAATATGCCAGCAAAAAGGCGCGGGATAATCCCGCGCCTTCACTTTAATTTCTAAGATTCAACTAAGTTTAATAGGTGATGTCCCCGAAAGAAGCGCCGATGAGATTCCGCAGGCTTTCAGGAGCCAGCTCCATCTGCCAGCCGATTCTGCCCGCGCTGACAATAATGGTGTCCAGCACCTCCGCCTCTGAGGCGATAACAGTTGGGAACGCCTTTTTCATCCCCACCGGACTGCAGCCGCCCCGGATATAGCCGGTGGTTTTCAGCAGATCCTTCACCGGGATCATCTCCACCGCTTTCTGCCCCGCCGCCCGGGCGGCCTTTTTCAAATCCAATTCTGCCGCAGCTGGCAGCACAAAAACAAAATAGCCGTCTCGTCCTTTGGTTACCAGGGTTTTGAATACCTGCTCCGGTGGGCGGCCGATCTTGCCGGCCACCGTCACGCCATCCACCGCTTCGCCCGCCTCATAAGTGTGAACGGTATAGGAAATTTTTTCCTTATCCAGTATCCGCATGGCATTGGTTTTATTCTCCGCCATTCCGCACGCCGCCTCCCTTTTGCTAAACTTCCGCTGGCCCATGGACACAGGGGCGGCATAGACAGACCTCGTCGATTTCCCTGCGGAGAGCATCCGCACACAGCCGAGCGTCCTCCCGGTTTTCGAACAAGCCGTAAACGGCGGAGCCGCTGCCGCTCATCAAACAGCCCAAAGTCCGGTGTTGCCGCATGATCTGCCGGATAGCCGCCGTTTCCGGCAGGGGAATCGCCTCTTCAAACACATTACACAGTTCCCGGCCGATGGTTTCCAAATCCCCCGCGCACACCGCATCGGTGACCACAGAGGTATGAGGCCGGCGGCGCAGCGTCGTCTCGTCGATCCGCCGGTAGGCTTCCGCCGTGGACACGCCGCAGAGAGGTTTGGCCACCACCAGATGGCAATCAGGCATAGAGGGCAGCGGCGTCACAATGGTTCCGGTGCCGGTGCACAACCCTGCGCCGCCCAGCAGACAAAAGGGGACGTCCGCCCCCACCTTGGCTCCCGCATCGCAAAGAGCATCCTGATCCAGCCGCGCGTCGGTAAGCAGATTTAAAGCGACCAACACCCCGGCGGCGTCGGCGCTCCCTCCCGCCAGTCCCGCCTGCATGGGAATCCGCTTGCGGATGCGGATGCCAATCCCCGCCGTGGACAGATCTGCCGCTTCGCAGAAAGCCGCCGCCGCCCGCCAGGCGGTGTTGCGTTCATCGTTCGGTACCCGCTCATTATCGATTTCCAGCCGGATGTCCGAATGTCCAGTTTTATATACAGTGACAACATCGCACAGATCAATGGCCTGCATCACCGACTCGATGAGATGATAGCCATCCTCCCGGCGCCCGGTGACATCCAGAGTCAGATTGATCTTGGCCGGGGCTTTTACCGTCACTTCCACCTATTGTCCGTCCTTTCGGCAGCCGTGTTCCGTCAGGAAGGCCTCCATTCGTCCCATGGCTTCGGTGATATGTTTGATGGAGTAGCAATAAGAAATGCGCACAAACCCTTCCCCGCAATCCCCAAAAGCGGTGCCGGGCACCACGGCCACATGCTTCTCCCGCAGCAGCTTTTCGCAGAATTCCTCTGAAGTCATGCCGGTGACGGCGATGGAGGGAAACACATAGAACGCTCCCTCCGGCTCAAAGCAGGTCAGTCCCATGGCGTTGAGCCTGTCCACAATAAACCGGCGGCGCAGATCGTATTCCGACCGCATCCGCTCCACATCCTCATCGCCGTTGTCCATGGCCTCGATTCCCGCGTACTGCGCGGTAATGGGAGCGCACATAATGGCAAACTGATGAAGCTTGATGATATTCTGCATCACCGGCGCGGGGCCGCAGGCATAGCCCAGCCGCCAGCCGGTCATGGCAAAGGCTTTGGAGAAGCCGTTGACCAAAATGGTCCGCTCCTGCATTCCCGGCAGGGACACGATGCTGACATGCCGCTTACCGCCGTAGGTCAACTCTCCGTAAATCTCGTCCGACAGCACCATGATATCGGTGTCCCGCAGCACGGCGGCAATGGCCTCCAGGTGCTCCCGGCGCATCACACCGCCGGTAGGATTGTTGGGATAGGGCAGGATCAACAGCTTTGTCTTGGGGGTGATGGCCGCCCGCAGAACCTCCGGCGTCAGGCGGAAAGCATCCTCCGCCTTGGTTACCACCGGCACCGGCTTAGCCCCTGCCATACAGGTCAGCGGCTCGTAGCAGACAAAGCTGGGCTGAGGAATCAGCACCTCGTCCCCCGGCTCAGCCAGGGCGCGGATAGCCAGATCGATGGCCTCGCTGCCGCCCACCGTCACCAGGATCTCCTTGGCCGCGTCATAACTGGCCCCCACATGGCGTTCCACATAGCGGCCGATGGACTCCCGCAGTTTCAGCAGGCCGGCGTTGGGCCCGTAAACGGTCTTGCGGGTTTCCAGGGTCAGGATCCCCTCCTGGCGGATATGCCAGGGAGTGGAAAAATCCGGCTCGCCCACCGAGAGGGAGATAACCTCTTCCATCTCCGACGCGATGTCGAAAAATTTCCGGATACCGGAGGGCTTTAGATTCTGAAGCGTCCGGTTCATCAAGGATTCATAATTCATGGGATCACATGACGCCCCTTTCGTCCTTTTCCGCATCCAGGAACATCACGCCTTTTTCTTTGTAACGGCGCAGCACAAAATGGGTGGCGGTGGAAATCACCGAATCCAGGGTGGAGAGGCGCTTAGCCACAAACATGGCCACCTCCTGGAAGGTGCGGCCGTTCACCACCACCGACAGATCGTAGCCGCCGCTCATCAGATAGACGCTCTCCACCTCTTCGAAGCGCATGACGGTTTCCGCGATGGCCTCAAATCCCAGGTCACGCTTAGGGGTGACCCGCAGCTCGATGATGGCCGTAACATACTCCCGGTCGGTTTTGTCCCAGTCGATCAGGGCTTTATAAGCACGGATAACGCCCTCCCGCTCCCATGCGGCGATCTGTGCGGCCACCTCCGCCTCTGTTTTGTCCAGCATAACCGCCAGCTGGGCGTTGGTTAAACGCGCATCGGTGTCCAACAGTTTGAGCAGCTTATCCATGTCTCTTCCTCCTTAAAATCGCGCCGGATTCATCGTCCGGCTTTTGAAAATCCAGTATAACAGAATTTCGGCGGCGTTACAACTCGATGGGGCACATTTCCGCTTTCCCGCCAAAATAGACCGCCGTATACCGAAAACCCGCTTCCTCAGCAATATGCAGCCCGTCCCGGATGTGGGCGCCTACGTCCTCCGGCTTGTGGGCATCCGCCCCCACCGTGATCTTTTCCCCGCCCAGCTCCCGGAACCGCCGTACCAGGGGCAGATCGGGATGAGCGCTGTTGAGCTGTGGATTGCGCAGCCCGGAAACGTTGATCTCCAGAGCGATGTCCCGCTGCGCCATGGCTCGGAACACCGCGTCGATCCTCTCCTGCCAGCGGCTGTAATCCGCCGGTTGCTTTTCCGGCGGAATATAGCGGAAGGGGTAGGTGAGATGGGCCAGGGAATGAAAGCGGCCCCACTCCACCAGCTCTAATGTGGCGTCGAAATACCGGTCCATGGCTTCTCCCACGTCCACGTTGGTGTAGTCATAAAAATAATAATCCACGTCGTCCCCCAGCTTGTGCTGAGAACCCAACACAAAGTCATAGGGATAGGCGGCCAGCAGCGCCTCGGCCTGCGGCAGATCATACAGCGGCTGTCCCAGTTCCACCCCCCGGGCCACCCGCAGCCGGTCCTGATAGGCGGGAATCGCCTCTTCCATCATCCGCCAGGACTCCACAGCGGCCTTATCATATCCCAGGGTGTGGTAGCCCGTCATCTCCACGTGATCGGTCACCGCCACCACCTGGAAGCCTTTCGCCACCGCCGCGTCGAACATAGCAGCTATCGGCGCATCGGAATCCTCCGACGCGGACGTGTGCATATGAAAATCCGCCCAGATCATCGCATCACATCCTTTCTCCATTCTGAATATTTTCTTCTTTTATTGCCATCATAGCACTCCGGCGCCATTCTTTACAAGATTTTCAAAAAGTTTTGCGTGACAAGGTTTCCCTTTTCCTGTATCATGTTTTTAGCGAGGTTTGCCAACACAGGGGGCTGAACAAGCGGCACCGGATATCATGAAATCACAGAAATCTGATCAGTCCTTTCGCGTGTTGCTTGCATGTCGTTCGCTATAGGTGGAAAGGGGATCTTTTTATGACCTTCAAACGCTTGGGCGGATTGCTACTGGCGGCGATGCTGCTGCTGTCCGGCTGCCGGATGCGGACGCCGGATGTCCGCGGAAACGGCGGTTCCCTGCCGGAAATCTCTCACTCTCAGACGCTTCCCGGGAATACAGCGGACGGGGATGTTTCCTCCTCACCCGAAAATCCAGCTGACAGCCAGTCGGAGGCGTTCATCGTTCCCACCTTACCTGCGCTTCCCACTCTTCCGTCTCTCCCCCAAAATCCGGCCTCTGAACCCGAACTTCCTCCCATTGTCACCGATTCGCCGACGGTTCCCACTCCAACGGTTCCTCCCGAGGAAGAACCCGAGCCTTCTGTGGTGGGACTCACCCCCTTGCAGCCGGAAGAATACTACGGCCGGCAGACGCTGGAGAAGGCGGGAAACCGGCGGTTGCTGGATGCCTATCAGCGAATCACCGCCGGCTGCGCCGCCCTGCAAGAAGAGATCTCTCTGGCGGATCTGAAGCTGACGCCGGAGGAGACGGAGACCGTCTTTCGCTATGTCCAGGATGATCATCCTCTGTATTGCTGGGTGGATTCCCAATATACTTACTATACCCTTTCCAACCGGGTCACCAAAATAGCGCCCCGCTACACCATGTCCTTGGCGGAGGCCAAAGGAGCGGAAGCCGGGATAGCGGCCAGTGCCGCCTATATGCTGGAAGGCCTTCACGACGGCATGGACGAATTCCAGCGGGAGCTGATCATCCATGACCGTCTGATTCGATGGGCATCTTACGATAGCTCCTTGTCTGCGCCCCATACCCACGATCTGTACGGCGTCCTGATGAACCGTTTGGCAGTATGCGACGGCTATGCCAAAGCGTTTCAGTATCTGCTGTCCCAGGCGGGAATCCAGTCTCTTATGGTCCGGGGATGGGCAGACGGGGGCGGACACGCCTGGAATGTGGTGCGGATCAACGGCGCTTATTATCATACCGACATTACCTGGGACGACCCGTTGGGCATGGGAGATCCCTTTTACATCTCCTACGGTTATTTCAATATCACCGCCCGTGAGATAGAACAGGATCACCTCATCGACAGTGACAGTTATCCGCTGCCTCCCTGCACCGCAACGGCGGATAATTATTTTCTTCGTCTGGGATACACCGTCGACAATCTGGATGCGGATCAGTTCGCTGCCGCCGTGGCAAAACAGATTCAGGACGGGGGAACGGGATGGTATGCTATCCGGTATACCGGCGGTTACCTTCTGGAGTCTGTGCTGAGTGAATTTCTCGACTGGAATGCCGCCGCTATCCGCGACGGCGCCGCTCTTCGAAGCGGTTCCTTTCTTCCGCCCCTGAGTCAATATGCTCTGAACGGCAGTATTGTTGAATTGTATTTTGGATAATCTCTTTTCCAGCAATATCTCCATCACCGGCCGCTTCGGCGGCCGGTTTTTGTGCGCAACGTGAAAGCTGACGTTTTTCTCCATCGGACAGCTTTCCATTTCACGCGGATTGTGTTAGAATAAGGGAAAACCGGCCGCCGGCCGGCCCGCCGAGGCGGGATTACAGAACGGAGGATGTCCCATGCGCGCAGTTATCACCGTTATCGGCAAGGACATGGTGGGGATTTTGGCAAAGGTCTCCACCCGCTGTGCCGAACACCAAATCAATGTCCTGGAGGTTACCCAGTCCATCCTGCAGGATATGTTCGCCATGATCATGATGGTGGATATTTCCGGCAGCGATATCCCCTTTACCGACTTCGCCGATCAGCTGACGGCGGACGGCGAAAGGATGGGCCTGACCATTCACGCGGTTCATGAGGATATCTTCAACGCTATGCACCGGATCTGATCCGGCGCATGCCTCTCATCTTATTGGCCGGATTTTCGCCCGGCCGGAAAGGCAGAGCCTGTATGCTGAACGCTCACGATATACTGGAAACCATCACCATGATTCAGGAGGAAAACCTGGATATCCGCACCATCACCATGGGCATCTCCCTGCTGGATTGCTGCGACAGCGACCTGGACCGGGTCTGCACCCGGGTATATGACAAAATCACCCGCCAGGCTCAGGACCTGGTAAAAACCGGAGAGCAGATTGAGAAGGAATACGGTATTCCCATCATCAACAAGCGCATCTCCGTCACCCCTATCGCCATGATCGCCGCCGCCTGTGATAAGAAGGAACCCGTCAAGCTGGCCCTCACCCTGGAGAAAGCGGCCCGAACCTGCGGCGTAAACTTCATCGGCGGGTATTCCGCCCTGGTGCAGAAGGGCTTCTCCGCCGGCTGCCGGGAACTGATCGACAGCATCCCGGAAGCGCTGGCGGTGACCGACCACGTCTGTTCCTCGGTGAACATCGGTTCCACCAAGGCGGGCATCAACATGGACGCCGTGGCCCTGATGGGCCGTATCGTCCGGGAAGCGGCGGAACGCACCGCCGACCGAGACTGCATCGGTCCCGCCAAGCTGGTGGTGTTCTGCAACGCTCCGGAAGATAACCCCTTTATGGCCGGCGCCTTCCACGGAGCAGGGGAACCCGACTGCGTCATCAACGTGGGCGTCTCCGGCCCCGGCGTGGTGCGGGCCGCCCTGGCAAAAGCCGGAAACTGCGATCTCACCCAGGTGGCGGACATCATCAAAAAGACCGCCTTTAAAATCACCCGTATGGGCCAGCTGGTGGCTAAAGAAGCCTCCCGCCGGCTGAACGTGCCCTTCGGCATCGTGGATCTGTCCCTGGCTCCCACTCCGGCGGTGGGGGATTCCGTTGCCCATATTTTGGAGGAAATGGGCCTGGAATGCTGCGGCGCCCATGGCACCACGGCGGCGCTGGCCCTGCTCAACGACGCGGTGAAAAAAGGCGGCGTGATGGCTTCCTCCCATGTGGGGGGACTCTCCGGCGCTTTTATTCCGGTGACCGAAGACGCAGGCATGATCGACGCCGCCCGCTCCGGCTGCCTGCGGATCGAAAAGCTGGAGGCTATGACCGCCGTCTGTTCCGTCGGCCTGGATATGATCAACATCCCCGGCGATACCCCTGCCGAGGTCATCTCCGCAATTATTGCGGATGAAGCCGCCATCGGCATGGTGAATTCCAAGACCACTGCCGTGCGGGTGATCCCCGCCATCGGCAAACAGGTGGGCGAGGAGCTCTCCTTCGGCGGACTGCTGGGGGGCGGCCCCGTCATGCCGCTCAACAACGCCTCTCCCGTCCGCTTCATCGGTCGGGGCGGCCGGATACCCGCGCCCATGCAGAGTCTGAAAAACTGACAAAAGCTACCCTGTTTTTTTGCCAACATTCCACTATTTTTAACGTTGAAATCCTTGCTGCGAAAGTATATACTGTAGTCTAACCTCTATCTATAGATTCCGCGCCCGCTCTTACACGGACGGCGCGGATTCCTTGCGTTTTATGGGGAATGCTAGTACCGCAACCGGAAAGGCAGGTAGACCGTATGGAAGCCATGATCAAACGCATCATCGACATGGATAAAAAAGCACGGGAGATCACCGAAGCCGCGCAAAGAGAAAAGCTGGATTCGGAAAAGGAAATTGCGGAAAACGCCAAAAAGCTGCGGGAGGAATATCTGGAGAAAGCGCGCCGGCGCATCCAGGTCAACAGTGAAACGGAACGCGCCGCGGCGGAACAGGCTTGGGACAAGATGGAGGCCCGATATGCCCAGCAGCAGCAAAAGCTGGAGGAGGTTTTCGCTTCCCGGCGAACCGAACTGACCGAAGCTATTGTGCGCAACGTTCTTTCCGACTCCAATTAACCGGTCCAGGCTGCGTATTATCTCTATCGAAGAAAGGCGGGTGAACCGCTGTGTCCGGATATTCTTCCAACGTGATTCTCGCCAAGACCCGCGCCATGTACGGCAGCTGCCTCAAGAAACAGAATTATGCCGATCTGCTTGCCTGTCACAGCGTGGGGGAAATCGCCGCTTATCTCAAGCAGAACACCGCATACGCCGCGGTGCTGCAGGATATCAACGAAACCACCATCCACCGCCGCCATCTGGAAGCGCTGCTGAAGCGGAAGCTGTTTCTTGATTACGCCTCCCTGAGCCGGTATGATCTCACGGTGGGCACCCACTTGTCCGATTATCTGATTCAGCAGGGGGAGATTACCCAGATTGAGCAGTGCCTGCGGCTGATGAGCGTAGGAAGAACCAACGAGTTCTATTTGTCTATGCCGCTGTTTTTTGCCGGACATTCCAAGCTGGATTATCTGAAGATGAGCCGGTCCAAGAATTACGAGGAACTGCTGGAAGCTCTGTCCGGCACCCCTTATCATAAAATTTTAGAGCTGTACCGCCCGGGTGAAAGCGGCCGCATCCGGCTTACGGAAATCGAAAACGCTTTATATAACCGTTTGGTGGAAACCCTTTACGCTATTATCGACGAGACAAAAGGAGAACTGCATAAGCAGCTCATCAGTCTCTGCGGTTCTCAGGTGGAGGCGCAGAACGTGAGCCGGATTATCCGGATGAAGACTTACTTTCACGCCTCGCCGGATACCATCCGGGCCAATCTGCTTCCCTGGGGCCGGAGCATTCCCCGCCGCCTGATAGACAGGATGTTGGAGGCGGACAGCGCCGAAGAGGTGCTGCGCATCTACTACGGCACCACCGCGGGACGCCAGATCCCGGAGGATCAGCGTCCCTTTGTCCACGATCTCTATCACCGCGCCCCCTACTTCAACGCCCGTCATTATATTCATTTTTCCTCTTACGCCATGGTGGTGATGATCTCCTATGTGATCATCACCGAGGTGGAGGTGGATGATATCACCAATATCATCGAGGGAGTCCGCTACGGCCTGACCCCCGAGGAAATCAAACCCATGCTTGTGCTCGTCGAACATTGAGGAGGTGATCCCCTGTGGCTGTTGCAAAAATGAAACTGGTGAGCGTCATCGGCCATATGAACAGTCTTGACCGGGTGGTACAGACCTGCGGAGACAGCGGCGTGTTCCAGCCGGACGACGCCATGACCTTTTTCTCCGATACCTCCGGTTTTGCGCCTGTTAAGGAAGAAAACCCTTACAGCGATCCCTTGAACCGGCTGGAAACCGCCGTTTCCCGTCTGGACGGCGTGCTGCGGGTGACCGATCTTCCCGCCGGGATGCCGGACGGGGAGCTGATCGATTATGTGAACCGCTTTACCAGCCAGGTGAGCGAGCTGGCGCGTCAGCGCAGCGAATATGCCACCCGGGTCGAATCCCTGGACCGGGACATCGAGCAGTTCCAGCATCTCAAAGGGCTGGATATCGATTTGGACAGCATCATGAACTGCAAGACCATCAAGGTGCGGTTCGGCCGGCTGCCCAAGGAAAGCTTTGAAAAGCTCCGGGCCTATAACGACAACCCCTATGTTCTTTTTTTCCCGGGTGCCAGCGATAACGAATATTATTGGGGTGTCTACTTCTCTCCGCTGGATTTCGCTGCGGATGTGGATCGGATTTTTTCCAGCCTGTATTTTGAACGGATGCGGGTTCCCAACGCCCACGGTACGCCGGAGGAGATTGTCGCCCATCTGGAGGAGGAACGCCGGGAGGCGCAGACCGGGCTGGAGAAGGTACAGAAGGAAATGGCCGCCCTTTTGGAAAAGGAAGCGCCCGTCTGTATGCAGGTCTACTCCCAGCTGCGGCAGAAGAACTACTATTTCGGCATTCGGAAATATGCCGCCCGCTACAATGATAAGTTTATTCTTACCGGCTGGATTCCCAAGCAGGCGGAAAAGAGCTTCCGCACCTCCCTGGACCGGATCGACGGCATCGAATATTCCTTCGAGCGCCCGGATCAGGACAGCCATCACGTCCCGCCGGTGACCCTGCACAACTTCCGCCTCTTCCGACCTTTTGAATTTTTTGTGGATATGTACGGCCTGCCCCGTTACAGCGAGGTGGATCCCACTCCCTTTGTAGCCGTGACCTATATCGTCCTGTTCGGCATCATGTTCGCCGACGTGGGTCAGGGGCTGCTGGTCGCCCTGATCGGCTGGCTGCTGTGGAAATTCAAACGCATGGCCGTCGGCCGGGTGCTGATTCCCTGCGGCTTCTCCTCCGCTGTTTTCGGCTGCGTCTTCGGTTCGGTCTTTGGCTTCGAGCATGTGCTGGATCCGCTGTATCACGCCCTGTTCGGGCTGGAGGAAAAGCCCATCGAGGTGATGCAGTCCAGCACCACCATCATGATTCTGGCCTCCTCCGTAGCCATCGGCGTGGTGATCATTGCCATTTCCATGGCGCTGAATATCTATTCCTGTCTGCGGCAGAAGGACTACGAAAACGGATTGTTCGGTCCCAACGGCGTCGCCGGACTGGTGTTTTACCTTTCCATCATCATCGGCCTGGTCTGTCAGATGCTGCTAAAACTCCCGGTGATGAACATCGCGTATATTCTGCTTCTTCTGGTCTTGCCCCTGCTCCTGATGTTCCTGCGGGAACCTCTCGGCAAGCTGATGGCCCGGGATCCGGACTGGAAGCCGGAGAAGATCAGCGAATTCATTATCCAGAATTTCTTCGAGCTGTTTGAACAGCTGCTGTCCTATCTCTCCAACACCATGTCCTTCCTGCGGGTGGCGGCCTTCGTTCTGGTCCACGCCGGAATGATGATGGCCGTGTTCGCCATCGGCGGCATGTTCCAAACGGTGGGCTACACCGTGGCGGTGATCGTGGGCAACGCCCTGGTGATGGGCATGGAATGCGTGCTGGTGGTGATCCAGATCATGCGTCTGGAATTCTACGAAATGTTCAGCCGGTACTACAACGGCGACGGCAAGCCCTTCCAGCCCCTGACCCTGTATCCGGAGAAAAAGTCCTGATTCTTTCCGTATTCGGACCGTCCTGTGACGGTGTTTGCCATAACAAGACAGAATACTAGGAGGTAATGTTATGAATCCCATTATTTTTTTGACCCCTATCGCCCTGCTGATTGTATCCGTGATCGCTTCCGTTATCATGGTGAAAAAGGGCGTCAAGGTAAAAAAAGCCCTGGCTGTCCATTTTCTCAGCCTGATCGTTATCGTGGCCCTGAGCCTGGTGCTGCCCGTGGCGGCCTCCGCCGCCGGTGAAACGGACGGTGCCCCCGCCGCCTCCGATACGGTGGACACCGGTGCTTCCGCCAATGACGGCTTCAAGTACATCGGCGCCGCCCTGGCAGTGGGTCTGGCTGGTATCGGCGGCGGTATCGCCGTGGCCGCCGGTTCCTCCGCCGCTATCGGCGCCACCGCCGAGGATCCCAAGAACTTCGGTAAGTCCATCGTTTTCGTGGCCCTGGGCGAAGGCTTCGGCCTCTATGGCCTGCTGGTGGCCTTCCTGATTCTGTTTGTCTGATTTCGGCTCGGCCGAAAAAGAATTCTGCGGGAAAGGGGATGACGCGGATGCGCTTTTATGTGATCAGCGACAACGTCGATACCCAGGTGGGCATGCGGCTGGCCGGCATCGAGGGCGTTGTGGTTCATGAACCAGACGAGGTCAACAAGGCCCTGTCGGACGCCATGGACCAGGAGGACATCGCCGTCATCCTGATGACCGAGCATCTGGTAACCATGTGCGGTCCGCTGGTGGACGAATTGAAGCTGAACCGTTCCCGTCCGTTGATTGTGGAAATTCCCGACCGGCACGGCAACGGCCGGGCCAAGGATTCCATCACCCGGTACGTCCGGGAGGCCATCGGTATCAAGATTTAACCCGGAAAGGCGTGGTTCATGATATGGCGAACAGCGATGAGAAAATCAGCAAATTTGTTCAGGCGATCACCGAGTACGCCGAGGAACAGCGGCAGAAGATCCACCAGGAGGTGGAGGACTTCAAGGCCGAACGCCTGAAGCAGGCGGAAAAGGAGGTCCTGGTGGACGCCTACCGCCTGATCCAAAAGGAACAAACCGAACTGCGCAGCAATATGAGCCGAGAAATGTCTCTGCGGGAGATGGCTGCCCGGCAGAAATTGCTAGCCCGCCGCAAGGAGATGACCGACGCCATCTTCTCCGACGCCCGGCAGAAGCTGACCGATTACGCCAAAACCGCCGATTATCGGGAAAAGCTGTGTAGCTCCCTGGCGGAAATGGCCGCGATTCTGCCAGCGGAGGGAACTGTCTATTCCGTGGGTCCCGCCGATGCCGACAAAATCGCCGTACTGGAGGCCATCTGCCCCAAGGGCAGCAGTATCCGAACCGCTGACGATATACAGCTGGGCGGCCTACGGGGTGAAAACGCCGCCGCCGGCATCATCACCGACGATACGCTGGATACCCGGCTGGAGCTTCAGCGGGAATGGTTCACCAAGCATTCCGGCCTGACGGTGGAATGATTCCGACGTCCCCCATCTTCTTATCTGATATCTTTCCCGAAAGGCGTGAAAACGGATGAATAACGGCATATACGGTATTAACGGCCCGGTGGTCACCGTCCTGGGCAACACCGGTCTGTCTATGATGGAAATGGTGCTGGTGGGCGAAGAAAAGCTGGTGGGCGAGGTCATCGGCATCAACGATAAGGCCACCACCATTCAGGTGTATGAGAACACCACCGGTCTGCGCAGCGGCGAACCGGTATATGCCACCGGCGGTCCTCTGTGCGCCCTGCTGGGCCCCGGCATTCTGGACAACATATTCGACGGCATTGAGCGCCCTCTGAAAGCCATCGAGGAAAAATCCGGCGACTTTATCAGCCGCGGCGTTTCCGTTTCCTCTCTGGACGAGGAACGGGAATGGCAGGTTACCATTACCGCCAAGGTCGGAGACCGGCTGCTGCCCGGCGAAATCTACGCCACCTGCCCGGAAACCCACATCATCACCCACCGCTGCATGGTGCCCCAGGGCATTGGCGGCGTGGTGACGGAAGTCAAGCCTGACGGCCTGTACAAGGTGCGGGATACGGTGGTGGTACTGCGGGATGACGCGGGCAAAACCCACGAACTCTCCCTGTGTCAGCAGTGGCCCATCCGTACACCCCGGCCGGTGCTCAAACGGCTGTATGCGGATACGCCCTTAATCACCGGTCAGCGGGTAATCGACACCCTTTTCCCCGTTGCCAAGGGCGGAACGGCTGCCATCCCCGGCGGATTCGGCACCGGCAAAACCATGACCCAGCATCAGCTGGCTAAATGGTGCGACGCCGATATCATCGTTTATGTGGGCTGCGGCGAACGGGGCAATGAGATGTCTCAGGTGCTGGAAGAGTTCTCCAGCCTGATTGATCCCAAATCCGGCCGGCCTATGACCGACCGCACGGTGCTGATCGCCAACACTTCCAATATGCCGGTGGCCGCCCGTGAAGCCTCCATCTATACTGGTATTACTCTGGCGGAATATTACCGGGATATGGGCTACCACGTGGCCATCATGGCCGACTCCACCTCCCGCTGGGCCGAGGCGCTGCGGGAGATCTCCGGACGGCTGGAGGAAATGCCCGCCGAGGAAGGCTTCCCGGCTTATCTCCCCTCCCGGCTGTCCGAATTCTACGAACGGGCCGGCATGGCGGAAACCTACAGCGGCAGCCGGGGCAGCGTCACCATCATCGGCGCCGTATCCCCTCAGGGCAGCGACTTTTCCGAGCCGGTAACCCAGAACACCAAGCGGTTCACCCGCTGCTTCTGGGCGCTGGACAAAAGCCTGGCCTACGCCCGGCATTATCCCGCCATCAACTGGACCTCCAGCTACAGCGAATATCTGGGCGATCTGGCGGCCTGGTACAATAAAAACGTGGGCGACGACTTTATGGACTGCCGCAACCATCTGGCGCAGATTCTCCAGGAGGAGAGCAAGCTGATGGAAATCGTCAAGCTGATCGGCGCCGACGTGCTGCCCGATGACCAGAAGCTGGTCATCGAAACCGCCCGGATCATCCGGGTGGGCTTCCTGCAGCAAAACGCTTATCACCAGGACGATACCTTTGTGCCTCTGGAAAAGCAGCTGAAGATGATGCGGGTGATCCTTTATCTTCACAAACGGGCCCAGGCCCTGGTGGCTGCCGCCGTTCCTCTTTCCCGTATTCTGGCTCTCCAGCTCTTCGATAAGGTGAGCAGGATCAAATACGATGTGCCCAATGATCATCTGGAACAGTTGGACGCGTATTATGAGGAAATCGATGAAGCGCTGCACACCCTCGCCCAATGATACCCGGCCTCCCTTATTCCAAGCCTGCCGGGTATTATTCCCTGCTGAAAGGACATGGTGCGTATGATTATAGAATATGTGGGCGTTAAAGAGATCAACGGCTCGCTGATTGCCATTGACGGAATTCAAAACGCCAGCTTTGAAGAGATGGTCACCATCCGGTTGGAGGGCGGCGCGGAACGCACCGGCCGCATCGTCCAGATGGAGGGTGAACGGGTGATTATTCAAGTGTTTGAAGGCACCCACGGTATCGCCCTGGACAACACCCGAACCCGACTGCAGGGACATCCCATGGAAATGCCCCTGTCTCCCGAACTGCTGGGCCGCATCTTCGACGGCGCCGGCCGCCCGGTGGACGGGCTGGGCGACATCTTTCCCGTCACCCAGCGGGATATCAACGGCACGGCCATCAATCCGGTATCCCGGGTTTATCCCCGGAACTACATCGCCACCGGCATCTCTTCCATCGACTGCATGATGACCCTGATTCGCGGCCAGAAGCTGCCGATTTTTTCCGGATCAGGCATGAAGCATAACGAGCTGGCCGCTCAGATCGTCCGCCAGGCAAAAATAGCCGACGACGAGGGAACGGAATTTGCCATTGTCTTCGCCGCCATGGGGGTTACCAACGACGTAGCCGATTTCTTCCGGCGCAGCTTTGAGGAAAGCGGCGTACTGGGGCGGGTGGCCATGTTCCTCAATCTCTCCAATGATCCCATTATCGAACGCATCCTCACTCCCCGCTGTGCCCTGACGGCGGCGGAATACCTGGCTTTCGACCTGAATATGCATATCCTGGTGGTGATGACGGATATGACTTCCTATGCGGAGGCCTGCCGGGAGTTTTCTTCCTCCAAAGGAGAAATCCCCGGCCGAAAAGGCTATCCCGGCTATCTGTATTCCGACCTTGCCTCCCTGTATGAGCGGGCCGGCATGATCAAAGGCAGCCGCGGCTCCGTTACCCAGATTCCCATTCTCACCATGCCCAACGACGACATCACCCATCCAGTACCCGACCTCACCGGCTATATCACAGAGGGACAGATCGTGCTGGACCGCTCCCTGGACAACAGCGGCATCTATCCGCCGGTTTCCGTCCTTCCCTCCCTCTCCCGTCTGATGAAGGACGGCATCGGCGAGGGTTTCACCAGGGCGGATCATGCAGCGGTTTCCAACCAGCTGTTCGCCTGTTATGCCAGGGTGCAGGACGCCCGCTCTCTGGCGTCGGTCATCGGCGAGGAGGAGCTCTCCCCCAACGATAAGAAGCTGCTGGAATTCGGCCGGCTTTTCGATCATCTGTATATCAACCAAAGCCAGAGCGACAACCGGACCATTGATCAAACCCTGGATCTGGGCTGGAAGCTGCTCTCCACCCTGCCCCGGGAGGAACTGGACCGAGTGGATGACAAAACCCTGGATCAGTTCTACCACCCCGAAGAGCTTCCCCGTTCGGTGGAAGAGATCAAGGCGGATTAAGCCTGTAACCTTACTGGAAGGCGGTGACACATCTTGGCCGAACAGGTTTTTCCAACCAAGGGCAATCTCATCAATACCAAAAAATCGCTGGATCTGGCTAAGGTGGGCTTCGAGCTGCTGGACCGCAAGCGCAACATCATCGTACGGGAAATGATGCTGCTTATCGACCGGGCCGCGGATATCCAGTCCAAGATCGACACCTGTTACGCCGAGGCGTATCAGGCCCTGCAGCGGGCCAATGTGGCCCACGGCATCTGCGAGGATATCGCCCAATCGGTGCCGGTGGAAAACGGTTTATCCCTTTCTTCTCGCAGCGTCATGGGGGTGGAAATTCCATTGGTATCTCTGGATGCGGAGCCGGTGGAGCTGTCCTACGGCTTCATGGATACCAGCGCCCTGGTGGACGAGGCGTATATCAAGTTTGATCAGGTGAAAAAACTCACCGCGGAACTGGCGGAAGTGGAAAACAGCGTCTATCGTCTTGCCACCGCTGTGAACAAGACGCAGAAGCGAGCCAACGCCTTGAAGAATATCATTCTGCCCCGGCTGACCTCCACGGTCAAATACATCACCGACTCCCTGGAAGAGAAGGAGCGGGAGGATTTCTCCCGGCTCAAGGTGATCAAAGCCCAGAAAAACGCCGCCCAGACTGGTAGGAAACAGTAGACCGAAGCCCCCGAATACGGGGGCTTTTTGTTGCATCTCCCGCGCCCATCATGTATACTGAAAAACACACGGGAAGGGAGATGGACTATGGCACAGGAGATAACCGCCGCTCTTATTGCGCCCTGCGGCATGAACTGCCGTCTCTGTTCCTCCTACCAGCGCTCCAAAAATTCCTGCGGCGGCTGCCGGACAGAATGCGCCTTCCTTCCCGCACACTGCCGGAATTGCGGAATCCGAACCTGTCCCCATCTGGGTTCCGGCGGCTTCTGCGTTGACTGCGTGCTGTATCCCTGTCCCCCTCTGAAACGGCTGAACACCCGTTATCAGAAAGCATACGGCATACAACTCACCGATAATCTCACCTTTATCCGCAGCTGCGGTATAGATGCTTTTTTAATTCAAGAAGCCAAGCGCTGGTCATGTACATATTGCGGCGCCATAGGCTGTATCCATGAGAAAAAATGTCCCGGCTGCGGCCGGGAACCTACGGAGAGGAACATCAATATGGATTTTCTGCTGAGAGAGTGGCGGCCGGAGGACGCGATCTCCGTGGCCCGCTGCGCTGATAATGAAAAAATCGCCCGGAATCTGCGGGATGTCTTCCCCTGCCCCTATACGCTGCAGGATGCGGCGGACTACATCAACAGCTGCATTGCCGCTGATGAAAATCGGCAGCTCTGCCGCGCCATTGCTGTAAACGGCCAAGCGGTGGGCAGCATCGGCCTGTTTCTGGGTGGCGACGTTTATCGCAAAAGCGCGGAACTGGGTTACTGGCTGGCGGAGGATCACTGGGGCAGAGGGGTCATGACCGCCGCTGTGAAACAACTGTGCGCCGAGGCTTTCTCCCGCTGGGATATTGCCCGCATATATGCTGAGCCCTTCGCCCGCAACATCGGTTCCCGACGGGTGCTGGAAAAGGCAGGCTTCACCCTGGAAGGAATCATGAAAAAAGGGGTTTATAAAAACGGCGCCCTGGAAGATTACTGTATGTACGCTCTGCTGCGGCCCTGATTTTCCCTCCGTCCGGTTGACGTTACAGTTCTTCCTTTCGGATTGCTTCCAGTACATCGGCGAAATTGTTGAAATAGGCATCGGCTCGTTGATTGATCTCCTGCCGGTCGCGGTCGGAATAGCGGTCATACATCGCCACGACCTCAATCCCGGCGCGGTTGGCGGCTTCCATACCGATCAGGGAATCCTCAAAAATCAGGCAATCCTCGGCCTTCACCTTCAGTTCCAACATTACCCGCCGATATATTTCTGGACTTGGCTTAATCTCTTTTGCATCTTCCCTGGTATAAATGGCGGAAAAAAATTGATCCAGAGGCGCTTTAGCAAGAATATTTTTGTTTTTTGTCCGATAAATATCCATGTTGGTTTTTTTCGTGGTGGTGGCAATCACCAATGTAAATCCCCTAGACCGCAGCAGCTGCAGCAGCTTTTCAGCACCCGGCTTATAGTCTACGTGATCTGCCAGATAGTCGGCTGCAATCCCATAGCGCCGGCTGACGATTTCTTCCGGCGGCAGAGCCGAGCCGGTTTTTCTTCCCAGATAGGCGGCGTATTCCAGATAGGGATTCGCCGCTTGGCTATATTGCCGTAAAACCGCATCTCGCTGAGTTTGAATATCTTCCTCCGCCCTTCCCGTCTCGCCCAGAACCTCCAGCAGCTTTTGATCCACCTGATTCCAAATGCCGACGGAATCGATCAGAGTGCCGTCCATATCGAATATGACCACTTTTTTGTCTTTCAGCATACGCCCATTCTTCCTTTCCAGTGAAACCTGCGGCTGCTGTCATTTTACAGGATTCATGGAAAAATTTCCATAGCCCGACCGCTTTCATCTTTGAATAAAATAAATTCTGAATTTTCACTCCTCGCTGCATATCCGGCGGTAAATCAGCCATACTATCCACGCAGAGCGAATAGTCTGCATGGATTGGATGTATTATTTATTCAGCAAGGAGTGAAACGCATGCTGGACAGAATTGCCTTGATTCTTGTTGTCATCGGAGCTATCAACTGGGGCAGTATCGGCCTTTTCCAGTTCGACATAGTAGCCTGGGCCTTTGGCGGCCAGGGAGCCGCTGTAAGCCGCGTCATCTACACGATTGTCGCGCTGGCGGGTATTTGGTGCATCTCCCTGTTCTTCCGTGACCGGCAGGAAATCATCGAGCACAACGATTGACCTAAAAAACGCCGCGGACCATCCGTCCGCGGCGTTTTTGTATGATCCGGCACGCATAATCCGGGGGCAATCACATAAAATAAAGGCAACCGTCGCAACTCGGACAGAAAGGATTGGAATTGATTATGATTAAAAAGGTCGTCAACGCGCCCTTGTGGACCAATATGCATACCGCTCCCGCCCAATATCCCTGGCTGGATACGGATATCACCTGTGATGTGGCCGTGGTGGGCGGCGGCATTGCCGCCGCCCTGTGCGCCCTTCGCTTTGCTCAGGCGGGCATGGATACGGTCATGCTCAGCGCTGCCCCTGTAGGACACGGCGGCACTGCCGTATCCTCTGGTATCCTCTCCCTCACGGGCGAGGACAGCTTTGCTTGCCTGGTGGATAAAATCGGTGCTGATCGGGCGTTGGACGCCATTACCCTGATGGAGGAAGCCATCGGTAATATCGAAAAGCTCTGCAGCGAATTCGCCGGTCAGGAAATTCCCGGCGGCGACTGCGGATTCCGCCGGATGGACTGCCTGCGGTATACGGAAAACGAACAGCAGGAGGGCCGCATCCGGCAGGAATACTCTCTGCAGCTGCACAACGGTTTTGTAGCGGAGCTTCTCAGCCCCATCACCGCCAGTTCCCAGTTCACCTTTCCCATGGCCGCCGGGGTTTACACCAAAGGCGCGGCCGGTCAGGTGGATCCCTATCGTCTGGTTCACGCCGTTACAGCCCTTGCCAAGCAGCGGGGCGCCCGGATATATGAAAACTCCGCCGTCACCGCCATGCGTCCGGAAACTGCCGAAGGCGAGTACGCACTCATGGAGTTGGACTGCTCCACAGGCCGCCGGGTAAAGGCGGATTACGCCATCGTGGCCGCGGGACTGGAAACCGGCCGGCACTGCGGCGGTCTGGAGCAGACCCGCACCACCTATATGGTCGCTACCGAACCGGTGGAGGAATTTGCCGGATGGCGGGGCCCCTGCGTGATTCATCGTGAGGGCGATCCTCGCCTCTATCTCAGCGTCACGGCGGATAACCGCATCATCATCGGCGGGCTGGACAGTGCTTTGCTGGATGAAAAAGGCCGGGTGGCCGGCGCCATCGACCTGTCCGCCGCCGCAGAAAAGCGGATCGAGATGCTGGAATGCATCCTGAGGGAAATGTTTCCCGCCATTCGGGGGCTGACGCCGGAATATGTTTACGCCGCCCGTGACGGGCGCACGCCGGACGGCCTGCCGGTGATCGGCCGTCTGCCCCAGAAGAAGAATAAGGAAGCTGCCAGCCATGTGGCCTACGCCTTCTGCTGCGGCGATAACGGAATCCTTCACGCGGAAATTGCCAGCCGTCTGCTGCTGGAACAGATACAGGGCAAGGAAAACCATCAGCTGGGGCTCTTTTCCCCCAACCGTCATTGGCGGATCAAACGATAATCCCGCAGGATTCAAATACTCTTCAAAGAAGCCGCCGTCCTCCGTATGGCGGGCGGCTTCTTTGGATTTCACAAACAACAGATT
>ENA-UOJE01001331-UOJE01001331.1-human-gut-metagenome-genome-assembly--contig:-C23-NODE-1331-length-22584-cov-8.498069_pt1 | contig 22584 bp, 22 predicted proteins | sample MGYA00242341_ERZ723888 | MGnify/ENA metagenome assembly ERZ723888 | reverse complement strand
AAAAGGAACGGAGGCAAAACGATGTTTTGTCTCCGTTCCTTTTTTTCGTCGAAATTTTGGATTACCCTCTTGACAAACAGGCTGCGGCAGAGTATAATAACTGTAAAGTAAAAAGCTTTACAGATCCGGCCGGATGCCGGTTTTCTTTTTGTCCGTTTCCCATATCTCATCGGGCGGCCGCAGGGAGTTACGAGATCGGAGGAGGGCGTGGAATGGCAAAAAACTTGGAAATTGCGCTGTTGTTTGATTTCTACGGCGAGATGCTTACCGAGAAGCAGCGCGATGTGGTGGAACTCTATTATGATGACGACCTCTCCCTTTCCGAAATTGCCGAAAACGAAGGTATCACCCGGCAGGGAGTACGGGACTCAATCAAGCGGGCGGAAACTCAGCTGACCGATATGGAGGAACGCCTGGGACTGGTAAAGCGGTTTCGGGAAATGCAGGAGAAGCTGGAGGGCATCCGTGAGGCAGCCCGGGATATTCAGGAGATCAACGAACGCTGCGGGTTTTCCCGGGAAATCGGGGAGCGGAGTCGCCGCATCCTGGAGTTATCTGACCGGCTGGCTGATTGATTGTTATATGCAATGGATACTAGAGTTAGAGGAGGATCGATATGGCGTTTGAAGGACTGTCCGACAAACTGTCCGCTGCCTTTAAGCGGCTGCGGTCCAAAGGCAAGCTCAGCGAGGCCGACGTGAAGGAGGCCATGCGGGAGGTGCGCCTGGCGCTGCTGGAGGCCGATGTGAACTATAAGGTCGCCAAGGACTTTACCGCCGCCGTTACCGCCAGGGCGGTGGGGGCACAGGTGATGGAAAGCCTGACTCCAGCCCAGATGGTCATCAAAATTGTCAATGAGGAATTGACGCAGCTTATGGGCGGCCAGGCCGCCCGGCTGGCTTCCGCCAACCGCCCGCCCTGTATTGTGATGATGTGCGGTCTGCAGGGCTCCGGTAAAACCACCCATTCCGGCAAGCTGGCTAAAATGCTGAAAAGCCAGGGGCATCGACCACTGTTGGTGGCCTGTGACGTTTATCGCCCCGCCGCTATCACCCAGCTGCAGGTGGTGGGGGAAAAGGCCGGTGTTCCGGTTTTTGAGATGGGAACGGCCAACCCTGTGGATATCGCTAAAAAGGCAGTGGCGCATGCCAAGGATCACGGCAATGATTATGTGATTCTGGACACTGCCGGCCGGCTGCATATCGATGAACAGCTGATGACCGAACTGAAAAACATCAAAGCAAAGGTGGAGCCCCAGGAGATCCTGCTGGTGGTAGATGCCATGACCGGCCAAGATGCGGTTAACGTGGCCTCCAGCTTCAATGAAGCGCTGGGTATCGACGGTGTCATGCTAACCAAGCTGGACGGCGATACTCGGGGCGGCGCGGCGTTGTCTGTCCGGGCGGTTACCGGCAAACCAATCAAATTTGCCGGTACAGGCGAAAAATTGGATGATCTCGAGGTCTTCCATCCGGAGCGGATGGCGTCCCGGATTTTGGGCATGGGCGACGTGATGTCGCTGATTGAAAAGGCCGAGCAGCAGGTCAGCATGAAAGAAGCGGAAGAACTGGCCCGCAAAATGCAGCAGGATAGGTTCGACCTCAACGACATGCTGGAACAGCTGGGCCAGATCCGCAAAATGGGAGATTTAAAATCCATGCTGGGCATGATTCCCGGCATGTCCAAGCAGCTGAAGGATGTGGATATCGACGAACGGCAGTTTGCCCGGGTGGAGGCTATTATCCTGTCTATGACTCCCGCTGAACGCGGAAAGCCGGACATTATCAATCCCGCCCGCAAGCGCCGCATCGCGGCAGGCAGCGGCACCAAGGTGGAAGATGTCAACCGACTGCTGAAACAGTATGATTCCATGCGCCAGCTCATGAAGCAGATGAAGGGCTTGGGTAAAAAGGGTGGCAGAGGTATGCTGCGGGGCATGGGCGGCGGACGCCGTTTCGGATTTTAATCGTATTCAATCCAGGAGAGATTCTCCCATAAGGGATATCTCCCGCAATGGTTGAAGATAGAAATTTGCTAAGGAAATGTTGGAGGTAACAGACATGGCAGTAAAAATCAGACTGCGCCGCATGGGCGCGAAGAAGGCCCCTTTCTACCGCATTGTTGTGGCGGATTCCCGTTATCCCCGGGACGGCCGGTTCATTGAGGAACTGGGCTATTACAATCCTCAGGAGAACCCCGCCGTGGTAAAGGTGGATGTCGAAAAGGCGCAGAAGTGGATTGCCAACGGCGCTCAGCCCACCGATACCGTCAAAGCGCTGTTGAAAAAGGCCGGGGAATAATCCCGGCTGTAAATGAAATCTCCCTTTGGGGAGGAAAAGGAAAGGCGTGAAACGGAAGATGAAGGAACTGCTGATCATGATCGCCAAAGGTCTGGTAGAGGATCCCGACGCCGTAGTGGTTGTCGAGGATGAGCCGGACGAGGACGGGGTCATCGTTTTCCATCTGCATGTGGCGCCGGACGACATGGGCCGCGTCATCGGCAAACAAGGCCGTATTGCCAAGGCCATGCGCACCGTGATGCGGGCCGCCGCTGTGCGGCAGAACGCCAAGGTCGCGGTGGAGATCGATTAATCGCCCTTTTCCTGAAAATCCCATGCAGGCCGCTAAACCGGTCTGCATGGGATTTTTTTGCTGTTAATAAGCGGGCAAAATTTTATTATACGATAGCGTTGATCAACAATGTGTCGGCATTATAATGCGCCTTGTTTATACTAAAGAAAATGCTTTCACTGCCCCGATGTTCTTCTACAGCTTTGTTGATTTCTGTATTGTCTGTCCCGATAATCTGATAGTTTCTTTTTTTGAAATAAAACAGACTGCTTTCGCAGATGAAAGCTCCGTTAGGTTCTCCTGTTTTTGCCCACGGTATTTTCTGCAATTCAGGAATATCGGGGAGTTTATCAAATATGTTTGCATATAATTGAAATACAATCCAGTGATCTGCAACTTCTGGAACAATAGATGAACAGTAGGAAATATGGTCTTCTATTTTTCGGACAACAACATATTTTCCATCTGCTTGCCGAAAAAACTTCTCATCAAAATGGCTATAGTCAGGCAAAAACGTCTTATCCAACGTTTTCAGTTGGAACGCAACGATATCACCGACATCGAAAACAGATGACAGGTTAAGATCAATACGAATTTTCTTTTTGGAACATTGAGGGGACAACAATTTGTTTTTGAAGTCCGATAATGCTTTTTTCCTTTTTTCCAATACCTTTGTACCGGATTCAGCCCACAAATCCAACCCGAATCCATTGTTTATCATTTCAATGGCTTTATCACGAACTGCATCGGTGAGGATGCCTTTTTTCCACATAAAATCCGCAAGGGAATAGTAATAGTTACACCAATCCTCCTCGTCAGATTCATCAAGCCCTTCCGCCCGAACATATTGATCAATTTTTGATAATGCCGTTTCTGTGTTGAAATAAAAGAAGGCCGCTTGATACTCTGATTTTAAATCTTGTGCCGTATCGTTGCCTGTGATACTAACGCTCCACGTCCCCATCATGCACCTCCCACATTTTCTCAGGGGAAAATACTCTTTGCACTGTTCATTATATTGACGTTAATCATGATTTGCAATCTTATAACAGGCACTATGCCACGGCAGACAGAAAACAGAGCGCGAGGAATGTGTTTAGATGCCGCTGTCCTCTCCTGCTTCTTCGTCCGGGGCTGGGAGCCGGGAGGCGTCTTGTGCATCCGGAATTTCCACATCCCGCAGTTTGCGGTTGATGGCGCGGGTCCGTACATTTCTTAAGGCGTCCAGATCCGCATCCAAATAGCGGATCCGGTTCTGGGCGGTTTCCAGGATTTTATCGAACTTACCGAACTCCGTTTTTACCTCACCCAGGATTTTCCATACCTCGCTACTGCTTTTCTGGATTTTCAGGGTACGGAAGCCCATCTGCAGGCTGTTCAGCAAGGCAGCCATGGTGCTGGGACCGGCAATATTCACCCCGTAGTCGTTCTGCAGGGTTTCCACCATGCCGCGGTTAACTACCTCGGCGTAGAGTCCTTCAAAGGGCAGAAACATGATGCCGAAGTTGGTGGTGTAAGGTGGTTCGATGTACTTGCCCTGAATATCTTTGGCAAACTGCTTGATCCGGGCAGAAAGTACGGCAAAGGCGGCGTTTACCGCTTCCGGCGAACCGGTATCATAGGCGGTTTGCAGCTCGGCGTAGGCATCTCCGGGGAACTTGGAATCGATGGGCAGATACACTACCGATTCGCCGTCATCTCCCGGCAGTTTAACGGCGAATTCTACTCGATTGGCGCTGTGCGGAACCGTGGCAACATTTTCTTCATATTGCTCGGGAGAGAGAATCTCCCGCAGAATGGCCCCCAACTGCACCTCTCCCAGAATCCCCCGGGTTTTGACGTTGGAGAGCACTTTTTTCAGATCCCCGACGCCGTTGGCCAGATTCTGCATATCTCCCAGGCCCTTGTATACGGCTTCCAGCTGGCGGCTTACCTGTTCAAAGGATTGATTCATCTTGCTCTCCAGGGTTTCCTGCAGCTTTTCATTTACGGTGATGCGCATTTGCTCCAGCCGCTGGTTATTGTCCGCCTGAATATCGCCCAGCCGTTTGGCGATGGTTTCCCGCATAGCCTCCAGATTCTGATTGTTGTTGCTTTCCAAAGTTTTCAGCCGGCTTTCCAGCCGCAGCAAGGTATCCTGAGAGCTTTGGGCTGCCAGCCGCTGATTCTCCGAGAGCAGCGAACCCAGGGTCTGCATGGAGCTGTTCATCGTCTGTGTCAGTTCCCGGCGAAGCTCCTGATTCAGTTGTTTTTCCTCCTCCAGCTGCCTGGACAGCCGCTCTTCCAGCGTGCTTTGCAGATGGCGCGGCGCGCCGTTTTGTTTGAACAGCAGAACAACCAGCAACAGCAGGCACAGCGCCGACACGGTCAGTATGACAACGTCCATTCTATCGCAGTCCTTTCATCCATATTCAGTGTGCTGAAAGAGGAAACTCCAACTGGCAGTCAAAAGGCTCCTTTTCCACATGATCCGGATTGTATTCCGCTGCCTCCACGCAACCCATAGCTTTGTAAAACGCCTGGGTCTCCACCGCGGAATGACCGGAGATATATAGCTTTTCGGCTCCATGTTCTTGCGCCCATTCAGCGGCGAGTTGAAATAATTTTCTGCCGATCCCTTGTCCCCTTTTGTCCGCCGATACATGGAGGCTGGATAAGTCCAGGTATTGGGAGCGGGAGCCCAGGGGGGCGCCTTCCACAGAGGCAAACCCCTTCAGTTTGCCGTCTTCGAAAAAGCCGAATACTACGCCGCCGGTGTTTAGGGTGTTTATCAGACAAGCGGACAGATAACGATAATCCTCTTGGTCCCAGTCGTCAATAAAAGGGGCGTCCAGAATGACCCAGCCCTGTTCCGTCAACCGCCAGCAGCGGGTGACTATTTGCCGCCGGATAAAATTCTGAAAAAACGCTGTGTTGATTTCTTCTGTTTTTAACTTTTTGTATTCAGTTTCCATGGCTTAAGGATCCTTTCTGTAATAGGCTCCATTTTAGCATAACCGCAGGAGTTTTACAAGAAAAGAGCGGATGGAGTTTGACAAACCCGCAGCATGCCGATATAATATTACTTTATGAAATAACCGCATAACGAGGTGGATACATGGCAAAAAAACCGTATCTGGAGGCAGGGAAAATCGTGGGCACCCATGGGGTGCGGGGAGAGGTGCGGGTACAGCCTTGGTGCGATACTCCGGCCCAGTTTGCCGCCTTGAAGGTGGTGTATTACGATGAACGCGGAGAGCGTCCGGTTCGTCTTTCCTCTCGGGTTCACGGCAACATCTGCCTATCCCGGCTGGAAGGAGTCGACACCATGCAGGATGCTGCCGCGCTTCGGGATAGGGTGCTTTTCCTGGATCGAAATGATCTGCCGCTGGAGCCCGGCCGCCATTTTATTCAGGATTTGCTGGGGCTTACCATTGTGGATGCGGACACGGGAGAGACCTACGGTACATTAAGTGAAGTCAGTTTCACCGGGGCCAATGATGTGTATCATATGCGCACGGGCAACCGGGAAATCTTGATTCCCGCCATTCCTCAAGTGGTGGTGGAAACCGATATTGATGGCGGTGTACTGCGTATCCGCCCGATTAAAGGATTGTTGGATGATGAGGATTGATCTGCTGACCTTGTTTCCGGAAATGTGCGAGACGGTCCTGTCCGAAAGCATCATTGGCCGGGCCAGAGCCAAGGGCGTATTGGATATTCGCTGCCATCAGATCCGGGAGTATACGCTGAATAAACAAAAGCAGGTGGACGATTATCCTTATGGCGGCGGACGGGGACTGGTGATGAATGCCCAGCCCATAGCGGACTGCTTCAGGGCGGTGTGTCAGGAGCGGGGAGAACGGCCCCATCTGATCTATATGTCTCCTCAAGGGGCGGTTCTCACCCAGAAACGGGCAGTGGAATTGGCGGCGCTGCCTTCTATATGCGTGCTATGCGGCCATTATGAAGGGGTAGACGAGCGGGTGCTGGAGGCGCTAGTGGACGAGCAGATTTCCATGGGGGATTATGTTCTCACCGGCGGTGAACTGCCCGCACTTGCCTTGGTGGATTGTGTTTCCCGTCTGGTTCCCGGCGTGCTTTCCGATGAGGAGTGCTTCACGGAGGAAAGTCATTTTTCCGGCCTATTAGAGTATCCTCAGTATACCCGCCCTGCGGTTTGGGAGGGGCGAGAGGTGCCGGAGATCCTGCTCTCCGGCCATCACGCCAATATTGAAAAGTGGCGCCATCAGCAGGCGCTGGAACGCACACTCCGCCGCCGGCCAGATATGCTGGCGCAGGCGGTTTTATCTATGGCGGACAGAGCATATTTGGAGAAATTGCAGGAGGACATACGTTTGAGTGAAGGAGAGGGCACATAAAAGAGAGGATAAATATTCCTTTATTAGATATATCTTCCTTCGTTTTTTCTCTACAAAAGTTATGAACAGAATATGGTAAAACGCCCAAATCAGCCGGAAAGCGGCGGGCCAAAATAGGGCAGAGAACCAAAATTGCGAAAATCGGCGTTTTATGTGGGCAAAATTGATTGACGGGGCATACAAATGTGGTATAATAGACACAGCCTTAAAAGGGACGATGTCTGATTTCAGCGGCTGTGTCTTTGCGTTTGCCATCGGCAACCGTATGACTTTTGTGGAATAATATCCGTATTTCAACAGGTGATTTCGCCCGCTGCGGCTTTCATTTTATTGTACTTGAAGAAATTGAGAGGGAGTAAGGTATCATGTACGTTAAAGACGTTCTCGTTCAAAATCAGGTCGGTCTGCATGCTCGTCCGGCCACCTTCTTTATTCAGAAGGCCAACGAGTTCAAGTCCTCTATCTGGGTTGAAAAGGAAGAGCGCCGCGTTAACGCCAAGAGCCTTCTGGGAGTGCTGTCCCTGGGGATTGTCGGCGGCACCAACATCCGCATTATTGCCGATGGCAGTGATGAGGAAGCCGCTGTGGACGGTTTGGTGAACTTGGTACAGTCCGGCTTCGCCGAATAAGTCACAACGTTTTTACCATGAAGCGCAGCCGCTGGACGGCTGCGCTTTTTCTGCTTGGAGGCGTTTAATATGCCAATTTATTCGGTGGATTTAGATTTTAATCCCCAAGCTGTCAATCCTTATGACAACGGCGGCCGTTATACGGATGGATGGATTCTTTTCCGTTTGCTGGAAACAGCCCCCTTCCATCTTCATACCGGAGGTGGCTTGGAGGGGCTGTTTCAAGTGACGATTTCCAAAAAGGCAACGGATTGGACCTTTCGGCTGTGTGATTTTATTCAGTATGAAACGGCACTGGGGAAGAATATCCTGCTGGCCGTGACAGAAAAAGATCGGCTGGAAGCAGAAACAAGGTATGCCGGACATCGGTTTGATGATCCGTTCCTGCGGGAATATGAGAGTCCGGTTTTGGTTCACACCACCGGCCCGGAGAGCTATGCGCTCATCCGCCGTGATGGCTGTCTGAAATCCTGGTCTCTGTTACATAAGGAAAAGGCGCTGCCAGAACAGCTACCCATTGGAGCCCGGCTTCTGGGAGATCCCCGGGACTATGCAGATTATATCGCTTTCAGTCACGGCGGAGCGGCCACGGAACAGGTGGTTGCTGCCAGACAGAAGGGAACGTTGGAAATCGATATGGATGCGCCGTACCTCGCCGGGGCGAGATTGTATTTCGATGCGGCATCCATAGCTGCCGCCGGTTTATTGGTGCGGGACGGTGTTCATTGGAAGGTGAAAAATCGATTGCCCCTGCAAAACCATCTGCTATATTCGGCTTTGCCGGAGGAGCTGGGATTGCCGCCCCAAACCACACCCCGGCAGTTCGCTCGGGCAGCGGATGCTGCGTTTTATGCGGCTTTTCCAGATATGAACCGGTTAAGGCCCAGTGTTATACAGGGGAATCCCAGAGGCTAAATTTCAATAGGGAGGAAGAACATGGCGGAAAGAACGGAAAAGGTACAGGAATTGCGGCGGCAGGCGATGGCTCTGCCTCTGCTTCCCGGCGTTTACATCATGAAAGATGCCCAGAATAAGATCATCTACATCGGCAAAGCCAAAGCTTTGAAAAACCGGGTGAGCCAATATTTCGGTTCGGATACCAATCACCCGGAAAAGGTGCGGCAAATGGTGGCCCATGTGGATCATTTTGATTATATTGTGGCGGATAGCGAGTTTGAGGCTTTGGTGCTGGAATGTTCGCTTATTAAGCAGTATTCCCCCAAATACAACATTCTGCTGAAGGATGATAAAGGCTACCATTACATCCGCATTTCGCCGCCGCCTTTTTCCAAAATCGCCGAAGCCAGACAGAAGGCGGACGATGGCGCCAGGTATCTGGGACCTTATGTCAGTTCCTATACGGTCCGGGAGGCGGTGGATGAAGCCTGTAAGGTGTTCCAGCTGCCCACATGCAATAAAACCTTTTCCTACGGCGGAAGCCGGGAAAGACCCTGCCTCAATCATTATATAGAACAGTGCTGTGCCCCTTGTACGGGAAAGGTGAAGGAGAAAGATTATAACGAGCGGCTGAATCAGGCGGTGGAATTTCTCACCCAGGGCAGCACCAAAATGGTGGCCACTCTTCAGCAGCGGATGGAGGAGGCAGCGGAAAATCTGGAATTCGAAAAGGCCGCCCGGCTGCGGGATCGGATCACTGCCATTAAGAAGATTGCGCAGAAGCAGAAGGTGGTGATGTCCCGGGTGGAAGAACAAGACGTTATCGCACTGGCCCAGGGTGTGGATGTCGCTTGTTTCGAGGTCTTTCGTTTCACAGGCGGCAGTTTGACCGACCGGGAGAACTTTCTGATCGAAGAGGTGGATTCCCTTCCCGCAGCCCGGGCGGAGTTTATCCGGCGCTATTATTCCATTCGGGATCGGGTGCCGCCTCAGGTAACGGTGGATGGGGAACTGGAGGACACCGAGCTGCTGGAACAGTGGCTGACGGATAAAGCGGGACGGCGGGTGCATATCGTCCAGCCTCAGAAGGGAGAACAAGCCCATCTGGTGGAGATGTGCCGAAGCAATGCCGCTGAGCGGATCGCCCATCGGGAGGGCAGCGGCCTTACCGGGCGGGATGCCGCCGCGCTGGACGAGCTGGCCAAACTGCTGGGGCTTTCCGCCCCGCCCGCCTATATTGAAAGCTACGATATCTCCAACACTGGCGGCAGCGACAATGTGGCTGGGATGGTAGTGTTTGAAAACGGTCGTCCGCTGAAAGCCGCCTATCGTCGTTTCTTGATTAAAACAGTGCAGGGTCAGGACGATTATGGTTCTATGCGGGAGGTGTTGACCCGCCGTCTGACAGAATACGAAGTCCATAAAGAGGAAGGCAAGGGATTCGGCCGCCTGCCGGATCTGATCCTGCTGGACGGCGGCAAAGGCCATGTTGCGGCGGTAAAACCAGTGGTGGATAGCTTTCATCTGGATATTCCGGTTTTCGGCATGGTGAAGGATGATAAGCACCGTACCCGGGCTATCGCGGAGGACGGCGGGGAGATCGCCATCAATTCCAAACGTACGGTTTTCACCCTGATATCCTCCATCCAGGAGGAGGTCCATCGCTGGGCCATCGGCTACCACCGACAGCGGCGGAAGAAAAGCACCATCGGTACAACGCTGACCCAGATTGAGGGAATCGGGGAAACTCGAGCCCGGACGCTGCTGCGGCAGTTTGGTTCCCTCAAAGCTATCCGAGCTGCTACGGTGGAAGAGCTGTGTGCTGTCAAGGGGATCAATCGACCAGCTGCCGAGGCTATCCGGCAGTTCTTCGACCGGCAGGAGGAAGAGGGATGATCAGCAAAAAAGAGGTATGGGAAACGGCCATGGCGCAATCTGCCTTGGAAGTCGGCTGTCATCCGGATGATTTCCGCTGTGATCACAATATTGTGGTCACCTCCCGCCGGCATCCTCAGGCAAGAGCATATCTGGAACTGCCTTTTTTCTGCCAGCTGATTTCTTACGGCGGAAATGTGGTTGCTTCTGTCAGCCCATCGGCAGAGGAGGTTGTCCGGCAATATCTTCAGCGATATCCTCCAGCTAATGTTTTTGAAACCCCGCATCTGCATTGGCTGGATGAGGCCATGCAGCCTTTTGGACATCGGATCTGTTTTATGGCGGAATATTTTCTGCCTGATCCGGCGCGTGTATCGCCGCTGTCCTGCGATTACCAGGTCCGCCTGCTGCTTCCTGCGGATTTTCAGGACTATTACCGGCCGGAGTGGGGCAACGCCCTATGTGAGAAACGCAGACAGCTGGATGTGTTGGCGGCCGGGGCTTTCCAAGGAGATAAGCTGGTGGGACTGGCAGGCTGTTCCGCTGATTGCGAAACCATGTGGCAGATAGGGATAGACGTGCTGCCGGATTACCGTAAACAGGGAATTGCCGCCGCGTTAACCAGTTATCTTGCCTGTGAGGTTTTGAAGCGAGGCATCGTCCCGTTTTATTGTGCGGCCTGGTCCAATATCCCTTCGGTCCGCAATGCCCTGAAAAGCGGCTTTCAGCCTGCCTGGGTAGAGATGACGGCCAAACCAGCCAAGACAGTAGCGGAGCTGAACGAGGATGAACCAAGATAAACGATGGCAAGCAATAAAAGAAACGTGTCCCGGGCAATCAGCGACACGTCTCTTTTTGAAGAAAACACTGTTTTATTCAAAAAATCCGCTGATTGCAAGGCTTCCGGCGTAAAAAAAGACCCTGCAAGGATTTTCCTTGCAAGGTCTTTTTGCTATTCGCTTTGCCTCGGGTTTTGTAAATGGGCTTTGCCCTAAAACAAATTGTGTCACGGGGCAAACCCCATTTTAATTTTTTGGGGCAAGCGTTTTATAATTCCGATTTTTTGGAAAACTCGGTAAAATAGCCATTTTGCGGCGTAAAAACCGCTGTTTGCAAGGTTTTCGGCATGAAAAAAGACCTTGCAGATGTTACTCCACAAGGTCAGTTTTTCTATTCGGGTTTTGCTATCGGGCGTTGCCCTAAAACAAAACACTTATTTCGCGCGCTTCTCTTTGATAGCGGCCTGAGCGGCAGCCAGACGAGCAATCGGCACGCGGAAGGGGGAGCAGGAGACATAGTTCAGCCCGATATTATGGCAGAACTCCACGGAGGAAGGATCGCCGCCGTGCTCGCCGCAGATGCCCAGCTTGATGTCGGGACGAGTGGCGCGGCCTTTTTCAGCAGCCATCTTCACCAGAGCGCCTACGCCGACCTGATCCAGCTTAGCAAAGGGATCGGACTCGTAGATCTTAGCGTCATAGTAAGCATCCAGGAATTTGCCGGCGTCATCACGGCTAAAGCCGAAGGTCATCTGGGTCAGGTCGTTGGTGCCGAAGGAGAAGAATTCGGCTTCGGTAGCAATCTGATCCGCAGTTACCGCAGCGCGGGGAATTTCGATCATGGTGCCCACGTGATAGGTCATGTCCACGCCCGCTTCAGCGATCAGCTTATCAGCGGTAGCAACCACGATGTCCTTAACATATTTCAGTTCCTTGACCTCGCCCACCAGCGGGATCATAATCTCAGGAACAATGCCCCACTCCGGATGCTTCTTGCTGACGTTGATGGCAGCGGAGATGACGGCCTGAGTCTGCATCTCGGCGATTTCGGGATAGGTCACGGCCAGACGGCAGCCGCGGTGACCCATCATCGGGTTGAACTCATGCAGGGAAGCGATGGTGTGCTTCAGTTCTTCCACGGTGATGTTCAGCTCGCCCGCGATCTCCACGATGTCCTCTTCCTTGGTGGGCAGGAACTCGTGCAGAGGGGGATCCAGGTAACGGATGGTCATGGGACGGCCTTCCAGTACTTCGTACATCGCCTCGAAGTCACCCTGCTGATAGGGCAGCAGCTTCGCCAACGCCTTCTTGCGGCTTTCCACGTCCTTGGAGACGATCATTTCCCGCACAGCCTTGATGCGGTCGCCTTCGAAGAACATGTGCTCGGTACGGCACAGGCCGATGCCTTCCGCACCGAATTTCACAGCCTGAGCCGCGTCGCGGGGATTATCCGCATTGGTGCGGACCTTCAGCTTGCGAGCCGCGTCCGCCCACGCCATATAGCGGCCAAAGTCGCCGGAAATAGCAGCTTCCACGGTGGGGATAGCTTCGCCGTAGATGTTGCCGGTGGAGCCGTCCAGGGAGATATAGTCGCCTTCCTTGATGGTCTTGCCGCCCAGGGTGAAGCACTTGGCGTCATCGTCAATCTTGATTTCGCCGCAGCCGGAAACGCAGCAGGTGCCCATGCCGCGGGCCACAACGGCCGCGTGGGAGGTCATGCCGCCGCGCACGGTCAGGATACCCTGGGAAACGTCCATGCCTTCGATGTCTTCGGGAGAGGTCTCCAGACGAACCAGAATAACCTTCTCACCGCGGTCCGCCCATTCTTTAGCATCACCGGCGGTAAAGACCACACGGCCGCAGGCAGCGCCGGGGGAGGCGGCCAGGCCCTTGCCGATAACTTCGGCTTTCTTCAGGGCAGCAGCGTCAAACTGGGGATGCAGCAGGCTGTCCAGCTGCTTGGGCTCTACACGGAGAACTGCTTCCTCCTCGGAGATCATGCCTTCGTCCACTAGATCCACAGCGATCTTCAGAGCCGCGGCGGCGGTGCGCTTACCATTCCGGGTCTGGAGCATGAACAGCTTGCCGTCCTCGATGGTGAACTCCATGTCCTGCATATCCTTGTAGTGGTTTTCCAGACGGGTGGCCACTTCCACGAACTGCCGGTACACTTCGGGCATATCCTTTTCCAGGGTGGCGATGGGGGAGGGGGTACGGATACCGGCCACCACGTCTTCGCCCTGGGCGTTGATCAGATATTCACCGAACAGTTTCTTCTCACCGGTGGCAGCGTTGCGGGTGAAGGCCACGCCGGTACCGGAGTTGGAGCCGGTGTTGCCGAACACCATCATCTGCACGTTGACGGCAGTACCCCAGCTGTAGGGGATGTCGTTCATCCGGCGATAGTAGTTGGCGCGGGGGTTGTCCCAGGAGCGGAACACGGCCTTGACGGCCTCCATAAGCTGCACCTTGGGATCGGAGGGGAAATCTTCACCCTTCTGCTCCTTGTAATACTCCTTAAAGCGAACGGCCATTTTCTTCATGTCGTCGGCGTCGAATTCGGTGTCCAGCTTAATGCCTTTCTCCTCTTTCATTTCGTCGATGATCTTCTCAAAGTCCTTCTTGGACAGTTCCATCACCACGTCGGAGAACATCTGAACGAAGCGGCGGTAGGAATCGTAAGCAAAACGGGGGTTGCCGGTTTTCTTCGCCAGGCCTTCCACCACAGTATCGTTGAGGCCCAGGTTCAGGATGGTGTCCATCATGCCGGGCATGGAGGCACGGGCGCCGGAACGCACGGAAACCAGCAGGGGATTATCGAAGTCGCCGAATTTCTTTCCGGCCTGTTTCTCCAATTCGGCCAGACCGGCATAGATCTGCTCCTCAATTTCGGAAGCAATCTTGCGGCCGTCGTCATAATACCGGGTGCAAGCCTCCGTACTGACGGTGAAGCCATACGGCACGGGCATGCCGAGATTGGTCATTTCGGCAAGGTTGGCGCCCTTGCCGCCCAGCAGCTCCCGCATGGAGCCGTTGCCCTCCCTGAACAGATAGACGTACTTGTGACTCATGTAGTCAACCTCCTAATTATTTTGGGTTCTTACACTTTGCGGCGGGTTTGTCTGACCGCCGTCGTCCCCCGCGAAAAACAACACGTCTCACACGGGAACATGTCCCGCAGAGTCACCTGTTATTATATCAAAGTATTCCCGGATTTTCCATAATTTTATCTGAAAAATCTGTAAATTTACTCTTTTCACAGAGAAAAGGGAGGGGGGAGGCCATAGTCTGGTTATTTTATGAATGGATAAGCCCTTGCAAACCCGCGAAAACTTTGTCATAATACTATCATGAGGTGGTGCGTGCGGGCGAAAGCGGTTTCACCCTCTGTGCCGGCCTGGATATGGGAATCAATCGACAGCTGCCGGCCGACAGCTGTCGATAATATGGAAAGGCGAGGTATTGCAATGAATTTTCATGGCAAGGACATCAAGATTTTCTCAGCGAACTCCAACCGTCAGCTGGCGAAGCAGATAGCCGAGGCGTTGGGACTGCCCCTGGGAAAATCGGAGGTTACGACCTTCAGCGACGGTGAAATTTCGGTTTCCATCAATGAATCGGTGCGCGGTTCCGACGTTTTTGTGGTGCAGTCCACTTGTGAGCCGGTTAACGATCATCTGATGGAACTGCTGATCATGATCGACGCCTTTAAGCGCGCCTCTGCCGCCCGCATCACGGCCGTTATCCCTTATATGGGCTATGCCCGTCAGGATCGCAAAGCCAAGGCCCGGGATCCGATTTCCGCCAAGCTGGTGGCCGATCTCATCACCACCGCCGGCGCCGACCGGGTGCTCACTATGGATCTGCATGCTTCTCAGATTCAGGGTTTCTTCAACATTCCGGTGGACCATTTGGTGGGTGCACCGATTCTTGCCAATTATTTCCGGGATCTCATCGGCTCGGCCAAGGAAGACTATGTAGTGGTCTCCCCCGACCTGGGATCCGTCACCCGGGCTCGGAACTTCGCCGCCCGTCTGGATTGCCCCCTGGCCATTGTGGACAAACGCCGTCAGCGCGCCAATGTGTGCGAGGTGATGAACATAATCGGCGATGTAAAGGGCAAAAAGGTTATCCTGGTGGATGATATGATCGATACTGCCGGTACCCTGTGCAATGCGGCGGCGGCCATTGTGGAAAAGGGCGGCGCCAAGGGCGTGATCGCGGCCGCTACCCATGCGGTGCTTTCCGGCCCGGCTATCGACCGGCTGCGGGAGAGCGTTATTGAAAATGTGGTGCTGCTGGATACCATTGCCCTGCCGCCGGAAAAGCGGCTGGACAAATTCACCAGCCTCACCGTGGCACCGGTTTTCTCCGAGGCCATTGAGCGGATTTATGAAGACAAGCCTGTGTCCATCATGTTTGTCTGAGAAAAGGGACTATTGAGCGTAGACAGGAGGCGGATGGGGAATCCGTCTCCTGTTTTCGCCTTCTGTGGCAGTGAAAGGACTTGATCGCCATGTGGCTGGGCCTGGCCTGCGGGTCCGCCTTTTTCGCGGGAATCACGGCGATTCTGGCGAAAATCGGCATTAAAAATACGGATTCCACCCTGGCTACCGCCATCCGGACCGTGGTGGTGCTGCTGTTTTCCTGGCTGTTGGTGTTCCTCACTGGCGCTCAGACGGACATAAGAGCTGTCAGCGGCATTACCTGGTTGTTTCTCATCCTGTCGGGAATTGCCACGGGCGCCTCCTGGCTGTGTTATTTTAAGGCGCTGCATCTGGGGGATGTCAACCGGGTGGCGCCGGTGGATAAATCCAGCACGGTTCTTACCATTATTCTGGCTTTCCTCCTGTTGGGAGAGCCTATCACACTATTTAAAGGAATTGGTGCGGCGGTGATCGCTGCCGGGACTTGGCTGATGGCAGCTCCCAAATCTGTCGGAGGGAGCCGGACTACGGAGGCGGCTAAGGAAAAAGCGGGGCATGGCTGGTTCCTTTTTGCCGCTTTGTCCGCGATTTTTGCCAGCCTGACCTCGATTCTGGGAAAAATCGGCATCGAGGGCGTGGATTCCAACCTGGGTACCGCCGTGCGGACGGCGGTGGTGCTGGTTATGGCGTGGATGATGGTGTTGATTTCCGGCAAACAGCGGGAGATTGTGAGGATAGATGGAAAAAGTTGGATATTTATTTTGCTTTCCGGCATTACTACCGGGTTGTCCTGGCTGTGCTATTATAAAGCGCTGCAGGAGGGACCGGCCAGCGTGGTGGTCCCCATTGATAAGCTGAGTATCTTGGTGACAGTGGCTTTCTCCCGGATATTTCTGAAAGAAAAGTTGACGGCCCAAACGGCTGCCGGACTGGCACTGGTGACGGCGGGGACTTTGATTTTGCTGATGAAATAATAGCTGACTGCATGATTCGGTAGCCATATCCGGCGGAAAATGCGTCTCTCCTATTGTGTTTTGCACAGTAGTGATGTATACTATATCCACGGGTACTGATTAATAAACAGTAGGAGGAGAGTATATGACAAGAGCGGAATATTTGCGCGAACTGCAAAGTGGTCTGGAGGGCAGAGTGTCGGCGGAAGAGATCGGGGATATTCTCAACGAGTATACCGGTTTCTTTGATGCCGGCGGTGAAGAGGGACGCACAGAAGAAGAGACGGCAGCCGCTCTTGGATCACCGGCGGCACTGGCGCGAATGCTGACCGAAGGGCGGGGAGCGGTGCAACCCACTCCTGTTGGGACGATACAGGGAAATCCTGCGCCCAGATCACTCTTTTCCGGTCCGCCCTTGGCTTCCTTTGGCCGGCGATTCGCTGCGCTGCTGCTGGATCGGATTTTTGTGTTTCTGCTGCTTGTTCTGATATTGGCAGCTGGTTTTCTGTTGGCATCGAAATCAGGGACAGCGCCGGAAGCCAATGCTTCGACAATAGGCTGGCAGGAGCATTTGGCGGATGATGCCAACACACGGGTAGAAGCGGCCGTCATCGCGGTCGTTCCCTTGGTGTTCATAATAGGCTTGATCTTCCCACAGCTGGCCGCGCCTGTAATCCTGCTGATGGCGGGGCGTATGTATGGTGAAACAAAAAGCGCGGGGATGCTAATCCTGCTGCTGCTGGGCATGGCATTGCTGCTTCTTTACAAGCCGGTTTTGGAGGCCTTGTGGAATGGACGAACGGTTGGAAAACGACTTATGAGTATTCAAGTGACGGCGCAGGACGGAGGCCGAGCCAGTGCAGGGAAGATTTTTCTTCGGGAATTGGTAGGAGATACCCTGCTGGGAGGAATCACCGGCGGGATCACCTCTGTTGTTTCCATCTTTACTGTGGCGATTGGCCGGGAGCATAAAAGCGTACCGGATTATATAGCGGCCACGCTGGTGATTGCAAACCCGAAAAAGGATAGGCGGATCTGTCGGAATGGGGAGGGGAGCGCATGGACACCCAACTGAAAAAGGGTGTGCTGGAACTGGCAATTCTCTATCAGCTTAGGGATACAGAGGAGTATGGATATGAGATCATGAAGCAGGTGCGGGAGCCCTTTCCCGATGTATATGAGGGCTCGGTTTACGCCATCCTGCGCCGGTTGGCAGCGGAAGGATTGGCCGAATCGGTGCTTCGCCCATCCGATGCCGGGCCCCCTCGAAAATACTATCGCCTGACATCGGCTGGACGGGAAGCACTGTCGGCTTCTTTGGCCGAATGGAAGGCCCTACGGGACGGCTTATCTCGGCTGGGGCTGCCATGACCGATTCTCAAAACGGGATATAGTCAAACATCCCCGGCTGCGCGGATCAGGCGCAGACGGGGATGTTGATTTTATTGCTTGGAACCGGAACTCTGAATCAGGGGGGACTCCCTTTTACCTTTTGTGTTGATGGCAAAATCTTCGGCGAGTTCACCAGCCAGTTCTATTGCAGGCAATTCCGCAGTATGGTATTATAAACTCAAAAAACTGGAATTTGAAGGGAGTGACAGGAATGAAATTTCCTTTTTATGATGCGCCCGATACAGCTACAATGATCTGTTCTCATATAATGGAGAAAGAAACCCCCATTCTGTATGTATCGCATGATGAAGACGATGGAATGTGGCAATTTTTATGCGGAAAGACGCACGAAATAGACGAGGCAAAACTAGTATCCTTGAAATGGGTTTTTGATTCAGATAACTCTATTGGCACTTTAAGTGATATGCCATGTGGTTTTTACGCAGAAAGAAATTCGAAAGACGATAATTGGGTGATTAGAAAGCGATGACTTCCAGTTTATCGGGTAGGTAACCAAAAGCGGATGGTTGCCTGTTTGGTTGTTTGACAAAAAAATTCTAAAATATGTCTGTATCAACCCAAAGAGTAAAAGAGGTGGAATTTATTCCACCGGCACGACCCAGCCGTAAGGATCGGGAATCCGGCAGTTCTGGATACCGGTGAGGGTATCGTACAGACGCTGAGCCACCGGACCGATTTCTCCGCTGTTGATGATGATCTTTTCGTCATCCACCTTGAGTTCGCCCACAGGGGAGATGACCGCAGCGGTGCCGGTACCAAAGACCTCCTCCAACGCACCGTTTTTGGCAGCCTCTTCCACTTCAGTCAGGGCCAAAGGACGTTCGTCCACCGTATAGCCCCAGGAACGCAGAAGTTCGATACAGGACATGCGGGTAATGCCGCCCAGGATACTGCCTTGGAGAGCGGGGGTGACGATTTTGCCGTTTATCTTGAAGAAGATGTTCATAGTACCCACTTCTTCAATATATTTCCGTTCCACGCCATCCAGCCAGAGGACTTGGGTGTAACCCTGCTTTTCCGCCTCATCCTGAGCTTTAAGAGACGCGGCATAGTTGCCGGCGGTTTTGGTAAAGCCCATACCACCGCGGACAGCGCGAACGTAGTTGCGTTCCACATAAATCCGTACGGGATTGATTCCTTCCGGATAGTAGGCGCCCACAGGGGAGAGGATGATGATAAACAGCAGATGATGGGCGGGATGCACTCCCACATGAGGATCCACCGCGATGATAAAGGGACGGATGTACAACGCTGTACCCTCTCCCTGGGGAATCCACTCCTGTTCCACTGAAACCAGCTTTTTCACCGCTTCCACGGCAAAAGCTTCGTCGATTTTAGGAATACACAGCCGGTCGTTGGAGAGATTCAGGCGAGCCATATTTTTCTCCGGCCGGAAGAGAACCACCCGGCCGTCGGGAGCGCGGTAGGCCTTCATTCCCTCAAAGACCTCCTGGCCGTAATGGAGACACATGGCGGCGGGATCCAGCTCCAGCGGGCCGTAAGGAACGATGCGGGGATCATGCCAGCCTTGCCCCTCGTCATAATTCATGATAAACATGTGGTCGGTAAAGATCCGCCCGAATCCCAGCTTGGTGGAATCCGCCGGCTTCTGCCGGGGAGATTGGGTGCGTTCGATCCGGATTTCCTGCATAAAGCAACACTTCCCCTTAGGCATTAAAATTTGCTGAACACGCTGATTCTTATTATACGCGCAGACGGAGGCAATTGCAAGATCATTCCTCGGATACGGCGGGGTGCACCACCTTGGCTCGTTTCCAGGAGCCGGTGAGCAGATAAATAAAGCAGATCACCAAACCGCCGGCGGTGGCGGCGGGGGCGGCAAGCCCTACGCCCTTCAATCCCCAACCCAACACACTGCCGAAAATATAGGCGGCGGGAATCCGCAGCAGCAGGGAGCTGGCAATACCGTTGCACATGGAAAAAAGGGTTTGGCCCACGCCCATAGCCAGGCCGGTGATACAGAACAGAATGCTGGTGAGCAGATAATCGAAGCTGATCATCTGCAAATACAGGGCGCTTTGCTCCACGCACTGGGCCATTACCTCGGCGGACATCCCCGCCTGCTCCTGAGAACCCAGAAAGATACTGACGATCTCCTGAGGGAAGAGGTTTACCAGAACAAAAACCAGCGCCGACACGCTGAAGGCAAAGCCGATGGCCACCCACATAGTCTTTTTCGCCCGCTCCGGCTTGCCTGCACCCATATTCTGACCAACCATGGAAGAAACCGACGCTTGCATGGCCATGGAAGGCAGGATGGCAATACTGTTGACCTTGCCCGCAATGCTTAGGGCGGTGGAGCCCACCAGGGGGGAGACCGCCACCACATTGGCAAGGCCGGTGAGCACCATGAAGGAGAAACTCACCAAGGTTCCCTGCAGGGAGGCGGGCAGACCGATCTGCATCAGCTTGACCGCCAGGTTCTTGTCGATACGGAAGCTGCGGGGGTGGAAATCAAACACAAAATTTCGCCGCCGCAGAAAGATTACCGAGATGATGAAACTGATGGCCTGGGCAGCGATGGTGGCCCAGGCGGCCCCTGCCGCCCCCATTTTCAGCGGTCCCACCAGCAGGATATCCAGCACCACGTTCACGGCGGCGGCAATGGCGACAAAAAGCAGGGGATGTTTGGAATCCCCCATGCCCCGGAGCACCGCACTGACAGCGTTGTATCCCACCACGAAGATGGTGCCGCCCATGCAGATGTTGAGATAAGCCAACGTTTCGTCAAAAGCCTCGGGCGAGGTGTTCAGGGCCACCAGAATATATCGCCCGCAGATGAGCATAACCACAGTGATCACCGCACCGCAGATAGCATAAAGGGTGAACATGGTGCCCACCGTGCGTTTGACTTCTTCCTGACGCTTGGCGCCGATGTACTGGGCAATGAGAACCGTACCGCCCACGGCCAAGCCGCTGATCAGATTGATGACCAGAATGGTCACCTGACCTCCCAATCCAACAGCTGAAGCGCCCACAGGTCCGCAGAAGCGGCCGACGATGAGCATATCCGCCAGATTATACAGCGCCTGCAGCAAGTTGGAAGCTAAAAAAGGCAGCGAAAAAAGAAGCAGCTGTTTTGTTACGCTGCCTTGGGTTAGATCGTGCTGAAACTTACTCAAAGACATCCCTCTCCTTTATGTATTAATAAAGGATAAAAGGATGGAGCGGCTTTGTCAAGCCGCTCCGCCGAATTTTGTCGAATTGTCGATAGAAGGATAGAGGAAGACGGAAGTTCTGTGCAGGATACGACTGGCGAAGGATGAAAGAAGGAGGCAGCTTACGCTGCCTCCTGGCTATCGGTGCTCTCTGCTGGGATGCTGCTGAGTTCGGTTTCCGTTTCTCCTCCAAACCATCCTTGCAGGGTGTGGCTGATACTCTCGATAATTTCCACAATCTTGAGCCGAACTTCGTATTTCTGAGGTTCGGTAACGATCTCTTCCTGCTCCTGATCCAGCACGTCGGAGAGTTCCTTGTGGCCCGATGCAGCGGATACGCAGATGGGAGGGAATACCACGCACCACCAGTTTTTACCCTCCGCCTCGCCTATGGTAATCCGCAGGGCATTGTACATCCCCGCCGGCAGGGTAACGCTGTCTTCGTAACTGCGGGTGGTGAAATACATATTCACCAGCTTGGCCTTTACGGGATAATCGTAGCCTTCGGCCTTTACGGTTTGCCGTGCCACCTCTTCCAGTTCAGGCAGCTTCTCCCGGGCCAGATTCAATGCCTGATCCGCGTCCTCCGCTCCGTCGAAAAGACCGGCGGCCGCCTCCACCACAGCGTCCCGGACCTTCAGTTTCAGCGCCTGGTCCGTTTCACTGTCCGAATTGGCCAAAACGTGCAGCCGCACCACCCGCTGCCGGATATCAGCGCATTCCCCGCTGAAACCGCACAGGGAGATCAGCAACGCCGCCGTCAGTGCCAAAGCAATGGCCTTGATCCATCTTTTCATAGGGGAAATCCCGCCTTTCCGGTGTTGATATCCCCAGTATGGGCGGGTTTCCCGAGGTTATGCAGCAGGCGCAGGAAAAATTTTCCGAGCCTGCGGTTTTATCAGTTTTGGTTTTTTATTCGATTCGGCCCAGCGCCCGCCGTACGGGAGGCAGGGATAGAGTCAGCAGCGGCGGCAGTATCACACTGAGAATAAGACTTTTCAGGGAATTGAACAGCAGGCTGGAGACAGCGACTGCCAAGGCTTCTCCCTCTCCCAGCGGATTATTGAGAAATACACGGAAGTACAAGGGCGCTACCGCCAGGTTGCTGAAAAATCCCACCGTTAGAATCGCCGCTATACCGGCGGCAGCGGCAAGAATCAATCCCCGAACCCGGTTCCAGCTTCTGCGTTCCATCATACGGTAAAGGATGGAAAAGGGCAGCACATAGGCACAGCCCACCAGAAAATTCTGCAGATTACCGAATCCCATCTGACTGCCCATTCCCTTGATGAGCATTTCCAGCAGGTTTTTGAACAATTCCACCAGTACGCCGCAGAGAGGACCGAAAAGTACGCCGCCGAAGACGGCCGGAATATCGCTGAAATCCATCTTCATAAAGGGAACCATGGGCAGCAGAGGAAACTCCAGCAGGAAGAGCACCAGGGCTACGGCTGACAGCATGGCGGTAGCGACCAGCATCATCAGCGGACTGCGGACTTG
>ENA-UOJE01001325-UOJE01001325.1-human-gut-metagenome-genome-assembly--contig:-C23-NODE-1325-length-22621-cov-8.216786_pt1 | contig 22621 bp, 13 predicted proteins | sample MGYA00242341_ERZ723888 | MGnify/ENA metagenome assembly ERZ723888 | reverse complement strand
AAATACCAATTAATTATTAAATGGCTTTTAATATTATTATATGTAAATTGTTGCCTAATGTATAGGGGAATTCATGAAGTTTTTTCTTGTTTTCAATTCCGGCAGTATTTCTCGGCGTCAATACCCATTTCCTCGGCTGCCGCACGGCGGATCCGCTTCAATTCCTCGTATTTAGCCGGCTCGATCACCGGTTCCATATTTCGATAGCCTTCCGTTACACTTTCCACAAATTCGTGAGCGCGGTCCAACGCCGTCTTTTTACCGCCGGCAGACCAGGTGTCGAAAGCGGAGCGCTCAAAAATCTGGCTGGGCCAATAGCTGTCCGCGATATGGTCCACCGTGTGATCCTCGCCGATAAAGTTGCCGCCGATCCCAACTTCCTTGAGCAGATCAAAAGCCAGGGTTTCCTCGTTGACCTCAAATCCGCTCATGATATAGTTGTAAACCTTGATGAACTCATTATCCAGCACCAGCTGTTCCAGGCTGACTCCCTGATCCGCGCCGACGATGCCCATGCCGCCCATACCGCCGCAGCCGGCCAGCAGAGAAAAGACCGCGTTGCTGGCTTTTTCCATGCCGCACTGATAATCGGCCGCCAGCGCGTCGGTCAAGCCGTTGTTGGATACGCCCCAGATGCCGTAGAACCGCGCCATCTGCGCCGCCGCCATGCCCAGCAGCGCCTGGTTGGGGGAGCCAAAGGAGCAGAGCATGGAGCGCATATCCATAGTGTGGTTAAAGGAACCGTAGCCAAAGCCCAGCTGCCCGGTCAGCGCGTGTCCTACGAACATGCTGCCCAGGATTTCCGCGTTCTGAAGCGAGCAGTTGCCGGCAATGGTCATCGGCCCCAAAGCGCCGCCTATGACCATCGGTCCGATGGAAACGGGACAACCCATTTTGGTCATTACCAGCGCCATATCCAAGCTTTCCTTCCGATACTGCAGGGGGCTGACCGTTTCCAGAAAATACCCGCAGTCACGGCCCAGCAAACGGGACATCTCCACTATGTATTTGGCACTGGTGGCGGACAAAATAAAGGTTCCGCCTTCCTTTTTGGCATAGGAATACACGGTGAAGAAGGAGGCAATATCGGCAAAGTCATGGGGTACGTCGCTGGGCAGGGTCACCACGCCGGAACCGGGAAACCGATCCAGATGTTCCAGAAGGCTGATCCCCTTCATCACATCGTCCATCATGCCGTACCGACGGGATTTGGTGGCATAGTCAAAGAAAAATACCTGGGTAGAGATACCTGCGCAGAGACTGTTGCGCTGAACGGTCTCGTAATCCATCCGGCTGTGGGCCTGCACCTTTTCCAGCAGCGATTCCATCACCTTGGCCGGAATTCGAACCACCTGCTTGTCGGCATTCACTTCCCCGCCCTGCTCGCGGCACATGCCCAGCACCTCGTCATTGGGAACGTGCAGACCGATTTCCGCCAGAATCCTCAGCGAATTGCGGTGAATGCGCTCCACTTCCTCATCGCTCATCACATTGATATAAGTTGATATCCGCTTCATAGCCTATTCCTTTCCGCGGTAGTACGCATCTACCCGTTCCTCGATTTCATGAGCTTCCTTTTCCGTCTCCGCCCAGGCTTTGATAAACAGCCCTTCCGGCCGCAGGTTTTGGATCAGCTCCAACACCTCGGCGCCGTTGCGCGCTTCCACCCAAGTGGATTTGCCGGCCGCCTGAATGGTTTTGATGTGGGGGATCCAGAAGGCCGCCGACTGCTGATATGGAGTAGCCTGTACCTGAATTCCCGTCAACTCAGGAATGGCGTTGAGAGCCGGCAGATGCCGCACCACGTTTTCGCCATCCAGATGAAACAGCACCCGTCCGCAGAAGCGGGCCATTTCCGCGATAGGCTCCCGGCAGAACTCATCGAAGGCGTCGGCGGACATCATCACCTCAAAGTCATTGGAAATGAAATACGCCGGTTTTTCGCTGTATACGCTCAGCCAGTTGGTATTTCCCTTCTGATATCGGGTCGTGATCTCGTAGTACTGTGTATAGATGTCCTTAAACAACTCCAGATGATCCTTCATCACTCTTTTCACGTCATCGGGATTATCCAACAACTCATAACACAGCTGTTCCGGTCCGATTAGGCCAGCCAAGCCGTCCATCAAGGTGTTCATGTCCACCGTGCCCACGATGTAATCGCCGTTTTTGGCGTCTTCAGTATATACCTCGACAATATGCTTCATGGTCTGGTAATAAAAATTATCCTTGTTGTAAGGAAAACCGCGGAATTCGGACAAGGGCTTGTCGCTGTGCACCACCCATTCACTGGTTTCATTGTAGCAAAGTTCCATGCCAATGATGCCGGGAATCAGATCCGGACCGATGGACAGCGCCACATTCGGATAGGCGTCCAGGCCGAAATAAGTGTTCTCCATGCCATGCCGCGCACTTCCAACACCCCATCGAGGATTGAACCAAAAATCCTCGGAAGAAGGCGGCGGTGGATAATCATAGTTGCCGCCCTCCAGGGGAGCGCATAAATGAATCACAGCACGCTTATTTTTCAGTTGCCAGTAATCTTCATAATGTTCTTTTCGCTCATCCCAGTTTGGAACATTGATCACTTAATCATACCTCCCATCGTTTATTCACATGTTATACCGCTGCGGTCGATGCTTTCCACCAGCTTGCGTTCCACGAAAACATACAGCAGCATCAGCGGTAAAATAGAAATCAATGTTCCCGCCATCTGGATTCCCTCGGAGAGCTGTGTTTCCAGGTTGGATACGTTCGTCCCTTGGTTGTTGCTGGGAAACAGCTTGGCAAACCGCGTCACGAAGTTTTCCAGCGCCACCGGAAGGGTGGTGATCTCGTTGCCGAAATAGGAACTGGTTAGGTTGGTTTCATTCCAATTCCACACAAAGGCGAATACCAGCACCACTACCAGCGCTGGCGTGGCCATGCGGAAATTGATCTGCCAGAAGGTTTTCAGCGGTCCGGCACCGTCGATGGCCGCGGCTTCATCCAAGGATTTGGGGCTCATCCTGTAAAATTGATAAAAGATCAGGATGAACAGCGCCTGCCGGATCCCCTGCCCAAAAATCGAGGGCAGCAGTATTGGAAAAATCGACTGCAGCATCTCGTACTTGTTGAACATGACGTAGTTGGGCAGAAAGGTTACCTGAGAGGGAATCAGAAAGGTGCTGAGCATCAGTACAAACAGAATCATCCTGCCGCGGAATTCGAACTTGGCAAAACCATAGGCGATAACCGCCGAAGACATGGTCTCCACCACCGCGATCAGCAGCATCACGCCAATAGAGGTCAATATGGTTTTTAACCCACCCAGCACCTGATAAGCCTTGATATAATTGCTGGTATACAGCGCCGTAGGAACCCAATCCACCAGCGGATTAGCGGAATCATACGGTCCCATCAGGCTGCGGGAAAGCATTTTAAATATCGGATACAAGAAGACAAAACTGATGGCAATCAGCAGTACATAGGTGACAATCCGCATCAGCAAGCCTTCGCGTTCGCCGTTGCCGACCAACAGCTTTTGCATCTTGGTCTTGCTTATGCCGCGAAAGCGGCGGCTTTTGGTATTGATAACGCTCACTCCTTTCCGCGAAAGTTAGGATTTCACCGTCTTTTTGTTTTTTCCAGGCCGCCTGCGATGCTGCTTCGGTTCATCCTTGACCCGGCGTTCCATCATTCCTCGTCCTAGCAGAAGAAGCGCCAGCAGCAGCAACAGCAGGATCACCAGAAAATAAAGATAGCTGGCAGCAGCGGCAAAACCGTAACCTTTGGTGGTTTCAAACATGCTCTTCTTAATCATCGCCGTTATGCTGTTGGTAGAAGCGTTGGAAATATCGATGATGGCATATATGCCGTTGATGAGAATAAAGGGCCGGAGCGTAGGCAGCGTGATTTTCCAGAACTGCTGCCATTTGCTGGCGCCGTCCACCCGGGCCGCCTCATACACACTGTTGTCGATCTTCTGCAGTCCGGCGAGAAAAATCAGAATCTGCACGCCGCAGTACCACAAAATCATAATGATATTATCAAAAATATACAGCAGCGGAACTGCCAGAAATTCCGGGAAGGATTTATCGATCATTTGATACAGGGCAAAGGTTTTCACTCCGCTGAGGCTATCGGCGCCCAACGTTTTGATATTGGTGATCAAGGGACCACTCATCAGAATCACCGGCAGAAAAAACAGTGCACGAAACAGTTTTTTGCCTACAAAAGCGCGATTGAGAAGGAGGGACAGGATGACGGAAAAAACCAGCGTCATCGGTACATACAGCAAAATCTGCTGCAGATATCCGGGCAGCTCTGTCAAGAAAGCCGTGTCGCCCATCAGCACCTGCACATAGTTCTTCCATCCTACTCCGGTCATCGCAACACCGCCCACCTGCACACGGACGTCCGAGAAACTGTAGCGAATGGTTTCGATCAGCGGGTAGAGGGTAAAAAGGAGAAAACCGATGATCCAAGGAAGGACGAAGATAAAGCCGGTCAGCTTTTTCTGTGTGCTCCACTTCATGGCTTATCCCTCCGTCCAGCCGGCCGACATGGCCGAAACCGTGATTCCGCCGTATTCGAACGCTTCTTCCGTGTAGTTGATCACCAGCGTCACGCCATTTTCATAGGTGACCACCGACACACCGTCCACCGGTACCGCCCGGGAAACCATACCGCTGCCCCGCACCTGGGACAGACAATCGTTTACGAAGGCGTAGGAGGATACGATATCCTCTTTCCAATCCTCATAACGCGAGGAATAAATATCGCTGCTGTTGGTATCGGCGAATTCCGAGGAATACGCATCGGTCAGTACAAAAGACGGGTTGATGTTGTAGTCCACCAGCATCAGCAGCATTTGATCGGTGTTGCCCCCATAATTCAGAAAATCCGAGAAGCAATCCACATATCCGCTGAGAACAATCTGCACAAAGGGGACCGTATCGGTTTCATACTTCATCATGGAGTTTGCCATCGGTACATTGTAGACTGCGTCGGCATAGGCCAAAGCATAGGCGTTGGGATTTTCCAGCATCAGATAATCCGTGCTGTCCGCAGCGGTCTGAAGATGGCCGATGACCTGCTGCAGCGCCTCCAGACGGCTTTGGCTCTGACCGCTTTTATAGTTGCCGAACAGGTTGTGGGCAATATCGTTGAGGGCCAGATTCTTCTTGTAGGAGGCCAAATCCTTCAGCTTTTGGATATGGTTTCCAACCGTCGCCCCGTTCAGATAGTAACGGGTTGTATAAAGGTTGTGCACTTCTGTCCGGCTCACCAGATTGTTGGCGGCAGACATCCGCACATCGCGCCGCTTGAGCTGATCGGAAAATCCGGTGGATAAACTGGTCTGCAATGCCAGGGTACCACCGCCGGCCGTCACCTGATCATACAATTCCTGCAGCCGCTTCTCCGATCCCACCTTACCTTCTAAGGCAAAATTACCGATGGAATGACCGCTGATACCGCCCTTTTCGAAACCTTCCAGGGTCATCAAAATGCGATTAACCCCCAAACGGTTCAGTTCCTCCACCCAGCCGGATACATCCTCCAGGGTGGTTAAGGTTTTGGTATAATCCAGCCAGTATCCGGCAGCTCGTTCCGCCATAACGGCATCCAGCTTAATCGGAATGTGGCCGCCGCCCAGCGGGGTGGTGCTGAGCTTTCCCTCCTTCTGCAGCAGCGCCTTGTAGCGATTCGCCATACCGGTATAATTCGCCTGTTCATCACTGAGGAAATAGTAGCGAACCTCCGCGTCAAAGGTGTTAACATTGGGCTGCGTGGCATTGAAGCCGGTGTTGGAACCGGCGGGCTGCCAATAGGTTTCCTGATAGATAAATCGAGGGCAGGCCCAGTTGAAATCGATGGTGGTGCCTGCCGCGCTGGCAATCAGATCACAGGCGCTGTCTCCTTGGGAGATCACCGCCAGAAACGCATCCTGATTGCTGCCGTGTGCCATGCCGAATACCGGCAGGGTCACCTGCTGATTGTCCACCGTGGGAATGGTTTTAATCGTATTAGCAACCGAGGTGTTGCCGGGAAGCGCCAGATCGCTGCCATAGATTCGTCCGCTGAAATAGGAACTGTAGCTGTGAGGTTTTTGGTAACGAATCAAGGCTCCGCAGCCGTCGGGAATAAACATATAGCCATCGATGCTGTCGCTGTAAACCGCGCCGAAAAAGGGCATGACATACAGGGCGCTGAGAGTATACGCGCTTCCGCAGGACAGGCTTTCCTGCGGAATCACCACTTTGAGTCCATCCTCTTCCAGTGTGATTTCCACCCGGCAGGAGGCGGCCGCATCGCTGAATGTCGCCTGGATAGCCACACCGTTGTCAATATCTGTGATCACCGGCGCGCCATCACCGCTGTCGGCCATACTCATCCGTTTGACTGATCCGCTGGTCGCAGCGATGAAATCGCCCACCACAATGGATTTAGCGAATTGCTTCCAGGATTTGCTCAGGGTGGACAGCTCTTCCTCACCTTCCACCGTGCTGCTCCAGATGTAGCCGGTTTCCCGGTTCACCACCTTGATATTGGCCGTGGTTCGATTCACATACAGGCGCAGCTTTCCATTCTCAGCCGCCAGCACGTCGCTTTCTGTAAGTTCCCGGATCGGCGCCTTGCCGTCGGTATCCGCCATTTGCAGCTGCATGGTGGTGGGCAGTCCGGACAGGACTGCCGAGTTGTCATCGGAACTTGCCGTTTTGCTGCCTCCTTCGCCGATACCCTTTACCGCCAGACAGGACAGCAGGAGGGTGGCTGCGGCCAGTAGAGCAATTTGTTTTTTATGCACGCAGATTCACCTCCGTGATGATACTGACAATGAAGTCGATCACCTGCTTAAGCAGCAGATAAGAAATGGAAATGGCAAAGACCAGCACCGCCATAAAGAAGAGGGTAACCAACACATTGAAAAGGGTCTGTCGGAAGGTATACTGCTGCACTTCGATAATCGCCAGGACAATATAGACCGCGCACAGCAGGAGCAGTATCCCCAGGACGGTATAAATCAGATAGCTTTCATCGATGGTGGCAAAATTGGAGAAGATGATCAGCCAGGGCAGGAAAAGCACAACGGGCGACAGACTGTAGGCCACGGAGATATAGGTGGAACGGAAGGTGCCTTCGCCGTCGTTGATAGAACTGATAAAATAATGACTCACCAAGAACAGCGCCAAAGCGCAGACAAAGATCAGCACGGTATTCATCAGGGAGAAGCTGCGCAGATCCACCGAAAAGATGAAGCCCGCCGCCGTCTGGTTGAGAATCGTCAGCAGCAGTACCGCCAGATAAATGACGGTCGCCGAAAGATAGGTACCGGTCTCCCCCTTGCGCACGTTATAGCTGTTGTCCAGCGGATGACGGAAGGCGAACGGGATCTGACAGATGTCGTAATAAAAGCGGCTCTTCTTTTTCAGGGATGACTGGACGGCGATGACGCCGGCAAAGATGCGTTTCTTTTTATGGAGATGTTTGAGAATGAAAATGACAATTACCAATACCAGCAGCGCCGCCAGCACATACATCAGATTGCTCTGCAGCCATTCGTTCCGGGATTCCCAATACGCCTCGGAATACTGCTCCTTGGCGTTGGCCGTTCGGAAATGCTCTTCCGCCGCCTGGTAATCGCCCTTCTGCATATAATTCAGACCCAGATAGAGATGGGCGAAATAAGAGGAGTTATTATATTTCATCACATCCGTCAGAGTTTCAATGCTGGCGTCGTACTGGCCGTTATTGTAACTCTCCATGGCGGCGTGAATCTGTGCCTGCACGTGGGTGGGGGAAAACACCTGGATATAGTTGGACGCAGCGTCCAGCACATAGATGTTGTCCTCACTGTCGGCGGCGATCCCGCTGGGTGTTGAAAACAGTCCGATCTTTTCCGAGCCGCCGGCACTGCCGCCGAACCGGCACAGCAGATACCCGTCAAAGGAGATTTCCGTGATATAACCGGTGGTATCCACGGTGATCATCCGGCCGTCAGCGGTAACACAGATATCCGCCAACCGGTTGAGTTGGGGAAGATTTTGATTGTTCTGCAGCATATCCACGCCGTTGATGCTGTTTTTCTTGATGCTGCTCTGATCGCCTTTATTGATGGTGTATACCAAGCCGTCGCTGCCGCGAAAGATATTTTCAAAGGACGCGGCTTTGGCCGACTCCAGTTTGGCTTTCTGCACATCCGAGAAAAACAGATCTGCAAAGATATCATACAAGGTCTTATTCACCGTGTTGGAAGCAAAATAGCCCAGAAAATCGCCGGTGGCGCCCATATAGATAACGCCTGCTGAAGTGCCCTCGCTGACAATATAGCAGCCGCCGTTGTCCGACGCGGCGATTTTTACCGGAATATAGTTCTCTTCCGCGCCGAAGTTGGGAGTAGTAGGTTTGCCGAAGGTCTGCTCCAGCGTACCGTCCTCTGCGAAGCGATACGCCTCTCGGGTTTTGGAATCCGCTACATAAATGCGGTTGTATCTGTCGGCGGAGACACCGGTTGGTTGAGAGAGAATCCCCTCGCCCACCACCGTCACCTCACCAGAGGCAATCTCCACCACCAGCACCCGCTTATTGCCCGTGTCGGCGATATACATCCGGCCGTTTGCAATATAGAGATCCTGGGCTTTGTTCAGCTCCAAGCCCATGTACAGCTTGGATGGAATATAGGCATCCTGCGAGACCTCTTCCTTGCCGTTGATCGTCAAGGTCACCGTATAACTGGTTGACTGAGTTGCGGCGGCAGCCGACAGACCCGCGGATCCTGTCAGAAGGAGACACAGCAGAAGGAGCCATACTTTTTTCATAGCGCCCCTCCTCACTTAATACCGGAGTGTGCCAGCGTGTTCATAACCTTGCTCTGCATTACGATAAAAATAATCAGATTGGGAACAAACAGCACCAGGGAAGCAGCTGCGGCCATTCCCTGGGCAGCCACGTTGGTGGTGGCTCCGGAAGTCAGCGATGTGATATAAAAGGCAAAAGTCTTCAGCTGATCATGATCGATATACAGCGTGGATTCCACTGCCGAGTTCCAGGAGTTCTGGAACGCCAGAATGGCTACCGTGACAATGGCGGGCTGAATAATCGGGGTGATAATCCGGCGTACAATGATGAAATCGCCAGCGCCGTCCATCCGCGCGGCCTCAATCAGAGCGTCCGGAATCTGATCGATGAACTGCTTGATAAGGAACAGTCCCACCGGCATCGCCAGCAGCGGCACCACATTACTCCAAAAGGAGTCCAGCAGATGCATCCGTTCCATAATCAGATAACGGGGAATCTTCACCGCCGCCGGAACAAACATCAGGGCGATGGTATTGAGTTCCAGCAGCAACTTCTTAATGCGGAATCGTTTTTTAGCCAGTACATATCCGGCGCTGATGGACATCAATATGGTGCAGACCACCACGATGAGAGCCGACGCCAGGCTGTTAAACAAATACCGCGTCATCGGTATGCCTGATTCCTCCATCACCATTTGGATCTGGGCAAAATTATCAAGGGTGGGGTGACGGACGAAAAAACGCGGAGGATAGGCAAACAGCTCATTGGTAGGCTTAAACGCCGTGACAAAGATATACACAATTGGCAGACCCATCACAACGGCCAGCGGAATCAGCACCGCGAAAAACTTGATCTGGCTGCGGTCATACCGGGTCGGGTTGATTTTGGTGCCCTGATAACGGTTGCGCATAACCAGCCCTCCTTAAATCTCTTCCCGCTCGGAGAAAAATTTGTTCACCACACGGGACAATACGAATACCAGAATCAGCAGGACGACGGCGATGGCGTTGGCATAACCCATTTCATACTGCAGGAATCCATAGTCGTCGATATGCGTCACCATCGTGGAACCGGAGTATCCAGGGGTGGGGTTGGCGCCGGTGAGATCCACGCCGATCTGTCCGGAGGTAATGGTGTTTACGATAGCCATAACCGCGCCGAATAGCATCTGGGGCTTCATGGAGGGAATCGTGATGTAAACAATTTCCTGAAAGCGATTGCGTATACCGTCGATATAAGCCGCCTCATACAATTCCGGATCAATATTCAGCACACCGGACAGCATGGTGAGAAAACCGATGCCCATGCTGCTCCATAGCGTTACAATAATCATGATCGGCAGAATGGTAGAGGTGTTCTGCAGCCACTGGATCGGCTCCTGAATGATGTGCAGCTTTTCCAGGATATAGTTCAGATAGCCGTTTTGATCGCCGGTGAAAATGACCTTCCAGATCACCGCGGTTACCACGCCGCCGGTCATGGAGGGAGAATAAAAAATCAGTGCCAGCACCGTGCGGGAACCCTTGGGAATCTGCGCCAGCGCCCACGCCAGCATAAACTGCAGAATATAGCCGAAAGGACCGACGATCATGGCGAATTTCAGGGTATTGGGGAGGACGTACCGCAGAAATTCAGTGTCCTGTGTCAGCAGCGCTACATAGTTGCTCAATCCGTTGACCTTGGGCGCCTGCACGCCATTGAAGCTGGTAAAGCTCAGTCCTACAGCGATGATAATCGGCAATATGATAAAGATGCAGAAGAAAATCAGGAAAGGTGCCAGCATAACCGGCACAGACACATCCAGCCGCAGCTGATGCCGCCGAACCTGTTTGGCAATACTACTCATCCTTATCCCCCCTGTTCCCGGTTGGTTTTCCATCCATGAACCGTATCCACACCCGGCATGGAATACGGGGACAGAACCTGACCGTCATCGCCTATATAGCCGAATTCCTTCAGCTTTTTCGTGATATCACGGTTGATGGTTTTAATTGCGCTGTCCAGCGAGGTACGGGCTGCATCTCCATCGAAAACCACTGCGTTCCAGGCATCGGAAATGGCGCGCTGGGCGATCACATAGGAAGGATGCAGCGTGATTTCGGCACAGTTGTCAATCTGCTCCATAACGACATCCAGATCCTCCTGAGAATACGCCGTGGTGCTGACAAAGGCTTTCAGATTAGCCGACGCCCAGATAAACTCCGAACCGAAGGTCAGCTGCATATTGTTGACATATTGGGTTTGGATTTCCGTGCTCATAAACCATTTGAGATAATCCCAGGCTTCCTCTTTCATATTCGAACCGGCAATCACGGAACTGGCCGTATTAACCGCCCACATATTGTTATTGACCGTACCGTCTTCCTGTTCGGTACCAACCACCGGTGCGATGCCCCATTGACCAGCAATTTCCGGGGCGGCGTTGCGCAGCAGAATATAGGTCGTCATGTCGCCGATGCCGATGGGTGTTGTGCCGCTCTTAAAACTGTTGTAGAAGTTGGCAACCGTCGTCGGCAGGCTGTATTTGGTATAGAGATCGCACATCAGATTAAAGGCGGAAACCGCTTCCTCACTGCCCAATGCGCAGGACAATCCGTCTTCCGAAAAGATGGAGGCCCCCATTTGGCTGAAATACGGAAAGGTACTGCCGAGAGTTTTCAGAGAGCTGTCCGTGGCGATGCGGGTACAAAAGCTCATGCCGTACTGGGACAGCACCGGCAGCATTTCCATGACATCGTCCCAGCTTTTGGGAACTGCCAGTCCCAGCTGATTGAGAATGTCCTTACGATAGAACATAAGATTGAAGTTCAGCGCTTCCGGCAGAGCATAGCAAGCATCGTCGATGATAAAGGGAATGAAGAATTCCTCGGCATAATCGTCAAGAATCTCCGTAAAACCATCGAATTCTGTCAAATCGGCCAGCGCACCGCGTAATGCCAGCTGATAGGGTTGGTAATAACTCAACCCTATAGCCAGATCCGGCGCGTTGCCGGCTGAAACTGCCAGCAGCAGCTTCGTTTCATCCGCCATCACCGAAAGATTGACGTTGTAGTCCACATTCGGCAGATAACCGGATTCCGTCAGCTGCCGAATGACCTCGACGTTGGTGGTCGCATGATTCACCCAGACCGAAAGAGTTTCCTTATCCGGATCCCCGCCGCCGGTGCTGTAATCGCTGAAGAAGGAGAGAAACAGCTTTTTGATTTCCTCCACCAGCACCCGGAAGAAACCCACCTTTACTGACGGCAGCGCGGTGGTATCCGGAGTAACATAAATCTGATCAATCATCAAGGGCTGGCTGAGCAGATCCGCCACCACGGTGGAAATCAAACCGCCGACCGAATCGTCACCAGTGGAAAATTGACTCATATGGTTGATCATATAATTGAGATCGTCCGCAAATTTCCGTAACCGGCGGGCCGCTGTTCCCAGATCGGCTAACAAAACGGGGGCGGATTTTCCAGACATAGCGCTGAGTTTCTCGTATTCGGATTCCAGAGTCTCCGCGCTGTCCAGCAGATCCTCCCGAATATTGGGAATATAGTTCTCGATTTTCCAGTCGCGGTTTTCATCGGTCCTGTTGCCTGTTACATACTGGATGTTCAGGGCAATGGTGGTGATCTTGTTGACGATGGACATCAGATTTGTATACGATTCTTCATAGGGACCGGAAACCGATTCCAGCGTAATCGTATGGGTGCCGGCCGTCAGATAGAAACCCACCTTTTCACCGTCCACACTGATGACCTCACAGGCCGTATTGTCGCCGGTATAGGCAAAAGGATAATTCGCCATGCGGTCAAAGAGCACCTTTTCGTCCACATAAATCTTCTTGATGGACGGCATATCCTCTTTGCCCTTCTGAAAATATTTGACGGCTATATAATAGATGCCGCTGCTTTCAATATCAAAAGAATAGGTTACCCACTGGCCCGGATTTTGCCATGAACCACCGGCCAGGGCATGAATGAGTTTTGATGAGGCACTGTAAGGATGCAGCTTGACGTTGCTGCCGCGTTCCGGCCGGATATAGGAATCCGATTTTTCCGCATAATGTTCCCCTTCGATAATGACCGGTTTCGCATCAATGACAGCTGAGGCGTCCAAGCCCGCTGTGTATTCTTCATAGGTGTCAAGCTTCTGTTTTCCCTGCAGTTTGATGGCGCCGAGAATAACCGGTACGTCGTTGTTGCTGATGGTTACCGTATTCCTACCGGCTTCAAAATAGAAAATATAAGGCGTATCCGAGTTATATTTTGTGCTGTTGAAATAAGCGTCTTCCCAGCGATACACCCGTTCCGGCAGCGGATACATCTGATTGCCGGAAGCATCCGCCTCATACTCCTGGGACGCGTCCTTCCAAACAGCCTTCAGCTGCAGATTGCGGCATTCATAAAAAGGAGATTTGCCATTGATCTTTAAAGAGAGCAGCAGATCCTGCATATAAGATTCCGGGATGTAATACGCAATGTTCAGCAGATAACCGCCGGCCTTGGGCACATCCACCTCAAACGTTACTGTTGCGTTGGAATTCATTTTCACCACCGGCGCGCCATACTTGAAGCTGTCCTCGGCGGATAGAAGGCTGACCGCATCTCCCCGCTCGGTCAGATTGTCGGCTGTAATGGTGATCTCTTCGATACCTTCCAGCAGGCTTTCCGTCAGTTCCGCCTCCAGATCGGCATAATTCGCTTCAGCTGACGAATCTTCCGGCAAAACTTCCTGCTCCGTTTTTGACCCGCCGACTGATTCTGTCTCAGCGGCTGCCAGGTATAAGCCGCTTTCGGAGAAGGTGAGCAGTATACACAGCAGCAGCGCTGTTATTTGTTTTCCACGATGTTTCATACTGTTACCTCTTTTTTCAGAACTCGACCATTTCATCCGACGACACCCGCCGGACGGCAATCGGCTGAAATTGCCGTCCGACAGATGCTGCTTTTACTGAGGAATTGCCTGTCGGTCTATGGGAAATTACTTTACCTTGTTCAAAGAATCCAGAATTTCCTTCTGCGCCGCATCGGCACGGGACTGGAGGTCCGTCAGCAGATCAGCGGCCGATTTTTGACCGGTAAAGACCTGATTGGAGACAGCGTCCGCCAAAATATCGTTAGCCACGGACGAGAAGCCCGGAACGGATTTGCCGCCGTCCAGATACATATTGGAATCGGCCAGATGATTGATCATATACTTGATGCCGTCTTTGGCTTTATACATTTCGGCCCACTTGTCCCGCACGCCCTGATCGTCAATGGGGGACAGGCCCATGGAGAAGAAATCGGAAATCAGGTTGTTTTCTGCCATCTCCGGGTATTCCGCCTTGAGCGCTTCGGCATCATAATTCTCCCAGATATCCATCCGGGCATTGAAGCCTTCCTTGGAATAGGTGAAGAACTTCAGCACATCATAGGCCACATCCGGATTCTTGCAGCCGCGGGTGATGGCATAGTTGTCGTTGATGACAGCGATACGGGGGGTATCCCCTTCCTTCCATACCGGAATCGGATAGCAGTCCCACTCCTGGCCGCCATAGATTTCGTTGCCCACATCCCAGGTGGACCAATAGGTGGATTCAAACCAGGTGGCCACGGTGCCCTGCTGCCAGGCGGTCCAAGGATCGTCCACGCCGATAATCTCGTTGGACAGCGCATACCAGTTGGCCCAGGTACCATCGGAATTATCGGTGGCATTCAGCCGTTCATAAGCAGTGTAATCGTTGAGCACCAGGTCGGCCATTACATCCACAGCAGCCTGGAAAGCTTCTCCGACAACCCAGCTCTTGTCTGAACGGCAATAGCCGGACACTTCCAGGGTGGGATCGTAGTTGGGGATCAGATATCTCCACAAACCGCCATCATACGTACCCAGCATCTGGGGCGGAACAGTGAGTTTTTTCACGATATTGACAAACTCGTCCACTGTCCAATCGTACTCCGGCACATCCAGATTGTTTTCCTCAATCAGCGTCTTGTTCACCATTACTGTGGAGAAGAAGAGCTGATAGGGGATCATCAGCAGCTGATCGTTGGTAGTGCAGTATTTGACAATGTCTTCATACAGCAGCGCCTTATCGGGATCGTTGTTGAAATAGTTGGTCAGGTCAACCAGAATGTCGTTCTGATAAGCGATTTCCGGATTATCGATATTCACGATATCCGGCAGCGTGCCGGCCGCCGACCATTTGATCAGCATCTCATTGTTGACGTAGCCCTGTCCGTCCGGATTGTAGTATTCAATCGTCACATTGGGATGCAGCTCGGTATACTTCTTGCCCAGCAGCGTCACCAGCAGCTGGCCCTCACCGGCGATTCGGATGGTTACCGGATCGGCATTGGCACCGCTGGCATTGGAAGAGGTTTCTGTTTTGCTGTTGTCCGTGTTGTTCCCACCGCAACCCGTCAGCAGCAAGGTCGTCAGCATCAGCACCGCACTCATCATTGCCAAAACGCGGAAAAACTTTTTTGCGGACATCTTGTTTACCTCCTGTTTTCTGAATGAGAATGATATTTTATGGGATCAGCCGTTCCCATAATGTATAGGCTTTGGCGCTTTACAAGACTGCCTCCACCTTATGAACCTTGCCGTCAGCAAGGCTGGGGACCAGATTGCCGCTTATCTCTCTGCCGTCTACCAGCAGCCGGCGAATACCGGAAGTGCGGCCGTCAGGGTTTGCAACATAAATGTGATATTCCGCTCCGCGGAATTGACGTTTGACGGTGAATTCCTTCCATTCTGCCGGAATGCAGGGATCCACCAGCAGCCCGTCGTCCTCCGGGCGGACACCGAGAATCCAGAACACCGCCACACGGTGCAGCCACTGAGCTGAACCGGTGTACCAGCTCCAGCCGCCCTTGCCGAAGTAAGGGGAAATCGGTCCGTCGGAGTTGCCGGGGGTCACATAGGGCTCCGCCACATAAGCGTCCTGATCATCCGACCGGTTGGGCGGGCAGATGGTGCGGTAGGCTTTGTAGGCGTTGCGGCTGTCTTTCATCATGGCATATGCCCACACAGCCCAGGTAGCGGCATGGGTATAAACGCCGCCGTTTTCCCGCAGACCGGGCGCGTAGCGGGTGATGTAGCCCAGATCCGAACGAGGCTTGGTATAAGCGGGATACAGCAGCAGCGCACCATGTTCCCGCAGCAGCTGCTTCTCTACGGATTTCATGGCCTTTTCCGCCTTTTCCGGCTCCGCAATCCCGGAAATCACGGCCCAAATATTGGGGTTCAGGAAGATTTTTCCTTCCTCGTTTTTGACGGAACCAAGATCTTCCCAGGCATCGGTGGTGGCCTGCAGGTACCATTCGCCATCCCAGCCGTATTGATTGACGCTGAAGGCCATGGTCTGCCGCACCTCTTCGCATTTTTTGGCGAAGACGTCGTCTCCACGGCGGCGGCACAACGGAATGAATTGTTCAAGAATCAGATACAGGAACTCCGCTACCCAGAAGCTTTCTCCCTTCATCTTGGCGCCCACTTCCGACAGGCCATCATTCCAGTCGTGGTCGCCCATCAGCGGTACCCCGCGGGGAGAAAAGCGGCTGAAGCATTTTTCAATAGACCGTTTGCAGTGATCGTACAAGTCGCCTTCTCCTTCGTCCACGTAGGGCACCACTTCATCCAAAATGGCGTAATCTCCTGTTTCCTGGAGATAGGCGCTGAGAATAAAGGGCAGCCACAGCAGATCATCGGAGCAGTTGGACTGAGGACCGCTGCCGCTGATGGTAAACCACCAGTGATAAACATCGCCGGCGGCGAACTGTTTGGAAGCATGCAGCAGGATCTGCTTGCGGGCTTCCTCCGGCCGGTTTTCAAGAAAAATTTGGCAATCCTGCAGCTGATCACGGAATCCAAACCCTGCGCTGACCTGATAGAAACCCGATTTTCCCCACAGGCGGCAGGAAATAGCTTGATATTTCATCCAGATGTTCGTCATGAAATTCAACGCCTCATCCGGCGTTTCCACCCATTCGGCGTCAATATAACGGCTCCAGAAGGCGCCGACGGCTTCAAACTCCCGTGCTGCTGCTTCCGATGTGGTGCAGGCGGTCAGTTCCTCTACCGTTTCTCGGCCGTTTTCAGCGGCCCCGAGAGTAAACACCACCGTTTTGCTTTCACCCGGGGCGAGTTCCACCACCGTGCGCAGCGCGGCGCAGGCATCGGTGAATCTTCCCTGCCGACCGGCCAATTCCGCGTCGTGCATCATCCGGGGATCTCGTTCACTGCGATAGCCGCCGATCAGCGTTTCCTTATCGGTATCAAAAGAGGATGCCTTTTCACTCACCGCATGGAAAAAGGTGTAATCCCAAGATGCATTGGAGCCGAACCAAATCAGCTTTTTGGCGGTGATGCAGTTTTGAGAGGGATCATACGCGGTATCAATGAACAGCTTGTGGTATTCCCGGTGTTCATCCGGTGCAAACCCCAGCGCCAGCTCAAAATAAGAAGTTACATCCAGATGCCGGACGGCGTTGCTGTTGTTTGTCAGCGTCAGCTCCATGAACTCCATGGGCTTATCCGCCGATACAAACATCTTCAACGACGAGGCAATATCCGCCACGCTGTGTTCGAAAATACTATAGCCCACACCGTGACGCACCCTATACGATTGGTATTCCGCCTGGACGGGATTCCAGGTTGCCGACCAGAAGGCGCCGCTGTCCGTATCCCGTATATACAGATATTTGCCCCAATTATCTTTGATCAGATCCTGATAGGAACGGGTGATGCGGTTTTCGCCAGCATTGCCACGCCAGGAGTAACCGCCGCCTGTCTGCGAAACAATGATGGAGTAGTCGCTGTTGGATATCACATTGCCCCAAGGACGGGGCGTGCGCGGGTCGGTGATGATATACTCGCGGCCATCATCTGAAAAGCCGCCGTATTTGCCGACAAATTTCATCTCAAAAACCTGTCCTTTCCTCATTTGACATCCGGCTCCACGCCGTCACCCGGCACCGGACGAGAATCTCCGTGACAAGGATATTTGGTCTTTCCGTTAGGAAAGACCAAAGCCCCGATTGTTAACAATCGGCCGCGTACGCGGCCCGGTATGATTCTATTTTTTCGCTTTTTTGGAAAAACGAATGGTGAGGGTGTCGTAAAGAGCGCCGTGCAGCTTGGAACAGATTCGCCAGCCTTCCACCGTTTTCTCCACTTGATAGGCATCGTCCGGAATAATCGGGAAGGAGGTTTCCACAAGGATTTCATCCTCCGGCTGGGTCAGAGACAGCGTCAGCCGCCATTCGCCCCGGACATCCTTGGACTCCAGAATCTCCGCAGTGGAATACAGGATCTTCGCTTCTGGCCGGAACTGTATGTTCAACGGAAGCATCAGGCCGCTGCGTGGACGGACGATCAGCTTCTTGCCGCCAAACAGCCGACGGCCGCGGAAATGAATGTGGGTTTCCTTGGCGTATTCATCGATATTATTGATGAATAAATAGCGGCCGCCGTCCTTGTTCACCCGGGAGGTCATAAACAGCTTGTCGCTGAGATGATCTGCCGTAAACAGTGGTTTGACGCCAATTTTGGCGAACTGATTAAGTACCACCTGATCCCGATAATAATAATCGTGCTGCTGGGCCACACCGAACACCACCGCTTTGCCCTTGCCCATTTCTTTGACGAAACCGCAGGTGTAGCCGTCGTTCTTCTGCTTGGCAAAACCGTTTTCCACATCGCCCAGATCGGTGGAACTGGAAATAATGATGTCTTCCACATCATCTATGTACGCAGCAAAACCGAAATCGTGAACCTCCGCCTTGCATCCCAGAGCATCCCGCAGAATGGTGCAGGGCTCGCCTCGCATATCCATCACCGGCACGGTGGGGAACAGCAGTAGCCGGCCGCCGGCCATTACATAATCCACCAAACGCTGCTGCACATCCGCCTCCATGTAACGGGTAGCAAAAGCCGCCAGTTTGGGATGCTCACGCACCGATATCGGTTGAGGTGCGGAGAGATCATACCCTTCATAAATCAGATTGGTGACCGACATGCCCTTGCCCATACCCTCAAACAAGTATTCGTTGCGATAAAAAGCCAGCTCATCCCGGAAAGCCTGAGTCGCTGCATCCGCATATTCGGTCATATAGTAATCCGGGATAAGTCCCAAGGTAACCACTGCTTCCTGGCGAGTGGTTAGGAGGCTTTGCTCACAGGCGTGGAGCATACGGCCGAGATGCTGAATAACCGGATATTGGGGATTCAAGCTGCCGTCCATATCCACAGAGGCCTGCCAGGAATGGCGATGCCCATAATACCCCGTTCCCTCCATGTTATAGCCGCCGGCGAACATATAGTAATTAACACCGTTCATACCGCCCGCCACACACAGCCGGGTGGTAAGATCGTAGGTTGTGGGCTGCATACGAGGGGTATCCACCTGGAAGCCGCCCTGAAATTCGGCGGAAAACAGCGGCTGATCTGGCGACTGTACAGCATAGGTGTAAGCGTTGGCTAGCATAATATCCTGAAAATTGTCGTAGCAAATGTTGCCGATATAGTAGTCCCCAGCCATCACGGCACCGGGAACTTTAGCTACTTCAGATAACTGGGCTACCCCAATGGGATATTGCTTGCCCCGCTTGATGACATCGCAGGAATCGAACCCATGGACATTGACAATGTTCGGCACCGTCCCCATATATCGGTGAGCCAAAGCCTGCAGCGCCTCAAAATAGCGGCGGAAATACAGCCGCATATACCGAGAGAGATCGTCCCTTACCACTGCTGCCACTTCCTTGGGAGGATGGCAGACAAATGCCTGAAATTCCTCTCCCTCTCGGTTGCTGTAAACAGTTTCCTGATCTTCGTATTTTTCGCGCAGATAGTCATGAAAATCCAGAATATTCCGGGGTGTGTAATCGGCCCGCCCGGCACACCAGTGCATCATGCCGATTTCATTATCCAGCTGCAGCATGATAACCGGGCCGCCCTCGTCGGCGGTGTAAGGACGGATGATTTTTCCCAAAGCGGCGTACCATCTGTCCACCAGCTTTAGATAATCCTCATCCAGCAGATAAACACTGCGGGTCGGATGATCCTTTCCATCCCGGTCTTTGGCCAGGGACTGGGGATAAGAAGTATAAATCCAATTGGGCAGTCCTTCGTTGCACATCTCGCTCATGATATAAGGACCAGGCCGGAGGATACAATACATTTGATGCTTTTTAATCAGCTGGAGAAAAGCGCCCAGATCGTTCTCCGGACGTCTGCGTCCCTCCAGATCGATATCTCCCTCCTCATACTCGTGGATCAGCCACGGGATGTAGCTGCTCACTAGATTGGCGCCGGCCTGTTTCGCCCGGATAATGCGGTTTTCCCAGTCCTGCCGCGGAACACGGAAATAATGGATTTCCCCGCCGAAAAGAAAGGTATCGCGTCCATTGATGACAAAATTGCCATTTTTAACTTCTACCATGAAGCGTCATCATTCCTCTCACAATATGAATTCTGCATCCCCCGAGTGGAGATTTTTCAGCACAAAACGAAATCTTCCAGGAATATCCGCACGCCGTCTTCACAGGTGCTGTCATGGCCCACATAGATACGGAAATACCCCGGCTCCGCTGCCATACGGAGATCTGCATGAACAAATGCCAGCATCTCAGGCGTGACGGCGAAGGTAACCGGACGGCTTTCATGAGGCAGCAGCGGCAGCTTCTGAAAACCTTTCAACTCCCGAGCCGGCCTTGTCATGGACGCGGTTTCATCACGAATATACAGCTGCACCGTTTCTTCTCCCGCGATATCGCTGTCATTTGTCAGAGTGACCGTCACATGCAGGGAATCATTCGCTGTCAGCTTATCCTTGTCCGCCGTTACCGGGCCATAGATAAACCGGCTATAGGAAAGCCCGAAACCAAAAGGATACAGCGGTGTGATTTCTTCATCCAGATACCGGATCAGTTCCGGCCGGCCGCTAGTTCGGCGGTTATAGTACAAAGGGATCTGTCCTTCACAGCGGGGAAACGTCATCGTCAGGCGGCCGCTGGGATTGTAATCTCCAAACAATACATCGGCCAGCGCATCGCCGCAGGTGTCGCCAAGCTGCCACGCTTCCAGAATGGCGGGCACATGTTCCTGTTCCCATGTCAGCGTCAGAGGCCGACCGTTCATCAGCACAAGGATCACCCGTGGATTCACCGCACAGACCCGCCGCAGCAGTCTCTGCTGAGCTTCCGGGATGCCGAGATGTGCCCGGGAATTATTTTCACCGGACATCCAGCAAGCTTCCCCCAGCACCATGATGACTGTATCGGCCCGAGCAGCGCCTTCCACGGCTTTCTCCGCCTCTTCTTCACTGCCCTCCTGAATGCCGCTTCCGATAAAATAGGTTACCTCGGTATCCTCACTTACTCTGGCCCGAATCCCGGCCAGCGGCGTTGTCACATTTTCTTTTTTTGTTTTGCATTGCCAGCAGCCCAACGCATCCCCCTGGCTATCTGCCAGGAAACCGATCACTGCTAGTTTGCCGGCGTGTTTTTCCAGCGGCAATATGTCATAGTCATTTTTCAGCAGCACCATGGATTCCCGGGCCATCTGCCGCGCCGTTTCGATGTGCGCGGGACAGCGGTGAATCGCCGCCGCTTTCTCTGGAGTGGTCTGATTTTGTTCGAACAGCCCCAGCGCCAGTTTGACCCGCAGAATACGGCGAACCGCTTCATCCAGCCGTTCTTCCGAGATAGCGCCTTCCTCCACCAGCTGCTCGGCATACAAATCATAGATACCGGAATTCATGTCGATTTCGGCACCATTGTTGATGCCGATCCGCACGGCGTCCTTGTCGTCTTCCGCCACGCCGTGGGCTACTCCCTGCTGAACCGATTCCCAATCGGTAACCACTGGCCCCTGAAAGCCCAGATCTCCACGAAGAATTTCTTCCAGCAGATGATAACTCAGAGATGCCGGCTGCCCGGATACATCATTGAAAGAACTCATCACCGCACCGGCGCCGGCCTCCACAGCTGCTCGGAAAGGCGGCAGATAAGTCTCTCGCAGCGTATGTTCGGAAATTTCGGTATAATCGTAGTCTCGTCCACCCTCGGCGGCACTGTAACCTATGTAATGTTTCGGGCAGGCGGTCACATGGGGGCGATCCTCCCAATCATTACGCTGGAAGCCGCGAACCCGGGCGGCCGCCACCAAACTGCCGTAGTAAGGATCCTCACCTGCCCCCTCTGCCACACGCCCCCAACGGGGATCCCGGGCAATATCTACCATCGGCGCAAAAATCATGTTGACCCCATCCGCTGAGGCCTCCCTCGCCGCCACCGCAGCGGTCTCCTCAATCAGCGGAAGATTAAAGCTGCAGCTTTCCGCCAGCGGGATAGGGAATCCGGTGCTGTACCCATGAATGACATCATCACCGATCAACAGCGGCACCGGATTGGGCGAATGCGTGATTGATTGCTGTATATCCGATACCAGCGTGGATCCGCAGAAATTCAGCAGGGAACCGATTTCCCCTTTTTCCACCAGGGAACGTTCATATTCCCGAAAGCTGCCGTATTGAATCAGTTGGCCTACTTTTTGGCGGCGGGTCATACCGGCCAGCAGCCGATCGATTTGTTCTTCAAAGCCCATGCTGTCCATGCCGACATAGCGCATACACATAATTCGCCTCTATTCTATTTTTTAATCTTATTTAATAATTGAAGAGCCAAAACATTGGAGCAACGGCAACCATGGATGTTTAAGACAAAAAAGATTCACTTATCACATTTATATTCGGCTTTTCTCTCTTCTTTTTACTATATTATAAACTCTACCTCGCCATATGTCAATAAAAATCTCTTTATTTATTAAATATATTTTATAAATTAACAATGGTAATTTAATC
>ENA-UOJE01001322-UOJE01001322.1-human-gut-metagenome-genome-assembly--contig:-C23-NODE-1322-length-22633-cov-8.149083_pt1 | contig 22633 bp, 12 predicted proteins | sample MGYA00242341_ERZ723888 | MGnify/ENA metagenome assembly ERZ723888 | reverse complement strand
ACGTTCCTCCCGCGCTTTTGAAAAGAAATATTCCCTCTGGAGAGAGTAGTGCAGGACAGGGCTTTGCTCTTTGACACCACCACTCTTTGACATAGGCGGGCAAAAGTCTTTGTCCAACATTTTAGGATAATAGACTTGTTTGAAAATCGATACTGTCAGGAACCCCTCACCCGCATAGGATGTCACCGTGGCTGATCCATTTCCCGCATTCGCGATTATTCCAGGGCTTTCCGACAATCTTCGCGGAATCCACCAACATCGGCCCGGTGATATAGGTAGCCTTGCCCGGACATACCGGATACAGGCCAAGGCTGCTGAATATGTACCAGGAGGCCATCGCGCCGTTATCTTCATCGCCAGGAAAACCGCAGGCTTCAGCGCTGAACAGCTCCCGGCAAATCTTTTCCACCCAATACGCGCTTTTTTCCGGCTGTCCCAAAACGGCATATAAATACGGCAGTAGAAAGCTGGGCTGATTGCTGATCGCGCACTGTCCGAAATCCACCCGGGCCATCTCCGCCATTTCATGGATAACCGTGCCGTATCCCCCCGTCAGGTAGCGCGGAGAGGCAGCAAACAACTCGTCCAACTTAGCCAGCATGGCTTCAATTCCCCCATACAGCGTCGCCAGGCCGTCTATATCATGCGGCACAGCAAAGGTTGCCTGCCACGCGCTGCTCTCGCAATAAGGCCCGCCCCAGCTATATGGATCAAACCCTTCTAGGAAATTTCCTTGGCTGTCCCTGGCCCGCATAAAGCCGGTTTCGGCGTCAAAAAGCTGGCGGTAATTCTGAGCCCGCTGACGATAGGTTTCTTCAGTCTCTTTTTTTCCCAACACCGCCGCTACTTGGGCAATGCAAAAATCCCCGTAAGCAGCATCCAACGTCAGATTCACCGATGGCTGAGCTACATCCGCAGGCACATAACCATACTTCCCATAGGCTTTTACTCCCGTGCGCCCATAGCAATCGTACGGGGCCTTGTGGTTGGCGTGGTGCAACATCCCTTCCAAAGCGTCCTCCAACAGTTCCCGCCCGACGATTTTTTTCACCGCCGCATCGGCAATCACCGCGTCGATCAGCGTGCTGGGCATACAGCCAACCTCGCCGATAGAAGGCCAGCGCGGTAGCCATCCGCATTCGCGATAGTCGTTGACAAAGGCTTCCAACATCTGGGCATATTCCTCAGGCGCAATGAGGGAAAACAAAGGGAACAGCGTCCGGTAAGCATCCCAGAACCCGATATCGGCATACCGGTACCCTTTTCCCACGCCGCCTGTGGCGGGGACATAATGCACCAACTGCCCCTGCGCATCCAACTCGTACGCTTTATGCGGAAAAAGAAAACAGCGGTACATACAGGAGTAAAAGGTACACATTTGTTCTTCGCTGCGGGCCTGCACTTCTATCCGGGATAAATATCCTTCCCAAATCGCTTCCGCTCGGCAGCGCGCCCCCTCCAGCCCGTCTGGATGGGCGTCCTGTTTCAGATTTTCCAACGCCTGCTCCAAGCTTATATAGGAAACCGCCAGCTGCACGGAAACCTCGGTGGCGCATAGCGCCAGGTGAATACCGGCCCCCTCTCCCTCCGACAGCGTCCCGGCTTCACAGAGACCTCCTGCTGAAAAGATTTGCGTGCGGGAAACGTCTAGGCTATGTGCGGGAAACTGCACCACAAAATACATATGGAAATTTTCGGCGATATCCTGACTGTGACCAGTCGTATAACCGGTGAGCCTCTGATTTTTCTCATCCAGTTCAAAGCGGTAGCGGCCCATAACCGGGAAAAAACTTAGAAAGGGCTGGCACTCGCCTGTATAGTGGAGCGATATGTACGCCCCCCGCGTCGTGGGCGCCAGTTCAACCGTCGTCCCATAGCGGGAAAAACACAGCCTCATGTAGTCTGGACGCAGCATGGCTTCTTGGGGCCGATAGCTAGAAAACGCCCGCTGCAAATCCGACTCCGGGGCGTTTGTCTGGGGCAGAAACAGCAAGGCACCGTAATCTCCAATCCAGGGACTGGGCTGGTGGGTAAGTCGGATCCCCTCTAAAGAAAAGGAATCTGGATGAAAAAACCAAGGATCGTCAGCAATGTCCGTTTGCGGGGCAAAGCCGGCCATCGCAAAGGGCAGTTGGGTCAGGGGCAGTGTATTGCCGCAGGAGAACCGACGGCTGGAATGCGTCCCCTGCTTCACTTGGACATAGGGAATATATTTCGTCATCTTCTGTCTGTTTCCTTTCCCATATCCCCTTCCGGCATCCTCATAAGCTTCATGACAGCTTACAGATCGAAAGGGTACCGTGGTTTAATAGACGCATTCCGCGCACGCCTGTGCAAACAAGCGGATGTTGTCAGGAGCCCCTCCAAAAAAGTGGTCGGACGGGCTGCAGATATATCCACCCTGGGGACAAGCCTCGAACAACCTGCGCACCATCGTGCGAATCGTTTCCGGATTCCCGTTTTCAAAGCCTTGATTCTGGTCGAATCCGCCTATGAAGCACAATGCATTTCCCACCCGGCGTTGCGCCTGCGTCAAATCGCAGTCCCCGCCCATCGAAGGCGGCGTCATGGTTTCCAGCGCGTCGCAGCCGTTTTCTTTTACGGTTTCCAGCAGCGGCATTAGGCCGCCGCAGAGATGATAGGTTATCAATGTCCCCTGTGTATGAAGGGCGTTAATTTGGGCTATATCATAGGGCAGGCAAAACTCTCGGTGGAGCGCCGGGCTGATAACTGTACTGGAACCGGCGCCGCCGCCGCATTCCACCAGATCGAACTCCTGTTTTCCGGCGATTTCAATAGCCTCCAGCTTGCGGTTCAGCAGGCAGCGGAGGACATGATGAACCCAATCGGGCATATCGAAACAGGCCATGATCGCTTCCTCCGTGCCAAAAAGGTAGCTGGAAAAGGACTGCCAAGGACTTCCCTGCCCAAAGTCCCAAAAAGAGCCCCTGACAATGCCAGTCTCCCCTATCCTTTTTTTAGCCTCCACAACCGGGGTCCAATCCACCTCCGCAGGCCGCGGGAAGAATTCTTCCCATAGTTCAAAATCCTGGGGAGTTTTTATGATATAGGAGGTCTCCCATCGCGTGTATTGGTTGCAGGCCCAGCTTTTGGACAGCCGGCCCTTCGGGGTGCGAATTTCCTGCCGATAATGATGGTAACCGTCCTCCCCTATTCCCAGATCGATATCCTTCGTCTCCCATTTCGCCAAATCGGAATCTCGGAATCGATAGGCCGGTCCGGTATAAATAACCGGGTCCATATGGAAATATTCGTATGCCTGATACTGGTCCATTCCTTTTAAGTAGGTTTTGAGATAATACGGCATCCAGGAATGCACCTGGCATGGCAGTCGGTCGGGCATCTGGTTGTGCAAAGCGGTTAAAAAGCGATCTCTGCCTGTCATAAAACTTTCCTTTCTTTTGGGCATATTGACAAAGTTGCTTGGGATGGCGGGGCAGGGATTTTGTTCGTCAGAGAAACCAAAAGACGCACGAAATATTTATCGTATTTCCGAGATCTTTGAGGTCGTTTGACAGCGAAGCCGACGGCTTCCGCAGAATAAAACTTTGTCAACGGCCCTCTCTTGGTGCGATGTTCAAAAAAGCGCCAGCAGGGCCTTGGGAACCGATAAAAACGACCCGTACAGTCCGCCTGTCAATCGCTGGAATCGAAGCCCACCACCAACTGACAGACCATCTTCCGCCCTGACGCCTTTCCTGCTAGCGTAACCCGATAGAGGAAATCTTTCCCCCAGTTGCAGGCCAGATTGCCCCGAGGATTCTGTCCTTGGACAAGGTCGCTAGAAATTAGCAAGCTGACCTCTTCACAGGAAGGCTGCAGTTTCGGATCATAATATACGCAGGGGCCGTCGGCAAAAGAAAGGATGCCAGGGACCGTAAGGTCCGGACGCTCCTGGAAAAGATAATGCTCCTGGATTGTCCCCTCCCCTTCCAGATCAAATACATCCTCTACCTTTACCTGTCCACGCTCCATCCGCAGGGAGCGGTGGAAAGTCCGAATCCGCGCCTCTGCGGGATAGGCGGTGCACAGTTCCATCGCCAGTTCGCGTCTGTCCGGATCAAAGCAGACTGCGGCTGGCCGATAACCGGACCCTTCCCGCTGCGCACTGCCGTTGATATCGGGAAGGTTGTGATAACTCGACTGCATATACCATAAGGTATAGCGCTGGGGACTGAAAGTGATGCGGCTGTAGGTATCCACCCCTGCATCCACTAAAAATGGTTCGCCGTTATAATAGACCACAAACGTGCCCACATCGTTGTGATTGTGGCTCTCCCCATTGCAACCACCTTTTATCGCGGCAAATAGCCCGCGCTCCGGCTGGGGAAATTGCCGGGCAACCATGACCTGTATATCCTCAAAATAATGCAGGGGCGCATGCTCAAAAGAGGTCCCCGCAGGGGCGGAAGCCAGATACACCGCATCCTTAAACACGCGATAACAGATATTGGCGTTGTCGGAGCGCGGGGGAAAAAACTCCTGGGGATTGATACGGGAAAGGCCGAACCTCTCCAGTTCCCGGCTGCCGGTACGGTGCCCAAAGCGGGCGATCATTGCATCGCTGGAGACAAATTTATGTGGGGCATCGGCAAAGGGGACGAAATAATCCCCACAGATGTGCATATGCATAATGTATTCTCCCATGCGCCGGACAAAGGGATGGGTGAAAAAGTCGATCTGTCCGCCGGTCAAATCAAACACCAGTTCCAGACAATCGAAAAAGCAGCCCCCCGCCACCTCCCAGTACCGGGGACCCTCGTCACAGCCGCCCATTTCCCCATAACGGGCGACAAAATTATCCAACTTTTGAAGGATCCGCTGCAGCAGTGCCTCCCTTTGCGCCAGCTCTTCCTCGCACATTGTCATGCAAAACAGCACATTGGAAAAAATCCAGGGATTCCAGTTGTTGGCTGTCCGGCACATCCAGGACATATCGTACCGGAACACCGGCCCCAGCACCCGCCGCTGGATTTCATAACGGATGCGCCGGGTAAGCAGCTGGGAGGGTAGTCTCTGATCCAGCCCTTCCCCCAGCAGATGCAGCGAGAGGGTCAGCAAAGCCGCCGTGGCGGCGGAAAAAATATCGACATTGCGGATATCCTCTGCAAAATCACCGCAAAGTTCCCCGGGATTGTGGGCTGGCAGTACCCAGGTACTTTCCTCTAAAACAGCCCAAATCAGATCGATGATCCGGTCATAAAAACGCCCGTTTCCCTCTATCGCTTCCGCATAAAGCAGATCGTGCAGCAAAGCGCGGCGCTCGAAATACGCCGCCTCAAAGCCGCTGCGGCTGCCGGTACGTCCGAATTGCCGGTAAAGGCTGGCCGGAAGCATCGGAATCGGCCGTTCCAGCGCCTCCTCTCCCCTTCGGATAGCCGATTGCTTCGCCTGTTCGCAGCGGCCTTGTAGCGACCAGCCCGCCTCAAAATCGAGGAACATGCGGACCTGCTCCAAGGGCAGTACTTTTCCGGATACACATGTATCTTCAAATATCCTCATCCTGGTCTCCTTTTCTTTTTCCACGCTTGAAAGCGGGAAGAAAAAATGCTTATGATACGGCGGATTCAGTCTTATTATTGATGGACAACCGGTTATAGATCTTCAGCGCGGTGCCGTTATTGGTAAAAGAACTACCGTTATACCGCATCATGTTGATAATGACCGCACTTCCGCCGCTGGTAACGACCATGGGGCCGCCAATATTGTCTGCCCCGATGTTGAATATGGTCAGGTTGCTGCTTCCCGTGTTTTCGACAAAATCCTTTATCCCATAGGCAAAGCAGTTGTATATGGTCTGGTTCGCGGCGTTGGAAAGCTTGATATATTGGGTCTGCACCCGGGTCACCTTATTGAACAGATAGGGGAACAGCTGCGTGCCCTCATCCACCCAATTGGGCAAATTCAAGCCATTTCGCGTCAGAACGGTGCCGTTTTGCAGGCAGCCTTCTATCAGTCCGCCGGAGCAATTCCCCGCATATATCGCATTGTTATAGCAGCAGCTCACCAATTTTTTGATGATGTGGTTGCTGCATCCCCGGAAATCAATCCCGTTGTATCCGGCGGATATTTCCACATTGATGGCATACACGCCCGCCCCTTGGCCGCGGATCGTATACACACAGGGCTGGACCGTGCCCAAAGCCCCGGGCCGCACACAGGAATTCTCCGGATAAACGAAGCAAATCCCACGCACCCCTGCCCCGGCCTTCAGCGTAACCAGCGCTGTGTCGGTATCCGGATTACCGGTGTTTAAGCCGTAATAGGCGAGAAGGACCGTCCCCTTGCTGCTGCCGGTCTGTTCCCGGACGGCCACGGAGGAGGCTCCCCGCAGTTCTACGCCCGCCGGGACGATAAGGGGGGTGTTCAGGCGGTATTTTCCCGCCGGCACATACACCACGCCGCCGGTTTTGGCGGCGCTGTCCAAAACCTTCTGCAAAGCGCCGGCGGCATCCGACGCGCCGCTCTTATCGGCCGTTACCACATACAGCTTATCCTTTGGTTTTGCCGGCGCCGCGTGATAATCCGCCGTATACCGGCTCAGATCGGCCTCTTCCGTCACGATATTCCCGCCGGAGGTGCCGCCGCTGAGAACGGTTCCCGCCAATTTGACGACGCCGCCGGTATTGTTGACAACCGCCCGTTCGCTTCCGGCGATATGGCTGTTGGCGACAAGCATCCCCCACCGGGTATCAATGGCGTCCACCTGCAGCCCCACGCCGCACCGTTCAACCGTTGTATTGTACAGGGAACCGGCAAACTCAATACGCTTCCCCTTCACGATCTGAATGCCGTATTTGTAATCCGCCACATAAATGTTAGCAAATTGCGTCCATTCCAAATCCCCCAGCGCCAGGCCGACGGCGTTAGCGCGGGTATAGGCATCGATTTTGGTGCGCTCCGCCCTCTTCATGCCGGAGCCGGCCTGCGCCCAATATTTATTGCTAAAGGTGAGATTTTTCCAGGTTCCCACGTCCGCCTGGTTGTATACCGTGGCGCCGCGATACAAAAAGGTCCCCTTCACCGTGTCCACCGTCAGCATTTCATGAGCGTTATCGCCGCTGACGCAGGCGGCTATGCCCTTATAACCATTGATGACCGTACAGTTCACAATGCTTTGCAGCATGTACCCTTCCCCCAGGCCCTGTACATAAAAGGTGTAGGGATACGGTCGGACATTGTCGATATTCTGATGAGGATAATAAACCGTCAGGCCCATCACCCCGGCACTGCCCATCAGATTGAACAAGGCCGGAAGATCCTGGGCGCTACTGGCCACATCAGCTTGGATAACGGTCCCGTAATCGGTACCGTTATCCGGATCCTGCCAATCCCCGCGCAGGGTCACAAAAGCCTTGACGGTCAGGCTGCCAGTAACCCTGTAGGTCCCCGCCGGCAGAAAAACCGTTCCCCCGCCGGCATTATAACAAGCGTTTATCGCCTTTTGGATGGCCTGCGTGCTGTCCTTCTGTCCCGTACCGTCCGCTCCATACGCGGCATCGGTGGCGATGATATCCGCAATTACGACATCATCCGTACTGTATTTGGTTTTCACTATGCAGGGGCGTTCGGCTTCAGGCTGAGGGTTCACCTGCGGGTTCGTCGGGGCGGGTCCGCCGGAAGTGGGCGCGCTTGTAATTCCCTGGGGAGCGCTGCTTTCCGCTGCCTGGCTCTGCGACTCTTTTGTCACGCCGGAAGAGGCGGCCGGCGCGGTGGACTCCACCGTCCCGGAAGCGCTCCCTTGGGCAGGCGTGGAACCGGCGGCGGAGACCTTATGCGAGACGTATGAGGACACTTCCTCCCCGGATGAGCCAGGAGCGGACGTACTACAGCCGGACAGGCACGAGCCCAGAAGAAAAAAAGACAGGCCTATGCAGAAGGATCGGTACCATAAATTTTTGCCAAACAATATCCATGCCTCCCATTCACACAATCGGCAGAAGTAGCAGGGCCGTCGACAAACTGCTGTTTTGCTTTCAACATCTGTTACCCCAACCCTTCCTCCTGGTGAAGGAAAGGCATGGCTGCGGCCATACTTTTTTCGCCATTAAAGCCGTTGGATTTTTAAGGGGGAGGACCCAGGGCCCTCCCCCTTATCCGCTGCGGAAATCTGCGTCCAGATCTTCTGCCTAACTAGCTTTTAACAGCTTTTCATGCATTTCTTTGCCAGAACCGCCGCTGCCGTCAGACTGAGAAGGATTACCGCAAGGGCGGCCGGCAAAGCGGTCGTATCACCCGTGTTGGGCTGATTGGTGCTTCCACTGCTGTCGCCGGAGGGCTGGGCATTGGGATCCACTCCCATCACCACGTCTCCGTTGATCTTTACATACTGGATGATGCCTCCTTCATTAATGCCGTTGTACACGCCGACATACTGTCCCTTGCCCTCTTCGAGGATGGGCAGCTTATCATATACCTTAACCAGTTTGCCGTTGAAATAGATTTTCAGAACGCCAAATTCCTCGCCGTTTTTGATGGTGGCGCGGAAGGTATTGAATTTGAAGGGGTCGTAATTGTCGTCGCCTAGGATTTCACCGAAGTTGTTGACAAAGGCAAGGTTGTGTTCCGCATCCGGGCCCACGTTGGCTTCCCGCTTTCCTCTGAAGGTGAACAGATAATTATCGGTTTTCCTGACCTGCAGGCGCAGTCCCTCGCCCATCTTGTTAAACTCGTCACCGCCGGCAGGCGCGGCTGTCGCAGCATTCATCTGCAGCAGCATTCCCCATTGGGCGTTCTCTGCACCGGGCTTCATACGGATTTCCATATCCACCTCATCGCCCACCGGCAGCTTATACATCCTCTGCTGCAAATAAGCGTTGCTGCCTTTGTTGCTGATCTTAATGGTTCCATCATCCTGGACGGTATATTCGCCAAGCTGATCCTCGTAGCCGTCATAAGTCACCCAGTTTTCCATCAGCTTCTCGCTCTGGCTCTTGAGGGTGTCGGATGAAGATCCGGCAGTGGTGGTCGTCGTGGGCGTAGCGGTGGTGGTCGTCGTGGGCGTAGCGGTGGTGGTCGTCGTGGGCGTAGCGGTGGTGGTCGTCGTGGGCGCGTCGGTGGTGGTCGTTGTGGGCGCGTCGGGATCAACTCCTAAAACCACCTTGCCGTCGATTTTGACATACTGGATGATGCCGCCGTTATTATCGCCGCTGTAAATCCCCACATACCGGCCCTTTCCTTCTTCGGGAATCAGTATGTTCGTATAGCCCCTGATCTTGGTCCCGTTCAGCCAGATATCCATCGCATCATTTTTGATGGTCACCTTATAGGTGTTCAGTTTATCATATTCATAGGTGATGTTGCAATTTGTTTGCAGATTCAGGTTGTGGGCGTCATTGTGCCCTGCGCTCGCCGCCCTCTTGCCGTAGCATGTGTACATATAAGAGTCCCCTGATTTTCTCACCGCGACGCGCAGACCTTCCCCAAACTTGCTGCATTCCATGCCGCCGGGAGGAACCTCCGTCGCGGAATTCATTTGCAGGATAAGGCCCCATTGCGCCGAATCGGAACCGGGATACATCGCCATTTCAATGGTCACATCGGTTGCGTTAACCGGCAGCTTATACATCCTTTGCTGGATATAGGCGTTCGACCCCTGGTTGCTGATCTTGACCGTGCCGTCCTCCTGCTCCTCATATTTTCCCATCTCGTTTTCATGCCCGGTATAGGTCACCCAGTTATCCAGCAGGGATGCAGGCTCCTCCGCCTTGGATTGGAACGTAGACAGGCCGGTGAAAAGCAGGGCGGCTGCCAAAAAAACTGCCAAAAAGGTCCAACATTTTGCGTTTGCACTTGTTTTCATCATGGTTCTATACACTCCTTTTTTGAATTCTGGGGATTGCGCGCTGTGCCGTTTCATGGGTTTCCTCCTTCCTTTTTTACTCGCCGGATTCGCTGTAATGAATATTCAGGGCAACGCCTTCTACCCGGTTCCGATACACAATCAGCAGGGTGCTGCTTGGTTTATGCCAGCTGTAGGATACCAGCTCATCCCTGCCGTCTGCCTGGCCGACTGCGGTTATATCATGAAATTGCAGCCCTTGCGGGACATACAACCGGATAGTCCCCAATGAATTGGTCGGGCCGGCGGTTTCGACCCGCGTCGCCTCCGGGCTTTCGGAAATCAGCGGATCCCTGCCGGGAACAAACAGAACGGTCGGGATCGACAGGCCGCCACAGCGGGAGATATCCAACAAAAGCGCCGATTCACCCTTTTCCACCCGCATACCGGTTATCACCGACAATTCCGGGTCGAAGAGATCCAGATACAGTCCCTCCGGGATGTCCCCATGGTCGCCGATGGCGTGATATCCCATCACCGGTCCCCGACGGTACAAAATGTCGTTCCTGGGGGCTATGGCTGTCCGCAGCCGTTTTTCCGCTATGGCCCACACAATTTGAAAAAGATACTCGCCGGCCTTTTCCTCCGTAAACCAAGCGGGATCTATCCCGAAGAAGAAGAAGCGTCCCTTTCCTGCCGTTTTCTCAAAGGCGGCGACGGCATTGCCACAACGCAGAAGCGGGGAGGCGCCGGGAACTTCGTCATAACCTAGCAACTCTTCCGGCGCCGTGTCCGGCAGTCCGAGGGTAACCGCCAGCCCGCAACCAGTTTCCAGGCTCAGTCCATCGCCTTTTACCGGGCGGCGGCCGCTTTGCCCGCAACCGAGCAAATTCATCAGATGGTCGCACGGAGAATCCCAGCCGCCCAGCCGCCACCAGCTGTGCGCCAAATCCTCGTAATCCCGTTTCCCGTTGAAAAACAACACGCAGCCGCCGTTTTCCACATACGCCTTCAGCATTTGGCTGCAATGTTCATTGGCGGGCTTCATCAGATCATAGCTAACCAGAATCAGATCATAGCTGTCCAGGATATCGACATTGCTTTTCAGGCTCCCGACGGGAATGGTGTCCGCCAGGAGGCCATGGTACATCAAACCGGCGACCAGACCGAAAAAGCTGTCGTTGTCGACGGTGTTGCCCGGCCCGCCAGCTTGGTAATTGGAGGTATCCAGTAGCAGCGCACCAACGCGCAGCGGCCGGTTAGGCGTCTGCACTTCCCCGCGGAAGCGATACATCTGCCCCTGTAGGGAGATGATGTTGTTCATGATGATCTTATACTTGGGCGTGGTAAAGGGCGGTTGTCCATACCCCTCCGAATAGGCCCTGTCCGGCCATTCACAACTGCAATAACGGTAAACGTTGGAAAATATAAGCTGGGTCACCAGCTGGTGCCGGTAGTATTTGTAGCAGTGATCGAGGGTTTTGCCGGTATAGCCGTCCCCTTTGGGGTCGGTGACAAAATACATTTCCTTTTCCGGGAATTGCCGGCTCAAATTGGCCCAGTAGCTGTAATCCACATACCCCGCGATAAAGGGTCGGGATTCCACCCTGCCGTCATAGCGGAAGGGAATTTCCAGCGTGTTGGACCAGGTCTGCGCCTCTATCCCGTCTACGCAGTCCGCCGCCATGACATCGTGGTTCCCTACGGGATTGCGGAAGGGATAATAAGCCAGAGAGGTATGGCTGGCGATGAGGAACCGGATGTGCGGATAGGCCTTTTTCAGCGACCCGAAGATCATCCGGGCCTGCCGGTTCATAAGCTGGTTTTTCAAATGCTGCGCTTTAAAATATAAATCCTGGTCCTCCCAGAAGGGCCGCCATGGCTCCTGGTAATAGGCCTCCCATTCCCGGCGGAATGCCTTTTCAAAACCGACCTCCCCCCAAATCCCCATCTCCGACAACCCCACCCGCGCGGCGCCGTTTTCGATCATCCCCCGCATCATTTGGCTGAGATAGCGATTGAAATTTTCTGTTGGAAGGATGTAGGGGATACCTTTGAGCAGGCCGTAACTCCACTGGGAGCCATCTGCCCGGGTGAAAATATCCTCCTCATGGCTTTGTCCGTCAAAGCCGCCGCCTGTATAACAGCCGGCCACATCCTGGTTGGCGCAGGTCCCGCCGATGATCTCCTTCCGGTCGGTTTCCAGGGGAAATGTTTTCAGCCGTTCGATAACGGACGGGTCTAGGGAGGTAAACGAATAGAGCACCGCGTCGGTGGGCACCGACGTATTCGTGTTATAAGGGGAACGGGTTACATAATAGGTATAACTTTCTTCTTTCCCCATTTTATCTTGTGTAGTCAATAGAACACATCCTTTCTCCGGTACAGCTATACTGTCAAGCGCTTTCTTCCAGCACATACCGTACGTCGATGATAACCTTGCTCACATTGTTTTTGTAGGTGATCAAAAGGGAACGGGAAGGGGCATCGTAAACCCTGTCCACAAGCGCGGATTTCTGCGTAACCATGTTCGTGGCGGTAAGCCCGCTGATTCTATACCCTTCCGGAATATACAGCCGGACGCATCCTTCGCTTTCGTCGGGGCCGGCCGTCACCACACGAGTGATATCCCAGTTTTCCACTATGGTGGGATTGTTCCCCTGGGCGAACAGCACCGTCGGCTTGCCGCTGGCGTATTTTTCCGACACATCCAGAAGCAGCGCGGAATCCCCCGCCTCCAGCGTAAGCTTTTCCACCACCGGCAGTTTTTCGTCAAACATATCCAGATAAAGCCCCGCGTGTGTATCGCCGCCGGCCAGCGCGTTATAGCCGTAAATCGGGCCCCGCTTATAAGAGAGGGCCGTCTGCCGGATCATATCTTTGGACAACTGTTGGGAGACAACGGCTCGGACCAGTTCAAACAGCGTGTCGCCGGTTCCGGACATAGCAAAGTAGGCGGGATCAATCCCGAAATAGTAGAAGGCGCCGCTTCCCAGCGTATGCTCAAAGGCTAGCACCGTCTTTTCCGCCGTGTAAAGCACCCGGGCGCTTCTAACGTCCCGGTACCCGATCAGGGATGCTTTGTCGATTTTTTGGGTGATATCCCCCACCGCCTGGGCTATCGGGGCGGCCGGCTGCGCGACCAAGCACTGTGTGCGCACATTCTTTACGCGACCCTCCGCCTGGCAGCCCAAGGCGGAAAGCAGATGGTCCTGGGGGGAGGCGAAGCCTGCCTTTTTCCACCAGCTGTCTTGTATATCTTCATATTCCCCCGACCCGCCCATATACATGACCGTACCGCCGTTTTGGATGTAGGTTTTGATCTGCTCATGGAAAAGCGGATTCGGCGGTTTCATCAAATCGTATCCCAGCAGGATCAGATCGTACTCCTCCAATTTCGGTACCGGGCTCTCCACGCTGCCCGCAGGAATGGCGTCCACCATGATCCCGTTGTACATCAGGCCCGCCAGCATCCCGTAATAGCTGTTGAGCCCTACAGAAGAGCCGGGACCGCCCGCCTGATAGCAGGCGGTATCCAGTAAAACCGCCCCTATTTTGACCGGCCTGTTATCTGTCCGGACGGCTTCCTGGTAACGGTACATCTGGCCCTGCAACGAAATGATATTGTTCATAACTGTTTTATAGGCCGGCGTGGTATGCGGCAGATTGTCGTAGCCCTCCGAATAGGCGCGGTTAGGCCACACGCAGCTGTTATAGCGGTATATGTTGGAAAAGGCCAGTTGGGCGGTGACCTGGTGCCGGTATAGTTCCCAGCATTCCTCCAGTGTTTTCCCGTCGTAGCCGTCCCCTTTTGGATCGGTGATAAAGGAAACGGCCTTATCCGGGAACTGCCGGGCCAAATTGGCCCAATAGCTGTAATCCACATAACCGTTTATAAAGGGGCGCGCCATTGTCTTTCCGTCATAGGCAAAAGGGATTTCCAGCGTATTGGACCAGGTCTGCCCCTCCAGGGCATCCACACAGTCCAATGCCAGCAGATCAAAGTTCCCCACCGGGTTTTTAAAGCTGTAATACGCCAGAGATGTGTGGCTGGCTATCTGGAATTTCACCTGGGGATATTGGCGCTTCAGCGGCTCGAAAACCTGCCGGATCTGACGGGTAATCAGGTAATTCCTCAGTTCCTGGGACCGGTAATACAGATTTTGATCATAGAAAGGGGCCTCCCATTCCTCGCCGTAATATTCCCGCCATTCCCGGCGGAACGCTTCTTCACAGCCGCTGTCCCCCCAGATCCCCATCTCCTGGACCGTGAAGAAGGAAGCTCCAGCCTGGATCCCTTTTTCGCCAATGACGCGCAGATACCCATTCCAGCTTTCCGTGGGAAGGATATAGGGCACGCCTTCCAGCAGTCCAAAGGACCACTGGGAGCCGTCCGCCCTCCGCAGGATCTCTCCGTCATGGGTGCTCCCGTCATAACTCCCGGACGTGTAATATTTCCACACGTCCTGATTGGCGCTGGTGTTAATCCCCATGATTTTTTTGTCGTAGTTCTCCGGGAAGGTCTGGAAGCGCTCGGCATAGAAGTCCTCCGGGGAGTTGAACACCAGGTTGACACCGTCCACGGGAAGAGAGGTGCGCATATCGTAGTTGGAATCGGTGCTGTAATATGTATACATCCCGTCTTTGGAGGCAAGCGCATCGGTCAGCGCCCCCGCATCCGTGGGCTGCCGATCCTTCTCCACCATCGAAACGCCCCCTGATCGGCAGCCTGCAAACCCCAAGATCAGTCCTACTGCCAGCCCTCGCCAACAGTAAGAAAAAATTTTCTGCATGTCCATCCCCTCTCTCCTTCCGCCTTCATCCCACCAGGCCGCTGCGCTCAATCCCCTCCACAAACTTGCGCTGCGCCACGATGTAGAGAAGGACCAGCGGTGCGATCACAATCAGGCTGGCCGCGTTCCGGGTTGTGGTCACCATAATAGGGTCGTTGTTCAGGGAAACAATATTTTTGAAAATGATCCCTGTCAGCGTCATCAGGTTGGAGAAAAGGGCTCCCGTATACACCGTATCCGTCCACTGCCAGGAAAACCCGAACAGAAACACCGTCAGCATCATGGAGCGGGCGTTGGGCAGAATAATATGCCAGAAGGTTTTGAAGATTCCCAACCCGTCCACATAGGCCGCTTCCTCCAGTTCAACGGGGAAACCGCGGAAAAACTGGCGCATCATATAGATATAAAGGCCGTTTTTAATGCCCTGCCCGGTCAGGGAAAGTATGACGAAGGGCCAGAAGGTATCGATCAGATTCAGCTGCGTTCCGGCAAAAAAACGGAATTGCAGGAACAAAGGCGTTAGGATAAGGCGCGGCGGCACCAGCAGAGTAAAAATCACCAGGGCAAACACCAACCCGCTTCCCCGGAATTTGAAACGCGCAAACCCGTACCCTACGCACGTACTCACCAGCATCTGCAGGACCGATACCATCGTCGACAATAAAAAGGTGTTTTTGAAGCTGTTAAAAAAGTCCACGCTTTTCAATGCGTCCTGAAAAAAATACAGCGACGGATGCCTGGCGATATATTTCACGGTCGGGTCCAGCAGATCCTCCGGCGACATAATCGACGTCAATAACTTGTTGATAAAGGGATATAAAATGATGAAGCATATGCCGAAAACAATGATAAACCGGCCGATTTTCCAGGCGATGGAGGACAGGCCCCGGAGATTCCCGTATTTTCTGTATACTCTCCGCCATCTGTTTTCCGTCGTCAAATTTGGTTGATTCAAGTTGTTTGTCACCCCGTTTTCCATATCCGAAAAGCCCCCTGCTTACGCGGCCGCGCCGTCAGTTCTGATAGAAAACCAGCTTTTTGGACAGCAGCATAATCATGGCCACGGCCAAAAACACAATGGTAAAATAGATCCAGGACAACGCCGACGAATAGGAATATTGGCTTCCCGTCCCCATCAGGTTCTGGATAAACTGCATCACCTGGTTTTTCGAATCGATAAAGGAGGCGATGACCGCGTACACAACGTTCACCAGCATCAGCGGGCTTATCAGCGGAAGGGTGATCTTCCAAAATGCCTGCCACGGGGTAATACCGTCCACATACCCGGCCTCATATAAGCTGGGGGAAATGGACTGTAAGCCGGCCAGAAAAATCAGAATCTGCACGCCGGAATTCAAAACCACGTCATACAGCCCGTTGACGGCGGCAATCACGATATTCACCAGCTGCGGCATGAAATCGATGCTTTGAAGCACCTCCTCCAGCTGTATGAAATCAAAGCCGTTAAGCGCGCCGGTATCCAGGGAGGAAATCCCGACGGAGGAGGCCAGGGTATCCACCGCGTCCACCTTGTTGATAAGCCCTGTCGCCAGGATAACCGGCATAAACAAAATGGCCCGGGCGACGGTCCTTCCGCGGAACTTCTGGTTAATCACCACCGCCATAAACAAGCTGAAAATGCTGATAATCAAGACCTGCACCCAAAGTTTGCTCAGCGAGTCCAGCAGCACCCTACGGAACTGCGGATCGACAAAAAGCGCATAGTGATAATGCTCTATGCCGGCAAAGGGCAGTTCGTATCCGTTCCCCAGGAACTTGATATTGCTGATGGAGAGCCGGAAGGAGAGCACCATAGCCGGAATAAAAACCAGAATCAGGCCCAGTATGGCGGGCAGGGTGAAAATCATCCCCAGCCGGTTCCGCCTGCTGATAAAGCCTGCGGCTTTTTTCTTTCTCTTAACCGAGGTCATGGGATCCGTCACTCTCCTTCCGAATGAAATCTTCCGCCCCGATGACGACGCCGTCCAGTTCAACCGCCGCAGCGTTGTAATTGACAATCACCGACACGCCGTTGGAAAAGGTGGTCTGGTAAACCTTTTCCGCCAGCTTTTGATGGCCCTCAATGGTTTCCCCGGCCGTGTCCCGCAGCACCTCCGTTATGCGGCCGTATATGCCGCCCGCGTCTGACAGCCAGTTCTTATAGCACAGGGAATAGTTGTCATATTGATAATTGGTATCGTGGAAGGTGTCGTCGGGCGCGTACATCCATTTGAAATAGAGCCCCGCGCCTGTCTCCACCGTCTTGAGCAGGTTTTCCCGGTAGTTTTGGGCGGTATTGACCGCCTCGCCCATATAAGTGACGTATCCATGGACGACAATTTGATAAAAGGGGACGCTTTCATCTTCTATCGCCAAATAGCTGGACATAAGCGCCAGATCAACTACCGTATCGACGTAGGGCAGGACATACGCGTTCCCTCCCTCTGTCAGGAGGCTGTGCTCTTCGCGCAGCAACTGCAGGCTCTCCACGATTTTTGCGCCCGCCTCATTCCGCTCAACAGTTGCCTTCCGATTGAAATCGGAATTCACATTTCTTCCCATGCTGCCCACGGAAATCGATGACAGCCCCAACTGGTCGAAAGCGGACAAATACCCTTCTATATGGCTCCGGATTCGGTTTGGCGAGACGATATACTGACCGAAAACGCTGTCCGTCCGGCTATAATAGGAAGCCATATCATAGCTGGAAACGGTCGCTATTTTCCGGTCAAGGAAAGCGCTGGCATCTTTGGAGGCGGTAAAGCCGTCGAACAGCTTATCCTTGTTGACATACAGGAAATCCGCGTCGGGATACAGGGGGATCCCTTGTTCCCGCAGCGCCGCCGCCAACTGGATAAGCCCCTGCTTCCCGCCCAGTTCCTTTTGAATCTTCAAGCGGTTATTGACTGTATGGGAAAGCCCGCCGTTGCTCCAGCCGGTGTACCGCACCCGCAGATTTTTCATTCCCGCCGCCGCAGCGTCCTTCACAATTTCCTGCGCCTGCCGGAAATCCGTCAGGGCGACGCTGGACGTATAGGGAATCCCCATAAAGGATTTCTGCTTTTCTATCGATCCCAGCAGTTCGATCACGCAGGGGAGTTCGCCGTCTGCGGTCGTTTGCCTTTGCAGCTTCCCGGAACCTTCCAGATACTTCCGGTAGGCTTTGGCCATACCGATATAATCCGATTCGTCCGCTTCCAAAAACATGTACCGCAGCTGGATAGGCGTGCGACTGATATCTTGTGGGAAAAGGTAAACGCCTTTCGCCAACATCCGCTTATCATATTGGAGGAAGGAACTGGGCGAAACCGTAAAACTGGTAAAGATATTGTTATGGGAGGAGAGCAACCCCGACAGATTGGCGTTGATGCTGGCGAGGTAGGCGCCGCTTTCTATGATCGCCAATACGCCGTGGGCGCTGTAATCGATCCCAAACACCGGCATAAGCGCCTTTTGCCCGAAAAAGGAGCGTTCCTCCTGCTTTATGGCGTCGTCCAGCCCATATACCGGCATGATGAAGGAACGGGTATGGGATGCCTTGTTTAAGGAAATAAGCGCCCCGCTGCCATCCGGGACAAAAAAGCAGCCGCTGTCCTCGCTGGAAGCCGAAACAAAAAATTCTAGGAAGGTGATGCTGGACAAGATATACCCCGCAGGCGTCTGGATTTCCTCGTTGAGGATGCGCGCCACAAACCCGTCGCCCTCCAGCCGGTATTCCACCGGGATGGTAAATACCGGCTTCACCTCTTGCTCCACAACGATGCCGGCCTCTTCGTTCAGTCGGTCGACATCGTCCAAACCCAGTCCCAGCTGCCCGAAGTATGTTTCTATCTGGCTGAGGGTGCGGACCGACTGTTCGGGCCGCAGGATATATAAAGCGGTTTCTGTCAGTTTGGGATACTGCCTGAGCAGTTCTTGGCGTTCACCCGCATCCTCGATGTCCTCCAGCTTCAGAAACAGATAATAGCTTTTCAGTTTTGTTTTATCGCCGGCCGGCAGTTCCTCAAGATAGGCCTCAAAGCGCTCCTGTGTCACGGCGTTGGGGATCAGGCGACGCGTATCCTTTTGCCCCAGGGAAAATACCGCCCGGACGCCGTCGGCAGTTTTGCTGGCGGTAACCTGCCCATACGCCAGGCAGTCGGCATAGCTGTTCATCTGATAGGAAACGTTTTTATTGTCATAATATTCGATTGCCAGCACCGAACGCATCCGATCCATCACGGTATTGTTAGCGACAGGGTCCGTCTCCGCGTCCCGTACGGTGGCATAATAATATTGTTCCGTCTCAGACGAAAAGATATAGAAATCCGCGGTGGACATGTCAACGTAAAGGCTCAGCGTCCCCTGCTCGGCCACTTTTTGATAGCCATCCGTCTGCCCGGCGGGGACCTCACCGTTTTCTTCCTCCCGTGTATCGCGTACCGTAGCGTTTACGAAGCTTTGATTGCAGGCAATGCAGAATGCCGTGAGGAACAGCGCGCATATCCTGGCCTTCCTCCTGATCGTTTTCACAGCCTACCATACCTTTCATGCTTGTTATAGCCGGAAGCTTATTTCATTGATGATATTGAATACGAAGCCGCCCACCTGCTGGATGACGCTGTAAACCACCAGCGCCAGAAAAATAATCACGCCCATACCGATTATGGTGAGGATACAAGTCAAAATCGTTTTGCTCACGGAATATTGATGCGTAATCATGGTTCCGGCCACAATCAGCACCGCCGTCCAAATCGTCGCCAGGGACATAAAAAATGTGTAGTAAACCGATTCCTCCAGCACCATAAAGTTGCTCAATACCGTCATGGGGATATAGATCAGGATCAGCGGCACCACGCTGTAAGCAGTGGCGGTAACGACATCCTTCATGCTGCCTTCGCCGTCCATCAGGGAGGTGAAGCACCAGCTGGAAACGCACCAGAGGAAGAAGGGGATCAGTACCTTGGCCACATCCCCCAACAGGTTGTACTCCGACACTTCCACATTGTTGAAAAGGCTGCCGGTGTACAGGCTTTTCACAATAAAGGATATAATCAGCAGGAAAATGCTCAGGAGTGGGAAAGCCGTTTTATCCCTGCGTTCATGCTTGATATCCCAAAACCCCCTGAAGGGATGGAAAATGACAAAAAAGGCAAATCGGATATCGCCCGCTAGCGTAAGGGGATATTTTTCGGTTTCAATCCCCGCAGCCGCCCGTTTCCGCTTTCTTATAAACAACAGAATACCCACGGCCGCCACCAGCAAAACAAGGAGGAAAATCAGCCAAACATAGTCATAGAGCACCTTGTCTCGATAATAGCCAAATGCCTTGGACTGGTAATCCCGGTCATCGGCCAGTTTAAAATAATCATAGGCTTTCTCGTAATCATCATTGCGGAAATAATTCTTCCCCAGGCCGCTGTAGGCAGGCAGATAGTTGGAGTTATGCTGCAGTACAATCTCCCACTTCTGCACCGACTGCTCATATTGCCCCTGGTTATACAGCGCAATCGCATCTTCCAGGCACGCGCCGTATTCCGTCCGCCCAAAAAGCGTAATCGTCCCTAAGGATTTATCTAAAACCAACAGGGTATCGTCTATCCGTTCTATTGCCGCAGGCATTATAAAGGTGCCCAGCTGGCTGCCCATCCCGCCGAAGATATGCATCAGGTTGCCTTCGCTGTCATAGGTAAAGATCCGTCCCCGCCGGCTGTCCAGCAAGCTGTACATCCCGGAATCGCTGCTGACTGCCACATCGATTATAGCCGACGCGCCCTGGATGCTTCCGTTTTTATTGTTGTACACCAGATCCCCTACCGGCGCCGTGATGCCGTTTTTCACAAGGATATCATCCCCGGTGGCGTTCATGCGCTTGACCGGCACCTGAGTAGAACGGTTATCCGCCCTTACAGCCGCTTGCTGTTTATCCGTATCAATGGTGCTGATGGTGGCGTATAAGAACCCGTCCGCGTCCGCGACCACATTGCTGTATTCCGTGGGGACAAACCGTTCCAGCCGATCCTTCTGCGCTTCGGTAGAAAATTGCTTCCACAAATAATCAATAAAATCAAAGGTAACCCGCGGGGCGCCCATGAAGTTGGTAAACTGGCCGTCGGCATCATATTCCATCAGTCCCTGATTAACGCCAACAGAAACGACGAACATGCGCAGCGCCTTATCCACGGCAAGTTTCTGCGGTTTGAACTGGAAATCCTCTTTAAACAGGGCTGAATCCGGTTTTTCAATTATCTGCAACACATTGCCCTCAAAATCCGAACGCAGTATACGACCGTTGCCAGTATCCGCAATATAGAGGATCTCCCCCTCCGCCACCGTCATCCCGCCGGAGGAATTCAGCGTCAACTCCTCCCCCTGCCAGAAAAAGCGGTCAAGGACCTTTTCCAGCCGGAGCGTTTTGTCCAGCACTACAACGCGGTTGTTCCCCGCATCCAGAATATAAAGCCTCCCGTTGGGCGAAAAGCATAAATCGGTGGGTTCCTTCAGGGAGCCGATCCCCCATGAATCACCGCCGACGGCTTCCAGCGGGACAAACGCCGCCGGAGCGGCCACTGCCTCCCCATCCTTGTTGTATATGTAGCTGCTATAGGGCAAAGACTGGGCCGAGGCCGAGGTGCAAAACAACAAGGCCGCCTGAAAAAACGCCAGCAGAGCACAAATTTTTGCCGTTAATTTCATTCGCATACAATCCCTTATTCTTTCATACCGGAGGTTGCCATCGTCTGCATAATATTGCTTTGGGTGATGATAAAGATCGCAACCGGAATCAGCAGCATGAAAAGCGATACGGCCCCTCCTACTCCCGCGCGGGCGATACCGGCCGAGGTGATCTGCCCCAGCGCGTAGGAAAGAGTCTTTTTATCCTCTGTATAGATATACATGCTGCTGTCCAACCCCCACAGCGACTGCACGGAAAAAATAATCAGCGTCAGCCAGGCGGGCTTGACAATAGGCATCACAATCCGCCACAAAATATGCGTTTCACTGGCGCCATCAATTTTGGCCGACTCAATCAAGGAATCCGGCAGCTGCTCCATGAACTGCTTCATCAGATAAAGTCCCAACGGCGTCGCAAAGGTGGGGATGATAATCGACAGGTTGCTGTTGATCCAGCCGAGCTGGGCCATAATGAGATAGTTGGGGATCGTGGTCACCGCCGAACTGAACATCAGCGAGGTTACAATAATTTTGAAATATACGCGGTTGATTACGAGCTGTTTTTTCGCCAACGTGTAAGCGCACATGGACACGCAGATGATATTCCCGAAGGTACCGATAACGGTGATCATGATCGTGTTCATAAAGTAGCGCGAAAATGGCACCAAAGAATTGGTCATAATCGTAAACATATCGCGAAAATTTTTCAGCGTCGGGTTGCGTGGGATGATTCTAGGCGGAAATACCCAGATTTCATCTAGCGGCTTGAAGGCGTTCCCAACCACAAATATCAATGGGATCACCATAAAGGCACCCAATATGAGCAGCACCAAAAAGATGCCGATATCCCCTGCGGCGCTGCGGTTTACCCGTTTGTGCATCAAGCGCATCCGCATTATCTCCATCCTTTTCCACGTTCTGTCTCCCGGTTCCCCGGAAGGGTAAGCATCTGCTATTTCCCCACTTTGCGAAGGAGGCTCTGGACAATCTGGTTGCTCGTCACCATAATGATAAACAGCACCGTGGCGATGGCGCAGGCATAACCCATTTCAAACCGCGTCCCTCCGTAATCTTGGAGATGAAGCATAATGGTGTGCACCTTATAGTCCGTGCTGGGGAAACCCACCAGCGCGGAAATAACCGGCCCTATGCTGAAAGAGGAGGTGATGCTCATCACCGCACTGAACATCAGCTGCGGGCGGATTGAGGGGAGGATAATAAACCACAATTCCTGATACCGGTTCCTAATCCCGTCGATGGCCCCGGCTTCCAGCATACTCTTATCCAGCGACTGAAAGCCGGCAATAAGGGCTAGGAAGCTTGTTCCCAGGCTTAGCCAAAGGATAACCAGAATAACCAAGGGCGTCATATAGTTGGTGTCGGA
>ENA-UOJE01001318-UOJE01001318.1-human-gut-metagenome-genome-assembly--contig:-C23-NODE-1318-length-22648-cov-12.376533_pt1 | contig 22648 bp, 19 predicted proteins | sample MGYA00242341_ERZ723888 | MGnify/ENA metagenome assembly ERZ723888 | reverse complement strand
ACGGCAACATGATCGAGCTGATCATCTGCAACAACGACAACATGGCTGAAGGCGCTATCTCCGCTCTGGAGGCTGCCGGCTACAACACCGGTGCCGAGGGCGCGACCACCATCCCCGTGTTCGGTGTTGACGCTACCGACGCCGCCAAGGAACTGATCGCTGCCGGCAAGATGACCGGTACCGTCAAGCAGGATGCCGAGGGCATGGCCGTCGCCATCGCCTCCGTCGTCAAGGCCGCCGGTGAAGGCACCGCCATGGCTGACGCCGTCGCCGCCACCGCCGGCACCAACGCCGAGATGTACTCCATCGCCGACGGCATTGCCAACAAGCTGTTCGTCGCCTACGCCGCCTACACCAAGTAAGGAATCAACCCAAAAGGGGCAGCCGCTGCTGTGTCGGCGGCTGCCCTTCACAGCTAAGTATGCTAGCGAAAAAGGAGGGGAATCCAGGTGGAGCAAACCGTACTGCTCCGGATGACGGATATCACAAAAACCTTTCCCGGCGTAAAAGCGCTGGATCATGTCAGCCTGGAAGTCAAGGCGGGCACCGTACACGCGCTGATGGGCGAGAACGGCGCCGGCAAATCCACGCTGATGAAATGCCTGTTCGGCATTTACAGCAAGGACAGCGGCCATATTTATCTGGAAGGCCGCGAGGTCAATTTCTCCAGCTCCAAGGAGGCGCTGAACAACGGTGTCGCCATGGTTCACCAGGAGCTGAATCAGGCGCTCAAGCGGACTGTCATGGACAATCTGTGGCTCGGGCGCTATCCCAAGATCGCGGGCTTTATTGTGGACGAGCACAAGATGCTTCGCGATACCAAAGCGATTTTTGAAGAGCTCGGCATCGACGTTGACCCCCACCGGGTCATGGGCACGATGCCGGTTTCCCAGCGTCAAATGGTGGAGATCGCAAAGGCTGTCTCCTATCACTCGAAAGTCATCGTATTTGATGAACCCACGTCCTCTCTGACTGAGGAAGAAGTTGAGCATCTGTTCAGGATCATCAACATGCTCCGCGACCGCGGCATGGGCATCATCTATATTTCCCATAAAATGGCGGAGATCAAGCGCATCTCCGACGAGATCACCGTCATGCGCGACGGCCAGCTGGTAGCGACCCGTCCGGCATCCGAGCTGGAGATGAACGACATCATCCGCCTGATGGTCGGCCGTGAGCTTGGCAACCAGTTCCCCCCGAAGACCAACAAGCCCGGCGAGGTCTATCTGGAGGTTGAGCATCTGACGGGGCTGTACAACAATCTGCGGGACGTTTCCTTCACCGCACGGCGGGGCGAGATCGTGGGTCTCGCGGGTCTGGACGGCAGCGGCCGGACGGAGACGCTGGAAACCATGTTCGGCGTCGCCACCCGCAAGAGCGGCCGCATTCTGCTGGACGGCAAGGAGTGCAAAAACCTGAATCCCCGGCAGTCCATCAAGAACAACTTTGCCCTGCTCACCGAGGAGCGCCGGGCGACGGGTATTTTCGGAATCCTGGACATCCGGGAAAATTCCGTCATTTCCAGTCTGGACAGGCACAAGCGGGCGGGCTTTGTCCTCAGCGACAAGTCCATGAAGAAGGACACCCAGTGGTCCATCGACGCCATGCACACCAAGACGCCTACCCAGGAGACGAAGATCCGCAGCCTGTCCGGCGGCAACCAGCAGAAGGTCATCATCGGCCGCTGGCTGCTCACCGAGCCGGACGTGCTGCTGCTTGACGAGCCGACACGCGGCATCGACGTCGGCGCGAAATACGAGATTTACCAGCTGATCCTCGATCTGGCGAACAAAGGCAAGACGGTCATCATGGTTTCGTCCGAAATGCCCGAGCTGCTGGGCGTGTGCGACCGGATCCTCGTCATGTCCGGCGGACGGCTGGCCGGTGAAGTCGATGCAAAGACAGCAACGCAGGAAGACATCATGCGTCTTGCGGCGAAGTATGTATAAGGAGGCAGCGGTATGGCAAATCCAGTCAAACAGCTTCAGAGAAAGAGTGAAGAATACCAGAGGCTAGACAAGGCGGATCGCCGCCGGTTCTGGTCGGACGGCATTCTGAATAACGCGCTGTATATTCTGATGGTCATTTTCATCGTCTATACGGCAATCAAGAATAAAAACTTCCTGTCCGCGGGTTCCATCGCGAACATCGTTTCCCTGGTGGCGGCGTCATTGCCCATGGCGCTGGGCATCGCCGGCTGTATCGTCCTGACCGGTACCGACCTGTCCGGCGGACGTGTGGTCGGCCTGACAGCGGCCGTCGCAGGCGCACTATTGCAGGATCGCACCATCTCCCGGAAACTTTTCTCCAACCTCCCGGCCATTACCCCGGGTTGGATTCTGCTGACGGTTCTCATTGTCGTCGCCATCGGCGCGCTGATCGGTATGGTGAACGGCTTCTTCGTAGCCAAGTTCAGCCTGCACCCCTTCATCGTGACGCTGGCCACCCAGCTCATTACTTACGGCCTGATTCTGATCTTCTTCATGCTCAACGGCAACAACGGCCAGCCCGTTTCCGGCCTGTCTCAGGAGTATAAGAGCGTGGTCTCCGCACCCATGATCCAGTTCACCACCGGCTCCGGTGCGAAGATCTCCATTCCGTGGTACGTGCTGTACGCCGTGATTTTCGTGGCGCTGATGTGGTTCATCTGGAACAAGACCGCCTTCGGCAAGAACATGTTCGCCGTCGGCTCCAACGCCGACGCGGCCAAGGTCTCCGGCGTCAACGTGTTCTGGACGACTGTAATGGTCCACACCCTCGCCGGTGCGATGTACGGCGTTACGGGCTTCATTGAGGGCGCCCGCATCAGCTCCATCACCCAGTCGGCGGGCCTTAACTACGAGTGCGACGCCATCGCGGCCTGCGTCATCGGCGGTGTTTCCTTCGTCGGCGGCACCGGCAAGATCAGCGGCATTGTGCTGGGCGTGTTCGTGCTGCGTATCATCTTCGTGGCACTGTCCATGCTGGGCATCGACCCCTCCATGCAGTACATCATCAAGGGCGGCATTATTCTGGCGGCCTGCTCGCTGGATATGCGGAAATATCTTGCCAAGAAGTAAACCATGTTTTATAATAGCGGCAGATGAGGGTCATCTGCCGCTATTGTGGAGAAAAGAGGCAGTATAAATGAAAACGATTCTGGTACTTGGCGGCGCGGGCTACATTGGCAGCCACACCGTGTATGAACTCATTGACAACGGCTACGACGTGGTCGTGGCCGATAATCTGGAAACCGGTTTCCGCAAGGCGGTGCATCCGAAGGCCAGATTCTATCAGGGCGATATCCGCAGTAAGGAATTCTGCGACCATGTGTTTTCCTCCGAGAAGATCGACGCGGTCATCCACTTCGCGGCGAATTCTCAGGTGGGCGAGAGTATGGTCAATCCCCTGAAATACTACGATAACAATCTGGGCGGCACCCGGACGATGCTGCAATCCATGATCGAGCATGGGGTAAAGTACATCGTCTTTTCCTCCACGGCGGCGACCTACGGCGAGCCGGAGCATGTGCCGATTCTGGAGACCGACCCCACCCACCCGACGAACTGCTACGGCGAGACGAAGCTCTCTATGGAGCGGATGTTCTACTGGGCGTCCGTTGCCCACGGCATCCGGTTTGTGGCGCTGCGCTACTTCAACGCCTGCGGCGCGCATATGTCCGGTAAGATCGGCGAGGCGCATGACCCGGAGACCCACCTGATCCCCATTATTTTGCAGGTCCCCAACGGACGGCGGGATCATGTGTCGATTTACGGCGACGACTATCCCACCCGGGACGGCACCTGCGTCCGGGATTACATCCACGTCACTGACCTTGCTTCCGCCCACATTCTGGCGGCGGAGTACCTGATGAACGGCGGGGAAAACAACGTCTTCAATCTGGGCAACGGCGTGGGCTTCACGGTGAAGGAGATCATCGACACGGCGGAAAAGGTCGTGGGCAAGCCCATCAAGTGCGAGATGGCCCCCCGCCGCGCGGGCGACCCGGCGCAGCTGGTGGCGTCCAGCGAAAAGGCGAAGACCGTGCTTGGCTGGAAGCCGAAATATGACGATATTGAGACCATCATTGGTTCCGCATGGAACTGGCACAAGGAGCATCCCCATGGCTATGACGACTGAAACTGTTTGGGCGGCGCTGGATGCGCTGCTGGATTACGCGAAAAACTGCGGCCTTCTCCACCCGCTGGACGAGACGTTCGCACGGAATATCCTTCTTTCTGAACTGCGGTTGGAGAGTTACGAAAAGCAGGAGCAGCGCTTTGATTTCCCGGAGTGCCTGAATCTGCTGTGCGATTATGCCGCCCAGCAGGGGATGATCGCGGATACCATCGCCGAACGCGACCTGTTCGACACGAAGCTCATGGGCTTCCTGACGCCCCGCCCGTCGGAGGTGGTGCGGGAATTCCGGTCGCGGTATACCCAGTCCCCCAAGGCGGCGACGGACTACTTCTACACCCTCAGTCAGGACTGCAACTACATCCGCCGCGACCGCATCGCGAAGGACGAGCGCTGGACGGCGGAGACCAAATACGGGAAGCTGGAAATCTCCATCAACCTGTCCAAGCCCGAGAAGGATCCCCGGGACATCGCGGCGGCGAAGCTGAAAAAGGCGTCCGGTTACCCCAAGTGTCTGCTCTGCCCCGAAAACGTGGGCTATGCGGGAACCATTTCCCACCCGGCGCGGCAGAATCTGCGGGTCATGCCGGTAATGGTGAACGGCCAGCTCTGGGGCTTCCAGTATTCGCCCTACGTTTATTATAATGAGCACTGCATCGTCATGAACGCTCGGCACACGCCCATGGTCATTGACCGGGGAGTGTTCGATAAGCTGTTTTCCTTTGTGGAGCAGTTCCCCCACTATTTCCTTGGGTCGAACGCGGACCTGCCCATTGTGGGCGGCAGCATATTGTCCCACGAACATTTTCAGGGCGGCCACCACACCTTCCCCATGGAAAAGGCGGAGAAGGAGTTTGGCTTCGAGGTTCCCGGCTTTGACGACGTGGACTGCTGCGTGGTGAGATACCCGATGACGGTGCTTCGCCTGAATTCTCAGAACAAAGACCACCTCTGTGATCTGGCGGGCAAGATCCTCGCCAAGTGGCGCACCTACAGCGACCCGGCGGCGACGGTTTTCGCGGAGACCGACGGCGAGCCCCACAACACCATCACCCCCATCGCCCGTATGCGGGAGGGGCGGTATGAGCTTGACCTGGTTCTGCGGAACAACCTGACGACGAAGGAGCATCCCATGGGGCTGTACCACCCCCACGAGGAACTCCACCACATCAAAAAAGAGAACATCGGTCTGATCGAGGTCATGGGTCTTGCCGTTCTTCCCGGCAGACTGAAAAAGGAAATGGCCGATCTGCGGGAAGCCCTGCTGAATGGGGAAAACCTGCACGAAAGCGAGGAGCTTTCCAAGCACGCCGATTGGGCGGATGCGTTCATGGCGCGTCATCCGGAATTTGGCGCCGAAAACGCCGAGGCGATCATTCAGTATGAGATCGGTCAGGTGTTTGCGCAGGTTCTGGAGTGCGCGGGCGTTTACAAGTGTACCGAATCGGGCAGAGCTGCCCTGAAACGATTTTTGACGGAGGTTCAAAATGGCTGACACCTATCATTTTTCCGCCCCCGGCCGCACGGAGATCGGCGGCAACCACACCGACCATCAGCACGGCTGTGTGCTGGCGGCAGCAGTTGACATGGAGACCACGGCGGAGGTCACCCTGACCGGCACGAACATCATCCGCGTGGATTCCGAGGGCTACAAGCCTGTGGAGATCGACCTGAACGATCTGGATGCCAGAGAGTCCGAGAAGAACACCACGGCGGCGCTGATCCGCGGCGTAGCGGCGGCGTTTGCCCGGCGGGGGTACAAGCTGAGCGGCTTTGAAGCCAAGGTCAGGTCTACCGTCCTGCCCGGCTCCGGCCTGTCCAGCTCCGCGGCCTTTGAGGTGCTGATCGGCCGTATCCTGAACGGCCTGTTTGCGGGCGGCGCGGTTTCCGCCATTGAAATTGCCCAGATCGGCCAGTACGCCGAAAACGTCTACTACGGCAAGCCCTCCGGCCTGATGGATCAGATGGCTTCCAGCGTGGGCGGACTGGTGTACATTGATTTTGCCGACCCGAAAAATCCCATCGTGGAAAAGGTGGACTACGATTTCGCCCACAGCGGCTATACCCTCTGCACCATCGATTCCGGTGCGGATCATGCCGACCTGACGGACGAGTACGCGGCCATGCCCGTGGAAATGAAGGCGGTGGCGGCGTTCTTCGGTAAGGAAGTCCTCCACGATGTGGACGAGGCGGCGTTCTACAGGCACATCGCTGAAGTCCGCAAGGTCACCGGCGACCGGGCAGTGCTCAGAGCTATCCACTTCTTCAACGAGAACCGCCGGGTGAAGTCCCAGGTGCGCGCGCTGAAGGACGGCGACTTTGACGCGTTCCTGCACCTCGTCAACGCTTCCGGCATGGCGTCATGGACGCTGCTGCAGAACGTGACCCCGGCGGGCTACATCCAGAAGCAGGATATGGCGTTCACCATCGCACTGTGCCAGCAGCTGCTGGAGGGCGAGGGCGCTGTCCGTATCCACGGCGGCGGCTTTGCCGGTACGGCGCTGGCGTTTGTCCCCAATGACAGGTTCGCACGCTTCAAGACCTGCGTCGAGCATGTCCTGGGAGAGGGCCACTGCCATAAGCTGACAATTCAATGAGTGCGCAAAAAATCGGATATTCCGGCGGGGAAGCGGCGGCGCTTCCCCGCCGCTTTCTGCCATGGACGGTCGTTTTCAAGCAAAAAATTTTTACATTTTTGTGAATAATTTCCCAAAAAGCACCTTTTCTCCACAATTTTAAGGAAAATAGCAAAAATCCCCCCCTGGGGGATGAAAAAAACACGTGAAATGTGTCAAATTGCACGATTGACAACTGCACGCTAAATGAGTACAATACTATCGATACACTATGACCTATCGTAGGGTACGCACAGGCTTTTCAAAGAATCGAATGATTAGGAGGAAATCACTTTGAAGGATTGGGCTTATTTGACAACTGTTGAGGAGATGGAGCAAGCTACCAACTCGCTGCTGGAAAACGGCAGTAAGGTTGGCGCTGACTCCTGGCAGCAGCGGGTCAAGAACCAGACCCCCCATTGCGGCTTCGGCGAATCCGGCACTTGCTGCCGTATCTGCTCCATGGGCCCGTGCCGCATCACCAAGAAGGCCCCCCGGGGCATCTGCGGCTGCGACGTACATGGTATCGTCGGCCGTAACTATCTGCGGTTCACCGCCGGCGGCTCTGCTACGCACTCCGACCATGGCCGCGAGATCATGCACACCCTGTACCAGACCAAGGAAGGCGGCAACTATCAGGTCAAGGACCCTGAGAAGCTGATCCGCATCGCCAAGGAGTGGGGCGTAGAGACCGAAGGTAAGGACATCTACGATCTGGCCCATGAAATGGCCGAGATCGGCCTGCTGGAGTACGGCAAGCCCTTCGGCGTACAGCGCTTCCTGAAGCGCGCCCCCGAGTACACCCAGAAGCTGTGGCATGAAGCCGGTATCGAACCCCGCGCCATCGACCGGGAAGTCTCCACCGCGCTGCACATGACCCACATGGGCTGCTCTTCTCTGCCCGAAGCTTTGATCCGTCAGGCTCTGCGCGCCGGTCTGTCCGACGGCTGGGGCGGCTCCATGATGGGCACCGAGTTCTCCGACGTTATGTTCGGCACTCCCAAGCCCATTGATACCACCGCCAACATCGGCGTCATGGAGAAGGACAATGTCAACATCGTTGTTCACGGCCATGATCCCAGCCTGTCCGAAATGGTCGTTTACTATGCCAACGACCCCGAGATGATCGCTTATGCCAAGTCCGTGGGCGCCAAGGGCATCACCGTTTCCGGTGTGTGCTGCACCTCCAACGAAGTCACCATGCGTCACGGCATCCCCATGGCCGGTAACTTCCTGAATCAGGAGAACGTGGTTCTGACCGGCGCCTGCGAGGCCATTGTCGTGGACGTGCAGTGCATCTTCCCCGCTCTGGGCCCCCTGAGCAAGTGCTTCCATACCAAGTTCATCACCACCTCTCCCATCGCCCGGATGCCCGACTCCGAGTTCATCCAGTTCCATGCCGAGACCGCCGGTGAGAACGCCAAGGCCATTGTCAAGATGGCGATCGACAACTTCAAGAACCGCAAGCCTGAGCTGGTCAACATCCCCAGCATGAAGCAGAATGCCCGTGTCGGCTACTCTGTGGAAGCCATCAAGAAGGTTCTCGACGGCGTCGCCAACTCTCAGGTGGACGAGTTCGGCACTACCAAGCCTCTGATCGAGTGCGTGCATTCCGGCGTTCTGCGCGGCGCTGTGGCCATGGTCGGCTGCAACAACCCCAAGGTTCGTCCCGACACCGCTCACATTGAGCTGATGAAGAAGCTGCTGGAAAACGACATCATCCTGATCGTCTCCGGCTGCTCCGCCCAGGCTGCCGCCAAGGCCGGTCTGATGGATCCCGAAAAGGCCAAGGACTACTGCGGCGCAGGTCTGAAGCGCGTATGCGAGCTGGCCGGTATCCCGCCTGTCCTGCACATGGGCTCCTGCGTGGATATTTCCCGTATGATGATCCTGGCTTCCGATATCGCCAAGGACTGGGGCATCCACATTTCTCAGGTTCCCGTCGTGGGCTGCGCTCCCGAATGGATGTCCGAGAAGGCCGTCTCCATCGGCAACTACGTCGTGGCGACCGGCATCGAGACCTTCCTGGGCGTTGACCCCTACACCAAGGGCTCCGAGGAAGTCACCGCGCTGCTTCAGGGCGAGCATGGCGTCAAGGACTGGGTCGAGGCCAAGTTCGTCGTGGAAACCGACATTGAGAAGCTGGGCGACAAGATGATCGAGTGCATCGAGGCCAAGCGCGCCGCACTGGGCATCTAAAATCGGCGATCCCCGAATAAAGGCAATCTGACATTCGGGATAACTTTTACTTACGAGGTCTTTTTCCAATGAAACTAGCGATTACCGGCAAGGGCGGCGTGGGAAAGACCACGCTGGCCTCCACGCTGGCGCGGCTCTACGCCGACGAGGGACGTACCGTTCTGGCCGCCGACGTGGACCCTGACGCCAATCTGGGACTGGCTCTTGGACTGAGCCAGGAGGAAGTGGACGCCATCGTCCCCATCTCCAAAATGCGCACTCTGGTGGAGGAGCGCACCGGCGCCAATGCCGCCAATAAGTTCTTCAAGCTGAACCCTTATGTGGCGGACATTCCGGACACCTTCTCCAAAGAGATCAACGGCGTTAAGCTGCTGGTCATGGGTACCGTGGATGTGGGCGGCAGCGGCTGCGTCTGCCCCGAGCACGTGATGCTGAAGGCCATCCTCTCTGCGCTGACCTATCGGAAGAACGATGTGGTCATCATGGATATGGAAGCGGGCCTGGAGCACTTAGGACGGGGAACGGCAGCCAACATGGATCAGTTCATCGTGGTGATCGAGCCCGGCGCGAGATCGGTGCAGACCTACCACAACGTCAAGCGTCTGGCAAAGGACTTAGGCATCACCCGCGTTCGGGTGGTGGCAAACAAGATCCGGGACGACGGCGACGAGGAATTCATCCGCTCCGCCATTCCGGCGGAAGACCTGCTGGGCTTCATCCACTACAACCCTGACATCATAGACGCCGACCGGCAGGGGAAATCCCCCTATGATTTCAGTCCCGCGGCAATCGAAGAAATTCGGAAAATCAAAGCGATATTGGATCGTGATGAATCTTAAATTAGGAGGAAATACCGTGACACTTTTTGAAAGAGTTTTTGGCGGCAACGACTACAACTACGCCCGTACTGTAGCCGCCATTGATGAGGCCATCGCTGCTTACGGCGAAAGCGAGCCTGTATCTTTCCCCGGCACCGCTTACAGCCTGCCCTGTTACTACGGCGTCACCGGCGTGAAGATCACCACTCTGGGTGAGATGAAGGCCGCCATGGACACCATCAAGTCCAAGATGACCCGCAACAACCGCCTCCACGACGCCTTTGAAAGCGGCATTGCATCCGCTCTGTGCGCCGAGTTTTTGGAAGCGCTGAAGTACCTGCACGGCGCGGAGCCTTATGCCGAGCCGGAAATGGGCCACCTGACCGACGCCTTCGTCCGTAATCTGGGCGTGCCGCTGGTCACCGGCGACATCCCCGGCGTTGCCGTTATCATCGGCGGCGCGGAAGACCCCGCCGAGACTGTGGCTCTGGCCAAGTCCTATCAGGCGCAGGGTATTCTGGTCACCCTCACCGGCGACTCCATCAAGCACTGCTTCGACGCCGGCATGAAGCTGGGCGAGAACGTCCGCGTGGTGCCTCTGGGCTACGAAATGCAGTCCGTTATCCACGTTGTCTCCGTGGCCGTCCGTGCCGCGCTGATCTTCGGCAACGTGACCCCCGGCGACTTCGCCTCTCTGGCCAAGTACACCATGGACCGCGTCAAGGCGTTTGTCAACGCTTACAAGCCCCTGTCCGATGAGATCGTCTCCTACGGCGCCGGCGCTATCTGCCTTGGCTTCCCCGTTATCTCCAACGAGACCGAGAACATGTTCCGTGTTCCCAAGTCCCTGATCCAGCAGCTGGATACTTCCAAGTGGAACGCCACCTCTCTGGAGGCTCGGGACATCAAGCTGAAGATCACCAACATCGACATCCCCGTGGCCTTCGCCACCGCTTTCGAGGGCGAGATCATCCGCCGCGGCGACATGCAGGTGGAAGTGGACGGCTCCCGCGTGGACTGCTTCGAGCTGGTGCAAACCCGGGACGCTTCCGAGGTGGAAGATCACAAGATCGTTGTGGACGGCCCCGAGATCGACGAGATCCCCGTCGGCTCCAAGATCTCCCTGAGCTACACCGTGGAAGTCGCCGGCAAGGCCATGCAGCCCGACTTCGAGTCCGTCATGGAGCGTAAGATGCACTCCTGGATCAACTGCATCGAGGGCGTTATGCACACCGGCCAGCGCGACATGATCCGTATCCGTATCTCCAAGGCCGACTTTGAGGCCGGCTTCAAGTTCAAGCACCTGGGCGAAGTGCTGTACGCCAAGGTCAAGAGCGAGTTCGAGGCCGTCGTGGACAAGTGCCAGGTCACCATCGTGGTCAATCCCGAGAAGAACGCCGCTCTCCGCGCCGCTGCCAACGAAGTGTTTGACAAGCGTGACGCCCGTCTGGCTTCCATGACCGACGAGTCCGTGGATCAGTACTACACCTGCATCATGTGTCAGGCATTCTCCCCCAGCCACGTGTGCATCGTCACTCCCGAGCGTCTGGGTCTGTGCGGCGCCGTTTCCTGGCTGGACGCCAAGGCTACCAAGGAGCTGGACCCTGCCGGTCCCTGCCAGCCCATCCTCAAGGAAGGCTGCACCGACGAGAAGCTGGGCCGCTACGCCAGCGTGGACGAGGCCGTCAACAAGTACAGCCATGGCGCTCTGGAGCATGTCACCCTGTACTCCCTGTTCCAGGACCCCATGACCTCCTGCGGCTGCTTCGAGTGTATCTGCGGCGTCGAGCCTGTCACCATGGGCGTCGTCATCACCTGCCGTGAGCACGCGGGCATGACGCCTCTGGGCATGACCTTCTCCGAGATGGCCTCCATGACCGGCGGCGGCGTGCAGACCCCCGGCTTCATGGGTCATGGCAAGCACTTCATTGCTTCCCACAAGTTCATCGCTGCCGAAGGCGGCCCCGGCCGTATTGTCTGGCTGCCCAAGATCCTGAAGGATCAGATGCGTGAGCGTCTGGACAAGACCGCTCTGGAAATGTACGGCGTAGAAAACTTCACCGACATGATCGCCGATGAGACCATCTGCACCGAGGACCCCGAGCAGCTGCTGAACTTCCTGTCCGAGGTGGGTCACCCCGTCCTCAGCATGGAACCCTTCGATATGTAATCTTCCTGAAAATGAGGGAGCGGTTCTGCCGCTCCCTCGTTTTGCATGTGGATGGGCGCCCGGAGAAGGCGCCCGTTCTCTGTTTAGCAGCCGCAGCCGCAGCCGTTGTTATTGTTGTTCTCGCAGCCGTTCCAGCCGCCGCAGTTGCACAGCAGGAGGATCAGAATGACGATCCACCACCAGTTGTTGTTCAGGCAGCCGCACAGACCGTTGTTGTTGCACATAGAAGTTACCTCCGATATCGAATTTTGAGCTTTGCCGCTCATTCCATGGTATTCCGGCGGCGAAAAAATGTGCAGTGGGCGGGCGGGACACGAAAAATATCCCGCAGAGGATGTCCGTTGGCGCTGCATATACGGAAAAGTCCCCGGCAGCGGTAAGCCTGCCGGGGACGGTTATTATTTAGGGTACGGCTCTTTCCGGCTGGTTCGCCCCAGCAGATAGTCGATGCTGACGTGGTAGTAGTCTGCCAGCGTGTGAAGCACCTCCGTGGGGATGTCCCGTTTGCCGGTCTCGTAATTGGAATAGCAGGCCTGCGTGCAGTGAAGCAGCCGCGCGATGTCCTCCTGCTTGAGGTCGTGATCCTCCCGCAGATTCCGAATGCGTTCATACATGGCCTACACCTCCCCTGAAATCAAGTATATACAAAACAAAATGTAATATGGGACTGCACAACAAAATGTTATATACCGGCCGGGAAACAGCACAAACCGGTGAAGAAATCCGGCATAATCATCCCCCGCGGACATAGGTTGTACTACGAATCGTTTGGAGGGATGACTATGAAGCGGATGATATGTGTCGCGGCGCTTGTGCTGGCGCTGTGCCAGATTGCGCTGCCGGCGTCGGCGGTGGAGCTGGATGTGGCGGGGAAAAGCGCGGTGCTGATGGATGTTGCCACCGGGACCATTCTGTATGAGTCCAATTCCCATGAGCGCCTTGCCCCCGCCAGCGTGACCAAGGTCATGACCATGCTGCTCATTATGGAAGCGGCGGATTCCGGGAAGATCGCCCTGACGGATATGGTGACGGCTTCCGAAGCTGCCGCCGCCAAGGGAGGCAGCCAGATCTACCTAAAGGCAGGGGAGACCATGTCCGTTTCCGACATGCTCAAGTCCATCGCGGTGTCCTCGGCCAACGACTGTGCCTGCGCCATGGCGGAGCATATCGCGGGCAGCGAAAGCGCCTTCGTCGCCATGATGAACCAGCGGGCGCAGGAGCTGGGGATGAACGACACCAGCTTCGTCAACTGCACCGGTCTGGACGACGGGACGGACGCCGTGAATCACCGGACTTCCGCCTATGACATCGCCCTCATGTCCCGGCAGCTGCTGAAATACCATCCCCTCATCAAAAACTACACGACCATCTGGATGGACACCGTGCGGGGCGGCACCTTCGGCCTGTCCAACACCAACAAGCTCATCCGCTTCTACTCCGGCGCCACGGGACTGAAAACCGGCTTTACCTCCGGGGCGGGGTACTGCCTGTCGGCGTCGGCGATGCGGGACGGCATGGAGCTGATCGCCGTGGTCATGGGGGCGGAGACAAGCCAGTCCCGGAACGCCGCCTGCAAGTCCCTGCTGGACTACGGCTTTGCCAATTTTGCGGTGGTCAGTCCGGACTTAAGCGACTGCGACAATCAGATCCCGGTGCGGCTGGGAAAGGACGCTGGGGTCAGCGCGGTGCCGGAGGCGGACATGGCGCTGCTCATCGACAAGGCGCAGAAAAGCGGCGTTACCAGCGAGGTGACGCTGGAACCCACCGTCACGGCTCCCGTCAGCCGGGGTCAGCGTCTGGGGACGCTCACGGTAAAATCCGGCGATCTGGTGCTGAAAGAAGTCCCGCTGGTAGCGGCGCAGGAAGTGGAGCGCCTGTCCTACGGGGAAATTTACCGGATGGTGCTGATGCGGGCGGCCATGGCAAAGACGAACGCCGAATAAATAGCGGAAATTTCCGAAAAAATGTAAAAAACCTATTTACTTTTCCGCTCCTTTCGTGTATATTTGTCTGCGAACAGAGTAGGAGACCTCGCGTTAAGTGCCATCGGGACGGGGAGTTTGCCCGGCGGACGAAGGAATGTTCCACGATGGGGTCACCGCACCCGCTGTTGCATATGGGATAACCTCCTTTATGTAGCAACGATACTCGGTCGGGCGAATGGTCGCGGCTTTAAGCGTTGCCCTTCCCCACGGGTTGTATGTGTCTGCAATCTATCTCCCCTTTCGGCGAAAAGCCGCAAGGGGAGTTTTTGCATACACGATTCCGTAGGGTCAATGCGGGAGCATGGGATCATCGCTGCATGAAAGGAGGACTTTTTATGTCCAGATCACAAAAGAGCAATACCCTGTATTCCCATCCGTTTTCCAAAGCCTACTGGCGTGACGCCGCCGCCGAGCTGAAGGACACCCACATGCTGGTGTTCGCAGCGCTCATGATCGCCCTGCGTCTGGTTATGAAGCAGCTGGCCATTCCCATTACGCCCTTCCTGAAGATCAACACCGCGTTTTTCGTCAATGCCCTGGGTGCCATGGTCTTTGGCCCCGTGATGGCCATGCTGTCCGCCTGCATCACGGACGTGCTGGGCTACGTCATCCGGCCGGAGGGCATCTATTTCCTGCCCTTTATCCTGACGGAGGTCGGCGGTTCCCTGGTGTTCGCCCTGTTCCTGTACCGGGCAAAGGTCACGACAACCCGGGTCATGCTCAGCCGGTTTACCGTCAGTCTGGTCATCAATGTGCTGCTCCAGACCCCTATCATGATGTGGTATTATGCCCTTTACATGGACGGCAAACAGTACACCCTCGCCATGGTCGTCCCCGGCATGATCAAGAACATTTTCATGTTCCCCATTGAGTCCGTACTGCTGGCGCTGTTTCTGGGCGTGATGCTGCCCATCACCAACCGCCTCGGCCTGACCTACAGCGTGGGTCACTCCAAGGAAGCCCTGAAATTCAATAAGAAGCAGATCGTAACACTGGCGGTGCTGTTCGCGCTGGGCTGCGGCTGCGTGGCGGGATATCTGGGCTACTACTATGAAAACAACTCCCTGACGAAGAACTACTCCGCTGAGGAAGTGGTGGAGAAGAATCAGGAGATGTACGATATCATCTCCGGGCGGACGCGGGAGAACAAGCCCTGCGTGGCCATCATCGAGTACGCGAAGAAGCCCTTCCTGAGCAAAGAGGTGACCTACACCGTGGCCTACTACGCCATCACCCCCGCCGACGGCTCCGCCGCGGAGGACTTTGACCAGACAGGGCTTTGGAGTCTGAAAAAGACCCCGGCGGCCAAGAACGAGAATCTGACCCGTCTGGGTACGGCCGTGATCGTCTGCAACGACAGCAGCGGCGAGGTGCTGCAATATACCTACACCCCCGGCGCTTGACCACTCAAAAACGTCCAAAGGACACGCGAAAGCGTGTCCTTTTTTTGCATCTGCGGCACGAAACCTCCATGTGTTGCAGGAAAGCTGTCAAACTGCATATTCCCAAGCGGCTTTTTTTGGAATTCTGCATAAAAATTGCAAAAAGGTTTGCATTTTGTGAAAGAGCGTGTTATACTGTGTGAGCGACGCAAAATAGGATTCAAAAATGCAACATTAAAATTGAAAATGGCACACGCAAAGAACTGAAAGGGGTAATGGAAGTATGTCTCACAAGTATGTATACCTATTCACCGAAGGAAACGGTGGAATGCGGGAACTCCTGGGCGGAAAAGGCGCTAATTTGGCCGAAATGACCAACATTGGACTGCCGGTCCCCCAGGGGTTTACTATTTCCACGGAAGCCTGTACCAAATATTATGAAGACGGCCGTCAGATCAATGACGATATCAAGGCCGAGATCATGTCCTATGTGGACAAGCTGGAGGAGATCACCAGCAAGAAGTTCGGCGATCACGAGAACCCGCTGCTGGTTTCCGTCCGTTCCGGCGCCCGGGCCTCCATGCCCGGCATGATGGATACCATCCTGAACCTGGGCCTGAACGAGGACGTGGTGAACGTCATGGCCGCCAAGTCCGGCAATCCCCGCTGGGCGTGGGACTGCTACCGCCGGTTCATCCAGATGTACTCCGACGTGGTCATGGAAGTGGGCAAGAAGTATTTTGAAGCCCTCATCGACCAGATGAAGGAGCGCAAGGGCGTGACCCAGGACGTGGAGCTGGATGCGAACGACCTGAAGGAGCTGGCTTCCCAGTTCAAGGCCGAGTATAAGAGCAAGCTGGGCGTGGATTTCCCAACCGACCCCAAGGAGCAGCTGATGGGCGCCATCAAGGCCGTGTTCCGCTCCTGGGACAACCCCCGCGCCAACGTGTATCGCCGGGACAACGACATCCCCTACTCCTGGGGCACCGCCGTCAACGTCCAGTCCATGGCCTTCGGCAACATGGGCGACGACTGCGGCACCGGCGTTGCCTTCACCCGCAACCCGGCTACCGGCGAGAAGAAGCTGTTCGGCGAGTTCCTGACCAACGCCCAGGGCGAAGACGTGGTGGCGGGCGTCCGTACCCCCATGCCCATCTCCGAAATGGCGGAGAAGTTCCCCGAAGCTTTCGCACAGTTTACCAAGGTCTGCCAGATTCTGGAAAGCCACTACCACGATATGCAGGACATGGAGTTCACCGTGGAGGCCGGCAAGCTGTATATGCTCCAGACCCGCAACGGCAAGCGTACCGCTCCCGCCGCTCTGAAGATTGCCTGCGACCTGGTGGACGAGGGCATGATCGACGAGAAGCAGGCCGTTGCCATGATCGAGCCGAGAACGCTGGACACCCTGCTCCATCCCCAGTTCGACGCCAAGGCACTGAAGGCCGCGCAGCCCGTTGGCCGCGCGTTGGCCGCGTCTCCCGGAGCCGCCTGCGGCCGCATCGTCTTCACCGCTGAGGACGCCAAGGCCTGGGCTGACAGAGGGGAAAAGGTGGTTCTGGTTCGTCTGGAGACCTCTCCTGAGGACATCGAGGGCATGATGTCTGCACAGGGCATCCTCACCGTCCGGGGCGGCATGACCTCCCACGCTGCCGTTGTGGCCCGCGGCATGGGCCGCTGCTGCGTCTCCGGCTGCACCGAGATCAAGATGGACGAGGAAAACAAGAAGTTCGTTCTGGCGGGCAAGACCTACCGCGAAGGCGACTGGCTGAGTCTGGACGGCTCCACCGGCTGCATCTATGACGGCATTATCGAGACCCGTGACGCGGAGATCGCCGGTGAGTTCAGCCGTATCATGGGCTGGGCTGACAAGTATCGCCGCCTGCAGGTCCGCACCAACGCCGACACCCCCCGTGACGCCATCCGGGCAAGAGAGCTGGGCGCCGAGGGCATCGGCCTGTGCCGTACCGAGCACATGTTCTTCGAGGAAGGCCGTATCGCCTCCTTCCGGGAAATGATCTGCTCCGACACCGTTGAGGAGCGGGAGGCCGCTCTGGCAAAGATCCTGCCCATGCAGCAGGCTGACTTCGAGGCGCTGTACGAGGCCATGGAGTCCTACCCCGTGACCATCCGGTTCCTGGACCCCCCGCTCCACGAGTTCGTCCCCAACACCGAGGAAGAGATCGCCGAGCTGGCCAAGACGCAGGGCAAGACCGCTCAGCAGATCAAGGATATCATTGCTTCCCTGCACGAGTTCAACCCCATGATGGGTCACCGCGGCTGCCGTCTGGCGGTCACCTACCCCGAAATCGCCGCCATGCAGACCAAGGCCGTCATCCGCGCGGCGCTGGCAGTGAAGGGTCGTCACCCCGACTGGACGCTGGTGCCTGAAATCATGATCCCCCTGACCGGCGACGCCAAGGAGCTGAAGTTCGTCAAGGACGTGGTGGTCAAGGCGGCGGACGCCGAGATCGCCGCAGCCGGTGCCCAGCTGCACTATGAGGTCGGCACCATGATCGAGATCCCCCGCGCCTGCCTGACTGCCGACGAGATCGCCAAGGAAGCGGAGTTCTTCTGCTTCGGCACCAACGACCTGACCCAGCTGACCTACGGCTTCAGCCGTGACGACGCAGGCAAGTTCCTGGACGCCTACTACGACGCCAAGATCTTCGAGAACGACCCCTTCGCCAAGCTGGATCAGACCGGCGTCGGTGCCCTGATGCAGATGGCTGTGGAGAAGGGCAAGAAGGTTCGTCCGGAGCTGCACTGCGGCATCTGCGGCGAGCACGGCGGCGACCCCATGAGCGTGGAGTTCTGCCACCGGATCGGTCTGGACTATGTTTCCTGCAGCCCCTTCCGTGTGCCCATCGCCCGTCTCGCCGCCGCGCAGGCCGCGATCCGCGAGGGCCGGTAATCCGGGCTTGCCTCTCTGACAGCAAATCAATTTCAAAGGCCGCATTCCCCGTCAGGGGAATGCGGCCTTTTCTTTGGGTAAAAATGCCGGAATCACACGGATTTCCCGGCCTGATAGGCTTTTTCCAGCGCGGGATGTCCGTCAATGTCGCCGACGCCGTTGACGCCGCCCGCAAAGATCGTGTCCACCAGCTCACAGCGGGGGAAGCAGTCCACCCAGCCCTGTACGGCCGTCCGGGTGCCATCCACCGTTTCCGGCTCGTCCTCCGCCGCCGCAGCCAGCAGGTAGGCTTTGGTGAAGGCATAGTCCGTGTCGTACAGCGGGTTGGCGCGATCCAGCATGGTCTTGAGCTGGCCGCTGACGCTGTAATAATACACCGGCGTGGCGAACACCAGCACGTCGGCGTCGTGCATTTTCGCAGCGACCTCCACGGCATCGTCCCTGATGACGCAGTGCCCCAGCTTCAGGCAGGCAAGGCAGCCCCGGCAGAAGCCGTAATTCTTTTCCCGGAGATGCACGGTCTCCACCTGGTTTCCGGCTTCCTGCGCACCTTTGGCAAAGGCTGCGGCCAGCGTCTCCGAGTTGCCGCCCTTGCGAGGGCTGGAGGACAGAATCAGTACCTTTTTGCTCATTACAAAACACTCCTTTTTCGATTTGCGAAATTTTCCGTTGTTCAAATCCCCGTTCGGTGCTACAATAATCTGACAACAGTCGAAGGTGGGAAAACCATGACGTTTTATGAGAAAATGCGGCTCGTCTGCCTGCATATTCCCCGCGGGAAGGTCGCAACCTACGGGCAGATCGCCATGCTCTGCGGCAAGCCCCGAAATTCCAGACAGGTGGGCTACGGACTGCGGGAAAATCTGGCCGGGGAGGATATTCCTGCCTTCCGGGTGGTCAACGGCCGGGGCGAGCTGAGCGGGGCGCAGCATTTTGTCATTTCCGATTTGCAGCGCACGCTTCTGGCGGAGGACGGCGTTCCCACATACTGGAACGGTCACTGCTGGTGCGTGGATTTGAAAAAATACGGCTGGGAAACGTCCCAGGCCGACGCGGCGGCTTTTGAAAAAGCGTTTGCGACCCCGGAAGATCATTTGGATTTGGGCTTGTAGTCCTTCATTTCCGGGATCGCCCCACCGGACACCGCCCACAGGTACAGGCTTGCCACGCTGCAATAGGGGCTGAAACGGCGGCGGTATTTTTCAAACAGCGCCCGGTCGATTTCCCGATGGTGATAGACCATCCGCAAGCCCCGCTGAATGGCAAGGTCGTCGTAGCTGAAAATATCGGGGCGCTGCATACAGAACAGGAGAATCATCTCCGCAGTCCACACGCCGATCCCTTTCAGCGCCCGCAGGGCTTCAATGGCGTCCTCGTCGGACATCCGCTCCACGGCGGCCAGATCAAAAGCGCCGGTGTGGACTTTTTCGGCAAAATCCGTGATGTACTCCGCCTTGCGGAAGGTCATGCCCAGCGCCTGCAGCTTCGGGATGCCCGCCGCAAGAATGGTCTCGGCGTTCACTTTCACCAGCGCGTCCTGCATCCGCTGCCAGATGGTCGCCTGCGCCTTCGTGGAGATCTGCTGGCCGATGATGTGGTGAATGACGGAAGAAAAAAGGTCGGTATCTACGGCGCGGTCGATGTGGCCGATTTGGTCAATGACCGCGCAGAGCCGCTTGTCCTTCCGGCGCAGATAGGAAACTTCCGTTTCCCCGTATGCAAAATACATGTTTATCACCTTCTTCATATCATGATACCGCAAACCGCGAAAGAATGCCACAAAAAATTTTTTGGGGAAACTGCAACATTTTCCTTTGCCCGGCTGTATACAGGATAGAACGGCGGAAATGCCGGAAAAGAGAAAGGAATGTTTTGATTATGGAAAGGTTTATTGCTGTTATTTTAAGTTTGGTAATGGCGCTGGCCATTGTGGGATGCAGCGGAAACGCAAATGCTCCCGCACCCACTACCCACAAGGGTGATACCTCCTACACTGCGGACGGGACGGTCATTCCCGGAAGCGACCCCAAGACCTGGGGACCTGCGGAAGACGGCGAAAACATCCAGATTCCCGACCCCTGGCAGGAATGCACCAGCCTGGAAGAAGCGGGCAAGCTTGCCGGTTTCTCCTTCACTGCCCCCGAGACCGTGGACGGCTACACCGAGCGCTACATTGCGGCCATTGAAGGCGACATCGCACAGGTGATTTTCAGCAACGGCGATGAGGATGATTCCACACTGTATTTCCGCAAGGGACTGGGCGGCGACGACATCAGCGGCGACTACAACACCTACGATGTTACCGAGGAGCAGACCATCGACGGGCACACCGTCCTCTGCAAGGGCAACGACGGCCTGATCTACACCGCAACCTGGACGGACGGCGAGTATTCCTACGCGGTGATGTGCGACGCCGGCATGAGCGCCGAGCAGCTGAGTGTCTGGGTGGAAGCTCTGGCCTGAAAAACAGCTTGAATTTTAGAAGGAAGGAACCTTTGGAATGGAAGCAATAGCAATTCCCATGCCCCTGTGGTGGCGGCTTCTGGGGCGGCTGTACGCGTTTGCTCTGCGCTTGATTCCGCAGGAAAAGCAGCAGACGAAGGTGGATGACCGGGCGGGGCAGATGGCGGCGGATGCTCTGGATACCTACGGAAACGCCATTCTGCGCTGCGCCTACAGCTATCTCCACAACATGGCGGACGCGGAGGAAGTCTTGCAGGACACGCTTCTGAAGCTTCTGACCGCCGTCCCCAACTTTGAAAGCGAGGAGCACAAAAAGGCGTGGCTCCTGCGGGTGGCGGCGAACCTGAGCAAGAACCGCATCGAGTACAACGCCCTCCGAACCTCCGACGAGCTGAGTGACGAGCTGGCAGAGGAAGGGCGGGAAGACCTGTCCTTCGTCTGGGACGCGGTGAAGGAATTGCCGGTGCAGTTCCGGGAGGTGATCCACCTGCACTATTACGAGGGCTATTCCACGGAGGAAATCGCAAAAATCTTACAGCGGAATCCGTCCACTGTCCGTTCCGACCTTCGCCGGGGCAGGGAAAAGCTGAAAACCATTTTGCAGGAGGGCTATGACTTTGAAGTATGAGCAGATCATGGATAAAATCGAAGTGACGCCGGAAATGCGGCAGCGAGTCCTCCGCAATGTGGAAGCAGAACAGGCAAAGCAGAAGAAGCGTCAGCTGACCCGGCGGCTGGTTACATTGGCGGCCTGTCTTGCCATCGTGGTGTGCTGCTGGTACGTCTGGAAGCCGAAGCAGACAGACCCGCCGGAACAGGGGATGATGGCGGTCGCCCAGATCGACACCGTGGACAGTCTGGAAGCGCTGACCGAAAAAACGGGGATTCCCATAAATGAGCTGACGGGCGTTCCCTTTACGGTGGAGCGCACGGAATATGTGTCCTATTGGGACGAACTGGCGGAAATCCAGTATTTCGGCGGCAGTGACAGCCTGTGCTACCGCAAATCCCCCGGAACGGAGGACAATTCCGGCGACTACAATGTGTACGCGCAGGAGGAAACACTGGAAATCTCCGGAAACGCCGTGACCTTAAAGGGCGGCAACGGCGCGTACAGTCTGGCCATCTGGACGGACGGAAGCTATGCCTACTCCATTTCCGTGACGGACCCGCTTTCCCGGGATGCGTTCGGGGCGCTGCTTGAGGAAAACTTTTAACGGATAAAAGACCACGCCCCGCCTTTGATGGGTGGCCGTAAAACAGTAAATGGAGCGTATCGGTACAGATGCGCTCCATTTCCCGTGCCAACGTATGCAGCCCCTTGGCTCTCCCTCTGGGAGAGCTGTCACCGAAGGTGACTGATACTATTTCCTGATTAAAATTAAGATTTTAATCAGGAAATAGTATAAAAATGAAAAGGCAGGGCGCTCTTTCAGAGCGCCCTGTTTGCGTTACTGCAGACCCTGCTCGTAAGCCTCGATCATCTTCTTGAAAGTGTGACCCGTACGACCTTCGTGATTTGCCCTTCTTTTCAGTTTTTGCAGATACTTTTCGCAGCTTTCACCCGTGAAAATCTTGATGTCCAGCCGCATGGTGCCGTCACCCTCCGGCGTAGCGAAGATTTTATCAATAAAGGTATCGATAAACTCCTTGGTGATCTCGCCGTTTTGACAGTCACGCTCGGCATCCCGAAGCACCTTGCGGATACGCTCCATATTGCTGCGGAACTCCTCGCTGGATTCCTGCTGTTCACGAAGCTCGGCAAGTTCCTGTTCAGCGGCCTTGATGTCGGCATTGCACTGTGCCGTCATGGACTTGAAATCAGCGGGGGTGATACTGTCGAGGGCTACCAGTTCCAACAGCTTGCTTTTCTTTTTCAGGGTCAGCTCAATGGTTGCCTGTGCTGACTCGATTTTCTTCTCAATATTGCTGTCGCTGGTCATGGAACGGTACATCCGCTCGTATTCTTCCAGCATAGCGGCGGAG
>ENA-UOJE01001316-UOJE01001316.1-human-gut-metagenome-genome-assembly--contig:-C23-NODE-1316-length-22665-cov-6.530517_pt1 | contig 22665 bp, 15 predicted proteins | sample MGYA00242341_ERZ723888 | MGnify/ENA metagenome assembly ERZ723888 | reverse complement strand
ATCACGCGGACTTCTTTGTCACGGATCTGCTCATTAATCATTAATTCGCTGATGATTCGCACCTCCAAATGAAATAAAAAAAGATAACTGTTTTTAAAGCCAGCTATCCACAGAAATTCTTCATTCAAATGTATGAAAAAATTGGTTTGACCATTGCGCGCGCAATTGCGGCAAGGTGAGAGTGGATAACTCTGCTTTTTGTACCTTTGCTATCATATCATGGATTTTGGTGGGTGTCAAGGGGTTTTTGCATAACTGTCTGCGTGGAGGGGAAGTCGCTCAAAAAGAATTACGGTAAAAAGTTTTTTACAGAACGCGGTTTTACCGTAAAATTTGTAAATAATAGGAAACAGTTGTAAAAAAGCGGAAATTATTACGGTATTATTCTGCGTGAAACAAGGCAAAATACCGTAAAAAAACAAAAATTGTAAAAAAGTGGCAAAAAAGAGGAAGAAATTACGGTACAACCAGAAGAAAAATCTAGGATTTGACCGTAATGCCAGAAAGGCAGTGCCCCCTCGACAAAGCAGCGTCCCTCGGCTTCACCTCGGCGGCAGGACGCAGTTTGCATTAGAAGGGGCTGCCACACTAATCACTTAGTGCGACAACCCCTCACTGCGAAGCAGTGTGATTTATAAATATCGAGTTTTATGCAATAAGACTGTTCTATCATTGGCAGACCATAAGTTTCCATCACTTGACAACGATTTTCTCAATTATTATACTTCCTGCGAACTATAAACTCGTTTTATGGCTTTCACTTTACTGCTGAGTCCTTTTTTCCGCAGCAGTTTGCGGTATGCCTTAATCTTCGATTTCGGCACTTTCACGGTCGTTTTCTTTGTGATGCCCTTAAATGCGTTCTTCGCAACATTCTTTGCCTTCAGCTTCCTGGACTTAATGACAAGCAATTTCAGCTTCTTACATTTGGAAAACGCCTTTTTCCCAATTTTTGTAACATTCTTTCCGATTATGATCTTAGTAACTTTACTATTTCCCTTAAATGCTTTGCCGGAAACAGATGTCACTTGGTAGGTCACTCCATTCACTTTTACAAATGCCGGAACTTTTACTTTTCCTTTGGCATTTTTTGCAGGTGCCTCATACTGCACTTCCGGATTTTCCGAATCCGCATTCGTTATTTTGAACGTCGATCCCTGACTGTCTTTAATAAATGTTCCTTCTTCGTTCCCTTCCTCTGCCGGTGCTTCCGTCGGTTTCTGTGTCGGTTGTGCGGTCGGCTGTTGTGTTGGCGCAGGCGTTGCACTCTGTGTCGGAGTTGTCGGTGTCGGGCTTGGCGCTGCCGGAGTTGTCGGTGTCGGGCTTGGCGTGGCCGGGGTTGTCGGCGTTGGGCTTGGCGTGACCGGGGTCGTCGGCGTTGGGCTTGATGTGACCGGGGTCGTCGGTGTCGGGCTTGGCGTAGCCGGGGTCGTCGGCGTTGGACTTGGTGTGGTCGGGGTCGTCGGCGTTGGGCTTGGCGTGGCCGGAGTTGTCGGCGTCGGGCTTGGACTCGGTTTCGTCACCTTTGTCCATTTTGCATAAAGTGTCATATTCCCAACATGTCCCTTCGGTATCTCGGTTATCCTTGATGTAAATGCCGCATCCTTATACCAGCCATCAAAGGTATAACCCGCTTTTACCGGATCCTGCAATGCCGTCGCTGTCGGAAGCGGATAATAGGATGCCGGGTTTGCTGCCGCATTGGTTCCACCATCTAACTCATAGGTTATCTGATACTGATTCAATCTAATATACAAATGTACAGTCATGATACAATTGTATCCGCAGTCATAAGTATACGTAACTTCTTCTGCCATCGGATCAAATACCAAAACATTGTCCGCCAATGTTGCGCCGGTTATATTTGATATACTATTTACGTCCCAGCCGGAAATCTGTCCCATATCGATCTCAACGGTATCGTACATCATAATATTGCCTTCCAAATTTCTATCCGAATACTTGTCTGTTACTTTTAATACCTTGATCGGATTAATGGAAAAATTCATGGAAGACAAGCTTGTATTTTGTCTGATATCCAGACCATCAATCTCATTATCATTACAGTCCAACGTGCTAAGACTCTGATTTTTACTCACATCAAGACTTTTCAATTTATTACTCGAACATTGCAGCATATACAGCTTTGTATTGGCACTGACATCCAGACTTTTCAATCCATTATTTTCGCAGACCAAATTAACCAATTCCGGATTCTTACTCACATCAAGGCTCTTGAGGGATGTATTATGTGAAGTATATAAAGATTGCAATGCCGTATTGGCACTGACATCCAGACTTGTCAATTTATTATATACACAACGCAAATATTCAAGTTTTGTATTAGTTCTTAAGTCCAGTGTAGTCAACTTGTTACTTCCACAATCTAAACTCGTTATGTTCAGATTCTTGCTGACATCCAGAGTCGTTAAACTATTATTTGCGCAATGCAAGTTCTCCAGCTGCGTATTTTGACTTAGATCCAGCTCTGTGATCCCATTTTGACTACATGATACGTCGGTTAATTCCGAACTATCACCTATATCCAGACTTGTCAATCTGTTCTGATAGCAGCTTAGTGTTTTTAATGCAGTATCTCCACTTATATTTAAACTCGTCAGGTTATTGTTATAGCACGCCAGCGTAGTCAGATTTGTCATATTGCTGAGATCCAAAGCTGTCACTTGTGTATTATACACATGCAAACCTTCTAATTTCGTATTCTGACTTACATCTAAACTCGTCAGCGGATTGTTTCCACATGCCAGCTCCACCAATTCTGTATTCTTACTCAAATCAATACTTGAGATTTGATTTTCATAAATCCATAATTTCTGCAGGTTTGTATTCTTTGTCACATCCAGACCCGGCAATTGATTATACCTGCACTGTAACTTGATTAATTCCGTATTCTGACTTACATCTAAACTTTGCAAGTTATTCTTATCACAATTCAATTCCTGCAGCTTTTTATTTTTCGTCACATCTAAACCGGCCAGACTGTTCTTTTCGCATTCTAATACCGTTAAATTCGGAAAATACTCAATCCCTGCAAGAGAGGTGATTTTGGTTTGACTGCTGAAAGGATCAACATTTACAACGATTTCCTTTACTGCGTTTCTCTCACTTTCTGACAATCTTCCATCGCCGCTTTTATCAAATCTACCAACATATTTCAAAAATGTGGCATCCGGAAATGTCTTATTATCGATCGGCACATCCGTTTCCGCCGCCTTTACAGGCGAAGCCGTATAGCAGCACACCGCCATGCCAAATAACAATATTCCAAATCCCAGTTTACGCAATCCAAATTTACTCATATATTTTCCTCCATTTCCATAACTTTGCATGCCTACTTACTTATTGTATTATACCACCAATGCTGCTTCTTGACAATCCCGCTTGTTTTCGAAAAGTTTGACATCTTAAAGCAAAGAATTATAAACAGAAATGTGCGCCGCCGGGTGCACCATTTTAAAAGCCGCCACACCGGGTAACACCCGTGCGGCGGCTTTTGTTTTACAATAGTACCATAATCCTCTAAACTATATTTTATTTATCGTTTCAAAATAACTGCTTTGATAATAAATCCTGCCTCATCGGCACCATCACCAAAGATTTTGAACCGATATAATTCTTTCTCTTTATTCAGCTCAATCACTTTTGAATGTTCTAACGGATTAAATGGCGCATCTGTTCCTGCCCACTGTATTTCAACATCCTGATCCTGAGCATCTTTGTATCGTGAAGCGCATCCAAATTTATCTTCCGCGCCAAGACGATCGTATTTGATCTCAATCGACGAAAATTTTGTATCTGTCAATTCTTCCGGCATATTGAAGAACACTCCCGGATACTGTCCGTTGTAAGTAAGGGATGCCTGTCCGTTATACATATCTACTTCTGCACTTGCTCCCCCTTCTGCCTCAACATTTTCTTCTGTGATTGGAATAGCGTATTCCGTTTTGTCTGCATTCCATCCTGTCGCAAGGTTTGGATTCATTGTTGGAATTGGAGCAACAGTTGGTCTTGCTGAAAGGTCTGGGAGCTCCGGTGTGTCTTTTTCAGAGAATGCCCAAGATGCTACGTTATAACCAGTACCACGGAATACAAAGTATACGTCATGTACACCTGTTACTTCTTTTTCAATATCTGCTGTACTGAATGCATAAAGTTTCTTGGTATCAAGAAGGCCAATGCGCGCAATGCGGTTTGCAGGTACGGTTGGATCATCAAGATAAACTTCAATCTGTCCTTCGTCATTTGCTGCTGCAATTTCTGCACTAATGCTCTTAAGTCCGTTTGCGCCAAAGTCTACTCCACTGATCTTTGTCCAGTCACCGGTATTAATCTGATCCAATACCATCGGTGAACCATTGTAAGACTGCATTACTGTGCGGTCATCACGCAGTGATTTCACACCGGCACTCTTAGAAGCTGTTGTTGCATTAACATATCTTACACTTCCATCCTGATTGGTGTATGGATTGAAGTTTTCAAGCTGTTTTGCGCCTTGGTAAGAAGGCTTAATATCGATAGTCTCTTTATCCATGTCAATATCAATCTCGTTGACATGAAGGTTACGATACTGCTTGCTGTCACGATACAACGTATTGCTTAACGCTGTTGAGTGATAGAAGATGTAGTTGTGTCCCTTAAAATTCTGCATATGATGATGGTTGTTATATGTCTCACCATACAGTTTACTTGGGTTATCAAGAATTGTTCCAAGGAAATTATGAGCAACTCCCTTGTCATCTGTATATTTTGTCTGCCCTACTTTATCCGGGAAGAACGCGATGTTCATCGGATAGGAAGAAATATATGCTGCAATCTGTACTGCACCTACATATGGTGTATCTTTCTTTACATCCCAGTTTGTACAATAAGAATAGATATATTTGCCGTCAATCTGGTTGATCTCTCCGTCTTCAAAGAAGCAGAATGTGTCCAGAATCTGTGGCACACCATCCGGTGATACTTTTCCAGTACCCTTTTCGAATTTCAATTTACATACACGTCCGGTCTGAACGTATTTTTCTTCATCATTTCCACCGCCAAAGTATACATAAGCGTTGCCTTTGTCATCCGCAAGAACCGCCGGGTCAAAGCACCATTTTACGCCGCTGCATCCCTCAGACTGGGAAGTAAATAATTTCTTTCCAAGATCATCATACCATGGTCCAACCGGTGAGTCTCCACGTACATACCCAACGCCACCACCATCGGTATAAAATACGTAATATTCATCCTCGCCGTCACCGTCACCATCAATCTTCAATGCGGATGGTGCCCATGCCTTTGTTGTCCATTTATTTGTCACTTTGTTCTTCGCAAGTGCAGAATCCGGAAGATTCGTAAGGTTTCCATTATCCATAAGACCTTCATCAGTCCAGTTTACCATATCGGATGTGGAAAGAATGCTCAAGGAATGATTGCTGTAAGAGTTTGCTGCCAATTTTCCATCTGCATAATCAAATCCTTCATTGGTTCCATATACATATAATTTTCCATCAACATCTGAGTTATCCAATGCCGTTGGATCAGCGATGAAATCAAAGTTTGTCAGCATACTGTCAATATCATGTACTGTTCCGTCTGCTGTTGTATACTGCAATGGCGCTGTCAATTTGATCGCCGGCGTATCCCAATTATTGGAAGCGGTCTGCTGTTCAAATACATTGTCACCAAAATTGTCATATACTTTGGCACCTGCCTCTTCCAAGGACATCTGCACACCATTTTTGTAAGCAACAACTTTCTCTTCTTTGGTATCATAACCAAGGGTATAGTCATTGAAGTAACTGTATGCTTCTTTACTGTCCACTTTTGGAGCAACTTTTATCAATGATGGTGCTGTTGTAGGCACCGTTGTTGGCATTTCTGTTGATGCTGCTGCAGACTGCGTTGGTGCTGCTGCAGACTGCGTTGGCGTTGCAGATGTTGCTGGTGTTGCTGGTGTTGCAGGTTGTGTTGGCGCTGATGTTCCCGGAGCCACTGAAGCTGTCGTTTTCGCTGCGTCTTTTTCCACTTTAACTTTGCATTTTAAAATTTTCTTCACCTTCCCTTTTTTATACGTCGCTTTCAGCGTTGTTGTTCCTTTTTTTACGCCTTTCACTACCGCATATTTTTTGCTCTTTTTGGTAAGTTTGATAACTTTCTTATTGGAGATCTTCCAAGTTACCTTTGCTTTTTTTGCCGCATTTTTCAATGTGACTTTTGCCTTTTTGCCAACTTTAACTGTAATATTGGTTTTGTTAAATTTGACTTTTTTTTGCCGCATCTGATACAGGAGCCATCCCCGTAGGAATTGCCATTGAGGCTACCATCAGAACTGCAAACACTTTCTTCTTTGATTGATTCATGGTGTCCTCCTTCTGCTTTTTCAGCGATCTAAAATTATTTTAATTTTACATCATTTCTTCCAAAAATACATTGTGTTATTTTGTCAATAAATTGATATATCTGGCGCAAAATGATCGTGCTGCACTATTTATTGATTGACAGTTCTTCACTTTATTTGCTATACTTTTCTGCAAAGGAGAGATTTTATGTTTTCAACGATTCAAAGCCACGCCGGCAGAAGACATTCTGCCAACGACATTTTGTTCTTTGTAGGATGGCTTCTGCTTATCCCTTTTACCATTCTTGCACTTTTTTACAATATCGGATGGATCCATCCGACCCACTGGCTGCCTCCCTGCCTGTTTCATTTTGTCACCGGTCTTCCCTGTCCGGGCTGCGGCGGGACGCGTGCCTTTGTCTCCCTTTTAAAAGGCGACCTGATTCATTCGTTCTTGTATCATCCGGTCGTCCCGTTCTGCTTTCTTCTCTATGTCATTTTTATGGTGACGCAGACGATGGAACGGATTCTCCGCAGGAAAACAAATTTGCGGTTTCACGCTCTTTCTTTCCGGTTAGAATATGTTTATTTGGCGGTAATCCTCATTTTGGTGCAATGGATCGTCAAAATAATAGCGGCCCTCCTATGAGAGCCGCCATTTTTGTTATCAATAGGTTGTATACGATGAAATGTCGACGCGGAAAAACTGCTGCATCCACTGCATTACTTCGCTTTCATTGTTTGGATCAATGTTATTGATGGATTGCAGATTTTCCATTGTAACGTGAGACCAATCAATCATCATCGCAAAAGAAATGATCATAAATGCGTTCAGAAGAAGCCCTAAAATATTCACCACAAGGCCAATAATCCCGAGCGTTCTTCCGGTTCCACTTCCCTTTACTACGCTAATGATGGAAAAAATTCCACCGATGATACAAAAAATCAGTCCTGCTCCCATGCACATACAACAGAGAATGGAAAGGATTCCAAGGACAAGTCCTGCGATTCCAAAGCCTTTCTTCTGGCTCTGTACAACGGTGCTCTGTTCATTTTCTTCCATAATTTTCCTCCTTCTATTTTAAAACCACATCCACAGTCTGCGCAATGCAAACATCATTGAACCACTGCCGTCCTCCGGAAATGCTGATGGTTCCGGGCTTGCTGATGGCACCCCGATCGCAGATGGGGATACCGGTGTCGTCTGAAGGCTGTCTGCCGGACCACTCGTGAGCATGATGTAAAGCACCGCCGAAACGATTCCAAGTGACATTCCGACTGCCCCTACAATAATTCCTGCGATTGCCAGATCCCGCTGGCCGCCTTCCGACTCACGATATGCGATAATTCCCAGTACCACGCCAATCATTCCAACAATGATGGCAAGGTACCAGGCAAAACAGCACAACACAGAAAGACAGGAAAGGATCAGCGATACGACCGCTTTTCCATTTATCTTTTTTGTCTCCATAGATTCCTCCCTTTCCGATTATTTTTCTTCGCTTACTTCGATCTTGCGGATCTCTTTGGTACGGATCTCTTCCGTAATATCCGCGATAAAGTCATCCAGTGCCACCTGTCCTTCGTCACCTTTATAGCGGCTTCGAAGCGACACTTTGTTTTCCTCCTGCTCTTTCTGGCCTACGATGAGCATGTATGGAATGCGCTGCAGACGTGCTTCTCGGATTTTAAATCCGATTTTCTCGGATCGATTATCCACTGTAGCATCTACGCCATTGGCTGTCAATTTTTGGCAGACATTTTCCGCATAATCCGCATATTTCTCAGAAATAGGAAGCACACGAACCTGCTCCGGGCAAAGCCATGTCGGGAACATACCGGCGTATTTTTCGATCAGCCATGCCAATGTTCTCTCGTAGCATCCGATCGAAGTTCTGTGAATGATGTAAGGACGAACTTTGTCGCCTTTCTCATCAATATAATACATGTCAAACTGATCAGCAAGAAGAGCATCCCACTGAATTGTGATCATGGTATCTTCTTTTCCATATACATTTTTGGCGTTAATGTCTACTTTTGGTCCATAGAACGCAGCCTCTCCGACATCTTCGGTAAATGGAATGTTCAATTCGTTCAGAATATTTCGGATATCTTCCTCTGTCTCATTCCAAACTTCCGGCTCGCCGATATATTTTTCCGGATTTTCCGGATCCCATTTGGACAAATGGTAGGTTACATCTTCTTCCAGACCGAGTGTCTGCAGACAATACTGCGCCAATGCGATACAATCTTTAAATTCTTTTACCATCTGATCCGGGCGGACGATCAAATGTCCCTCGGAAATCGTAAACTGGCGTACACGTGTCAAGCCATGCATTTCACCCGAATCCTCGTTACGGAACAAGGTCGAAGTCTCACCATAGCGGCAAGGAAGATCGCGGTAAGATTTCTGGCTTGCTTTATACACATAATACTGGAACGGACAAGTCATCGGACGAAGTGCAAATACCTCTTTGTCTTTGTCCTCGTCCCCAAGGACGAACATTCCTTCTTTGTAATGATCCCAATGTCCGGAAATCTTGTACAGATCGGATTTTGCCATAAGCGGTGTCTTCGTTCTCATATAGCCGCGTTTGGTCTCCTCGTCCTCGATCCAGCGCTGCATTCTCTGAATCATTTTCACACCGTTTGGCATAATGAGCGGAAGCCCCTGTCCAATGACATCTACCGTGGTAAATAATTCCATCTCACGTCCGAGTTTATTGTGGTCGCGCTTTTTGATGTCAGCCAAATGTTCCAAATGCGCATCCAAATCTGCTTTTTTTGTAAATGCAGTTCCGTAAATACGGGTCAGCATTTTATTTTTCTCATTTCCTCTCCAGTAAGCGCCGGAGGAGGAGATCAATTTCATCGCTTTGAGCGGCTTGGTACTCATCAAATGAGGACCGGCACAAAGGTCGACATATTCGCCCTGCTCATAGAACGAAATCTCGGCGTCTTCCGGAAGATCCTCGATCAATTCCACTTTGTAAGGCTCTTCGCGTTTTTTCATAAATTCAATTGCTTCATTGCGGGGAAGAGTAAATCGTTTCAGCTCTGCTCCCTCTTTTACAATCTTTTTCATCTCTTTTTCGATCTTGTCAAGCGCCTCTCGGTCAAGGGATTCCATATCAAAATCATAATAGAAACCGTCCTCGATCGCCGGTCCGATCGCACATTTCGCATGTGGATACAGACGTTTGACCGCCTGTGCCAGCACATGGGATGCGGTGTGGCGGTAAGCTGCCTTTCCGGCATCACTGTCAAAGGTCAAAATGTTTAATTCATGTTCTCCATCTACTACTGTTCTCAGATCTACTACTTCTCCATCAAGTTCTGCCACGCAGGCTACGCGGGCAAGTCCTTCGCTAATGTCTTTTGCAATGTCAATAATTGCCATTGGTTCTGCATATTCTTTACAGGAACCATCTTTCAATGTGATTTTCATTCTCTACGATCTCCTTTCTATGACAGTCGTGTCTCGTTCTCCCTCGACACGCACTCTTCGCTCCTTCCGGAGCTCATCGTCGTGACAGTCGTCACATAGAATCCGAAAAGTTGCCAGCATTTTGTGCAAGCACAATGCTGCAACTTTTCGGATTCTGCGTGTCTCGTTGTTTATACGCAATTAAGCCCGCCCCTCTAAACACTTAGGTTTAAAGGGACGGGCTGAAATATTCATCCGCGGTTCCACCCTTTTTGGTACATAGGACTGCACTTCCGGCAGTCGGATATACCCGGCTTCATTTGACGATAACGGAGTCACCGGACCGGATTGGGGCCACTCAGAGTTAGTTTTCAAATGCTTCCCATCATGGTACTTCCAGCCTGTGGCAGATGCCTGTTTGCACACCGCCCTCCGGTACCACTCTCTGGCATGTTATCACATTTTACTCGTCTCTTCTATGTGTTATTGATTATTATAGTCATTTGCTTTTGGAATGTCAACAGGTTTTATGAACGGATTTTAACTTTTTTATTGAGACCTCTCTGATAAAAAAGCTTTCTGTATGCCTGCTTTTTCTTTTTCGGCACAATGATCCGCACATTTTTACGCACTCCACGGAACGCTTTTTTCGCCACGGTTTTCTTCGTCAGTTTCTTTGTTTTGACAATAATCTTCCGAAGTGTCTTGCATCCTGCAAAGGCATCCTTCTTTATGGTTTTTACATTTTTCCCCAGTATGATTGTTTTGATCTTTTTGCCGGTTCCAAATGCATTCTTCTCAATTGAGGTAACTTTATATGTCGTTCCGTTCACTTCGACAGTATCCGGCACGATCACCGTCCCTTTTGTGACTGCTGCCTTTTGATAGGCAACTTCCGGATTCTTACTGTCTGCTTTCGCAACGACATAACCAGCTCCGCTTTCATCCTGGAGTTTTTCTCCTTTTTGTGCCGGTTTGTGCGGCTGTCGTGTCTCTCCCGGTTGAGCGTTCTTCCCCGGTACCGCCGGTTTGTCGGACGGCTTTGCGTTTGCGTCCACATTCGGTGCTTGCGATGGTGTTGCACTCACGTCCGGCTTTGCCGTCGGTGCACTGCTCGCGGACGGACTGCCTCCCGGTTTCGGAATGGCTGACGGCGATGCGCTCACGCCCGGGCTGACAGTCGGTATGCTGCTTGCCGCCGGACTGCCTGTCGGTGTCGGAACAGCAGACGGACTTACTGTTGGTGCCGCGCTTGGTGTCGGCGGAAGTTCGGCGGTCGCCGCAAATTCATACCGCACACGGGAATTTCCATCCGCATCCCGGATTACCGGTACTTTTTGCCCATTTATCGTCACATACAGCTGCGTATTTTTATGGAAAACAGCGGCAGCCTGCTTTGGACCCACCGTAAACTGAACGGCATAGACCGTTTCCGGATCCGCTTTTTCCTGCGGTGAGACGGCACTCCACCGGCCTTCCCCGGTAGCAGCCTTTTTCTCCCAGCTGACATTTTCTGCCGTAAGAAACGTCGATTGCTGTGCGATAATGTCCTGTAATTTTTTTCCAGCCTCCGGTGTCTCCACCGCTGCACTTAAGTAAAGATTTTGCGGCAGGATTTCTTCCGATCCGCCCTCCGAATCTACTTTTCCCGCATACGACCAGTCTGTGATCCGGGAAAGATTGGTCCGGTTTTTCCTCTCTTCTCCGCCCATGGACGGATCGGTGGCAAGCGTAATATTTCCATACGCATCTACGGATAGCACACGCCATTTCATCGGGGTTTCTTTCTCCGTCTCATTCTCTGTCACCCAGATCGTATCCCACGTCGTCACCTGTTTTCCCTCGTCCTCTGTCTCCGAAGGATCCGCCAGTCCGTAATTGGAAAACGTGCAATAGACCGTAAAGGTACCATCGTCGTTTGCTTCGACCTGCGCATACTTTCCCTGATTCAGAACACACGGTGCTTCCATGTTTTCTTTCTCGGCTATCACCTGCGTCCGCAGACGATAAACTCCTTCTGCTTCTGCCAATTCTTCGACTTCCACGTCCATCCAGTTTCCATTTTCCTTTTTTTGCCAGTTCTCTGCTGTCACCGCCCAGTCTGCCTCATGGAATCCCATTGTTTCCGCGTAAAATCCTCTTCCATGCACCGGACTGTCAACGGAAAGCCGCACCGGCTCTTTCGTATTGCCGTCTGCATCCACCGTTCCCGCGTAGGTCCATTGGGTAAAGTCATCTAAATTTATGTACAGTGCCGGGCGAACCCCGTAAAACGTATTGTTTTGAACCCCAGTACCGACAACTATTCCATCCGGTTTTACAGAAACTCTATATGCCATTTCCGTCAATGACACCCGAGAATGCGTACGCAGCCACCACTGATTTTCCACCGTTTGCTGTTTTCCCGCTGCATAGGCAGTACTTTCTGCTACTCTGTTTTTGCTTTCTTTATCCTTAGTCAAAAATCCATAGCTGGCATTGGCAGAGTCTTGTCCCGATAAAAGGAACACAGAATCCCATGTTTTTAAAATATCGATATCCACAATCGTCTCTATTTCTCTATACCAGATCACTGCCCGCTCTTGTTCGGTAAATGCGGTTTGCAAAAATCCCGGATCTTCCTCCGACCCGCCGGTAGAATTGAGCCATTTCCGCATATCGCTCTGCCCCCAGGCAATGTCACCTGCTTCGTTATCATTAAAATTTCTGTAGTCCAGAATCTTATCTGCCATAAGTAAGGCATTTCCGGCAGAGTCCACAGACAGTACACGCCATTTGACCGGCTCTTTTTCATCTGTTTCATCGGCCTTGCCATCCCCATTGGTGTCATTCTGGTAATATTTTCCAAAATACACGCAGTCCCAGGTAGAAGTTCCGCTTCCATCCGTTTCCGGATTAGTCGGATTTTTCACTCCATAATTGTAAAACGGACAGACGAATGTCCGGCTGCCATCGTCCTTTTTCGTCAGTCGCACCTGTTCTCCATTGAACCGGGCATAATCACAGCCGACAAATGAACTTCCCTCTTTTGCTTTCAGGGTAACACAGGCGCGGTACACCTGTTGTAATTGTGCTCTCTCATCTTTCGCGACATCGACCCATTTTCCCTCTTCCTTTTTCTGCCAGGAAACCGTGCTCCTGTCAGGATCAATATTTTCAGATCCCCGTACGGTACCGGAAAACAGGCTGCCCGCCGTCGGATTTTCGACGGTCACTTCGAGTTCTTCGGTTGCTGTCGTACCCGCATAACTCCAGTGTGCTCTGTCAGAAAGCTTTAACCGCAGGGCAGGACGGATCCATAGAGAGTTCTCTGTACCAATAACAATTGTTCTATTCGTTCCTTGTGAATCAATCGAACAAACCCAAGAAGCATGTTCTTCTTTAATCGGCGTACGCAGCCACCAAATGTTATTAAACACCGCTAAATCCGTACCTTCTGCTTTTCTTGTATTGCTCTCACAATCGATCAACGGATGAAAACCGTACTCCGGATTGCTTACCTCCTCTAACGACAGGAGATAAATATTGTCCGTTACGGTCGCAGCACTCTCTGTTTCCAATTCCGTCTCTGCAATCACCTCCTGCTCCGCTTCGGTAAAAGCGGCATTCAAAAAGGTAGAATTCAGCCAGGTACGAAGGGTACATTCTTCCCAGTCGATTTTCCCATTTTTATCAAAAGGCTGCATATCCAGCAATTTGTCTGCCAAAAGAAGCGCCGTCCCGTCTTCCTCTACCGACAGCACCCGCCATTTGATCGGCTGTTTTTCATCTTCATCGGTTACTTTACCATCACCATTGGTATCCTTTTGTATGTAATTTCCAAAGTACACACAGTCCCAGGTCGTGATACCGGTTCCATCCGCCATGGTATTGACCGGATCTTTCACTTCATAATCCTCTGCCGCCTGTATCACTCCACCGTTTCCGCCCCCCAGTACAAGAGCAGCCACAAGCATCAGTGCCAGTAATTTTTTCCCTTTTTTTGCCATATTCATTCTCCTTTTCCTTTCGGTTTCCTGTAAAATGCAATCATTTTAACATAAATACAGGTACTTCTCAATACTCTTAACACGAAAGAACCAAATATAACACGAACGGGCAAAATGACGTGCTTTTACAGGGTGTGATAATACGGATATTGTTTTTTTCCTTTTTGTAGGGCAGCCAATCCGACCAATAGTAAGATTGGAAATACGATTGCCGCCAAGATTCCCATTTTCAAATTATTGTCAAACAAACTTGATACCATGCCGGTTACTGTCGGCCCGCCGGAGCAGCCGACATCGCCTGCCAGGGCCAGAAAGGCAAACAAAGCCGTTCCTCCCCGCCGGATTGCAGCAGAGGCTTTACTGAATGTCCCCGGCCAGAGGATTCCCACAGAAAAACCGCAGACCGCACAGCCCAATAAATTGACCGCGGCATTTGGCACAAAGACGATGCAAAGGTACGAAAAGACGCACAGCACACAGCTTCCTGCCATAAATCGGTTGAGATCCCATTTTTCTCCGTATTTTCCATATAACAGGCGCGAAGTTCCCATTAACACGGCAAAAGACATCGGGCCGGCGAGATCGCCGATCGTCTTTGTCACACTCAGTCCTTTTTCCGCAAAAAGCGATGCCCACTGGCTGACCGCCTGCTCGGACGCGCCCGCGCAAAGCATCATTATCATAAGGATCCAGAATATTTTCTGCCGGAATAATTCTTTCACCGGCATTCCCGCCTCGTTTTCTTCATGAAGCGAATAGATTGGCGCACCCGCAAACAGAACTAAATTTGCAAGTGGAAGCAGCGCCCATAGAATTGTAAGGATTTTCCAATTATTTATGCCGGCTGACGCAAAAAACGCCGTCGAAAGCAGGACAACGCCGACGTGTCCCCAGCAGTAAAAGGAGTGCAGGAGACTCATCGCTTTTTCTTTATTGTCGGTCGGACAGGCTTCGACGATCGGGCTGATAAGCACTTCAATCAATCCTCCGCCGACGGCATAGATCATGACGGCGATCAGGATTCCAACAAACGGATCGGACAGCATTTCCGGCAGTATCGTAAGCAGCACAAAGCCGGCTGCTGCACAGATATGCGCCAGAATGACTGACGCGCGGTATCCGATCTTGTCCACGAACCCGGCTGACAAAAGGTCGATCACCAGCTGGATCAGGAAATTCAGTGTGATCAGCAGTGTGATCTTCGCCATCGGGATATCATAGGTCTGCTGAAATGTCACAAATAGTAATGGTACGAAATTATTGACAACCGCCTGCACCATATAGGCGATAAAACAGGCGGTCATGGTTCTTTGGTAGTTTTGGGACTGCATGGCAGGTTTTCCTCTCTCTTTTCTCAGATTATTATCTTCTCTAAAATTACCCTATTTTTCGTTGTTTGTCAACTTTTATTACGTGTTTTTGAGGTGTTACGTTAAGTGTTTTTGAGGTAAATCGTTACGCGGTTTTGGGGCGGTTTGGTGCGCGGTTTTGGGACGGTTTGGTGCACGGTTTTGAGGCGGTTTGGTGCGCGGTTTTGGGGTGTTTAGGTGCGCGGTTTTGGGGCGGTTTGGTGCGCGGTTTTGGGGCGGTTGGGTGCATGGTTTTGGGGTGTTTAGGTGCGCGGTTTTGACTTTTTTTATATTTTTTGTGTCCGAACCACACGATTTTGCTTTTGCATTTGACCCAGAATTCATTTTCTCCGCCTAAACCATACAACCCTTATGTAGTTTTTGCCCCAAATCGCCATATTATCCCCTTAAACCAAACTCCTCTCAAAATTTTATGGTCCGGAACGAAATTTCTTAATCTGAACCAAATCGATCCGCAAATTCTTATGGTTTAAATCGCGGTTTCTTTTCTCTAGACCAAAAACCACACATCCTGTCGCAAAACCATACACAAGCGTTCTCGCACATCTCATCGCAAAGCCACACACAAGCGCTCTCGCACATCTCATCGCACCCCCACACACAAGTGTTCTCGCACCATCAAAAAACCGCCCCAGAGAGCAACGTCTCTGGGGCGGGCAGTATTCTTTACTTCACTATTTATTTGGCTTTTGCTGCCTCTAAGAAAGCATAGAACGATGGTTTTGGATCATTGATGCCGGAAGCAAACAAAAGTGGAATGTTTTTTCTCCAAGAGCATGCGTCATACAGACCCCAGATCGTCACACCGGTGATTCCTTTCGGATTCACGGTCTTGTCACGATTCAGCTGCTTTGTCACAATCGTTTCCATAATGGATTTCATGTATGCTGCCTGATCTTCCAGATCATTGCTTTCAACCTCGGCATCCAGCTCTGTTACCTGAACTTCCAATCCGGTTGCCAGGAATTTATCCAATGTTTCTGCATAGAGATCAATCGTCGGATTTTCCGGCCCGGTCAAATGACTCTGCATACCGATTCCACCGCAGACTTTCTTGTCACTGTTGATAAATTTTACAAGTTCTACAATCTTATCTGCACATTTGTACTCATCATAATCGTTGTAGAACAAGGTTACCTGATCCTGAAGTCCACGTTTTTCAAGTTCTTCATAAGCAAATGTGAATGCTTTCTTCACATAAACAGGTTCCAGATCCATATCCCCGTACACATCCATCCAGCTTGGACTGGTCGGTTCATTGGTACGGTGAACGTACTCGTTTGTCACATCCCATGCGTATACGAGACTTCCTTCTTTTCCGGTAAGTTCCTTTTCTTTATCCATCACATGATTCAACATTGTGCGGACAAAGAATTCAAGACGCGCATCCATCACTTCCGTTGTAGCGACATTTTTTCCGTTGTAGTCCTCGGTAAAGAACCAGCTTGGTGTCTGCTGGTGCCACATCAATGTGTGAGCTCGCATTTTGACATTATTTTCTGCACAAAATTCCAACGTTGCATCTACTGCGCCTAAATCAAGCTGCGGAACTTTGTCTTCCTTATAATTATCCGGAATACTGTAGCCAAGCTTCCTTGCTTCGTCCACACTGATCAGTTTCTTATTATAAGATCCGCCAAGGACGGTATCCGGCTTCATCTCATTTTCCAATGTAATACTATTAAATTGCTTTTTGATGAAATTAATAGTATCGTCTTTGCGAAGCTGGTCTTTCTTTGCTCCGTAACCATAATAATTGGCACAAGTGCCCATATATTGGAAAATATTCTTATAGGTGTCTTTGATACTCGCTAACGTATTCGGATCCACAACATCTTTTCCTTTGGAAACCTGCGTGATAACAACCGAATCCAGATAAAAGTCTGCCTTCGCACTTCCCGGAATTTCAAAATAAATGAGGTAATCCGAGAAAGAAGAAGCCACTTCGATCTCGCCTTCCAATTTTACCCATTCGCCGGATGGTGCATCTGTAACGGTTGCAATCGCCGGGTAATCACTTCCGGTCTGAGCGGAACATTTAATCTCTGCTGCCGCACCGGACATCTGCTTCATGTAAGCGGTCACATGATATTTGGCCCCCGGTACGATCGTGCTTGTTACGTCGATTGCTGCACCGTTCCATGTGTCCGTACGGCCGGATACATACAAACATTTACCTTCGTATCCATTATCTGCCTGAGACACTTTGGAAGAACCACGGGAAACAAAATCGTCTGTTCCGTTTTCGAAAGTTGCATTTTTGAACAGAACCGGTTCAAAGCCATCCGGATTTTTCGTCGGTGTTGTCGTCGCCGGATTGGTGGATGGTGTTGTCGTCGCCGGTGAAGCGGAAGGACTTACTGCCGCTGTCGCCGCCGGCTGCCGGGAAGCCGTTCCAGGGGTCTCCGTCGCATTATTTGCCTTGGATGCCTTCTTCACTCGAACTTTCAATGTCACCTTCTGAACTTTCTTTACACCTTTCAATGTAAATTTACCGGTCACTTTCGCATTTCCGGCTTTTTTCGCGGTCACTTTTACAGCAGTCTTTCCCTTTGCTTTCACCGTCGCAATTTTCTTACGGCTTGTGGACCATTTTACTTTCTTTATTTTGGCTTTTTTTACGCCTGTAACTTTCACCGTTTTTGACTTCTTTTCGGTCAAAACGATTGATTTTTTTGCTAATTTGACTTTTACGGCAGCCTGTGTCGCGGGAGCTGTCCCCATCTGAAAAAGCATCGCTGCACTAAGAATAGCCGCCATCACTTTTCGCATTGACTTGTGTGTCATTTTCATTCTCCTTCTTTTTGCGAGTCCGCTGTAACATCTTATTTACATCGCCTCGACATAATTCTTGATACATTCTACTGCTTTGTCAATTCCGACAAGATCACTTCGCAGAACGAGATCATAATTCATCAAGTTGTCCCAGCGCTCTCCGGCATGGTATCGATAATAATTTCCACGACTTTTATCTTTTTTCGATACAATCTCACCGGCCTTGCTCTCATCGAGCTGATCTACCTGGATCGAACGTTTGATACGAAAATCCAGATTTGCGCGGATAAAGATATTTACGACATTTTCATAATCTTTCAATATGTAGTCGGCGCAGCGTCCCACGATGACGCATCCACCTTCTTCTGCCACTTTACGGATCACATTGGACTGTGCCAGGAAAATGCGGTCGTCCAGAGACAATCCTGCAAATCCTGCATCTTGATTCGTAAAGACATTCATTCCCATCGCGATCGAATAGAGCAGACTGTTTGTCGCCTTATCCTCTACCGTCTCAAATGCTGCCTCCGAAAATCCGGTTTCTTTGGCTGCCCGGGAAATAATCTCATTGTCGTAAAACGGAACTCCTAACTGTTCTGCCAGCTTTCTTCCGATCTCACGTCCGCCGCTTCCGTATTGTCTGCTTATTGTAATAATCGTTTTCATAATACTCAACCTGCCTTTCTCATCTTCGCATAATGCGTTCTCTTGTCTATATTATACAAAATTTTTCGGAAAATTTCCAGTTCTTTTGTAAAAAAAGACACTCTTGCCATCTTGACAAAATGGTTTATAATAATAAGTAGGATTGCGATGCAAAACGCTATCTATTATATTTAAGAAAGGATAATGGTGAACCCCTATGAAAAAAATCATTTCAACCCCGAAAGCACCTGCTGCTATCGGCCCTTATTCACAAGCCATTGAAGTAAATGGCCTGTTATTTACTTCCGGTGTGATTCCGATTGTCCCATCCACCGGTGAATTGGTAGAAGGAGACATCGAAGCTCAGGCTGAACAGGCAATTGGAAATCTTGCTGCTCTGATCGAAGCTGCGGGAGCAAAGATTGAAAATACAATTAAAACAACCGTTTTCATTAAAAATATGGACGATTTCACAAAAGTAAATGAAATCTATGCCAAATATTTTACGACGGATTTTCCTGCACGTTCCTGTGTAGAAGTAGCCCGTCTTCCTAAAGATGTGCTGATCGAGATCGAAGCCATCGTTGAAAAATAAACCACTTTATACCACACTCCATGCGTTGAATTCGTTTAAAACGGAATTAACTACATAATAAGTATAACATATGTTTTTTTAAAATTCTAATAACTATTTACTTATAGACTATATAAGTGATTAGTTATATGAGTTTACATATTCTAACCTATTTAAAAATTGGAAATATTTCTCTTCTGCTAGTGCTTGACAACAGGGGGGAATCTTGTTATACTGTTTCTGGTCGTAATAATTTTGTAATATATTTGTAACTATTTATGTAAATGATAAATAAGAATGGAGGATTCGCATGCATAACAAAAGAATATGGACGGTATTCTTATGTACAGGTGCTTTAGCAGTCGCAAGCATCGGCGGGAATTATCTTCCTGCGATGTCCACTACGATGTGTAGTGAGACGGAGCTTGCCGGCATGGCATATACTTTGGATCAATTTGTAAACAGCCAGTCCGCTGGCGCTGCCTCGAATCCTGAGGCAATTGTCGCTTTTGCAGATGAACCGGCTGCCACAGATGCCGCCGCACCTCAGACCGATCCCAATGCCGCTTCCGGCGCAGCGATCGATCCGGCAGCTCCGACACCGGAACCTGCCGCTGAACCAACTGCGACGCCAAAACCTAAATCCGAATATGAAAATGTCGGTATTTCGGTTGCCGCAGATTATGTAAATGTCAGAAAGAAACCAAATACAGACAGCAAAGTCGTCGGAAAATTGTACCGCGGCAGCGCTGCTAAGATTGTAAAAAAAGTCGGTGACTGGGTTAAGATCAAATCCGGTCAGGTAGAAGGTTATATTATGTCCGATTATCTTGCCATCGGTTACAGTGCCGAAAAAATGGTTGATAAATTCGGAACTAAAATCGCCACAATCAATACGGAAACTTTGAAGGTTCGTGAAGCCAAAAATACGGATTGTGCCGTACTTACTCTGGTTTCCGGCGAGGAAAGTTTCGAAGTGATCCGCGAGGACAAAGACTGGGTTAAGATTATGGTCGATGGTGATACCAAAGGATTTGTTTCCAAAGAATATGTTGATATCACCGTAAAATTTAAGAAAGCAGTTTCTATTGAAGAAGAACGTGAGGCTGCCCGTAAGAAAGCAGCTGCCGAAGCTGCCGCCGCACGTGCAGAACAGGAAGCACAGCAGCGTCAACAGCAGCAGGCTTCCAGCAATTCCGGTTCTTCCAGTAGTTCAAGTTCTTCGGGAAGTTCGAGCAGCTCAAGCAGCTCTGGTTCTTCTTCCCACAAGAGCAGCAGCGGAAGCTCCTCAAGTTCGCATAAGAGCAGCAGTAGCGGAAGTTCAAACAAATCGAGCAGTTCAAGTTCTTCCCATAAATCTTCCGGCGGTGGAAACAGTTCCAACGGCAGCGGAGATGTGATCGGAAGCGGAGATGGTTCTGCGATTGCTTCCTACGCATTACAGTTTGTCGGTAATCCATATGTATATGGAGGAACCAGCCTGACAAACGGTACCGACTGCTCCGGATTTACCATGTCGGTATTCCGCAAATTTGGTATCAGCTTACCTCGTACTTCCGGTTCCCAGTCCGGTGTCGGAAGAAAGATCAGCGTATCTGAGGCGAGAGCCGGCGACTTGATCTTCTATGCAAGAAACGGTCATGTAAATCACGTAGCGCTTTGCATCGGCGGTGGTCGTGTTGTACACGCAAGTAACCCTAGTGTCGGCATCACGACAAGTAATATCGGTTACCGTACACCGTATTGTGCAAGACGAGTGATCGGATAGACATAAACACAAAAATATCTGTTTGGAATCGAATATCCGGTATATGATAGGGATTCCTTACAGATATTTTTTATTGTAAATATCATATTGAAAGCGAGGAATTTATTTATGTTGAAAAAATCAGTCACCAGTCTCCTTCTTGCCATTTGTTTGATCAGTGTATCATTTTACACTCCGGCAAATGCAGCCGCAAAGAAGGTCACAAAGAAAGCATTGAGCGGAACTACCTGGAAAAACAAAGTCTCGGATCCAACCATGGAATTTTCAAGCCAGTATACTTTCAAATTCAAGTCGAATGGAAAAGTCCAATTGAGAGGATGGCGAAACAAAGATACAGGCACTTACAAAATCATCAAAGGCAAAAAAATAAAAGCCACATTTACTTCTTTATACTGCGACTTTCCGGGAAGCGGATGGGAAAAGGTAAACGGCCGTTACACAGCAACCCTTACGGTAGATCTGTCAAAACGCCGACTGAAATGTTAATTTTACGGCCTTACAGACAGCAATGCACAGGACGGATATTATTATCGTCGGTAAAGGCAACCTATTTCGCTGGATTTCCCTGTTTTCCACCGGTTACGTTGCCTTCCCGCATCGCCAAAATCAAGGGGCTGTCGCACTAAATGGTTAGTGCGACAGCCCCATAACATTTTTCTCTAAATTTTCTTCTAGAACACCAAAATCGGTACAAGGTAAACGACCGCGATCAGCAGTACATTGACGATCATAGCGAGGGCACCGAGCCCTATTCTTTTCCCAACATTTTCCAATTTTAAAAGATAAATATTTAACCCCCAGTCGGCGAGGAGACACACAATCCAAAGGGTATACAATACTGTTCCGTCGATGGTGTCGGATTCTCCGAGGAGGAAACCCATGATCAATACGATCATGTTTCCGATGACATATTGAATCATGTCCGGCTTACATTTTGTGAAGATTACCGTAGCGAAGCAGAGCATTGCCGCCGCCATAAGGTAAAATGCCGTCTGATCCAGCAATTTTCCGGCTGCTGCCTGCCAGATGATCCCTGCGATAAGCAGCACAGCCGCGATAAGGGCACGACAGCCTGTCGTCAGGTGTTCCAGTATTTTATTATACATTTCCAGACCATTCCTTTCTGCTCATTAATTCTCTTATGTTTCGTATTCCCACAAGCTCAACGCCTGATACATCGAGGTTTCCGCTCTTTTCGATGGAAATTTTGTTTGCCAGCGGAAGAATACAGGTTTTATAGCCGGTTTTGATGGCTTCCGCCACGCGCTTCTCTGCCTGTGGCACTGCACGCACTTCGCCGACAAGCCCGACTTCGCCAAAGATTACGGTATGTTCGTCGATGGCTCTTCCGCTTTGACTGGAGATGAGTGCCGCAATGATGGCAAGGTCAAGCGCAGGTTCCGTAATCCGCATACCACCGGCGACATTGACATATGCATCGCAGTCGGACAATTGCATGCCAAGGCGTTTTTCCACAACTGCGATCAAAAGATTGACACGGTTATAGTCGGTTCCTGCAGCGGTTCGTCGAGGCATATTAAAATAGGTGTGACATACCAGTGCCTGCACTTCAATCATAAAAGAGCGTGTGCCTTCGATCGCGCAGGCAACCACGGAGCCCGATTCGCCCACCGGTTTTCCCTGCAGCATATATTCGGATGGATTGGGAACTTCTACCAGTCCCTGGCCGCGCATTTCAAATACACCGATTTCATTGGTCGAGCCAAAGCGGTTTTTGACACCTCGTAAAATACGGTAAGACGCCGCCGCGTCA
>ENA-UOJE01001306-UOJE01001306.1-human-gut-metagenome-genome-assembly--contig:-C23-NODE-1306-length-22865-cov-8.094082_pt1 | contig 22865 bp, 20 predicted proteins | sample MGYA00242341_ERZ723888 | MGnify/ENA metagenome assembly ERZ723888 | reverse complement strand
ACCGGTGGAGAGACCGTCGGAGAAACCGGTGGAGAGACCGGCGGAGAAACCGGTGGAGAGACCGGTGGAGAAACCGGTGGAGAGACTGGCGGAGAAACCGGTGGAGAAACCGGCGGAGAGACCAGTAAACCTAAGGATAAGGAAATCCGGGATGTTTACGATTTCGTCAATTATACCGGAAATCAGTGCTCGGTAGAGAGCGATGCACTGAAAATGGTGGCTCCCGGCCCCGGCCCCAATGTCAATCTTTCTTTGGCCTTGACGATGGACGGCGGCAGGGGGACCGACAATGTTGCGGACGCCATTCGGATTTATATCAAGAATCCCGGCAGTGATGCGGTTTTGAAGCTGCATTATCAGGATGAAAACGCCAACCGTTGGGAGCAGGATATCACTGTCAAGGGAGGCTCTAACGAATTTGCCGCTTATGATTTTCCGCTGGCTGATATGATTTATCGGTACAGCGACAAGGGCGCGGAGTTTGCCTTGGGCGACGATGGCACAACTTGGGCGGAAATCCAGGCGGTCGACGCCTCCAAAATCGGAGTGGGGCAATATCAGGCGTTCAGAATCGGCTTTGGCCTCTCCGAGGGCGCCACGGTATATCTGAGCGATATGCAGGTGGTTACCTATGCGGAGGATGGCGGGGATAAAGAGCCCCAAGGAAAAACCGAGATAATCGATGACTTCAACGACTATGCCGACGCTGCAGCGCTGAAAAAGGTCTGGCAGAACGCCGGTTCCTCCGCGGGTATCGATTTTGTGCTGGGCCAGGGACCGGACGGCAGCAAGGCGGGCAAGCTGACTGCCAGTGCGGCGGGAACGGCGGTGTACAAACTGAACTTTGCCGGCAGTGACGCTTTGAAGGATGCGGAGTCGATCCGTATATGGATTCAGGGCACCGGTAAGGTGGTACTGCAGTTCGGTCAGCCCGTTGAGAAACAGCCGGACGGTTCCTCCAACGCCCCCTTCCAGGCAATTTTTGATGCCACGCCGGAAGGCAAGGTGCATGAAATACCGTTGAGCAGTTTCGCCCTGGCCGAGTGGTGGGGCGGCGCTGGGAATGACACCAGCATCAAGTTGGATTTGACAAAGGCAAATGTATTCTATCTCCAAGCGATTATGGGCGAGAATACCGCCATTCAGGTGGATGATTTCGCGGTCGTTCACAAGGCGGGAAGTTCCGAAAATCCGGATACCGGATCGGCCGGCGTCAAGACGATTTCCCTGCTGGTGGTTGCCGTCGCCGGTACCGGCGTGATTCTTCTGCGGAAAAAGAGAAGCTGAGGATAACTGAAAACCACATAGCGGCAAAGGAGCGCGGCGTTATCCGCCGCGCTCCTTCCTATGTACGCTTAACGGGGGAACGCTCATGAAACAATATGCTTTTTCCCAGGCGGATTGCCGTCTTCTGGGACGTACCTTCACAGACACCCAGGGACTATGGCTGGATTGGTCCATGTCTGGGGTGTGGTTCCGCTTTCGGGGGACGGGAGCGGTGTTCCATTTCGCTCTGCCCGCTCCGGGATATATCCCTCAAGTAGGTTTGGAAGTCGACGGCGGAGGATGCGGTATGCATCCGGTACGGGAAGACAATCTGGATATTCGCACCCCGCCGCTGGCAGAAGGAGAACATACGGTGAGGCTGCTGAAGCTGACGGAGGCGACCGTTGGCATGCCGCTGCTGCTTAAAGCCGTCACCCTGGAGGGAAGCGGTATGTGGCTGCCGCCGCCGAAGCTGCCTTTCCGCCGCATCGAATTTATCGGGGATTCCATTACCTGCGGTTTCGGTACCCTCAGTGATCAGCCTTCTGATCCATTTACCACTGAAACGGAGGATCCGACGAAAACCTATGCCTGCCGGATTGCCCGTTACTTTCGCGCCGATGCCCGCTTCATTTCCATGTCCGGGCGGGGACTGCTGCGTGATTGTGCCGGCGCCGCCTTCCGGCCTGTGCCGGAATGGGTGGATCTCACAACATTTTGTCATCCAGAGCCGTGGGATTATACCCGCTGGCAGGCGGATATAGTGGTAATCAATGTGGGGACCAATGATGTGGCCGGAGGGACCCCAGGGGTGGAATTTGAAGCGGCGGCCAAGGCGTTTCTCAAAAGGATAAGAGACCATTATCCCAAGGCATGGCTTCTGTGGGTTTACGGCATGATGAATACCGAGATGACCGATCCCATCCGCCGGGCGGTGGATGCTGTACGGTTAGAGGGCGATAGCCGCACGGCATGCTTTTTCACGGAACCCGTCCGCCTGCATCCAGAGGAGATGGGGGCCTGCGGACATCCAAACGCCTGCGGGCACGCACGCTTTGCCCGGGAATTGATCCCGGTGATCGCCGCGGCCGCTGGCTGGACAGCGGAAAATGCCAATGAGCCAGGAGGAGAATGAGTATGTACAGCATACCTGCGACAGAGACGGAAATGGCGGCAGCGCGGATGTTTATGGACGGTCGTCCGCCGCTTTCCTTTTTCTATGACGGCAGGCCCTTTCCGGAAGGCTTTGTCAAAGAGGAGCGGGGATATAGCAGTTCTGACGGCAGGCTTTTGTGCGAATTGGCGCCGCATGCCTATGAACAGTCCTCCGCTGTAGAATGGACACCGCGTTTTCGCTGCATTTCGGGTGAAAGATCCGGGAAAGTACAGGATATCAAAGCATTGGATTACGTCTTCCCTTGTGCAAAGAAGGCGACCCTTTATTACGTGAACGGCCCTGATGGAAAAATAGATGACTTCAATCTGCACACGCGGGAAATTACCTCTCAGCCGTTTGTAATGGAATCCAACGGGTCAAAATCCTTTCTGCCGTTTTTTAATTTGGATACTGGAAACGGCGGCGTGATTCTGGGACTGGGATTCACGGCCGATTGGGTTGCGGTATTTGAAAAGGTGCAGAATGGGATTCACGTCACCGTTTCCATGCCGGAGACTGATTTCTTCTTATATAACGGGGAAGCGGTACGTCATATCCGGGTCTTGACGATATTCTGGCAGGGGGAGAGAAGCCGTTCCTTTAATCTGTTGCGGAATCATTTGGTACGCCACTGTATCCCCTGTGATGAAAACGGCGAGCCATTCCCACCCATGTGCTGTATCTCCTGGGGCGGTATGAAAACGGCCAATCACCTGAAATACATACGGTTTCTTCAGGAAAACCATATGCGGTACGATTGCTATTGGATCGATGCGGGATGGTACGGCCCGGATCACGAAACCGATGAATTTCAGAATATCGACGTGGAGGACTGGGCTTATCATCAAGGCGATTGGACCGTTAACCGCTGTGTCCATCCGGAAGGACTCCAGCCTGTATCCGCAGCGGCGCATGCCGCCGGCATGAAGCTGCTGCTTTGGTTCAGCACCTATTGCTGCAACGAAGGGATCGGCTGGCAAAAGGAACATCCCGAATGGGGGGAGGGTACGCCGATGCCGGACGGAATCGGACGAAATCCCCAGCCTACAGTGATTCATACAATTAACATGAACCATCCGGAAGCCAGACGCTATATCATCGAAACTGTCTGTACGGCGCTGAAGGAAAACGGCGTTGATTATTACCGGGAGGATACCCTGCCGGTTTATGGAGGCGCCGACGAAGATGGCCGAACAGGCGTCGGCGAGATGAAAGCCGTCCAACAGATGTATGATTTTTGGGATGAGCTGTTGGCTCGGTTTCCAGGCATGCTGATTGACAATTGCGGCGGAGGCGGTACGCACATCGATCTGGAAACCCTGCAGCGCTCTTATGTTCTTTGGCGTTCGGATTACAACTGCCGGCCGGACGCCGACCCCATCGGCGCCCAAACCGGGAACTATGGGCTGGGGCATTTTGTGCCGTTGGTGGGATGTACCCCTCCCAGCAATCCCGGCAGCACCTATGCTTTTCACAGCGGCTTGTACGGCGGAATGAATTTCGGCCTGTTTCATCCGGTTGGTCCGGAAAATGAGGCGGAAAAGCATACCTGGTTTGCACCGGATTATCCGCTGGAATGGCATAAAAGAATGCTGGATGAATATCAGATGGTCAAGCCCTACCTGTCCGGCTGCTTTTATCCGCTGACCCCTTGCACCACGAAATCGCAGGATGTGCTGGCTTATCAGTTTGACCGGCCGGACAGGAACAGCGGTGTGCTTTTCGCCTTTTTCCGCCAGGAGTGCGGAGAGACTCAGATCAAAATTTCGCCGGTTCTGGCGCCGGGAGTCTACCGGTTCACCAATCCTGACACCGGGGATAGTTTTCAAAAAAGAGCGGACGATCCATTTTGGCTTTTGCTGAAAGCGGAGCGGAAGCCGTCCAGCATACTGCTTCACTATCAAAAAGAGACGGATTAACCAAAGGAGCGGTAGACTTGTATTATGCACTGCTGGCTACATCGATAGCTGTGGCAACGCTGGGAGGAGCGCTGAAGAACAGCTTTAGCAAATCCCACCTGCAGACGGAAAGCGATTGTATGCTGTTTAATGCCATTTGCAGCGTGTTTGCCCTGGTGTTCGTGTTTGCCCTTTCTCCCGTCTGGTCGCTTCCTTCCGTCTACACCTTGCTGCTGGGCGGGGCGTACGGTGTGGCGACGGCGCTGGGACAGCATTTCTCTACCCGTGCACTGCAAACGGGACCCATGGCTTTCAGCTCGCTGTTTAGTTCATTCGCACTGGTAATCCCCACCCTTGGCGGTCTGCTGATTTGGCGGGAGAGCATCTCGCCGTTTCAGCTTGTAGGGCTGGTACTGCTCTGCGCCTCTTTTGTGCTGACGGCCAACCCCAAAATGGACAAGGGCATCACCGGCCGCTGGCTTCTCTACTGTCTGCTGTCTTTTTTGTCCTCCGGCGCCGTGGGGTTGATGCAGAAGTTTCATCAGACCTCCATTTATAAAGACGAGCTGGATGCGTTTCTGGTAACAGCCTTTTTGGTGACGGCGGTTTGCTTCCTTTTATTGTATGGCAACAGCCGTCAGCGGCAGAAAATCCCCCTTTCTTTTTCCCTGAAGTCCCGGGTACCGCTGATGGCGATGGTATCCGGCGTGGGAATCGGGGTGTGCAACAAGATCAACCTTTATCTTTCCGGACGGATGCCCGGCGCGGTTTTCTTTCCCCTGGTCAACGGCGGCGGTGTGGTATGCGCCGTTTTGGTGGCGATCCTGTTTTTCCGGGAGCGTCCCCGGCGGCCGCAGATGATCGGTCTGGCGCTGGGTGTGGCCGCTATTCTGCTGGTGAGCAATCTGTTGGGAGCCTGATCTCTATTGTCTTGACAAAAAGCCGTCCTTTCACAGGACGGCTTTTTTGCTTGTGTTCAGATGTGAAATGTGCTAAGATATAAACATACGTTCTTGTGGAGGCGGCGGCATGCAGAATACCATGATACTACCGGTGAGAGAGCTGGTGGAATTCGTACTCCGGGGCGGCAGTATCGACAATCGCTTCGGCGGCGTGGACAGGATGGCCGAGGGTAGCCGCATCCATCGCAAGCTGCAGAAGGCCGCCGGAGATGGGTATCAGGCGGAGGTGCCGCTGTCCCTGGAAAGTGTCTGGGGAGATATCCGCATCAAGGTGGAAGGCCGGGCGGACGGACTGTATACAGATGAAGAGGGGCTGGTGGTGGATGAGATCAAAACCACCGGCGCGCCGCTGGAGATGATTACTGAGGATTTCAACCGTCTTCATTGGGCACAGGCTATGTGCTACGCCCATATACTCTGTACGCAGCGGGGATTGGAAGCCATTCGTGTACGCCTGACCTATTATCAAGTGGATACCGACGAAATCAAGCGCTTTATCCGCAGCTTTTCCGCCGGCGAATTGACGGAATTCTATCAGGATCTTTTGGATCGGTACCGCCGCTGGGGAGAAAGCCGGCAAAGCTGGACCGGGATACGGGACGCGTCCATCAAGACAACGGCGTTTCCTTTCCCGCAATACCGTCCGGGGCAGCGTCGGCTGGCCGAGGCGGTTTACCGCACGGCACGGGACGGCGGCAGATTATTCTGTGAAGCCCCCACCGGCATTGGCAAAACCATTTCTACCCTGTTCCCGGCGGTCAAAGCCATCGGTGAGGGGGAAGCAGAGAAGATTTTTTATCTGACCGCCAAAACCATCACCTGCCAGGTGGCGGAAAATGCCTGCCGGGTGATGCGGGAGGAGGGCCTGCGGCTGCGTACCGTCACCCTGACGGCCAAGGATAAAATCTGTTTTCTGGAGCAGCGCAACTGCAACCCGGACGCTTGTCCTTATGCCGATGGCCACTTTGACCGGGTCAATGATGCGCTGTGGGAGATGCTGGAACGGGAGGATGTCTTTACCCGGGAAGTGGTGGAGACTTATGCCCGCCGCCACAGGCTCTGCCCTTTTGAACTGGCTCTGGATCTGACCCTGTGGAGCGACTGCATCATCGCAGACTATAACTACGTGTTTGATCCCCAGGTTTATCTGCGGCGATTTTTTTCCGGCGGAAAGTCGCCCTTTGTGTTCCTCATCGACGAAGCTCATAATTTGGTGGACCGGGCACGGGAAATGTACTCCGCTGGTCTGCAGAAATCCGCTTTCCTGCAGCTGAGCCGGACGCTGGATAAGAAGGACAAGCTGCGCCGTTCCCTGGGGCGTATCAATACCGCCATGGTGGCGATGCGCAAGGAATGCGGGGAGGAGAGCTTTTTTAAGCGGAAGGAACCCTATTTGGAATTTCATAAACAGTTGACCCGGACGGCGGCGGACTGTGAGGAATGGATGCAGCGGCATCCACATGCGCCGCAGGAGGAACAACTGCTGACCTTATATTTTGATATTCTGACCTTCCTCAAAATCGCAGAGCTGTACGACGAGCGGTATATCACCTGGGTTCAGACAAAGGAAAGCGAAGTGGTTCTGCGGCTTTTCTGCCTGGATCCTTCCTATCTGCTGAGTAAGACGATGGAAAGGGGGAAAGCCTCCGTCCTGTTTTCCGCCACCCTGACGCCGCTGGACTACTTTATTTCGGTTCTGGGAGGAGACGAGAATTCCAAACGGCTGACGCTGACCTCTCCCTTTCCTCAGGAGAATCTGTGCCTGCTGGTATCCGACCGGATCAGTACCAAATACAAAGACCGCCAGGACAGTCTGGTGCCGGTGGCGGACCAGATTGCGCTGACGGTGAGCGGCAAAAAGGGCAACTATTTGGCATATTTTCCCTCATACGCGTATTTGCGGGAGGTTTACCAGGTGTTTCAGGAACGATATCCCGCGGTCGCCACGATTGTGCAGCGCAGTGGGATGGAGGAAGAGGAACGGGAGGCCTTTCTGCAGCGATTCCAGGCGGACGCGGCAGATACTTTGGTGGGTTTCTGCGTGTTGGGAGGCATCTATGCGGAGGGAATCGATCTGCGTGGAGAGCGGCTTATCGGCACGATAATCGTGGGAGTAGGGCTGCCCCAGATCGGCCCGGAGCAGGATATGATCCGGGATTATTACGACCGGCGGGACGGTCGGGGCTTTGATTACGCCTACCGGTATCCCGGGATGAACAAGGTGCTGCAGGCCGCCGGCCGAGTCATTCGGGATGAATCCGAGCGGGGCGTGGTGGTGCTCATCGACCAGCGGTTCACTTCTCCGGCTTATCGGCCGCTGTTTCCCCAGCATTGGCGGCATTACGCCGCCGTACGGGACGGTCGGATGCTGGAGGAGCGTCTGCGGCGCTTTTGGACAGGGGAGTAGCCGCTCCGCGCCGGCAGTAGACGGGATAGCGGTGGTCCCGATGATGGGCGATGCAGGCAGCGCAGTCCCCATGCCGGGGACATTTGCGCCGTTTACAGGGACAGACGGCGGGAAATTCAGGGTTTTCCATGGATTTTTCCTTTCCGAAACTCGTCCACAAACCAGATGTCTTCGACAGTGAATTCCCGCCCGTTCAGGTAATCCAAATCCTCCGCTGGTGTTTGAAAGGCGAAACGAAGCTTATAGGAGCATAAGGCCTGGCGGTTGAAGCCAGTGCCTCGGTTCAGGGCGTTGGAGCCGTATTTGCCGTCTCCCAGCAGCGGATGCCCGATGGAGGCCATATGTGCCCGGATCTGATGGGTGCGTCCGGTAAGCAGCTGGATTTCCAGCAGGGAGAGATGGTGCCGCTCCTCCAGCACTTGGTAGCGGGTGGCGATGGAACGGGCGCCTTCCCGCGACTCCCGGATCACGGTAACCTGGTTGCGTTTTTCATCCTTTTCCAGATAACCGTACAGAGTATCCTCTTTTTTGTCCAGAATTCCGTGGACGATACAGAGATAGTATTTTTCAATTTCCCGATTTTTCAGCTTGTCATTGAGAATGCGCAGGGCGGCGGCGGTTTTGGCGGCGATCACAATGCCGCAGGTATTGCGGTCGATCCGGTTGACCAGAGCAGGGGCGAAGCTGTTTTCGGCTGCTGGATCGTATTCTCCCTTTTCATAGAGGTAACGCTGTACCCGGGCGATAAGAGTGTCCCGGAATTCCCGCTCGTCTGGATGCACCAGCAAACCGGCCTTTTTGTTCAGCAGCAGCAGGTGACGATCCTCATAGAGGATATCCAGCTGTCGGGATGCGGTGAGGAAATCATAAACCGGGGCGGTCTCGGTGAGAAATTCATCCTTGACATACAGGGATAGCACATCTCCCTGCTGTAGACGGGTGGAAATCTCACACCGTTTGCCGTTGAGCTTGATATCCTTCTGCCGGATATATTTGTACATCATGGAGACCGGTAGATTGCGGAAGGTTTTGGTGAGAAATTTGTCCAGCCTCTGCCCAGCGTCGTTTTTTTCTATGGTGAGGGTTTTCATGGTGGTTGCGCTCTTTCCATGCCGGAAAAATTGGAGGATTTCCGCCCGGCATCTATTTTTTCATTAGGGCACGCAAGCGGTGCGGTTGCTCCGGGCAAACGAGAAGACCCAGTCGGAGAAACAGAATATCGCCTTTTGAGAGCCGTGTCTATTATAGCATGAAGCTTATCCTTTTCAAACGGGAAATTATTTGGTATAATGAGTCGAAAGAATAAATATGGACAAGCAGGGAGAGGACCGTATGTTGACGAAAGAACGCATTCTAGAGATTTTGAAGGAAGCAGGCGTGCTGCTGGAAGGACATTTTCTGCTCACCTCCGGCCGCCATTCGGAAAAATATCTGCAGTGTGCCAAGATTTTCCGCAACACCAAATATAGCGAGGAACTGTGTGCGGCTCTGGCGGAGCAGTTCCAGGATGATCATGTGGATGTGGTCATCGGACCGGCCATGGGAGCGGTGCAGATGGCCTATGAGGTCAGCCGCTGGCTGAAATGTGAAAACTTCTTCACCGAGCGGGAAAACGGCGCTATGACCCTGCGCCGCGGTTTTGCAGTTCAGCCAGGCCAGAATGTGCTGTTGGTGGAGGATGTCATTACCACCGGCGGTTCGGTGCGTGAGGTGCTGGAACTGGTAAAGCAGGCCGGCGGAAACGTGGTGGGCGTAGGTTCCATTGTGGATCGTACCGGCGGCAAAATCGATTTTGGCGTGCCCTTCCGCCCGGTAATCTCTTTAGAAGTGGAGTCCTGGGAGCCGGAAGAATGCCCCCTCTGCAAGGCGGGAGCTCCGGCCCCTTATAAGCCGGGCAGCCGGAAATAAGAATATGCTTGGAGGCTAGGGACCTATGGATGCGAAAGGGGAAAGCGCAGCCATGGAACAAAATGTGCATGACGGGCACAGGCTGAGGGTGAAACAACGTTTTTTGGCGGAGGGACTGGAGCATTTTGAGCCGCATCAGATTTTGGATATGCTGCTGTTTTATGTTATTCCGCGCAAGGATACCAACGAGCTGGCCCACCAGCTGATCCGCACCTTCGGCAGCCTGTCACAGGTACTGGAAGCGCCATATGAGGAATTGGCGCGGGTGAAGGGGATGAGCGCCAACGCCGCGGTTCTGGTATCCTTCTGCGGCCAGCTTCTGCAGAGCTATTATAAGGATAAGTTTTCCGCCGGTGCGATTCTGCACACCACAGAGGAAACGGGGCACTTCCTGCTGCCATATTTTCTCGGACGGCGAAATGAAGCAGTGGTGCTGATCTGTCTGGATAATCGCTGTAAGGTGCTCAATTGTACTGTTATTTTTGAAGGCAGTGTCAATTCCACTGAGATCAATGTCCGCCTGGTGCTGCAGCATGCGCTGATGCACAACGCCACAGCGGTAATCCTGGCCCATAATCACCCCAGCGGCCACGCGCTGCCCTCTAAAGAGGATATCGACACCACCATCGCCATGGCCAAAGCGCTGACCGTGGCGGATATCCGGCTACTGGATCATATCATTGTTGCAGAGGATGACTATGTTTCCATGCGGGATACAGCATCTTTGAAGCCTATATTTCACTGCAACTGGCGGGAGTCGTCCGTATCCCGGGCGGCGCAGCGATGAATAGTCTGGCGGCGCCAAGAAGACTGAAGATCAAAAAAACCTTATATAAGTTCATATTGTTCTCCTGTTGAGGGCCTATTGTAAGAATTTTGGGGTAATGATGAGATATCGTGTCATATTTTCGCGAAATCTTTACTACTCCTGCAGAAGGCTCGTTGAGGATGCGGTAGGCTGATTGTTATGGGAGGATGAACAATATGGATAAACTGAATGGACTGTTGAAATTTCTCGACCTGGTGGAAGATGCGGAACTCAGCTATACGCTGAAGAAGGTAAAGGACAGCGTGAGCGTGTCCATTGCAGTAGACGAAGGTGAATTGCAGGTGCGTTTTACCGGCGACGGAGAGATTCTGGTTGATCGCCGGGAAGGAGGCGTCGTGGTGTCCTGCGGTGTGGAATGTTTGGAGAGTCTCTTTCAATCTGTCGGCTGACAAATCGAATAGGGGATATCAAATACGGTAGGCTGCTGCAGGACGAGGCGTTTTGCGGCGGCCTATTTCATAGAATATCTGATTTGACCTGACTTTTTACGCGGCGTCACTTGGGTACAGGGGAGGCGGTTCGGATAGACTGGCACATGCATCAGACGTATCGGGAAATATGGAAGGAGTACAATGGGGATATTGCAAACTTTTTCCGTACGCGTCTGCCGGAATATACGGACATTGAGGATCTGGTACAAGAGGTTTTTCTGGCGCTTTACATGAAAATGGAAACCGGAGAGATAATCGTCAATGTTCGCGCCTGGCTGTACAAAACCGCCCGCAATGTGTGCAGCAACAAACTGGATAAATTAAAAAGATCCCCGAAGGTCGTTTCCATTGATGTGGATGAGTGGCAGGAGTATGAACCAGGGGAGGAATGCCGTGATTTGCTATTCCCGGATATCAGCGAGGGACAGATGCAGGAATGGATTGCGGCAATATGGGAACGTTTGGAAGAAAATGAGAGAGTTTTTCTGGACGAAGCCTATTTTCATCCCCATACCGTACAGGAGATAGCCGCCAAATGGAATATGAAGGAAAACACAGTGTATCAGCGCCTAAGGAGATTGCGGATCAAGGTCGAGCGATTGGCGGCAGAGATAACCGATGGATATGATTGGTGAAAATGATTACAGAAAACCTTTATTATGCAATATATGTTGTTTATATTATAGAAAATAAGTGGCTGTATGTCATATTTCTGTGGTATGCTTACATCTATAATGGAAGTAAAAGTTTGTGCTGATTTTGAAACAGGGGGATGCGCGTATGGCTGATTGGGATATGTTGTTCAAAATGATGGCGGATCCTGCCCTGAAACAGTCGCGTCAGGAAGTGAAAGCACGTTTGGATGCAGAGCTGGATAAACCTGAGGGGGAAATGGATGCCGATCTGGTGAAGGAGTATGTCCTGACGCTTATGGAGATGGACGGTAAAGCAGAGACGCCGTTGACAGTGACAGCGGCCCCCGTGCCGAAAAAAATGGCGAAGTCGGCAAAAAAGAGAGGGAAATGGTACCGCGCCTGCCGCTATGGTTTATTGGCAGCTGCCGTCTGCGTCCTTATGCTTTTGGTAGTTTCGGCCACTAAACAATTTATCCAGCCGCATATTAAGGGTGTAACGTTCTATTCCGACAGGGTGGAAGTGGATTTTTCTCAACTGGAAAAAACGGCGTTAACGGCCAAGCCTGGATTAAAACCCGGGTATGTGCTGGAAAGCTTTGGAATGAGGAACATGCTTCTGCCTGCCGGGCTGAATGACGGTTATACGGCGAAGGTGACTGATCATTCCACAGAAGAAAGGCAATCCATGCTGGCGGAGATACAGCTGAATCAGCAGACCATTATGGTGAATGCGGAAAGGGTGAAGACGGGTCCGCCTCTCTCATCGTATTATACCTTTTCAGGGGAAAATATTCGTGTGGACAGTGAACTTATCGGTGAACTGCGAGTAGTCTATTTGCAGGAGGATGATTACACCCAAATCCTCTATCGAAATGATGAAACGGAATATGTCATCACCCTGAACGGCGGCATAGATGCTGCCCGCAAACTGGCCGCTACCCTTGAAGAAGCCATTCAAGCGGCCGCATAAAAATCCTTCTGCCATAAGAGTGAGAATAAAGAGAAAGCCCCATTCGTACTTAGCTGCGAATGGGGCTTCCTCTTTATTGCGTGATCCCGGCCTGAATTTTTGTCCACGGATATTATTTTAGAAATTTTTTCAGCATGCGGAAGTTTTTATCGGTATATGGATGATACCGGACGGGCAAGTCGATTTTGCCAGATTTTTTCACCATACTTTTTTCGTGAGTAAAGGTATCGAAGCTGTATCGTCCATGATAGCTGCCCATACCGCTGGCACCCACGCCGCCGAAACCCATCCGGGAGGTGGCCAGGTGGATGATGGTGTCGTTGACGCATCCTCCGCCGAAAGAAAGGGTAGACAGCACCTGTTTTTCCGTGTTCTGGTTACGGGTAAAAAGATAAAGGGCCAGCGGCTTGGGACGGCTGCGGACAAATTCAACGGCTTCTTCCAGTCGATGATAGGGGAGAAGAGGAAGCAGCGGGCCAAAAATTTCCTCCTGCATACAGGGCGATTCCGATGAGATCCCTCCCAGCAGGGTAGGAGCGATTCTTCCCTTGCCGTCATGCTGTCCGCCGGCGAGAATATCCGCCCCCTGCAGCAATCCCAGCAGGCGTTCAAAATGCTTTTGATTGATGATCTGCGGATACTCCGGACAGGTCAGGGGATCAGTTCCGAAAAAGGCGCGGATTTCCGCATTCAGGGCATCTATCAAGGCATCGTATACGGACTGATGTACCAGCACATAGTCGGGAGCGACGCAGGTTTGGCCGGCATTGAGGAATTTTCCAAAGGCCAGCCGTTTGGCGGCCAGAGGTATATCGGCGCTCTCGTCGATGATGCAGGGGCTTTTGCCTCCCAGTTCCAGGCTCACCGGAGTCAGATGCCGGGCGGCCTTTTCCATCACCAGCTTACCTACTTCGATGCCGCCGGTGAAAAAAATGTAATCAAATTTCTGTTCCAGAAGCGCTTGGTTTTCGGCCCGCCCGCCCTGGACCACCGCCACGTATTCCGGAGGAAAGCAGGCGGCGATTAGATCGGCAATAAGTTGCGAGGTGCGGGGCGCATAGGCGGAGGGCTTGATCACCGCGCAGTTTCCTGCCGCCAGAGCGCCGATCAGCGGTTCCAGACTGAGCTGGAAGGGATAATTCCAAGGAGCCATAATCAGGACCACACCATAGGGTTCCTTAAGAATAAAGCTCTTAGCTGGAAATTGGGCGAAAGGCGTCTTCACCCGCTTCGGCCTGGCCCACCGCGGCGTGTGTTTTTCCACATATCCCAGCTCGTCCAGCACCATGCCGGTTTCGGTCATATAGCTTTCAAAGGGCGCTTTGCCCAAGTCAGCCTGTAGCGCTTTAGCGATGGCGCTTTCACAGTTTTGGATTTCCTTTTTCAGCCGGCGCAGGGCTGCCAGTCGTTTTTCAACTGGCAGGGTGGCGCCGGTGGCAAAGTAGGAACGCTGCCGGTCTAGAAGTGCGGCGATATCCATTAGGTGGTCCCCTTTCCTAACGATTTCAGCATGATGGCTGAGCAGGATGGGTATCGGCGGCCTCACAGGAACGCATCGCCAGAATCGTCTCACTGATCAGGCGGTCCAAATCCCAGCCCAGCATATCGGCGCCTTTCTGAATGACCTCCCGGGAGCAGCCGGCGGCAAAAGAGGGGCTTTTGAATTTTTTCTTCACCGATTTCAGCTCCAGATCCTGAACGCTTTTGGAGGGACGCATCAAAACCACGGCGCCGATAAGGCCGGTGAGTTCATCCACGGCAAACAATACTTTCTCCATTTCATGCTCCGGGCGTATATCCACCGTGATGCCGTAACCGTGACTGCAGATAGCGTGAATCAAGTCATCGTCCGCGCCCTTTTCCCGCAGAATTTCCTGGCAGCGGATACAGTGCTGATCGGGATATTGCTCAAAATCCAGGTCGTGAAGCAATCCTACCTGTCCCCAGAAATCCGCTTCATCCCCATATCCCAGTTCCTTGGCGAAGTATCGCATAACTCCTTCCACCGTTTCGGCGTGCTGCAGATGAAAAGGCTCCTGGTTGTATTGGGTCAGCAGCGCCCATGCCTGTTCCCGGCTCCAAACCGCCATCGCTATCCATCCCTTCCCATTTTTATAGGCTGATTGTAGTACGGGAAGGGGAAAAAGTCAAGAAATCCGGTGCGGCCGGATAGGGTTAGGATTGTATCACTTTGACGTACAGACTGACATTGTCTTGATCGTCACAGACGGCAAGGAAGATTTCTTTCGGGTCGTGATATCCTTGGACGCGCAGCTGCTTTTCCAGCCACTTCTCATCCTTGCCGATGGCCTGCAGATTCTCATACAATACCACGCCGTCGATGATCAGGTTTACCGGCAGCTTTTCCTGGGCCGGGGTGAGATTCATATCCGATGGCGTCACCGGCCGGGAAGCTGCCGTGGGCAGAATGCTGATCTTGCCGTTGGTTTCCATGATGGCGGTTTGGATTTCCGATAGATTGAAGTAGCCGTTGTTCCGGCACTCAGTAAGAAATTCATTGAGGTCCAGCTTGGCTTTTTTTAAACAGTCCCGGTACAGTTTGCCATCGTCATAGAGGACCAGCGGCCTGCCAATGAAAAATTTCCGCAGTTTAACCGAGTGACTGGCAGTCATAGAGATCAGCAGTGCTGCCACGGTATATACCGCCATACCGATCATGGGCTTGAGAAAATCATCCTCCAGTGAAGTGGCCATTTCCGCAGCGATGGAGCCAATGGTAATGCCATTGATATAATCGAACATACTTAGCTGAGACATCTGCTTGTTGCCCAACAGTTTGGTGAGGATAAAGAGAAAGACCACGGAGCCCACCGAGGTCAGAAATACATGCAGAAGTTCCATTTGGACACACCCTTTCCTTTTTTCATAGGGTGTGCTTCGGAACTAGAAAATATAAGCCCCGGCAGCGGGAATTTGGACAGATATACGCCGGCAATCCCATGAATATCTGCCCTGCGGCCCGCATAAGAATGTGGTAAGTAAGCCTAAGGGGTGATAGCTATGAAAGGAGCTGTAGAAGAACGAGCGGTCGAGCTGGGCGAATATATCATCGAAAACAACGCCACGGTCCGGGCGGCCGCCAAGAAGTTTCATATATCCAAGTCTACCGTACATAAAGATGTGTCTGACCGCCTTCAAACGGTGAACCCGCAGCTGTACGGACGCGTCCGCCATGTACTGGAAGTGAATAAAGCCCAGCGGCATATCCGCGGCGGCATTGCCACCCGTGAAAAATACCGGCATGAGACGGATGAGGAAGAGGAATAGAATACCCCTGAATACCCGGGAAGGGCCGCAGTTTCTTGATAAAGCTGCGGTTCTTCCCGGGTTGCTGTTTGGCGATCAAGCGGTTATTTGTCCTCTCAACTGTGTTTGCGAAGATTAAGCAGTGCTGCGAAGTGGGGAATGTCAAAGGTTTCTGGCAGGGTACGCAGATATTCCATGTGCTCCCTTTCAAACCGGGCGATTTCTTCATCACTTAAAGAAGAGGCGCCGATACCGCGGCAGGCTTTGATCCGCCCATGCCAGCTTTCCCGGGTAAAGGAGACGGTCAGATCATAGGCTAAGGCGTTTTCCACTGTAAACAGATCTTTCGCCCATGGCGGCTTCTCAGGTATGAACCTCCGCATATGCCCGCCGGTCCAGGCAGGGTTATATTTCAGCACCAGTTCCTCGCTGCGTTTGGCAATTTCGCTTTCATCCGATAGCCAGGCCATGAACAAGATGCAGAGGTGCCCGTTCTCCTTGAGTATCCGATGAATTTTGAGGGGTGTCACAGCCCTATCGAAATACATAAAGCATTGACAAGCGGTGACGACATCAAAGGATTCGTCCGGGAAGGAGATGTCCTCAGCCGCCGAAACCAAATAACGGATGGACAGACCGGCTTCCCGGGACAATCTCCGGGCTTCGGCAATCTGGTTTTCGGATATATCCACCCCGGTAAAATGAGCGCCATAGGCGGACATATGCCGGGGCAGAACCCCAGTGCCGGTGCCCAAATCCAAAACCTCCTGTCCACTTATGCATAGGCCGAGATCCGCTATTTTCTGGTAAAACACCGGCGGATAGATATCCCGGTACCTGCCGTAATCCAGGGAGACCTTTCCCCAGTCAAATTCCCGGCCGTGATCAATGGCATCGTTTCTCATACGCCGTATTCCTCCAATTTAAGAGTTATGATGATTTATGCCTTTTGTCCGCCGTCCGCAGGTATTCCGGTATCATCGCAGATGCGGAAAGCCCCGGGCGGCATGCCGTGGCACCGCCGGAAGAGACGGGAAAAATGACAGGGATCATTGAAACCGCAGGAAAAAGCCACATCACTGACCGGAAGGGTGGAGGTACGCAGCAGTTCCTCCGCCCGGTGCAGCCGCAGCTGAATTAGATACTGCTGCGGAGAAAGCCCCAGGTGCTGCTTGAACAGCCGAAACAGATGGCTGCGGTCCGCGCCGCAGCGGCGGGCGACCGCTTCCACTGTCAGGGGATAAGAATAGTTTTTGCGCATATAGTCCACCGCCGCGTCCAGAATACGGCTGCCGGAACCGATTTCAGCCGGGCTGTCCTCCATCAGCAGGGCAAAGAAACCATACAAGCCGGACAAAAGCGAAAAGGCGTTGTCCCGGGCCTCATAGCGGTGTTCCAGATCGTCCAGACAGCGCTTCATCCTTTCCTGATCTCCAAAGGAGAAAATCGGCTGCTCTGCGGACAGGCCGCAGATGTCCAGGATAGAAGCCGCCTCGCTGCCGCTGAAGCCGATCCAGTGGTAATGCCAGGGCTGCCGGACATCCGCCGTATAGACCGTTATCTGCCCGGGCACAATGAGAAAGCCCTGGCCGGCTTCCAGATCATAGGAGCGGCCCACAGGTTCAAACCGGCCTTTTCCGCGGAATATGCAATGGATGAGATAATGGTCGCGGACAGCCGGACCGAACCGATGGCCGCCCGGACAAGCTTCCCCGCCGCATTGATGCACACACAAGCTTTCCTGCGCTTCTTCCTGCCGGCGAAGATTATAAAATAACGCCACACCCGATTCCCCCTTTGATTTCAGCATACCACGAAATAAGAAAAATGCAACATAAAATCAAGAGGGGACAACATGCCTCTATAGTTATTGCCGTCGGTTTGGAGTAGGATGAAGGCATCACATGGAAAGGAATGAGAGGCTTGAAAATCACCTTTATCGGTGCGGGCAGCACTGTATTTGCCCGCAATGTCATCGGCGACTGTATTCTCACCCCGGAGCTTGGCGCTTTTGATGTCTGCTTGTTCGACATTGATCCCGTCCGGCTGGATGAATCCTTCCAAATCCTGAGCAATATCAACAAAACAGCAGAGGGCAAGGCCAGAATCACCAAGACCTTGGATCGTACCGAAGCTTTTACCGGGGCGGATTTTGTGGTGAACGCCATCCAGGTGGGCGGCTATGAACCATGTACCGTCACCGATTTTGAAATTCCGAAAAAATATGGACTGCGGCAGACCATCGCCGACACGCTGGGCATCGGCGGTATTTTCCGTGCCCTGCGGACTATTCCGGTGATGAAAAGCTATGCCGAGGATATGGAGCGGCTGTGCCCCAAAGCCCTGTTCCTCAACTACACCAATCCTATGGCGATGCTCACCGGCTATATGCAGAGGTATACATCTATCCAGACCGTGGGGCTTTGTCACTCGGTTCAGGGCTGCGCCGGCGGGCTGCTGCGCACATTGGATATGGGGGAGTATGCGGATAAATGCCGGTGGGAAATCGCAGGCATCAATCATCAGGCGTGGCTGCTGAAGATTGAGGATTTGGAGGGCAACGACCTGTATCCCGAAATCAAGCGGCGGGCTCAATCACCGGAGTACAACAAGGATAGAAACGATTTGGTGCGTCTGGAGATTATGAAGCAGTTCGGCTATTATGTCACCGAATCCAGCGAGCATACCTCTGAATACACCCCCTATTTCATCAAGGACAAGTATCCTGAGCTGATCGAGCGGTACAAAATCCCGCTGGATGAGTATCCACGCCGCTGTGTGGAACAGATCAAGGGCTGGCGGGAAATGCGGGACGGCCTGTTGAAGGATTCCCATATCGAACATACCAAGACCCACGAGTTTGCATCGTATATCATCCAGGCGGTCATGAACGATGCCCCCTATCGAATTCACGGCAATGTGCTCAATACCGGTCTGATTACCAATCTGCCGCAGAACGCCTGCGTGGAAGTGCCCTGCCTCATCGACCGCAACGGCATCAATCCCTGTGTGGTGGGGGATCTGCCGGAGCAGTGCGCCGCCATCAACCGTACCAATATCAATGTGCAGCTGCTGACCATTCAGGCAGCTCAGTCATTGAAAAAAGAGGATATCTACATGGCTGCCATGCTGGATCCTCACACCTCTGCGGAACTGTCCATTGACGATATCCGCGCCTTGTGCGATGATCTTATCGAAGCGCATAAGGGATGGCTGCCGGAATATCATTGATCCTCCCTCTATGTTAAAAGCGGTGCAGGTCCTGTCACTCAGGACCTGCACCGCTTTTCATATGTTGTGAATATCGACCGGAAGGGTTCAGGATTCGATGTGGTACATCTTAAAGACCCCTTCCAGTCCCTCGTCAATTTCCTCACGGGAAAAATCGGCCTTTTCCAGCGTTTCATCTGACAGAGAACGAAGCTGGGTATAAAACCAAAGGGCCAACTTCAGCTTTCCCGGCGTCAATCCCTCCTCCAGCATCTCATAAAGATCATTTTCCGCGCCGTTGATATCCAAATCCTGAATTTTGGAAAGCATGCCTTCCTCTTTTTCGTACAGGCTTCCGCCCACGTCATCCTGTCGGATCAGATCCTCTGTGTTGGTGTCCTTATCGAAGACGACTTTGGCGATGGAGCGGGACAGCATCTCGATCTGCCGCATGATGTAATCGTCGGTAAACATAGCGTTTCCTCTTTTCCTGCAGAGATAATGGTTATTCTAACACCAAAGGTTTTATTCCGGATGGCGGCATAAGGGATTCTTCAAGAGAAAATCGAAGTTTTTCTCCATTTTATCATATGAGGGAGGAGAAGTCGATGGCTTTTGTTATGAAAATCCGGCATCCGGCATCCCAAAGTGCATTGACAAAAGGGAGTATTATATTAAAATTAGAGCAAATGTTCTGTTTGATAAGATACATCAAAGAATCAAAACAGCCTTTCAATTTCCCGATTATTACGGGGAAAATGGGGATGCGTTTTGGAATTCGATTGATAGAACAAGAGACAACACCATGGTGGAAATCCAAGGAATATCCACCATGCCCAAGGAACTCAGAGAAGAGGCCGGGAAAATGATCTTGTTGGAGTATAACATCGGGGAAATGGAAAGGCTGAAGCAGCGGCGGCCGGATTTTGACTATCGATTCTCCTATCGTGTATTGGGCTGATACCACTATTCTGCCTCGTGAAGCTTTTTCTCGGTACGAATTAACCGCCTGCCGTACGGCAGGCGGTTTCTTTTGTCTGTATGCCCATTTGTAAGGTTCCCGATCAGGAGCCGTCCGCGTCGAAAGCCGCGTACATAATATTGGTGGCGTGGTCGGATACCCGTTCCAGGTCGGTAAGGATATCGATGAAGATCATGCCGATATCCGGGGTACATTCCAGCCTGTTGAGCCGCTCCACATGATGGTACCGCAGCTCCACCACCAGATCATCAATCTCCTCCTCCTGCAAGATAATACTGTCGGAAGCATTTTTATCCGGGCGGCGGGCCATGAAGAAAGCCATGGATTCGTCGATAATCCGCAGCACTCGGTCGTTCATGTCCCGCATTTCCGTTTCTGCTTCGGGCGAGAAGGGAGGAGGAGAGCCCTCGAATCGCTGGGAATATTCCAGTATATTTTCCGCGTGATCTCCGATGCGCTCCAGATCGTTGACTACATGGAACAGGGAGCCCACCAGCCGGCTGTCGGATTCCAGCAGATCCAGAGCGTGGATCTTCACCAGATAACTGGTGATATTGTGATTGAGATAGTTGATCACCAGTTCGTTTTGCTTGATCTGTTTTTCGGTGTCTTTATTGGGTTGAAAAAAGGTATTCATAGACAGCTGAAAGTTGGTTCGGGCGATATTCGCCATCCGCTGTACCTCTTTGACCACCTGGGCCACCGCGATGGGCGGTGTATTGAGGATCCGTTCATCCAGGAAATGAAGCTGCATGTCCTCATATTCCGCATCCTTGCCCGGAACAAGTCTGGTTACCAGCTGAACCAGAATCTTGGCAAAAGGCAGCAGCAGCAGGGTGGTGACGATATTGAAGCCGATATGGGCCAGGGAAATCTGCATTTTAGGATCGGCGGTCATAGTCGTGATCCAGTCCACATAGGGTAGCAGCATACAGATGGGCAGGAAGATCAGGGTGCCGATGACATTAAAAAGCAAATGCAATATGCTGGCGCGCTTGCCAGCGCGGTTGGTGCCGATGGATGCCAGAAGGGCGGTGATGCAGGTGCCGATGTTTTGCCCGAACAGGATGTAGATCGCGCCTCCCAAATTAATGGCGCCGCTGGCAGCCAGAGCCTGAAGAATACCAACGGAGGCGGAGGAGGACTGGATCACCGCTGTAAGAATGGCGCCGGCCAGGATTCCCAGCACAGGGTTGGAAAACTTGCCCATCAGCGCTACGAATTCCGGCATATCCTTCAGCGGTGCCATGGCGCCGGACATGGCTTCCATCCCGGTAAACAGGATGCCGAAGCCGATGATCACCATGCCGATGTGCTGAACGAGCTTCTTTTTGAAAGCCATGATCATGATGATGCCGATAAATACAGCTACAGGGGCCAGAACACTGATCTTCAGACCGATGAGAAAGCTGGTGACCGTAGTGCCGATGTTGGCGCCCATGATGATATAGACGGCTTGTTCCAGCTTCAACAGCCCGGCATTGAGAAAGCCCACCACCATAACCGTGGTGGCGGAGGAAGACTGAAAGGCTCCAGTTACCAGGATTCCCACCAAAACGCCCAAGAGGGGATTCGATGTGATTTTTTCCAGCAGAGCTTTCAGTCTGGAACCGGCAACCAGCTCCAATCCCTCTCCCATCAGCTTCATGCCGAATAGGAATAGTCCCAATCCGCCCAGCAAGGACAGAATATTCATCAGATCCACAAAGCAGCCCCCTCATTTTCCTGCTAAAAAGGTTCATGATCCGGTCAAGGACGCCAAAAACCGTTAAAAGCCTATCATGGCAATGTTAAAACCATGTTAAAAAACAGAAATTTGTCGTTTTTTCTGCCAGACGATACCGTATATATGAATTAAAATGAATAATTATTCGTTCATTCGTTATATATTAAAGAAGCGTCTGCACCCAATGAATGGAAAATAACCGTACAAACTGCCGGTATTGGGCAGATTGACAAAATTCGGCCGGATAGCATAATTATACGCAATTCATACTTGAAAAATGAAAAGGGAATGATATAATAAGGTCAATACTTCCATTTGGAAAGGATGCGCAAAGATGGATACAGTTAAAAAAGTCGTGCTGGCCTATTCCGGCGGTTTGGATACCTCGATTATTATTCCGTGGCTGAAGGAGAATTATAACAACTGTGAAGTTATCGCCGTGGCGGCGGACGTGGGTCAGGGCAAGGAGCTGTCCGGCCTACATGAAAAAGCGCTGAAAACCGGCGCTTCCAAGCTGTACATAGAGGATCTGCGGCAGGAATTTGTGGATGAGTACATCTTCCCGACCTTGAAGGCGGGCGCGGTGTATGAAAATCAATATCTGCTGGGCACTTCCTTTGCCCGGCCGATTATCGCCAAGCGAATTGTGGAAATCGCCAAGAAGGAAGGGGCGGACGCCATTGCCCACGGCTGCACCGGCAAGGGCAATGACCAGGTGCGTTTCGAACTGGCCATCAAGGCGTATGCCCCCAATATGAAAATCATCGCTCCCTGGCGGGTGTGGGAACTGAAATCCCGGGAAGAGGAAATCGCTTACGCCGAAGCGCGGAACATCCCTCTGAACATCACCCGGGAAACCAACTATTCCAAGGATAAGAATCTGTGGCATCTCTCCCACGAAGGACTGGATCTGGAGGATCCTGCCAACGAACCCAAATATGATGAGATTTTGGAAATGGGTGTTTCTCCGGAAAAAGCGCCGGATAAGGCTACCTATATCACCCTTTCCTTCGAAAAAGGCATTCCCGTGGCCCTGGACGGCGAAAAGCTGGATGGTGTGACCATGATTGAGAAGCTGAACAAGCTGGGCGGCGAAAATGGTATCGGCCTGGTGGACATGGTGGAGAACCGGCTGGTGGGCATGAAGAGCCGCGGCGTGTACGAGACTCCCGGCGGCACCATTCTCTACAAGGCTCATGAAGCGCTGGAGACCATTTG
>ENA-UOJE01001301-UOJE01001301.1-human-gut-metagenome-genome-assembly--contig:-C23-NODE-1301-length-22937-cov-6.220260_pt1 | contig 22937 bp, 16 predicted proteins | sample MGYA00242341_ERZ723888 | MGnify/ENA metagenome assembly ERZ723888 | reverse complement strand
GGGCAAGATGGCGGTAACCGCGGGCAGCGCCGGAGGTGCGCCCGTGGAGAGCGATACCCCCACAATAACGCAACCCGCTTCGGGGTAGAGACGATGAGTAAGACGCATGACCCACGGGTATGCCGTCGGCATTACCCGCGGTTAACAGGATGAATCCCCTTGCCGGGGAATATGTCAGCCCTAAACCCTAAACTCTCAACCCTCAACTCTCAACCCAAATAACCCTCACCCCAAATAACCTCCTAACCTTTTAACCCCATAACCCTTTAATTTTCGCTCAGCGAAAATTAAAATCAAAGCATGAAACCAATCAATATTATTGCCCTCATTGCGGCGTTATTGCTATGTGTCTCCGATGTCTGCGCCCAGACGTTGACATGGAGCGTTGACTTCAATTCAGTGTTTGACAACAGGGAAGGTGTCCGCAAGATAACTGACCCTAAGACATATTTCTTCACCGTGCTTGCCCCCGAGATAGGCGTACAGCTCACCAAGAAAGACCGTATTGCCGGAGGCGTGGTGTGGACGCAACATCTCACAAATGACTGGGATGACGGGAAGGTCAACCCTACGCTTTATTACCGTCATGAGAGCAAACGGTGGAGTTTCTCGATGGGTATGTTTCCACGCACTCAGTTGCGCCGTCAATTACCCGGATTTCTTTGGTGTGACTCGCTTACCTATTTTCAACGCAACATACGTGGCGCGCTCGTGCAGTACAATATGCGTCACGGATGGATTGAGGATTATCTCGACTGGCGCGGTATGCAGAATTCCACGCGGAGGGAGGCATTCAATATTGTCGTGCATGGAGAGGGTGCGCCGAAAGGAGGGATATTCCTTGTTGGCGGCAATGCCATGATGAATCATTTCGCTCTTCAGAAAAATGCCCCTGCCGACCAGCATATTGTCGACAATTTTCTTGTCAACCCGTATGTGGGACTGGATTTCAGTCGTAAGACGGCCCTTGACTCGCTTGTCATAAAGGCTGGCGCACTGCTGACGGTGGAGCGTAACAGGGCTAACGAAGATGGGTGGAAGACCCCGGGCGGAGGATGGCTTGAGATTGTGGGTGAATGGCGCTGGCTGGGACTAAAAAACTCCTTTTACATGGGCGGAAAACTGTTCCCTTCTTACAGCGAGTTTGGCGCGGAACTGTATCAGGGCGAGCCGTATTATCAGACATCATTCTATAACCGCACCGATGTGTATGCGAAGATTCTTCAGAACCGCTATGTCGACCTGCAGGCTTCGCTTGACTTCAATTTTACCGAGGATAGCTTCATATTTTACCAGCGCCTGTTGCTGAGGGTCTATTTTGACTCGTTCAACATCAGGCACGGCAAAAAATCAAAGAAGCATATCAGGCTATAACTTTTCGGCAAGATACTTTCCGGTATAGCTTCTGGGAGTTGCTGCAACCTTTTCCGGAGTGCCTTCAGCCACGATGTTGCCGCCTCCGGCTCCTCCTTCGGGACCGATGTCGATTACGTGGTCGGCACACTTTATCACATCCATGTTGTGCTCGATTATGATCACGGTGTGACCGAGGGCAATAAGCCTGTTGAACGAGTCCATGAGGGTGTTGATGTCGTGAAAGTGGAGTCCTGTAGTTGGTTCGTCAAATATGAACATGGTAGGCTCCGGCTTTTCAAGCGACAGGAAATAGGCGAGCTTCACACGCTGATTTTCGCCGCCTGAAAGGGTTGACGACGACTGCCCGAGCTTGATATATCCGAGCCCGACATCCTGCAGCGGTTTCAACCGGCGCACGATTTTCTTCGGCAACGACTCGTTGCTCTCGCCGAAAAATTCTATCGCCTGGTTGACCGTCATGTTGAGCACGTCGTTGATGTTTTTGTCGCGATACTTTATTTCAAGCACTTCTTTCTTGTAACGCTCGCCGTGGCAAGCCTCGCAGGGTATCACGATATCAGCCATGAACTGCATCTCGATGGTGATGGTGCCCTCGCCCTTACACTCTTCACATCGTCCGCCTTCTGCATTGAATGAGAAGTAGCCTGCCGGGAAGCCCATCTGCTTTGCCGCCTGTTGCTCTGCGAAGAGTTTGCGTATCTCGTCAAACGCCTTCAGATATGTGGCGGCATTGCTTCGTGATGACTTGCCGATGGGATTCTGGTCGACAAATTCAATCGCCGATATGCGGTGAAGGTCGCCTCGCAACGCCTTGTGGAGCCCCGGCGCGTCACACGGGTCGCCGAGATGCCTTACCATGGCGCGGTAAAGGATGTCGCGCACGAGGGTGGATTTTCCCGAGCCGCTGACACCGGTCACCACGGTCATCACACCAAGCGGAAATTTCACGTCGATATTTTTCAGATTGTGCTGCCGCGCACCTACCACCTCGATATAGTCGCGCCATTGGCGGCGTCGCTTGGGCACAGGTATCGACATCTCGCCGTTTAGGTATTTTACCGTGTAGGAGCCGGTGGCTTTCTGAAGATTGGCGACATCGCCCTGATAGATTATCTCTCCGCCGTGACGACCTGCTTCAGGACCCACGTCGATGATATAGTCGGAGGCGCGCATGATTTCCTCGTCATGCTCGACCACGACCACGGTGTTGCCGAGTTGCTGCAGTTTGCGGAGCACCCCGATAAGACGGTCGGTGTCACGCGAATGTAGTCCGATACTCGGCTCGTCGAGTATGTAGAGCGACCCGACAAGGCTGCTGCCGAGCGACGTGGCAAGGTTGATGCGCTGGCTCTCGCCACCCGACAGGGTTGATGAGAGACGGTCCAAAGTGAGATAGCCGAGACCTACGTCGCAAAGGAAACCGATGCGGTTGTTTATCTCGACAAGCAGGCGCTCCGCTATCTTGGCATCATTTTCGCCGAGCTGCAGGTTATGGAACCACTCGCGGAGGTCGCTCACCGGCATCCTTACGAGGTCGGAGATGGTCATGCCGCCGATTTTCACGTATAAGGCATCCTTGTTGAGGCGCGAGCCGTGACATACCGGGCAGGTTGTCTTGCCACGGTAGCGGGCGAGCATTACGCGGTACTGTATCTTATACTGGTTTTCCTCGACCATCTTGAAAAATCCGTCTATGCCACGGAAACGCCCGTTGCCGTGCCATAGCAGGTCAAGCTCTTTTTCGGTAAGGTCGCAGTAGGGGCGATGGATAGGGAAGCCTATGTGGGGGGCGATGTGGATAAGCTCGCGTTTCCACTCGCTCATCTTCTCGCCGCGCCAACACACCACTGCATCCTCATAGACCGACAGGGATTTGTCGGGCACCACAAGGTCGGGGTCGAGCCCGATGACTTTTCCGAATCCCTCGCACTTGGGACATGCGCCGTAAGGGTTGTTGAAATTGAACATGAGTTCCGACGGTTCGCGGAAAGTGATGCCGTCGGCGTCAAAACGCTTCGAGAAGTCGTGACGGTGGAGTCCCGACTCGCTCCATACGAGGAGGCTCATCTCATCGTGACCCTCAAAAAACGCGGTTTCCACCGAGTCGGCGAGACGGCTTGCCTCGTCGCCGGCTGCTTCCACGGCAAGACGGTCTACAAGAAGGTCGTAGCCGTCGGCTGTAGCCGGCGTATCGGCAGCAAGAAGGTCTTCGATCATGATAAATTCACCATCCTTGACCATGCGCGAATATCCCTCCTTGAGGTATATCTCGAGCTGCTGGCTGAATGTGCGCTTTTCGGGCAGCGACACCGGGGCGATGACGGCTATGCGTGTGCCTTCAGGATAAGACTGCGCGGCGGCAATCACATCTTCCGGGGTATGCTTCTTTACCTGCATTCCCGACACCGGGGAATAGGTCTTGCCGATTCGTCCGAACAGCAGACGCATATAATCGTATATCTCGGTGGATGTGCCGACGGTTGAGCGCGGGTTGCGGGTGTTGACCTTCTGCTCGATGGCTATTGCCGGGGGAAGCCCTTTTATGAAGTCGGCCTCCGGTTTAGCCATCTTGCCGAGAAACTGGCGCGCGTAAGCCGACAGACTCTCGACATAGCGGCGCTGCCCTTCGGCATAAAGAGTGTCAAAGGCAAGCGACGACTTGCCGGAGCCTGACAGACCTGTGATTACCACAAGTTTGTTGCGCGGAATTTCTACGGTTATGTTTTTTAGATTGTTGACGCGTGCGCCCTTAACAAGTATATTACGTTCTGCCATTTTGGTCGTTTGAATTAACTTGCAAAGTTACTAATAATATGGCAAAACGACATCATCAGTTAAGTCGTGATGTCATGAAAAATATTTAAGGTGGTTTAAATTTCGTTTTTTCGCGGTCGTGTGCTATCTTTGTAAATTGGATAATGTGTCAGTTATGGATTTGAATGAAGATTTACAATGTGCTGCTGACGCAGTGAAACGCGGTAAAGTGATACTTTATCCCACCGATACCGTGTGGGGCATAGGATGTGACGCCACTGACAGTGACGCGGTGAGGCGTGTATATGCCATAAAGCGGCGGTCGGACAGCAAGGCGATGCTTTTGCTCGTCGACTCTCTGTCGACGGTAAGACGTTACTTCCCCGACGTGACTCCCGAAGCGGAGGCGTTGCTTCTTGATGAAAGCCGTCCCACGACGGTTATACTCTCCGGTCCGGTCGGCATAGCTCCCGGGCTGATTGCCTTCGACGGTACAGTAGGTGTAAGGGTGACACGTGAAAAATATTCATGTGACCTTTGCCGCAGAGCCGGTGTTCCCTTAGTATCGACTTCCGCGAATATCAGCGGGGAGGCTGCTGCAAGATGTTTTGCGGAGATTTCCACTGCGATAAGAGATGCTGTGGATTATATATGCGAGGCGAGGCGTGACGATACCGCTCAGGGTACACCTTCACGCATTGTCAAGTTCAATCCCGATAAATCAATAACCGTAATTCGTCCTTGACACTTCACGCACGACATAGGATGCTTTATGTTACAGCCGATTACGTCGCTACCAACGTGGCGATACTGCTGTTTAACTTTGTGCGTTATCATGCCGATGTGTCAGCGAGGCAGTTTGGCTCTATAAGTGCATTTTTATCCAATACGCCGGTTGTAGCGGAGCAAATTGTGTTCCCGTTTGTCATGCTTGGCATTTACTGGCTGTCGGGGTATTACAATGAAGTTTTCCTGAAGTCGCGTCTGCAGGAACTGAGTGTCACGCTCGGCAATGCCTTGACAGGAGCCGTGTTATTTTTCTTTGTGGCGATGATTAATGACCTCCAGCCCGACCGCGCCCATACATATCTGCTGATATTGCTTGTGTTCGGCAGTCTGTTTTTGTGCTTGTACACCGAGCGGTGTCTCATCACCTTGTCGGCGAAGCGCCGGATAGAAAGGGGAGAGTGGGCGCTCAATACGCTGATAGTAGGCACAGGGGAAGAGGCGGAGGCTCTTCTGGGTCGCTTGCGACGCCTGCAGCCGGTGATGGGGCTTAACGTGCTCGGTTTTGTCTCGACAGGAAGTGGAGTTGATGTGGCTATGTCATTGCCGGTGTATAATATAAATGAGATAGAAGAGATTAGCGACAGGCTTTCAATAAATAAATATGTGGTGATGCTACAACAGGGAGGCGATAATGTGACCAAAGATGTCATAAACCGTCTGCTGCCTACTGACAGGGGTGTACTGGTGTCGCCCGACCTGTATCATCTTCTGACAACGAGGGTGCGTACCGCCAATATTGCCGGGGAACCGCTTGTAGATGTTGCACACGCCCCAATCAGCGACTTCACCATCAATATGAAGCGTGTGATAGACATTGTGGCATCGGCAATCGGCATGATATTGTCGCTCCCGGTAATAGGCGTGCTCGCCATACTCATAAAAGCGGATTCAAAGGGACCGGTCATATACAGTCAGATACGTATCGGCCGTCATAAAAAGCCGTTCAGGATATACAAGCTGCGCACGATGTACACTGACGCAGAGTCAAACGGACCGGCATTGTCGGTGCCTGATGATACACGCATTACCAAGATAGGGCATTTTCTGCGAAAATACCGTCTTGACGAACTTCCGCAGTTCTGGAATGTCTTTATTGGTCAGATGTCGCTTGTAGGTCCCCGTCCTGAAAGAGAATATTACATAAATCAATTGCTTGAGCGCGCTCCGTATTATGCCCTCGTGCAGCAGGTGCGTCCCGGTCTTACATCATGGGGTATGGTCAAGTATGGCTACGCCTCCGATATTGACGGAATGGTCGAGCGACTGCGTTATGAACTGCTCTATCTTGAGAATCTTTCATTGAGGGTCGATATAAAGATTATAATATATACATTTAAAATCGTGTTTACAGGAAAAGGAATTTAAATGGCTGCAATCCAAAATATAGGACATACGACAAGTTCATGGTTTCTCGCGTTGCTACAATGGCGTGAGAAGCATATAAAGGAAAAGAATTTCATCCTTATACTTGCCTTCATAACCGGAATCATCTGCGGATTTGCCGCTCTGATTTTCAAATGGCTGATTCACTTCATATCAAGCTCACTGCTTCTCAATATCGACATAACCGGAGGTAACTACCTCTATCTGCTTTACCCGCTCGTGGGCATCGTGATAGTGAGCTGCTACGTGAGATATGTGGTGAAAGACAATATATCCCACGGTGTGACGCGCGTATTATACGCCATCTCGCAGAACAAGAGCCGCCTGAAGGGGCATAATTGCTATACCGCTGTCGTTGCGGCATCGATAACCATCGGTTTCGGCGGATCTGTTGGTTCCGAGGGTCCAATCGTGTCGACGGGAGCAGCTATCGGGTCAAATCTCGGACAGACTTTCCGTCTTTCTCCGCGACTTCTCATGATACTTGTCGGATGCGGGGCTGCCGCCGGTGTGGCGGGAATTTTCAAGGCTCCGATATCGGGTGCACTGTTTACTCTTGAAGTGCTGATGATTGACCTTACTACGGTGTCAGTGATGCCGCTTCTCATCTCTTCAATCACAGCTGCGACCGTGGCATACGTGTTTACCGGCTATGACGTGGAATTTTTCTTTGCCCAGAGCGAGAACTTCCTTACGGTAAGAATCCCGTATGTGATACTGCTCGGTGTGCTATGCGGATTTGCCTCACTCTATTTTATCCGGGTCATCAACATGATGGAAAACTTTTATGCAAAAGTGAAAAACCCGTGGACGAGGGCGGCAATCGGCGGCACAATCCTGGCTGTGCTTATCTTCTTCTTCCCGCCGCTTTACGGTGAAGGCTACAATGTGATCACGAGTATGCTCAACGGTGATGCCGGGTCGGTGGTGGATGGCTCAATATTCTATAATGACCGAAACACTGCGTGGTTTATCGTGCTGTATGTAGGCGGTCTTTGTCTGTCAAAGGCATTTGCGACATCATCGACCAACGGTGCCGGCGGTGTTGGCGGTACATTCGCTCCTTCGCTTTACATGGGGTGTATGAGCGGCTTCTTTTTCTCCTATCTGCTTAATACTACGGTGGGACTTGACCTCTCTGTAAAGAATTTCGCGCTTATGGGCATGGCGGGTGTGATGTCGGGAGTGATGCATGCCCCGCTGATGGCAATCTTCCTTACCGCCGAACTGACGGGAGGCTACGACCTGTTTTTGCCGTTGCTGATAGTGTCGACAATCTCTTACGGCACTATAAAGGTATTTGAGCCTTACAGCATTTATGCGATACGTCTGGCGAAGCGCGGCGAACTGCTTACTCATCACAAAGATAAATCGGTGCTCCGATTGCTGAAGATAAACAGTGTGATAGAAAATGATTTCAAGCCGGTAACACCCGACATGAACCTGAAACAGATGGTGGATGTCATATCGCAGTCCAACCGTAACCTGTTTCCGGTGCTTGACGCCGACGACACGCTCATAGGAGTTGTGCTCCTTGACGACATACGCAATATTATGTTCCGTCCCGACCTCTATAAGAAGATGTATGTAAGCAAATTCATGAGCATGCCTCCCGCCAAGATAGAAATCGGCGATACGATGGAAAATGTCATGAAGACATTTGACAAGACCGGGGCATGGAATCTTCCCGTAGTGGAAAACGGGCGTTATGTCGGCTTTGTATCAAAGTCGAAGATTTTCAATTCCTACCGCAGGGTGTTGCGTCACTATTCGGAAGACTAAGAGATTGTCTGTTATCGGTTTTACTTGTTTTTATAGGTGTAGTCCACACCCGGATTTTCGCGGGAGTAGGTAGGCATACACATTCCGGTTACCGACCCTATGTAAGTCGGGTCAGAGATGTAGTAGGTGGTGCCGTCATGTACGTAGGCGTCACCTTTTATGGGTTGTGACAGTCTCACCGATGCACTTTCATGTCCGGGGAAGTTTATGAGCTGATTTTCAAGCCCGAGCACGTTCCATAGCAGATATGTATAGAAAATAGCACGGTCCTCGCAGTCGCATTTAGGATAATAGAGTATTTCTTCAAAGAAATATGGCTTTTCAAAACCGTGAAACGCCTCGTCGGTGGCGTACTCGAATGCGCCCTGCACGAACTGTAGAAGTGAGTTCACGGCATCAAGCTCTTCCTTTCCCTGAAGTTGCGTCTTGAACTGGCTCACGATGTCATCGCGCACGTCGGCAAGCACGGTCGAGCGGGCGAAATCGGCAGTAGGCATCTGCGGATAGTGGTAGAGAATTGGGAATATGTTGGCGTTTACCTCACCGGAGAGGGTAATATCTTTGAATTTCAGGTCATACTTGTGAGGCTTGTAGGGAAGGGTGAGTCCTGACAAGCGCAAATCCATCGGCGCACCGGTGTCGACATTCTTTGGCAGCTCGCAGGTTGATATGCGCATGTTCATGATTGCCTGCGGGTCGATTGACTTGTCGGTGAATACATAGAATTTTTTCCCGTCGACAATCATGTAGGTACGTGCATAGACAGTCTGTTTGAACGGTATGAGTAGAACGGCATCACCTCCGGAGAGTCCGAGACGTACATTATAGCCCATGCCGACGAGCAGGAAATGTTTCAGAGCCATGCGTGATGATACAGGCAACGTGGCGTATCGGCTGTCGACATACGCTGTCACCAGTTCATAGCGCAGATAATCGTTGAGGGTCATCTTGTCGGCTGCTGACGAGAGCTCGTCTATGAGGCGTCGCGCATGGTCATTGGATGTAAATTCGCGCCATTGAGAAGCAAAGTCCCGGGGCGAAGATATGCGGTTGGTGACATGTACGTCTATCGACGGTACACTCACCGGCAGATTGTAGAATGAAAAATCGTAATTCCCGCCTGAAGACGGTTTAGCCACAGGTTGCGGTGTCACAGGCTGTGGAGCGGGTGCCGGTGCTGATTTAGGAGCAGGTGTTGGTGCGGGTGTCCGGGTGTCACCTACGACAGGGGCGCGGTCAGGTTTGGGGACCGGATAGCTTTCTTCACCTTTGAACTGTTCAAAATCGGTCCATACTCCGTCAAGAAACTGGTCATACCGCTCGAGCACCCCGTTACGATACGAGTTGTATCCTTCAAGCAGACCTTTCCTGAAATCGGCAAAAGAGCCGCCGGTAGACTGTGCCATTGCCATGCCGACACTTGCGAGTACAGCGATTACAGTTGAGAATATACGAGTTTTCATTGACGGTAAATTATAGGATTTTGTATAAATGGAAATCATAAGGATAAGTCAAAATACCTATTATTGGCTGTCGGATGCGGGCGAGCTTCCACTCAATGTCACTAGCTTTGGTGTCGGAGTCATAAATCCCCGAAAGGGGGATTCATCCTGTTATCCGCGGGTGCCCACTTCGGGGCTACCCGCGGCTAACTTTATCTTGCCCATTCCGGGCAAAATCCTTAAGTTAGTTACATTGAGCTTCCACTCGCCCCTACATCTGCCTGATTACCAGGCTAAAATCCCTATGCCAATGTAGTGGCTTGTGGAAGCAAGTCCGCGTCACGACAGACAATCTCTAATTTTGACTCACTATCATGATATGGTAAGTTTATTCCTGGGTGAAGCCCTCTTTGACGAAAGATGCAATCTTGTCGGCGTGACGCTGTGCAGCCTCGCTCTCCTTCATTGCATTTTCGAGAGCGCGCAGACGCGCCTTTGAAGCTGCATTTTCGCTCACGATGAAGAATGTCTGCAGCTCAAAAGTGCCGTCACCGTTGTCGCGGATGATAGAGTAGCTTTCCTCCATCTCACCCTTGATTTCTTTTTCCACGAGACGCTCGTAAGCACCGTAGAAGTGGTCAAACTCATCGGCAGCCTCTGTGCCGTCGCCAGCCATGTCGCTTACAACACGACCTTTGAGCGAGCTTCCCGCCTGCTGAGCGTAGGTCGTGCAGGCATTGTTGGTAGCCATCTGCTTACCGATGTTTTTTGATTTAAACTTGGAGGCAACGCCTACCACTTCCCTGCCATCTTCGCCGAGGGTGTTAAGTTTATCGTAATGTTTCAGAAGAGCCACTTCGAGGGTGCGTGAGCTTGCAAAGAGCTTCCAGCCCTCTTTCTTGTACTCTTTCATTTTCTCTTTCTTTTCCTTGTTGAGTGCTTTTTCCAATTGTTTGTTGGTGTCGGCAGTTGCCATCGGAGCCATGAGGCAGACGGCGAGGAGCAGCATAATTAACTTTTTCATCTTAGTAAAATTAAAGGTTAGTAAATGATTTTATTTCTTTATTTCAAGATTCATGATTTTGACTCCCATGCGGGAATCAAATTTGCGGCATTTCACCAGCCACTTGTTGAAGGAATCGTAAGAAAGCATACGCGGCAGATTGTCACCGGCGTAATTATCCACGACCTTAGAGAATGGTTGCGGCGAGAATACCACGTAGAGACGGTTGTGTTCCACATCTTCCTCCGCAGTCATGACAAGTTCGTCGACCTCGCCATGCTCAGGTTCGCCGGAAGGGGCATGGAAAAACAGATATTCCTTGTCATGCTTCACCTTCACCTGTCCCGTGACACTATTGGTGTAGGGCAGGAGGCTGTAGACATTATTACTGTCATCGACAAGAAACGCCGCCACATAGCCGTCGACCGGACTTTTCAGGTAGAGATACATATCGTCGCCGGAACGGAAACGGGTGTCGGCATTTACCGTGCGCGTACCGTTGCGCAACACGCTTGCAACGAAATCCACCGCATCGTTGGATATCTCTTTTGCCTTTCCGGTGACCTTACAGGTCACAATATAGTAGCCGTCGGAGTCGAGTTCGTAACTGTAATCCGGCTCCTTTACATCGGCAATCCACTCTCCTTTGAGCGCCGACTCGTTTAGCATGGAGAAATAAGTCGACTCGCCACGGTCAGACACCACATCGTGCTGATAGGTATCCTGCGTCACGACCGTGCCGAACTTTTCGGCAAGCGCCTTGGCACGGGCCCCGTTCAGTGCCGCGCGCTCACAGTCGGCGCGCGACTCGGTCTTGCTCCCGTAGTAGGTGAACTCACCGGTCACGGTCACGATATCGGCTGCCTGTGCATATAGCACAAGCAGCAACGACGCCAGTGATGTCAAAACTCGTTTCAGTGTCATAATCAGTTACGCAATTTACGTTTAGACCATTCTTCAGCCATTTTTCCTGAGGTAGACACCTGAGGGGTCTGCGGCTTCTTGTTGACAATAGTCGACTGACGGCGTACATTGTCAATCACATACTCACTCAACTCCTTGAGAGTGACGTTGCCTTTTGTCTCCTGAAGTTTTTTCAACACATAATATGTGAACAGACCGTGGTGCTTTTCCTTATAGGGCATTGCCGTCTCGTTGCCAGATGCTGCACTGAGAGTAAACATGTTGCCTTTGGGAGCAGTCTCCTTGGGTTTGATGGCGACACCACGTGCCGCAGTGAGTGTGCCTCCGGCACGGTTGCCCCCGGAGAAGCAGGCATCCATGAACACCATTACAGAGCGGGCGCCCATGTCGGCAAGGTCACTGTAAAGACGAGCAAGCGAGATACAGCTTTCCGAAACTGTAGCATCACCGTCGACAGGGAGCAGGAACGCGTCTTTTGTACCTTCGTCAGGCATACCGTGACCGGCATAGTAGAACACAACATCGGCATTACCGTCAACCGATTTCACGACGTTGCGTATGTCGGCGATGGCGCGGAGCATCTTTCCGAGAGTCGCATCTTTGTAGACACGTATGTTTTCTTTCGGGATACCAAGCGTCAGGTTACAGTATTTGCTGAATGTCTCGCCGTCGTTAAGAGCGGCTTCAACACGCGGCACATTGGCGTAGGACTCGTTGGCTATGATAACGGCGAAAGTCGAGTTTGCGGGCTTGTTATTGTACGGAATGTTCTCATCCACATCCGATGTACCAGCCGGAGCGGAGGTTACCGCTAAGCCACCGGAGGCAGCCGGAGCCGGGGTGATGGATATGCCCGCAAGGTCAACCGGGGGGATATAATAGTCAATACCATCGGTCTTGTTGTAGGTATATTCTTTTCCGTGGGGAGTCACAAAGGTGATACCTGCAATCTTCACTTCATTGTTTTCGATGTAATATCTGGGGTTCTTGAAGTGTACACCCTTCCAACTTGACTTGAATGACTCAGCCTCGCTGTTCTCGGCAGGGACATTCAGGATGATAGGACCGTAATCGGACAGAATCATGTAAGTCTCGTTGTCGGCATCGTAAGGTTCAAGAGTGAAGTCGGTGAGGCGGAGTTTCTTGCCATAGGCAGCGAGATATTCGTCCTGTGCCTTGCGTGACAGGCGTTCATACTCCTGACGCAATGTAAGCTCATTGACGCGTTTTACGTAATCGTCGTTTTTCTCAAACTCACCTTTTTTCGCCCACTCGTTGAGATGCTTCTCCACGTAACTTTTGGCAAAGTCGGAATATAGCGGGGCATTGTTTTTAATCATGTCACCGCCGTTTTTGCCGGAACCGGCGAAGTTAGGGGCATCGCCTGCATTTGCCGTGATGAGTCCCGGCATACTCTTTTCAGCCACCGGGGTGTCACCGAGAGCGCGGATACGGGTGTTGACGGTCTCAAATTTCTCCTTGTTGCCAAGACATCCGTAGCTTACGGCAAGAGCCTTAAGATATTTGAGTGAAGTAGGGTCGTTGGCGACGACTTCCTCCAGTTTCATCGCCGCCGCATCGAAATAAGTGTCGGACTGGCGACTGTTTTTCTTAGCCGTCTTTTCATCTTCCTCATATATCGCCTTGTTGTAGAAGTCGACACCGAGATTATAGTAGCATAGGGCGATATGGCGAGCCACGCCGAGATTATCGGGCCGCAATTCCTCAAGCTTGCGATATACATCAAGCGCTTTCTGATAAGCCTGCTGGTCCTCATAAAGTTTGCCCTGTATATTCAGAAGCTGCTCGTCGAGAGGCTTCTGGAAAAGAGCCTTGTCGAGGAACGGCTGCAAAAGCTCGGAATGTCCGCCGTCGATACATCCCTGGATGGCTATAAGCATAAGGTTGTAATTGTCGGGATAGAGGGCAAGCGCCTCACCCATCGACTTAATCGCCTTGTCGTATTTACCGGTATTTATACATGCCTGACCCAGGAAGAGATAAATCTGTTCACGCGACTTGCTGTCGCCGGTCGACAGATACCGGTCAAAATAGTCTATAGCCTTGTTGAAATCTTTTGCATTGTAAGCGCCCGATGCTGCAATATATATGATTGCCGGGTAGGCGCTGTTACGCGGAAACTCCTCGCCTTTAAACGCCTCCATCATGTGAGTGTCGACAAAAGCCTGTGCAAACTGAGTCAGCATAGCCTGGTCACCCAACCCCGAGTAATAGAAGGCTCCCGCCTCAAGGTCTTTGTTGATATCGCGGAGCATGCTCTTGCACTGTTCCCATTGAGGAGAATCCTTAGGCGCGAGCTGCATGGCGTCAAGACATGTGCTGTAGCAGTCAAATGCGGTGGCATATATCTCTTTTTCAGGTTGGTTTTCATATTTCTGCCATTTTAGATGCTTATACAGGTCGGCAGCTTTCTGTACAGTGTTGTCAATAGCCGCCTGCTTCATGCTGTCGCTGTTGACGAGCGAGATGCCCTGCATCATGTCATCGTCGGGGACAAGTGTGCCGAGATTCATCATGCCGGGGTCGCCGGAAAGAGAAGGAGTCATAGGCGCATCGTCGTTGACAGCCAGGAGGGTTGTAGCCGCTCCTGCTGTCAATAACGCTGCAATGTTAATTTTAATCCAATTTATGTTCATATAGTATAAAGATTGATCTCAGTCAGTGCGTTAAAACGCATCGATAAATGTAAACTCGGTCGTGATACGACGGAACTCACCACCTTTATCCTCAGACACGGTGATATAGTAGTTGTAGTCAGACTTCATGTTTTTCAGATTATCAACATTCTTTTCAAGGTAATCCTTGACACCGACGGCGCGGATGAATGCAAGCTGCTCATTCTGCTTGATGCCATCCTTTGTGTTGACGCTTATACCGGAGAGCTGTCCGTTCTGATATACAGGCTCGTTGTCAAAGTCACCGTATGCTCCGTCGTAAGCGATTCCCCGCACGATCGGCGAGCCGTCGGCAGTACCTGAAATTTTCACGTTAAGTTTCTTGCCGTCTTTCACATACTGCGAAAGGTCGTTTTCAAACGCCTGCTTCACAATGGACAGCATAGACTTGGCTGCTCCCGACTCTTCCACGTGGTATTTTCCCGGTGCGAAATCCTCATGCACGGAGAAATCAGGCTCAACCTGATAAGAGAACTTAACCACATAGTTGAGAATCTTCTCGCCATTGGCATCGAAGTCAGACACGACGCGTGAATCGACTGTAATATTTGTATGGTCGGAAATCACGTTCTGCATCTTCGCCTCGTCGACCACCTTCTGCTTGAGTTCCTGGAGACGCATCTCCTCCATCTGCTGTTGCTGGATAATTTCGATTGAGACTACATTGTCATCACCATCCATAAATGAAAGAGGCTTGCGGTCAAGATTGTCGTAGATATAGGTCTCGCCGTCGTTGCGGTTGAAAATCTTGGCATAGATAATCTCGAAGTTATCATTTTCCATCACACCATATCTCACATCCTGAAATTCGAGGGCATCGGCAGAGGTGAATGTAGTCACTTTTTCTTCCGGCACGGGGATATAGATGGTAGGCATGTTGGTGAATCCCACGGCAAGAATACTGTTGCTTCGGTCATACTTTCCAAGGCTTACCTCTGCCATGGAAAGGGGGTCGCCTGCGAGATTGGTAGAAATCTCTTCCTCAAACAACTTGCGTTGTTTAGCGCGAGACTCGTCAGTGACACGGGCGCGGTACTCTTCCATTGTTTCACCCGGCATCATCTTCATCCACTCTTCCATGCGGAGATTTACCTCGTCGGAGATAAGTTTCGCATAGTAAGGTTCAAGCTTTGACATACGCTTTGCGTTTATCGCCTTTGCCGAGTTAAACGACAGAAGGGTGTTCTTACGGCTGTCGGGGATAAACAGAATCTCTGACATCTCACCGTCGGGAACATCGACAAAGTCGCGGTCGGTGTCGTCAAGCAGATTTATGATAGTGATGATATTGGGAGATGTCGCAACGGCGATATATTTACCGTCGAAATTATAGGCACATGAAAGCGCGTTGCCAAGTTCATCGATAGTCTTCTTGATGAGGAAATTGCGGGTGTCGTAAATATTTAGCACACCATCGTCGGTAACCACTGCAAACTCGGTGTTATCGTCGTTGAATGCCATGTCGTTGACTCCTACGCCGAAATTCCAGTCTTTGCGGAGTTTTTTCTCCTCGAAGTTGTAGACCGCCACTTTAGTGCCGTCGGTCACTGCGAGATAATACCCGTTGTTGCTCATCAGCATGCCTGTTACCGTGAACGGAACTTGTATAGAGCCTACTTCCTGGAATTTTTTACCTTCAAAAATGTGTATGCCGGTTTCGGAGGCTATAATGGTGTTTCGAGCATCGGGGGTGTACAATACGGCTGTGGGTGTGCCGATTTTCTTGTTGTTGAATTTGTACAGCTCACTGTCCACATTGTTCAGGTCGTAGACAGAAACATGCGGTTTTGCTTTCTCGGTAGTCAGCACCATGAGGTTGATACCGGCAGGATTAATCACCACGTCGTTAATCACATTCTTCTTCGATAGAGTGAAGATAGGGCTTTTACGGCATGTGAACAGGCTGTTGTCGTCAAAACCATATATGGCAAGCGAATATTTTGCCAGTCCCTTCGGGGTGTTTACCTGGGGAAACTTGTACTCGCTACGCGTCGTGGGTTTCGCCTCCGACGCGTTGTCATCAGCCGACACGACCGGTGATGCGCCGAGCATCATCGACAGCGAGAGCAGTGCGGTTAGTGTTTTCTTTCCTGATAGCATAGTTAAATATGATAAGTATTGGTTAATAATTTTTCCGTTTAAAGAGCCCTTAGATATACGGGCAGATGATTGTCGGATGACACGATGGCATCTTCACGCATAAGGGACTCAACATTGTCAATCAACTCGTCGATGTCAAAGTAACAGTGAGTCATTATCAGAATATGTTTCCCGCCGGTCTTCAAGCCTTTTGTCTGGCTTCGCACAATAGACTGGTCGGTAAGCACGACATAATTACCTGTAGGCTGTCCCAGTTCTGAAATCTCGACTTTCTTTTCTTCGGGAATGATGCGCAACACATTGAAATACACCGGAAAAGACATAGTGTTTTCCAACATGAACTTAAGCCCTGAGTCGTTTATGGGTGCATGAAGGAGATTGACCGGGAAATCGCCCTTTTCGAGGGCATCGCGGTCTTTAAGCGCATTGTAGACACTTGCGCTGAGTTTCTTTATATCAACCTGGAGATTGTCGGCTTCGGGGTCGTAGGTTTCCATCGAGCGTCGTACCATGCCTTTTTCCACATATACCCGGTCATCGCCGTTGGTCGATGATTTCCCGAAGCGAATCTTGTCGTGTATAGCGGCACGATTATCGGTGGCCTGCTCCCTGGCATCAATCATTATGCGCGTGGTCGTGAAATTGCCTTTTCCGGTGGAGCGGAATATCTGGGAGTTCATCGAGTTCAGGATTTCCACCCCGCTGTTGTCACCGATATTGAACTGGTCGGTGGCATTTAGTTTCATGCCTTTTTCAATAGTTACAGGTTTTCCTCCGCGCTGCAAAGTGACATCCCCGAAATAGTCATACAGGGAGTATTGGGCTGTAACGTCAAGTGTCAGCGCCATCAGCAGCAATATTAGAGTAGCAATCTTTTTCATCTGATATAGATATTATTAGCTTTAGATTTATCAGGTTTAGCAAATAGTCCTGCAATCCAACGGAAAATGGTAGTGAAACCAATCCAGATATCGCAGGCGAAGAGTCCGAAAGTGAGCATCAGCAATGTGTAGGAGAAATTGATTATCACGTCGTGTTCGATGAAGAAGTAATAACCAATCCTGATCGAGAGATAGAGCAGTCCTACCTGGATGATACGGAGAAGCAGTCCTTTTATTCCAAGGTTTAAAGAAAGACTCAGCAGAATCACGATGAAGCAGCTGATGAAAGCTATCGCCCAGTTGGCGTATTTGTGCAACTGGTAGAAATAGCTTCCCGACAGTATGGTCGCGGTTGCATGGGCATGAATCAATATTCCGGGCATCGAGGCTGTCACAGGGGTTGCATGAATGTCGCCCGGGTCGCCTATCGCACCAATCATCACTATCTTGTCGCTTAATTCCTCTGCATGTTGAATAAGATTGTCGGGTGTAAATGTCTTGAATATACGCGAATAGTAGCGTATGGTCTCATATTCGTTGCCGCGCGCCCTGAATATACCGGTATTGTGTGTCGGTGGAGTTCATCTCGCTTAGCGCAAGCGCGAATGACGGGATGTCTTCTCCGTCTTCACCGGTATAGTCGGGGCGAAATTCACGGATAGTCCTGTTAGTGTGTTGAGTAGGGAAATTTATCGCGCCTATCTGTACATCTCCAAGGCTGTCGGTAAAATAAGTCTGTTCGTCGATGGTAAAGCGATCGGTGCCGGGGGCTCCCTTGACCGCTACGGCAAGAACGATATTGGGGCAATTTCTGACTGCCTCAATCAATCGCTCATCGCCTTCGCGCGGGTCGCTGAAAAGCACGTCGAGTCCTACCGCCCGGGGTCCGCAAAGTGCTATCGTCTCGAGAATTTCTGCAATTCCATCACGGTCGCTTTCAGCGATGTCGACCACCACGATATTGCTGTCGAGAGTGGCGACATGGCGACTGTCGGCAACCTTGTTGTAGAAATCGTTAATGGTGAAATCGTTTCCGTCAGAGGATGACAAGAGTGAGGCAGCCGAAAACGAGAACGGTTGCATTAGTATAAAAGACAGGGCAAACGCGAGGAAGGTTATTCCAAGCGCCTTCAGTAGCCGGGTCTTTATTTTAGGATGGTTGTCATTAAATTTAGGTATAATTAGCACTGTACGGAGACCGAAGTCTATTATGTTATATTTTGCAAATATAACAATAATTTCCTAATACAATGCTTTTTAATGCCTAAATGTTGGATTTGTAAAAAATATTTTGTCGCCTCCGATTGGAATTAGTAATTGCGGATATAGTCGACAATCCACGCTCCAACGTCGTTTGTGCCGTATTTTTTACCGTTTGTGCACTTTATGTCGGGTGTTGATACACCGGCATCGAGTGACGCGTCTACAGCCTTGCGGATAATCGCGCCCTCTTCCTTGCAATCGAAATATTCAAAGAGCATGGCGACTGAGAGAATCTGAGCGAGAGGATTGGCTATATTCAGCCCCTTTGCCTGCGGCCACGAGCCGTGGATGGGTTCAAACACGGGTGTGCTCTCGCCTGTCGATGCGGAGGGGAGTAGTCCCATCGAGCCGGATATCACCGAGCCTTCATCGGTCAGGATATCGCCGAATGTGTTTTCGGTCACCATTACATCGAAGAAGCGCGGTTCCTGAATCATGCGCATGGCGGCATTGTCGACATACATGTAATCGGTGGTTACTTCAGGATACTCTTTTTCGAGTTCCTGCGCCACTTTGCGCCAGAGGCGTGACGAGGCAAGCACATTAGCCTTGTCTACGACCGTGAGATGACGGCGACGGCGGAGAGCGTAGTCATAGGCGACACGGAGTATGCGCTCAACCTCCTTGCGTGTGTATGAATTGGTGTCGTAGGCGCGGTCGTCAGACTCGTATTTCTCACCGAAATACATGCCTCCGGTCAACTCACGGATGCAGATGAAATCTACCCCTTTCACTATGTCGGCTTTCAACGGCGACTTGTCAAGGAGGCAGGGGAATGTCTCGACGGGGCGGATGTTGGCAAACAATCCGAGCTGCTTGCGCATGGCGAGCAGACCTTGTTCGGGGCGCACTTTTGCATTAGGGTCATTGTCATATTTCGGATCGCCGACAGCCGAGAAAAGCACTGCATCGCTTTCCTTGCATAGTTTAAGTGTCTCCGGGGGGAAGGGGTCGCCCACGTGGTCGATAGCGTCTGCACCGACTATGCCATAGTTAAAAGTCACGGCGTGACCGAATTTTTCACAAACGGCGCTCATCACGTCGACTCCCTGTACTGAAATTTCGGGACCGATTCCGTCGCCCGGTAAAACTGCTATGTTAAAGTGCATGATTGTCAGTATTAATATGTTGTACGATTAGATTCCCACTGCTCGATATCCTGCTTTTTGGACAGGAGATACTCGATGTCGTCGAGTCCGTTGAGAAGGCAGTGTTTTTTGTATGGGTTGATGTCAAAGCTCTCGCTTTCACCGGTTGCAAGGTTAGTGATTGTCTGAGCCGGAAGGTCGACCTTGATTTCTGTAGTGGGGTTATCGTGAATTGATGCGAACAGCCCGGCGAGGAACCTTTCGCTCACCACAACGGGAAGCACGAAGTTGTTAAGCTCGTTGTTTTTGTGGATGTCGGCGAAGAAGCTTGACACCACGACACGGAAACCATAGTCATGGATTGCCCAAGCCGCGTGTTCGCGGCTTGACCCGCAGCCGAAATTCTTACCGGCGACCAGAATACAACCCGAATAAGCGGGATTGTTGAGTGCAAACTCTTTGACGGGATTTCCGTCGGCATCAAAACGCCAGTCGCGGAAAAGGTTGTCGCCGAATCCGTCACGCGATGTCGCTTTCAGGAATCGCGCGGGGATAATCTGGTCGGTGTCTATGTTTTCCATCGGGAGCGGCACTGCACACGATGTAATTACTGTAATCTTTTTGTCCATAGCGGATTAATTTTTGCGTGGATCGGTGATTTTTCCTGTTACGGCAGCGGCGGCAGCTACGAGCGGACCGGCAAGTATTGTACGTGCTCCGGGTCCTTGTCGTCCTTCAAAATTTCGGTTGGAGGTGGATATGCAAAGTTTCCCTGTCGGGATTTTGTCTTCGTTCATTGCGAGACAAGCCGAGCATCCGGGCTGGCGCAGTTCAAAACCGGCATCGGTAAGGATTCGGTCGAGCCCTTCCTCCTTGATCTGCCGGAGAACCGCCCATGAGCCGGGGACAAGCCATGCGGTCACGTCGGGTGATTTGTGCTTCCCCTCGACATAGCGGGCAAACGCCCTGAAATCTTCTACCCTGCCGTTGGTGCAGCTTCCGAGGAAAACATAATCCACCGGAGTACCTTCCAGCTTTTCACCCGGATGGAAGCCCATGTAATTGAGCGATTTCATGTAGGAAACGCGCCCTGTCTCATCAGAACCGCTGTAGGGGGGAATTGCCTCGTTTATGCCTATGCCCATACCGGGGTTGGTGCCGAAGGTTATACGCGGCTCGATATCGGCGGCATCAAAAGTCACCTCTTTGTCAAACCGGGCATCGGGGTCGCTTGCCAGCGACTTCCAGTAAACTACCGCGTCATCCCACGCTTTTCCCTTGGGAGCATATTCGCGCCCTTTGATATAGTCAAATGTCACTTCATCGGGTGCAATCATGCCGCCGCGGGCACCCATCTCGATAGAAAGGTTGCAAACGGTCATGCGCTCTTCCATCGACATGTTGCGGATAGCCTCGCCGGCATATTCGACAAAGTAGCCGGTAGCCCCGCCGGTGGTCATACGGGCGATAATGTAGAGCGCGACATCCTTTGCCGTCACGCCGGGACGGAGTTTGCCCTCGACATTTATGCGCATGGTCTTCGGCTTCGGCTGCAGGATGCACTGCGATGCGAGCACCATTTCCACCTCTGATGTGCCGATGCCGAACGCCACGGCACCGAACGCTCCGTGGGTTGAGGTGTGACTGTCGCCGCACACGATGGTGTAGCCGGGAAGAGTCAGTCCGTTTTCGGGTCCTATCACATGGATGATTCCGTTTTTGGGATGTCCCAGTCCGAAGAGCTCAAGCCCGAAGTCGGCAGCGTTGCGCGTCAGGGTCTCCACCTGATTGCGCGACACGGGGTCAGCAATCGGTTTGTCTTGATTGAGTGTGGGGATGTTGTGGTCGGGGGAACAGAATGTGCGTTCCGGTCGAAACACTTTCAGCCCACGTTTGCGCAAGCCGTCAAATGCCTGGGGACTTGTCACCTCATGGCAGTAATGACGGTCGATATAGAGTTGGGTGGGACCTCCCTCGACGGCACTTACCGTGTGGGAGTCCCATATTTTATCAAAAAGAGTGCGAGCCATAGCCGTGATCGGTTTATCGGTTTACAATTAATGGACAAACTTGTTGATGGCGTCAATGAACGCCTCGGCACTTGCGGCGACAATGTCGGTGTTGGCAGAAAAACCATAGTAGGTCGTGCCCTCATACTCGACAGTCATGTGAACCTTGCCTATGTCGTTGCTGCCTTTGCTGATTGCCTGGATGAGGAATTCCTTTACAAGCATCTTGCGATGGATAATCTGCTTGATTGCAGTTATTGCCGCATCGACAGGACCGTTACCCGAGGCGCATGCCTCGAATTTCTCTCCTGCGATGTCGAGACCGACGGAGGCAACCGACTTTACGCCCACGCCCGAAGTGACCTGCAGGAAGTCGAGTTTCAGACGGCGTGTAGCCTTATGATGCTCACCGGCAAGAAGCAGCACATCGTCATCGTTGATTTCCTTTTTCTTGTCGGCAAGACGGAGAAATCCTTCATACGCCTTGTCAAGCGCCTCCTTATCGAGATCGATGCCGAGTACATGAAGACGATGCTTGAGCGCGGCACGACCGGAGCGGGCGGTAAGCACGATAGAGTTTTCATCCACACCTACATCTTTGGGGTCGATGATTTCATAGCTCTCGCGGTTTTTCAGCACACCGTCCTGATGTATCCCGGAACTGTGGGCAAACGCATTACGACCCACGATAGCCTTGTTGGGCTGCACCGGCATGTTCATAAGGCTTGAAACCAAGCGGCTTATGCCGTATAGCTTGGTCGTGTTGAGGTTGGTTTCGATGCCGAGCTCTTTGTGGGAGCGGCATATCATCGCCACTTCTTCAAGAGAGGTGTTACCGGCTCGTTCCCCGATACCGTTGATTGTCACCTCCGCCTGACGTGCGCCGTGCATGACGCCCGACATAGTGTTTGCCGTAGCCATGCCGAGGTCGTTGTGACAGTGGGTGGCGATGGTCACTTTGTCGATGCCGTCGACATGCTCCATCAGGTATTGTATCTTTTCCCCGAACTGAGAGGGGAGGCAGTAGCCTGTGGTGTCGGGTATGTTCACAACCGTGGCACCCGCCTTGATAACCGCCTCTACCACGCGGGCGAGATATTCGTTGTCGGTGCGTCCTGCGTCTTCGGCGTAAAACTGTACATCTTCGACAAAACGCTTGGCGTATTTCACGCATGCGATGGCACGTTCAAGGATATCCTCACGGTTGGAGTTGAATTTATATTTTATATGATAGTCCGAAGTGCCGATACCGGTGTGTATCCTTTTATGTTTTGCATATTGCAGCGCGTCGGCGGCAACGCGTATGTCATTTTCGACAGCGCGTGTCAAGGCGCAGATGGTAGGCCAAGTGACAGCCTTGGATATTTCCACAACGGAATTGAAGTCGCCGGGACTTGAAACGGGAAATCCCGCCTCAATTACATCGACGCCTAATTCTTCGAGGGC
>ENA-UOJE01001289-UOJE01001289.1-human-gut-metagenome-genome-assembly--contig:-C23-NODE-1289-length-23111-cov-6.836659_pt1 | contig 23111 bp, 20 predicted proteins | sample MGYA00242341_ERZ723888 | MGnify/ENA metagenome assembly ERZ723888 | reverse complement strand
AATGCGCACGGGAAATGAAAGAGCTTGAGCCGATAGTTACGGCATACAGAGAGTATGTCAAGTGCGAAAAGACCATGCATGACGCCGAGGAGCTGATGTCCGACCCTGAGTTCAAGGAGCTTGCCCAGGAGGAATATAACGACGCAAAGCAGCGCATCGGTGAGCTTGGCGAGCAGCTTAAAATCCTGCTCCTGCCCAAAGACCCGAACGATGAGCGCAATGTCATAATGGAGATCCGCTCCGGCGTCGGCGGAGAGGAAAGCTCGCTTTTCGCGCATGATCTTTTCCGCATGTATTCCATGTATGCAGAGAGTAAGGGCTGGAAGATAGATATTGTCAAAATAATCGACACGGAGCTTGGCGGCATAAAGGAAATGAGCTTTGTCGTCGAAGGGCAGGGAGCATATTCACGCCTTAAGTTTGAAGCCGGCGGCCATCGTGTTCAGCGCGTGCCCGAAACCGAGTCCGGAGGCAGGATACATACCTCGGCGGCCACCGTTGCGGTTCTTCCCGAGGCTGAAGAGGTCGAGTTCGAAATTAATCCTGCCGATCTTCAGATCGACACCTATCGCTCGTCCGGAGCCGGCGGCCAGCACGTCAATAAAACCGAAAGCGCTATACGAATAACGCACCTGCCCACCGGAGTCGTTGTCGAGTGTCAGGACGAGCGCAGCCAATACAAAAACAAGGACAGAGCCATGAAGATCCTGCGCTCGAAGCTGTATGAAGCCGAGCAGCAGAAGCAGGCCGCGGCGATTGCAGCCGAGCGAAAAAGCCAGGTCGGCTCGGGCGACAGGTCGGACAGGATACGCACCTATAACTTCCCTCAGAACCGCGTGACCGATCACAGGCTCGTCGGCGATGTGCGCAATTTCAATATTCAAAGCGTGCTCAACGGCGACCTTGACCCGATAATTGATGCGCTCATAACCGCCGATCAGGCGGAAAAGCTCAAAAGGCAGGCGGAAAGCTGATGGAAACTAAGATAATCGGAAAAGACAATCTGAACGAAGCGGCTTCGCTTATAGCCGCAGGGCAGCTCGTTGCCGTTCCTACGGAAACGGTGTACGGCCTTGCATGCAGCGGACTTGACGCCGACGCGGTCGAGCAGGTTTATGAGGTCAAGGGCAGACCCGAGGTAAAGCCTCTGTCGCTTATGCTGCATAAGGGCGCTGCCGTGACCAAGTACTGCGCAAATGTTCCCAAACAGGCGCGCGTGCTTATGGATAAATTCTGGCCGGGACCATTGACAATAGTTTTAAAGTCAAAGGACATCGTTCCCAATATCGTCCGCGCAGGCGGCGATACGGTTGCGCTAAGGTGCCCCGACCACCCGATGACGCAGGCAATGCTGAAAAAAACGCACCTGCCGTTTGCCGCTCCCTCGGCAAATCCCTCGGGCGAGAAAAGTCCCGTTACGGCGCAGGAGGTGCTCGGATACTTCGACGGCAAAATTGCCGCCGTCGTGGACGGAGGAAAATGCGGCCTCGGAAAAGAGTCAACCATAATCGACATGAGTACTGCCCCGTATAAGATACTGCGCTGCGGCGCGCTGCCCGAGGAGGAGATCGCCGCAGCTCTTGCCGAAAGCCTCAAGGTCGTCGGCATAACCGGCGGCACGGGCTGCGGAAAGACAACGGCTCTGCGCGAGCTTGAAAAGCTGGGGGCGCTGATAATAGACTGCGACGCGCTGTATCACGACATGCTCAAAACAAATGCGCAGATGCTCGGCGATATCGAGCGCTCGTTCCCCGGCACGGTGACGGACGGTGTGCTTGATCGCAAGGCGCTGGGCGCAACGGTGTTTTCAAACGAAGCGGCGCTTGTTGAGCTTAACGCGATAACGCATCACTACATCGGCCTTGAGGTCAGCAAAAAGCTCAGGGAGTGGGCGATGAGCGGAGGAAAGATAGCGGCGATAGATGCAATAGCGCTTCTTGAAAGCGGACTTGGCGAAAAATGCTGCGCCGTGGTCGGAATAGTTGCCGAGAAAACGACGCGTATCGAGCGTATAATGAAGCGCGACGGCATAAGCTATGAGTATGCCATGATGCGTGTGAATGCCCAGTATCCGAACGAGTATTTCGAGCAGAAATGCGAATATGTGCTGCACAATGACGGCAGCGAGGATAAATTCAGAAAAGAATGCAAAAATTTATTTAAGGAAGTATTGAAAAATGGCTGAGATCAGAGACGAACTATTTTACAAGCAGAAAAACGGTTATGATACGATGAGCACGCAGCAGCGTATTGACATGGAGGATTACTGCCGCGGCTATATGGCGTTTTTGAACGAGGCGCGCACCGAGCGCGAGGCGGTGAAGATCGCAATAGAGATGGCCGAGGATAAGGGCTTTGTCGAGTATGTTGACGGCATGAAGCTTTCCCCGGGCGATAAGGTCTACTGCAACAATCGCTCAAAGGCTCTTATGCTCGCCGTCATCGGCAGTAAAAGCTTTGAGGAAGGCTGCGTTATCGCCGGCGCGCATGTCGATTCGCCGCGCATAGACCTCAAGCAGAATCCGCTTTACGAAAGCGACGAGCTTGCCTATTTCAAGACTCATTACTACGGCGGCATAAAGAAATATCAGTGGGTCACCATTCCCCTCGAGCTGCACGGCGTGGTCGCACTCAAAAACGGCGAGACGATAGATGTGAGCATCGGTCGTGATCCTTCAGATCCGCAGTTTGTTATAACAGACCTCCTGCCGCATCTTGGCAAGGAGCAGATGAGAAAGACCATGGAGGAGGGCATCACCGGCGAAGGACTCAATATCCTCATCGGCAGCATCCCCTATGCCGACGAGGGCAGCGACAGAGTTAAGCTTGCCGTCATGAGCATACTCAACGACCGCTACGGCATCGTCGAAGAGGACTTCCTCTCGGCGGAGCTGACCGCCGTTCCTGCATTTGAAGTTCGCGAGATCGGCCTTGACCGCTCGCTCATCGGCGGCTACGGTCATGATGACCGCGTGTGCGCATACGCAGAGCTCAAGGCGATACTCGACCTTGACGAAGCGCCCGAAAAGACGGCGGTCTGTATCCTCGCAGATAAGGAAGAGACAGGCTCGGACGGCGTCAGCGGCATGCAGAGCAGCGCATTCGAGTGCTTCATGGAAGAGCTGTGTGCCGGTCAGAATGTTCCGCTGCGCCGCTGCTTTAAAAACAGCTTCTGCCTTTCGGCGGATGTCACTGCGGCATTTGATCCAAACTTCCCCGAGGTCAGCGAAAAGCGCAACGATGCAAAGCTCAACTACGGTATGGGCATCTGCAAGTTCACCGGCGCTCGCGGCAAGAGCGGAACGAGCGACGCTTCGGCGGAGATCGTCGGCTACCTGCGCAGAATATTTGCCGATGCAGGCGTTGTCTGGCAGATGAGCGAGCTTGGCAAGGTAGATCAGGGCGGCGGCGGCACCATCGCAAAGTACATGGCAAACCGCAATATCGACACGATCGACGCAGGCGTTCCCGTCATGAGCATGCATGCTCCGTTTGAGGTCGTTGCGAAGTTTGACTGCTTCATGACCTACCTCGGTGTGCTTGCCGCATATAAAGCATAATAAAACCGCCTCATACCTGACAAAATAGGTATGAGGTGATTTTTTTTGGAGGAGCTTAAAGAGCTGGGCAGCGCTCAGCCGCAGGGCAGGGCAGGAATGATACACTGTCTGACCATCGTCGGTCAGGTCGAGGGACATCAGATCTTGCCCGAGGATAACAAAACCACAAAATATGAGCATGTCATGCCGCTGCTTGCGGCGGTCGAGGAGTCCGAGGAGATAAAGGGGCTGCTGATACTTCTAAATACCGTCGGCGGCGACGTTGAGGCCGGGCTCGGCATAGCCGAGATAATTGCCGGAATGAAAAAGCCCACGGTATCGCTCGTGCTCGGCGGGGGACACTCTATAGGCGTGCCGCTTGCCGTTGCCGCGTCGCGCAGCTTCATTGCGCCGTCGGCGGCAATGACTATCCATCCGGTGCGCCTGAACGGCGTTGTCATCGGCGTTCCGCAGACGTATAACTATTTTGCGCGCATTCAGGAGCGCATCGTGGGCTTTGTGACAAGCCACTCGAATATAAGCCGCGAGAAGTATAACGAGCTGATGATGGCGACCGATGAGCTTGCAAACGACGTCGGCAGCGTGATATACGGGCAGGAGGCGGTCGCCTGCGGCCTTATCGACAGCATCGGCAATCTCGCGGATGCGCTCGATTATCTGCACAATGAGATCGAAAAGCAGGCACACTGATGTGTGCTTGCTTTTTAATACATTATATGATAAAATAACTCAGTTAAGTATACATAACACCTACATAGGAGATAAATATATGAGCATTTTGGATGCCATAATCCTCGGCATTGTTCAGGGCGTTGCGGAGTTTCTGCCCATTTCAAGCTCTGGACACCTTGCGATTTTGCACAATCTTTTTAATATGTCCGACCTCGGCAGCAATCACATGTTCTTTGACGTTCTGCTGCACTTCGGCACGCTTATCGCTATCTGCTTTATGTACTGGAGCGACATCAAGGCGATGTTTACCCAGACTATCGACATGCTTTCCGGCAGAACGGTTGACGAAAACGGCCTCCGCAGGAGATTTCCCGAGGCGCGGCTTTTTATGCTGATCGTTGTCGCGACGCTGCCCTTGGTGCTTATTCTCCCGGTGCATAAATACATTGAAGCGCTTTCAAACTCGACGGTGTATGTCGGCATAGCGCTCATCCTCACCGGCTGCATGCTGCTCGTTTCGGATAAAATGGCCAAGGGCAGCAAGACCGAGAAAAACATGCTTTTCACCGATGCGCTCATCGTCGGCCTGTGCCAGTGCGTTGCAACGCTGCCCGGCCTGTCGCGCTCGGGAACGACGATAACCGCCGGTATCGCAACGGGTCATGACCGCAGCTATGCCGTAAAATTTTCGCTTCTTATGAGCATTCCGGCGGTGCTCGGCGCAACGCTTCTGGAGCTTGTTGACGCGTTCAAAGCCGGCATCGACGTATCTCTTATCCCGGCGTATCTTTTCGGAATGATCGCTGCCATGGTCTCCGGCGTTTTGTCCATCGGACTTCTGAAAATGATCGTGCGCAAGACACGCTTCGGCGGATTTTCCTACTACTGCTGGGTAGTCGGCGTTCTGACGATAATACTTTCACTTATATTCTGATAAAGGCAGGTAAGCTGAATAATGGCGCAAACCGCTACGAAGAAAAAATCCAACAATTCCGGCAAAAAGCCGTCATCATCGGCGGCAAAAAAGCCGAATAATACCGAGCCTGAGACTAACCCTGCCCAGCGAATAATAGCCGCTGCGTGCTTTCTGTTTGCCGCCGTTCTCGTCGTTATAGGCATATTTGCGCATGACGGCGTTGTTGTTGGCTGGCTGTGCTCGCTTTTGAAAGGCCTTTTCGGCTATGGCTTCTGGATATGCGCACCTGTTTTTATCCTCGCTGCGTTCATCCTGGGCTTTAACAGAGACAAGCCCTGTACATGGCGCATGACGGCAACTCTGCTTCTGCCGCTTTTGGCAGGCGCGCTTGTAAACCTACTGCTGTCGCAGGTCGTTGTGGATAATCTCAGCGGCGTCGGCGAGCTGTTTGCAACGCTGTATTCCGGCGGCAAAAAAATGCTGTGTGCCGGCGTTCTCGGAACGCTCATAGCTTTTGCACTGGAAAAAGCGTTCAGCATATACGGCGCGGCAATCGTGCTCCTGCTGGCATTCATATTCTTTGCGCTGTCGGCACTTAGCATAACGCCGAAAAAGCTTTTTGAGTTCTTCCGCGCAGACCCGGCCGAAAAGCCGGAGAAAAAGACAAAGGCGGCTGCCGCCATTGCCGAGCCTGCCCCGGTGCAGGATGCGGAGCAGGAGGCCGAGCAGACCAAAAAAGCCCGTCGCCGCGCGATAGATATCCCGCTTGACGATGAGCCTGCGTTCACCAAAAAATCCGCAGCCTCCGAGGAGCCTACGGTGAAGGAAGAGCCTGCACCGAAAAAGGACGGCGGCCTGTTCGGCAAAAAAAGCGCGAAGGCAAAGCCGGCAAAGGCATCTGCCGACGTTGAGCCTATGACCATTGAGGAGGTCGAGGCCCTGACGGGTATTTCGGCGGTGAAAATGACCGACGAGGGAGCCGTGAAAACGGCAGCGGTGTCCGATCCTCCGAAAAAGGCGTCGGCAGCCGAGGTTGCGGCCGAAACGGAGGCGATACGCAACGCCATCGAGTCGGCAACGAGCGACGGCGAGTACGAAAAGCCGCCGATATTCCTGCTCAAAAAGGGTCACGCTGTCGCGGCAAACTCCGATGAGGAGCTGCGCACGAACCGTGAGCGCCTTGAGAATACGATAAAGAGCTTCGGCGTGTCGGCAAGAATAGTTGACACGACCCGAGGCCCCACGGTCACGCGCTATGATCTTGAGCTTGACCAGGGCGTGAAGCTCAGCAGGCTCACAAACCTTGCCGGCGATATCGCGCTTGCCCTCGGCGTTGTGAGCGTGCGCATTGCGCCGATACCAGATAAGATATCCACCGTCGGCATCGAAGTGCCTAATAAGATCATAAGCACTGTTTATCTGCGCGACATAATCGACTCGCCGCGCTTTGCCTCGTCCAAGTCAAAGCTCAGCTTTGCAATCGGCAAGGATATTGCCGGTCAGGCCGTTGTCGGCAATATCGCAAAGCTTCCGCACCTGCTCATAGCAGGCACTACCGGCTCGGGCAAATCGGTGTGCATGAACTCGCTTATAATAAGCCTTCTGTATAAATCCGACCCCGATGAGGTCAAGCTCATCATGATCGACCCCAAAATGGTCGAGCTTGGCGTTTATAACGGCATTCCGCATCTGTATATACCCGTTGTCACCGACCCGAAGAAGGCAGCCGGTGCGCTCCAGTGGGCGGTTACGGAGATGTTAAAGCGCTACAGGCTGTTTTCCGAGCTTGGCGTAAGAAGCCTCGAGGCATATAACGAGCACCTTGCCGAAAACGGCCAGCCTAAGATGCCGAGCATCGTTATTGTCATCGACGAGCTTGCAGACCTTATGCTCGTTGCGTCTAAGGACGTTGAAGAGAGCATCTGCCGCGTCGCCCAGATGGGCCGTGCCGCCGGTATGCACCTTGTCATTGCAACTCAGCGACCCTCGGCCGATGTTATCACCGGCCTTATGAAGGCCAATATACCGAGCCGCATCGCGTTTGCCGTGTCCTCCGCGCTTGAAAGCCGCATTATCCTCGATAATGCCGGAGCGGAGAAGCTCATAGGTATGGGCGATATGCTGTATGCCCCCATCGGCTGCGGCAAGCCTCTGCGCGTGCAGGGCGCATTCGTCAGCGATGATGAGCGCGACTCGATCGTCCAGTTTATAAAGCGCCAGTCCACTGCACAGTACAGCGAGGATGTCATGGCGCAGATTGAAAAAGCCGCCGAGGATAAGGGTGCAAACGGCAAGGGCTGCGGCGACGATGACGAGCCGTCGGGCAAGCCCGACTATGACGAGCTGCTGCCGCAGGCAGTCGATGTTATTTTCGACACAAAGCAGGCCTCGGTCTCGATGCTCCAGCGCCGCCTGAAGCTCGGCTATTCGCGCGCTGCGCGTATAGTCGATCAGATGGAGGAAATGGGCATCATCGGCCCATTCGAGGGCTCTAAGCCGCGCCAGATACTCATAACGCGCGACCAGTGGCTTGAAATGCAGACCACTCAGGGCACGGCGCCCACCGAAACGCTGCAAATTCAGACAGAGTTTGCCGACGAGATCGACGATATGTAAAACACAAGGGCGGTTAACATAATGTGACCGCCCTTGCTTGATTTGGAGACTGATATGAACGATTATTTCTGCCCTCGGATGGAGAGAAGCGATATAAACAACATAAGCATGCTCGGCCTTGCGCACATCGGCGACGGAGTGTATGAGCTTTTAACGCGCACCATGCTGTGCGCCGACGGAAACAAAAAAGTGACCGAGCTGCACAAAAAAACGGTTGCGATAGTCAATGCTCCGGCTCAGGCCGAGGCTGCCGAAAGGCTCTTGCCGCTGCTTGACGACGACGAAATGTATGTCTACAAGCGCGGCCGCAACGCAAAGGTAAACTCCGTGCCGCATAAGGCCGACATTGCGCAGTATCACGCCGCCACGGGGCTTGAAGCGCTGTTCGGCTGGCTGTATCTTCAGGGAAAAACGCAGCGGATAAACGAGCTGTACGCAGTTTGTGTGGAGGGACACCATGGCGCTTGATGCAATACTGTTATCCGGAATAATAGCCGAGCTGCGGCCGAAGATCATCGGCGCGAGGATCGACAAGGTGCAGCAGCCCGAGCGCGATAAGATCGTCCTCTCCGTTCGCGGCGGCGAAAACATGCGTCTGCTCATTGACGCAGGAGCCGGCAGCGGCAGATTGCAGCAGACGAAAATGAGTTTTGAAAATCCGGCCGAGCCGCCGATGTTCTGCATGCTGCTGCGCAAGTATCTCACCGGCGGCAGGATAGAGACAATAGAGCAGCCAAACTGGGAGCGCCTTGCAATGGTTAACATAACATCGCGAAACGAACTTGGCGACAACGTTGACCTGCGCCTTGCCGTTGAGCTGATGGGAAGAAGCTCAAACCTCGTGCTCATAGGCTCGGACGGGAGAATAATCGACTGTTTGCGCCGCATGGATTACGGCGGCGACGCCGAGCGCAGACTGCTGCCGGGCATGATATATCGCCTGCCGCCGAAGCAGCGCAAGCCGCTCATTTTTGACCTGTCGCAGGAAGAGATCGTGCAGACACTTGCGCAGTCCGACACCGGTAAAAGCACGGATAAGCGCATAATGGATAGCTTTTCCGGCCTTTCGCCGCTTGTGTGCCGCGAGCTTGCCTGCCGCAGCGGAGATAGTGCCGCGTTTTTGCCCGAGGCGATCGGCGCGTTTCTCGAAAGCGTCAGGGCAGGGGAGCTGACGCCGACCCTCCTCACCGAGGAAGGAAAGCCGAAGGAGTATTCCTTCATGCAGCTCAAGCAGTACGCCGGCGTGTATGACATGTGCGAGTTTGCAAGCTTCTCGGAGCTTCTTGACGCATACTACTCAAAGCGCGACATTCTTGAGCGCCGCCGCAGACGCTCAAAGGAGCTGAGCCACCACGTCAAGACCGCCCGCGACCGCATTGCACGAAAGCTGGCGGTGCAGAAAACCGAGCTTCAAAAATGCTCCGAGCGCGATGAGATCCGCCGCAATGCAGAGCTTCTGACGGCAAATCTCTATCGAGTCAAAAAAGGCAACAGCTCGGTAACCGTTGAGGATTATTACGAGCCGGATTGTCCGCAGCGCACGATAAAGCTCGATGTCCTGAAAACGCCGCAGAGTAATGCCGCGGCAATGTTCAAGGAGTATAACAAGCTTAAAACCGCGCAGACGCACCTCACGGCGCTCATAGCCGATGGGGAAAAGCAGCTTGAGTATCTAAACAGCGTCCTTGACGAAACCGAGCGCGCCGAAACCGAGGACGATCTTGCCGAGATCAAAGCCGAGCTTGTCGGCACAGGCTATATCAAAAAGCAGCGCGGCACAAAAGAGCGCAAGCATAAAAAACAGGGTCCCATGCGCTTTGTCTCATCCGACGGCTTTGAGATCCTTGTCGGCCGCAGCAACGCGCAAAACGACGAGCTGACGACGAAAACCGCGCGGCGCACGGATATCTGGCTGCACACGAAAACCGTCCACGGCAGCCACGTTATAATATCCTGCGACGGCCTTACTCCGCCGGAGAAAACTATAGAGGAAGCGGCAAGTCTTGCCGTTTTCTATTCGCAGGCGCGCGAGGGCGGTAAAACTCAGGTCGATTACACCATGGTGCGCAACGTGCGCAAGCCCTCCGGCTCGCTGCCCGGCAAGGTCATATACACAGACTACAGCACCATCTCCGTCTCGGCGGACGAAGCGTTTGCGGAAAAATTGAGAGTGAAATGAGAAGGAGCTCCGAAATATTCGGAGCTCCTGTTTTTTTCAGGTGCATACTATTAAAAAATTACGCTTTCCTAACGGTGATGCTTGTCGTGTCCAAATATGCATTACCATTACTGTTAACGGTAACAACGCACTCAAACGTATAGTGACCATATAGATTTCCATATTCGTCATTAGCAAAAAAGTTGCCTTTTACAAGTATCTCGTAGCTGCCATCATCGTTTTGGCCGATGCATGAAGCGCTGCCTGCATCAATATTAGACATGCTTTTTGCTCCGCTTTGCATAGCCTGATTAATAAAAAGCTGCTGGCCAATACCCGATTTAATATAACTGCGCGCTTCTGCTAAAGCATCACTCTCGGAAATGGCTTCTGATGAACTATCACCGCCACTCTGCCCAACCTCTCCGCATGCCGCGAGCGCGAGCAGCATGATTATCGCCAGCACTGCGGCGACTATTCTTTTTAGATTCATACCTTTTCGTTCTCCTTTAATATTTGTTCTTTTCTTCTTTCACAAATTTTGCACCAGGTCAGGTTATCTCCGGCATAGCGCCGTGCTTCATCCTCGGTCTCGAACTCCATGCCGTTAAACGGCTTTGTCATCGCGTGATAGCAAAAGCCCTCGATATGAAGCTTTCCGGTGCCGGTATTCAGGAAATATTTCATTCTCTCCCTCCTTAAAAGAAATTTCGGAAAAAACCTGAGAACAGTATAGCCCGTATACGGGCAATTGTCAATATCTAAGCAATAAAATACGATTGTGGCATAAACTAAATGAGGTGGATGCCATGATAGTATTTGACCGCTTATGGACGACGATGAAGGAAAAAGGCGTGTCGCAATATAAACTCATAAAGGAGTACAAAATAAGCACAGGCCAGTTGGACAGGCTGAGAAAAAACGAGAATGTAAATACTTACACTCTCGACCAATTATGCAGAATATTAAATTGCAGCTTGGACGATATCGCGGAATACAGAGAAAGCTAAAACCGGAAGGCAGTGCCTTCCGGTTTTGTTCAGTCTATATAAATTTCCGCCTGGCTGAACAGCGCGGCCTTACCGGCGAGGATAACGCGGTCGCCCTCAAGCCTTGTGTACAGCACGCCGCCGCGCCTTGACGCCTGGTACGCTACAAGCTCGGTTTTGCCAAGCTCCTTTGCCCAGTAGGGGATGATGTGGCAGTGACCCGAGCCGCACACGGGATCCTCGGGAACGCCGCACTTCGGCGCAAAGCTGCGCGATACGCAGTCAAAATCATTGCCCTTAGCAGTGACGTGCAGCAGCAGACCGTCAAGCTGCATGACCTTCGCCATGTCCGGTGCGCAGCTGCGAACAATGTCCTCGCTGTCCACGACGCACAGCAGGTCGCGCCCCATGAACGCCGCCGTGGGTCTTGCGCCGATGACCTCGGTCATCGCGTCCGTGACATCGACTGGTTTGAGATCGTAGGCCGGGAATACCATCTCGAGCAGCTCGCCGTTTTTCGTAACGATAAGCTCGCCGCTGAGCGTGTCAAAGCGCACCTGAGTCAGCTCCGGCTCGACAAAGCGCAGAATCACATACGCCGTAGCGAGCGTTGCGTGGCCGCACAGGTCGATCTCGCCGCCGGGGGTGAACCAACGCAGGTGATAATTCCTGCCCTCCTTGACGCAGAACGCGGTTTCGGAGAGGTTGTTTTCAACAGTTATCTTCATCATCAGCTCGTCGCTGAGCCACTTATCCATAACGCACACTGCGGCCGGATTGCCGGCAAAAACCTTGTCGGTGAACGCGTCAACAACATATTGCTTCATAGTAACGCCTCCTTTGTATTGAGGCATTATACACCGATGCGAGCGTCGGCGCAAGCCTAGCGCTTATCGAGCACTGTCATTGCGGCGGCGAGCATGTCGGCGGCTTCGGCGTGGGTGAGGGGAGAGGAATCGACGCTTTCAAGGCTTGCAATGCCGCAGGCGTCGAGATTGGCTGCCGACTGCGCGGCCCAGGTCGGCACGGCGGCGGTATCCGCGCAGCTCACGTCGGCGAGGCTGAGCAGCCTGTCGAGCATAACGGCGGCCTCGGCGCGGCTGATATCGGCCCCAGCGTCGAATACGGCGCCCTCGCGCCCTTTGACAACGCCGTCCTTGACCGCACTCGCGACGTAGGCGCGCTGCCAGTCGGGGATGCTGCCGTCGTCGGTAAAACCGGTGCTGACGACGCCGCGCAGCACGTTTTCGCCGGCAACGTTCAGGCACATTGCGGTGAACTCGCCGCGGCTGAGCGTTTTCTGCGGCTCGAAGTAATATTCGCCGCCTATCTGCTTGCCGATAAACGCGCCGCACTCAGCAAGGCGCACGGCGCTGCAATAGCTTGCGCTGCCGTCCATATCGGCATAGCTTACGCTTTTGTTCTTTTTGAGCCTGATTATAACCGTTGCCTCCTGCGAGCGATTGCCGTCGGCGTCGATGGCCTTATAGCCGAAGTAGTCGCGGCCGCGCTTGCCGTCGATGGGGGAATAGACGAAGCTGCCGTCGTCGCTAAGCTCGATGCTGCCCTTTTTGGGCTGCGTGGTGATCTCGAAGCTCACCGCGTCGCCCTCGGGATCGACGGCGGCGAGCTGACCGCCGAAGGACACGCCGCGGTAGGTCTCGAATTCGAAGTTTTCCGCAACCGGCGCGGAGTTATCGGCCAGCGCCGGCAGCACGAGCGCGCACAGCGACAGGCAGGCCAGAACTGCTGCAATGTATTTACGCATGCTAAAATACCTCCGTAAAATTATCTACGGAGGTATTTTGTGAATTTTATAATTAGAATATACATTAAGCAGCTGAGAGCTGAGAGCTGACAGCCAATGTGTGCGGCGAAAAATTCAGCGCCGTTCTTAACGTATGGCGAGGCAAACATGGTTTTTGACATTCTTCCGACACCGGGCTTCCGCAAAAACCGTATCCGTAGCTGCGCCAAATCGCCTCTAAAAAAGCCGGTCGGGAAAACCCGACCGGCTGTGCGTTGTTTGATTAGGGATTAGTCAGCAACGATTTTAAAGGTAAAGGTTTTGGGGGGTGCGAGATAATCGCCGCCGATTACAGAAGCGGTAACGATGTAGCTACCGGGCTCGGTCGGGAATTCCTTGCTGGAGTAGAGACCGAAGGGCTTCGTTACGCCGGTGTACAGATAATGTACAGAACTCTGATCAATATTTTCTGCGCTTCCATTGTAAGTAAGGGTGACAACGGGAGTCTTGTTTGCAACAATGGCTTTAGCCTCGGAAACGGTGAGGGTCTTTTTGTATACGCTTTCGTTGGGCTCAAGCTTCATGCCCTTGGCGTTCATAAGAATCATGACGACACCGCTTGCGTAACCGGTGTTGTAGTTCTTGTTAACTGCAACAGCCGTAGCCGTATAAAGACCGGCGTGCTTGGGCGCTCCGACTGCGATGACTGTGTCATCGGAAAACTGAGTGAGCTTGTCGAAGATGGTTGCCATGGTTTTGATAGTATCGATGTTAATTCCGAGTCTATCAAGGAGAGGCTGGACAAGTGGACCAATGAGGGGAACATTTTGAGCCTTGTCTATAGCGTCAATAACACTGTTTATAATGTCCTTGAACTCACCAATAGTGATACCTTAGGCAAGTTGCTCTTCAAGAGTTTTGTCGAAATGAGGAAGAAGGGGAGAGTCTTGTTCGTTTATCCAAGTCTGGAAGTCACTTATGCCTTTGATGATAGCCTGCTGATCTTTGGTCAGTACGAGGTTTACGGAAGAATCAAGGTTGGTATTGATACCGGCAAATATCATGTAAACATCAAGTTTAGGATCATTGGGATCAAGAGCTACGCCGAGCGCTTCTGAGTGAGCTCATCGGCGTTTCCGGCATGTGCTGTGGAGAAGCTCTTCATGGTGACCTTAACGTCAGCCTTTGCAACGTCAATCGTTGCCTTAACATCATTGCAGGGCTTAAACTCGGAGTTGCCAACAAAGCTGATTTTAATGGCCTGACCGTTGCCTGCATCGAGGTTGGGATAATCGTTATCACCGGCAATGTCTTTGAGGCCAATTTCAAACTTGAAATCATCTATCGAGAGCGTATCCTTTGCAGGAAGCTTTGTGTTTTCGCTATCCCAGTCGATAACGTTATCAAATATCTGCTGCTTCATATTGTCGGCAGACATATTGAATGTGATGGAAGCGCCTTCTTTGACAGCTATGGAGCTTGCTGCGCGATTGTCGGCAAACTTGATACCCTTAAATTCAGCGGTAAACGGCTTGTAGGTATCACTTCCGGCGTAGGTCAACTTAATGTTAGCTTTTGTGTTTGTGATCAGGAAAGCTTTAAGACCATCATCACTGAGCTGGCTATACCCAACTCCGGCTGCGTCTATCGAAGACGTGCACTCAACGTTTACTTCGATTAAACCAAGATCGCTGAGCTGATTGACAAGAGCCTCGCGGATATTTTTAACTGTTAGCTCGGCATTCGCATCATTTTTGACAAAGCCTGCGCTGATATTTTCAGGCTTTTCCTTGGCAGAGAACGCTTCAATGCGGTTGTCAACGAAATTGACGGTGACATCGGTCGAAAAGTTCTTGTAGGTTTGTGTTCCGGCATACTTGAAAGTAAGGGTATGAGAACCCTCGGAGATGCTTGCCTTGTCGAGGGTCTTGCCGTCAAACAGAACGGTTATCTTGTCCTTGCTGATATCATCGGGAGTGATATCGTTAACAATAGCCCAAATGTTCTCGGTCAGCTTAGCTGAGTCAATCGCAGCATTTTCATTATAAGGGATAATTACAGTAGGATCGTTGACAAAGGTGATGGAAGTGTCAGTGCGACCGTCAACAACATTAACGGTGATTTCCTGCTCCCAACTCTTGTATTCCTTATCGCCGCCCCAAGTGAGCTTGACCTGATTCGTGCCGAGGTCAAGAGCGGGGATGCCTTTATCTCCGACGATGTTTTTGCCTTCAAAAGCTCCCCAAAGATTTAATGTATCATTATATTTATATTCAAAAGAAACCTTATCAAACTTTACATTTGTGGGCAGCCCCACACTTACCTGCTCCCAAATGGCTTTGCGGAGTGCGCCGTAGTCTATGCTAAGATCTTCATTGAAGCTTGCATCGACGGTTATATTCTTGTTTGCAATCTCAGGAACAGGCTCACGACCGAGGAAAGTGACGTTGCAGGACGCCTTATAAATAACCTTGTAGGTAAACAAAATCTTATATGTTTTACCTTCTTCGATTCCTGCTATGTTCAAAGGAAGTAGATTATGAGTAATACTTACATCGCTGAGAGTGAGATTGTTAGGGTTAGAAGCAGAAACATTGACACATTCATTAAATACAAGCTGTTCAAGCGTGTCATAGTTAATAGTTCCGTCCTCATTATAGGGTAGACGTACAGAGCAGTCGCCCTTTAGAACTATTTCTTTCTTTGCGTATGTTGCGATTCCTGATCTCGAAGTCGATCCAAAGTCCGCAAATACGCCGGGTGCGACGCCGGTGACCTGCGAAAGCATCAGAACAGCCAACAGAGAAGCAAGAAAACGCTTCAGATTGTTTTTCTTTATGCTATGCCTCCATTAAAATAATATAAATTTTCATAGTAGGGCGTTAAGAAAACGCTAAGATTACCCGCCTATTACGTTAATATAATAACAAAATACTTACAAAATTGCAATCAAATATTCAGCATTTTACATGCATTTGTCATGACAAAGAGTACTATCCTGAAAAAGCATTGAAAATGCAGCAAAATTTGCGTTTTGCCCGAAATTGTGCTAAATTTGCACTTGAATTTCGACCAAAATAGGTATATAATACGCAAAATTTTCGACAAAGACAGAACGGATGTATAGTTATGAATCGAATGTTTAATGATAGATGCTGTGTGTATATGGCAGAGACGAAGATTTGATTGACAAGACGGTCAGTTTATGCTAACATATTTCTTTGTTAAAAGGGAGTAATCTTTGTTAAAAGGGAGTAATTATAAAGGCATGGCCAACACACCCCCGGCAAATCGCCGGTGGTCATGCACCTGCTTGCAGGCGATGAGACTTTTAGCACGGCAAAAGCATGCCCGTGCGGAAAGTCTTATTTTTTTATGTGCAAAGAAGATAAATAAGGGAGTTATCAAAAATGGGAATTGATTTTACGGGAAGCACGCTCGCGCTCGTTCTTGTCCTGTTCGCCGTCGGCCTTATATGCATCATCAAGGGCGGCGACCTCTTCGTTGACGCGGCAACGTGGATCGCCGAGGCCTCGGGCATACCCAAGTTCATCATCGGCGCAACGGTCGTGAGCTTTGCAACGACCATGCCGGAAATGCTCGTTTCCGTGTTCTCGGCATTCGAGGGCAACGCCGATATCGCCGTCGGCAACGCCGTCGGCTCGGTCACGGCGAACACGGGACTTATAATGTGCCTGTCGCTTGTGTGCATAAGCTGTCAGATGACGCGCAAGCAGTTCGGCGTCAAGGCCGGTCTGCTGCTGGCTGCGGTCGTGATGCTGTTTGCGTTTACGCGTGACAGTGCGCTGTCGGTTTCCGAGAGCATTATAATCATGCTCGTTTTCGTCGGATTTATGGTCGAGAGCATCCTTGCCGCAAAGCGCGAGCAGGGAAGCGAGGCACCCGATGAGCGCCCGAGCACCGACGGCAAAAGTGTTGCGATAAACATCGGCAAGTTCATCCTCGGCGCTGCCGCCATCGTCCTCGGCGCGCAGCTGCTTATCGATAACGGCTCGGCGCTGGCTGTCATGATCGGCGTTCCCGACTCCGTGATCGCCGCGACGATGATCGCTATCGGCACATCGCTGCCCGAGCTTGTCACGACCATCACGGCGATCCGCAAAAAGCAGTCCTCGCTGTCAGTCGGCAATATTATCGGTGCAAATATAATGGATCTTACGCTCATCATGCCGCTGTGCGCGCTTTTGCAGGGCAAGCCCCTCGCCGTCGAAAATCAGGGCATGCTGCTGGATGTTCCGGCCTGCCTTATCGTCAGCGCCGCAGCCATGGTTCCGGCGCTCGTGTGCGGCAAGTTCAAGCGCTGGATCGGCGTGCTCATCGGCGTGCTGTACATAGCGTATCTTGTAATAATGTTCACTTACTTCGGCGCGTGAGGTATAAAATTGACTCGACATCGACTCGACCCGTCCAAAAGAATGAGCCGAGTCTTTCTGCTTATGGGGGATGTGGGTATATGGGTTTCTGAAATTAGGTAATAGTGTGATGAAAAATTGACATAAGAGGCAAATTTGCATAAACAGTCAAATTAATAACGATTTTTGCCCAATGTGAGTAATATAGGCGGATATTTGCCTTAAATAATATATAAATTCAAGTCAAGTATTATTTTCGGCATATATCGTGCGTTCAGCCTTAAACTCCCCGTCCGACAAAATACAGCCCATCCGCCTGATGCGCTGTCAGCCAGCTAAAGAACCACTGTTTTCACTTTTGAAAACAGTGGTTCTTGCAGACTGTCGAAAAACTAAGCCGCAATGCAAAGTAATAGAGCAGCAGGGGAGCGCGAGGGGGCAAAGGCCCCACTCGTAATTAGATTAATAGCCATCAAAAACGCCTGATAAATCAGGCGTTTTGGTGAGCACAGCGAGATTTTTCGTGAAAACTTGTTTTCACAAAAAATGTGGCGTTTTTTGAAGCGTGCAAAAAAGTCACAGACTTTTTTGACACGCTGAAAGAACCACTGTTTTCACTTTTTGAAAACAGTGGTTCTTGTGAATAATGGGGCATCCACGGTATGTTGCAGTAGGTATCCATTGGCCGCGATTGTCACATCATACTTTTACATTACTTCATCATGGAGGTGGTTCTGGACGACGCCTCTATTGACGGCACAGCTTCGTTGAACTACTACGCCAGTCCTCTGAATGTAGGTGATTTTCGCTCATTTTTTACTCAAACTTCAAAATTCTTTGTGTGTTTTTCCGATTTTATTGACAAAAACTATGTACAGAATAATATTAAATTAATTAAAGGGAATTCCAACTTTAATAAAATTTTTTACTCTATTTAAAGAAAAGAGGGGATCAGCATAAAATGAACAAGATATTGAATGTTCCGGAGGACTTTGTTTCTGAAACGCTGGAAGGAATTCTTCTTGCAAGCAATCAGAAGCTTTTGAGCATGGATAAAGATAACAGAGTTATAGTATCAAACTACCCATGCAAATCGAACAAGGTCGGGATAGTTACTGCCGGCGGAAGCGGACATCTTCCGACGTTCCTAGGGTATGTCGGCAAAGGTATGCTTGACGGCTGCACTGTCGGAAATGTGTTTGCATCACCTTCGGCATCTAAGATGGCGGACACTATAAGAGCCTGTGACAAAGGCAGCGGTGTGCTGTGCCTGTACGGAAATTATGGTGGGGACCATATGAATTTTACAATGGCCAGGGAAGAAGTTGAATTTGACGGCATAAATACAGCGGCAGTGCGTGTTACGGATGACGTGGCCTCCTCTAAAAACAAGAACTTACGAAGAGGAGTTGCCGGCATGGTATTTGCGTTTAAGGTTGCCGGCGCAGCGGCAGACAGAATGTACTCATTGGAGGATGTTGAACGTGTAGCCAATAAAGCCAATGATAACATCAGAAGCATGGGCGTTGCCCTGACTCCCTGCATTATACCCGAAGTCGGCAAACCCGGTTTTTCAATCCCGGACGGGAAAATTGAAATCGGTATGGGTATACATGGAGAACCCGGAATCATGTTATCTGACAGGATGCCCGCAGACGAGCTCGTTGATATGCTTATGAAAAAGCTACTTGATGATATGCCTTTAGCAGACGGTGATCGGGTTTCTGTTATGATAAACGGTTTGGGTGCAACATCGCTGGAGGAATTATACATAGTCTACAGGGCAGTGCAGAAGCAGCTAAGTGGTATTGGTGTAAGCATAGTAATGCCGCATGTGGGAGAATATTCGACATCCATGGAGATGGCCGGCATGTCTATAAGCATTTTTAAGTTGGATGAAGAGCTTGAAGGTCTGTTGGCGGATGAAGCCATTACGCCATTCTATACGAATGTAAATAAGTAAAGGAGGGTGTTCCAAATGATTGATGCAAAGGTGCTGACTATTGGATTTGATGCGATAAGTAAAAAAATGAGTGAAAACAGGATGCATCTGATTTCAATTGATCAGCAAATCGGAGATGGAGATCTCGGTATCTCAATGGATAACGGATTCAAAGCCGCTGCCGATATGTGCTGCGCTAATGCCGATACCGCAGACATAGGTAAACTGTTATTTCTTGCAGGAAAGAGCTTCAATGAAGCGGCACCGTCATCTTTGGGTACGATCATATCAATGTTGCTTATAGATGCCGCAAAACAGCTAAAAGGAACAGAAGTAATTGCACTTGCAGATTTCGGGAATATCATGCATAAATCCATGAACGCTATTATGGGAAAGCTGGATTCAAGGCTGGGAGAGAAGACATTTTTTGACTCTGTTGTCCCTGCTGCGAAGGCTCTCTGCGATGAGGCCGCAGTATCAGATGAGCAGAGACTGAAAAATGCAGCAGAGGCTGCCCGTAATGGAGTAGAAAGCACCAGAGATATGGTGGCAAAACATGGACGTGCTGCCTACTTTGGAGAGAAGACTCTTGGCAGCATTGACGGCGGCGCGGAAGCTGGATGTATAATATTTGAAGCAATAGCAGAGCAGTTCTAATTTGCTAATAAAGGAGTTATCGTTTTGATTGATTCATCGGTTGATTATAAAAATCTGCCCAGACCGACCTGGGCGGAAATAGATATTGATGCGATTCTTAATAATATTAACGAATACAAAAAAGCATTGGGTAACAAGGTTGAGATAATAGTCGCGGCGAAGGGTAACGGCTACGGTCATGGTATGCTTCCGATTGTTAAGGCCATAAATGAGCTGGATATATACGGATTTGCAACCGGCAATATGTATGAGGCAATTGAAATGCGAAAGCATGGAATAGACAAGCCTATACAGCTTTTCGCTCATAATTTCCCTGAGACCGCGGATCTGCTCGTAAAATATGATTTGATGCCGTCCTTTGTAAAGCCCGGAGATGCAAAATCCTTCGCGGATGCGCTCGGAAAGGATGTTGCCCTTAAGGTTTGGGTGAAGTGTGATACGGGCCTCGGACGTTTGGGCTTGCTGCCTGAAGAAGTGCTTCCCGAGCTGGAGTACATCAGAAATGAAACTTCGTTCAAGATTGAAGGCCTGTACAGTCATATCGGCCCAACAGATTCTGACAAGAATCCGAAAAAGGATGAGTACAACGAGGGTCAGATCTCGTGCTTCAACAAGATAATAGCTGACATAGAAGCGGCCGGATTCGAAATTCCCAGATACCAGCTTGCAAGTACATATGCTACGCAAAGGTATGAGAAAGCATGGTATAACACCGTTTGTATCGGAACAGGAGTGTTTGCAAACGCCAAGCCTCAAAAGGATTCATGCGGACTTAAACTTAAGGATTGCCTGAAGGGAATACATTCGCGTCTTATAAGCAAGAAAACTCTCAAGGCCGGCAGCAGATGCCTGAATATGCTCATGGAAAATGATTGTGTGATAGGCGTTATACCGTTTGGAAGCTGCGACGGATTTTCAACGAGGAACGCAGGCGGAGAGGTTCTCCTTAACGGTGTCAGATGCAAGATACTCGCAGTTTGTCTTGAGCATACTGTATTGGATATCACTAATGTTCCGGACGCTGAGATAGGAGATGTGGTGACACTTTTAGGTCAAAACGGAGAGAGCCGGATTGACGTTTCGGAATACTGTGAACGACTGGGAATATCCGTAATTGAATTCTGGTGCAGCTTGAGCTTCCATTCATTCCCTCATATCTACGTTCGGGAAGGTCAGCCGCAGGAGGAGGTTATTTACAGTTACAATAAATAAGTAAACGCAAGAGGAAGAAGGAGGAGGATGCAGCAGAATACAGCGTTTTGAAAGCAGACCAGCTCATCTTTAATGAAAAAACAGGAGGAAAAAATGAAAAAAGTTTATTTGTTATTATTATCCTTAGTAGTACTCATGATTGCACTTACAGGGTGCGGTAAGGATACAGATTCAGCAAAAGACAACAGCAAACCCATTACTCTCAGATATTCGACTATGCAGAATAAGGATCATATCTCATATCAGGTTGCTCTTAATATCAAGCAGGCTGTAGAAGAGAAAACCGAGGGAAGAGTTCTCATAGACATCTATCCCGCAAACCAGTTGGGTGACTGGTCTCAGGTTTATGACGAGCTTATGATGGGCAGCATTGATATGGCGCACTCATCTGTTCCCGAGACCTATGACGCAAGAACTGCTGTCGGCTATTTCCCTTACCTTTCGAGCAGCTATGATCAGCTTGGGGAAATATTTGCAGAAGGCTCCTCTCTTGACAATATGATGAAAGAGATTCAGGCAAAAAACGGTATTGAGTTCTGCGGATTTTTCGTTGAAGGCATTGCTGGTATAGGTACTACAAAGGAAGTATCGAATCCTAACACTCTGGATAGTAAGAATACCGTTATTCGCACTGCTGCTATGGATTGCTATATTCTCCCCTGCGAATATATGGGCTTCGACACAACAAGCATTGCTTCTTCCGACACCTTTGCGGCTCTGCAGACCGGCGTTGTTGAGGGCCTTGCAGGCTCCACTCCTGCAGGTGCATATCTTAACTATCGTGACATCATTGATTACTACTATGCATATCAGATGAGCCCGGAAGTAACACAGATCATGATAAGTGAAAAAACACTTGCAAAGCTTTCTCCCGAAGATCAGAAAACCATCGTGGATATTTGCCGTCAGGAGTGCGCCAACAGCGTAAACTACGCAAAGGAAGAGGACGAGAAATATCTGAAGCTGATGGAGGACAACGGTATTAAGATTGTCCGCTTCACTGACGAGGAAATTGAAATGTTCGCTGAAGCCGTCCGCACGAATGTTTGGCCGCAGCTTGCCAAAACCTATGGTGAAGATTTTATCAACGAGCTTCTGAAGCTGTATAAGTAACATTAATGTTTTGCATATATATCCATAAAAGGGCCTCTTGGCCCTTTTATGGACTCGATAAGAAAGGGTGAAATCGATGATTGCTTTCTTAAAAAGAGCCGATCATGTCATCTTCAAGATACAGGAATATATTTGTATAATAACAAGTGTGCTGATTACTTCTTTAATTGTTATAGCCGCAATAATGAGGTATATACTCGGTATCAACTTTGGTGGATCCGAGGAGCTTGTGTTATTTGCGGCGTTTTGGTTTTATTTTACAGGAAGTTCTCTTGCATACCGTGATGATTCGCATATTAATGCAGATATGACCTCTCTGCTTTTTAAGAGTGAAAAAGCGAAAAAGCGAATGGCTGTTGTAAAGTATGCAGTAAGTATGGTTATCGCAATTGTTGCAACGGCTTGGGCGTTTCAATTTGTCAGCTGGAGCTTTGAGCTTTGGCCGACCACTCCTATTTACAAGCTTCCTCTGGCCTTATCCAGACTGTCAATAATAATTTCGTTTATATTGATGAGTATTTATGTTCTAATTCATCTGATAAGAAGTGTCGCTATATTGAAGGGCGGTGAAAACTGATGATACTGGCAATAGCCTTTCTTTCCGTTATTGTCTTCCTTGTGCTTGGTATATCTATCCCCTTGACTTTTCTCGGTGCAGCTGCAATAATAGTATATTGTTCGGGCTCCGATCCAATGTTTCTGCTGTCGTATGGGGGAAGCCAAATAAACAATGTGCTGCTCCTTACCATTCCACTGTTCGTGCTTGCCGGGGCTGTTATTGATCATGGCGGAATAGGCCGAAGACTGATTGATTCTGTTGAAAAACTGGGCTTCGGCAAAATTAAAGGCGGGCTTGGCATTGTTACTGCCATATCCAGTGCGGTATTCGGTGCTATATCCGGAAGCGCCGGCGCTACTATTGCATGTATAGGCTCTATAATGTCTCCGAGGCTTGAAGAAAACGGATATGAAAAAGGATTTATAGGTTCTCTCATTTCAAGCTGTGCGGTTTTGGGCCTGCTGATACCGCCAAGCATGTCTATGATACTGTATGGCTGGGTAGGAGGGCAATCCGTTTTAGCCTGCTTCCTTGCAACCATAATTCCGGGTATCATTCTTGTAATCTTGTTTAGTACGGTAAATCTTTTTTACGCCG
>ENA-UOJE01001287-UOJE01001287.1-human-gut-metagenome-genome-assembly--contig:-C23-NODE-1287-length-23116-cov-8.514592_pt1 | contig 23116 bp, 14 predicted proteins | sample MGYA00242341_ERZ723888 | MGnify/ENA metagenome assembly ERZ723888 | reverse complement strand
TGTCCCTTTGGGAAGATTGGCGTTGATGGGGCGGGAATAGTCGTCTGTGGTGGAACCTGTAAAGGTTTCCGCGTAATCGGAGGTGATCACCACTACCTCGCCCGTGGCAAGCGTTTCCCCGCCGCCGGTAGAAGGAGCGATGGTTTTTAGATCACCGATCACACCGGGTAGTTCAGGTTCTTCCGGCTCACCGGGGTCTGGCAGCGCGTTGACGATCAGCCGTCCGCCGGTAGCCGATTTAGATAGCCCTTTGCAGCTGGCATAAAAGATAACGGCGCCCAGATCCTGCTGTTTGCCGACAATGCCGCTAGGCAAGGTGTACTCCCCGGCGAAATTTTCATAATCCGACAAATCTTCACCATCCTCTTCATCTGATTGAATAGGACGGGCGGTCATGGGGATTTTCACTCCGTTGACCATGGCATAGACGGTAGAGCCCTTATAAGCGATGCAGTTCAGCACCTGAACAGTTCCGCCGTCTCCAGAGGTGTTTTTCTCGGGAGAGACGCTTTTGATCACTTGGATTTCATAGGTAACCGTATATACCAGCTTTTTGCCGTTTTGCTCAAAGGTAAAAGTATTTTTACCCACCGACAGATTAAACTCAAGGCCAAAATAGCCGATTTCTGACAGCTCCACCTCTTCCCCATTAACTGTCAATGGGAAGTAGGGATTGGCCATTCCTTGAAAAGAAACGACAGATTCTAAGGTGGTGTAATTTTGTTTGTTGGGGGTACTGATGGCGAGTTCCTTGGCGATGTACTCTTCATTGACTTCTCCCCGCATAGTTTTTAAAAGAATTGCGGTGCTGGAGGTGTTCTTTTTCAACGCTGCCAGGGAGTTATAAGCGCTGCCCTTCCATTCCGCCGCCTCCTGGCAGGAGAGATATTGCCGGGACAGCTGATCCGAACCATTCCAGCCGGTATCCGTCGTGCCCACCCGGTCGGAAGCGTGGGCGATGTACAGCGGCAGTCCCCTGGCCTTTGTCACCTGATTCCACCAATCCAGTACGGTATTGAAGTTGGCGGTAGAGAGGTTGGTGGAACCGAAGTCCTTTACCAGGACGAAATCAAACAGCTTGTCGTCCAGCCAGTTCAGGGTATCGGCTCGGCCGTCGGTAAAATCTTCATAAAAGCCCCGGGTGCCGGAGCCCCGCTCGTCCGAAGTAGCATGAGCCCAGACGGCGTTGGAGAGCAGGCCGACATAATAGTCCCGGCTGATGGAGCGGACAGCTTGAACCGCATCGGTAACCGCCTCTTTGATGCAGTTGGACATAAATTGATTGAAATCCACTTCCGGCGCCTGCTGCTGATGGGCTTCCTCGCTGCCCTTATCCTGGTAAGCATAGCTGTAGTCTTCAATGAGATAACCATCCAAGGCGTAACGGGAGGCCGCTTCCGCGGCAGCGGTTTTGATCTTTTTCCGATCAGCCTCCAGTGTAGGATCCCAACCCTTTTCTTCGCTCACATGGCAGTCCAGAATACCATAAATATAGATGCCTTTATCCCGGGCGCACTGCAGGATATAGGCCAGAGGATCAAATATCTCGCCGTTTTCTTCCGGGAGGGCCGCCGTTTCATAGACTGTGGAAGGATACAGGGCCTTGCCGTTATAAAGCAGCGGGATCAGCACTGTATTGAACTCCCACTCCTTTAGAGAAGCAAAGGCGCTATCGATCTGTTGCTTGATCTGAGCGGCGGTTTCCTTCCCGCTGATGAGATAATCCGTGCCGGCGGTAAGCCAGACACCCCGCATCAGATCCGGGCGGGCGTAGTTGCCGCTTCCCTGGATGAGAGGGGGAGGAAGGTTCGGTTCGCTGGCGTCGGATGAATTGGAAGAGCCGGAGGAAGAATTCCCGGAGGGAGCAGAGGAAATGGCGCTGCCGCCGGAAGATGAGTCTCCCGGCTGGGAAGCGACCTGGAAAATTCCCGACAAGGTATCCAGCACGCCATTGTTCACCAGCAGGATACCCGTTATAATAAAAATGGCCACCACCGCACACACGATGGTACTGACAATCCATCTGGTAGGCAGCTGTCTTTTTTTCGCATGTGAAGCCATAACGTCCTGATCCTTTCCACGTCTGTTCTGTGCTTTTTCTGTCTACTGCAGCAAGGGAAGCAGATTGGCGACTTCCCGTTTCGCCACGTTGCGGTCATAGGTCTGTCCGGATGGAGCGCTGACGGAATCCGGAATAAAATAAGTATAACTGTAGAACATCATTCCGCACGTTTTTTTTCGGCGCAGCAACTCCACCGAGCGCTTCATGATATCGTCGTTTTTCGCCCATTCCAGCTTGCCGGAACCGGCCCAATTATCGGGAGACAGGCCGATTTTATAAATCCCCAGTCCTATGTACAGCTTCACCGAGGAGTCAGGTTTGAAAGCCAGCCACTCTTCCAGGCATTGATCAAATTTAGAGGTCTGATGTTCGAATCCAAAATAGATCTGAGGACACAGATAATCTACATAGCCCGGCTTCTGCAGCCATTTTACCGTATCCGCGTAGCCTTGTTCCCGGGTTTTGACGAAATCGTGAGACGGGGAGACGCCGAAGACACAGCCCGGTTTGGTGTGCGTTTTATTGTAAACGCTGCTGATAAGCGCGTCCACATGGGTACGCCGCCAGTTCCCGATATTCATCCGGCCGCCGGCGGCTTCATAATCGGCTTTTTCAAAATCCGCCGGGCTTGTGGCGGACAATACGCCGGCAGGATAAAAATAATCGTCGAACTGAATTCCGTCAATGTCATAGGCCAGCAGTTCCTGAATCCCGGCCAGAATCAGCCCTTGCGCGGCCAGTGAGGTAGGGGCGTACCAGTAGCCGGGAGAATCGGCTTTATCTTTGAAATAGGGAATCGGCTCTCCTTTATAGGAGCTGACGCGATAGGACAGATTGCGGCCAATGCGATAGGGATTCACCCAGGCGTGAAGTTCCAGGCCACGGGCGTGAGCCGCCTGTACAGCATAAGACAAGGGATCAAATCCGCTGTTCAGCAGGCTTGTCACAGAAGCAGCCGGTTGAAACAATTTGGACTGATAATAGGCGTCGCTGTTGGCCCGGACGTGGAAGATCACCGCGTTCATACCGAAAGAAAGGCAGTTGTCCATCATCCCGTCAATCGATTGCTTGGCTTGAGCGGCCGTTTTATTTTTGAACATGGAATTCAGTTCTATGTAAGATACCCAAACGCCCCGAAATTCTGTATCGGTGTCATCCGGCGGTTTGACAGTGGGAGTGCTGGGATCAGGCGCCGATGACGGTTCAGAAGCGTCGGAGGAAACAGCGGAAGATGGACGGGTAGTGTAAGGGTTGGTGCTGTTTGACGGAGCTTCTTCGGTGACACCGGTACTGTTTGCGGTACTGGAGGAAGAGGCGGCGGTGGAACCGCCGGATGATGTCGCACCTGGATCGGAACCGTCGGAGACGCTGTCTGGCTGAGTTTCCGAGTGGGCTGGTCGGCTCTCGTCCGACTCAGGCGAAGAGGGGACGGGATAGCTGATTTCACAGCCTGCCAGCAGCAAACAGCAAAGCAGGACGGAGAAGAACCTTCGTTTCATAGTGCCTCCCAATAAATGTCATGCATGTCTTATATTGTATCGGTTTGTATCCTTCCGGTCAACCGATTTCGACAAAAAAATACACTCCCAACATATTCCAGCGTCGAAAGGCAGCCTTGACGATTTTTCCCTTTGTCTGTACAATGAGATGCAAAGGAAGTGTGTTATTTCTAATTTTATGCGTGAGGAGGCCCGTCCATGCCCCTGGTTTTGAGGTTGTTTTTGGTCTATCTGGCGGTTATCAGCCTGATCGCCTGCGTGGTGACCGTTTTGGACAAACGGCGGGCACAGAAAAAAGAATGGCGGGTGCCGGAACATACACTGCTTCTGCTGTCGATTTTGGGCGGATCAGCAGCCATGTACATCACCATGAAGATCATACGTCATAAAACCCAGAAGGCAAAATTTATGGTGGGGATACCGGTGATTTTCATGCTGCAGCTTATGGCCACGGGTTTTGTCGTTGGAAAGCTGCAGGGCTGGTTCTGAAAAAATAGTGGATCGTCCGCCCGTGTTTGTTTCAATTAGAGGTGATGAAAATGATTGTTTGTGTCCTGACTCTTCGGCTTCATGTCCCTTGGGTACATTCGCTGAAGGAAAAGCGGATGGAGGTCAAAAGTCTTCTGACGAAGCTGCGGAACAAATTTAATATAGCTGCAGCAGAGGCGGATGAACAGGACAGCCACGCCTTTATTGTCATCCAGACGGCGGCTCTGGCGGCGGATAACGCCCAGGCAGACAGCATCATGGACAATGTGCTCTCCTTTGTGGAGGCTAACACCGAAGCGGAAATCCTCAGTGTGGAACGGGAGCGGCGGTAAAACGAGCAGGCGAAAGTTCACAGAATGTTCAAATTCAGCACATGGAGAGAACAGCCGAGCTTTGTATTCTATTATTTGTGCGCCCGGTGTTCCGGCGGGCTGTATTGTGTATCGGAACGGGAATAACCGCCGACGGCGGTGAAAGGAATGGTTGAGCGATATGGGTAAAGGTGCGCGGAAGCGGCAGAAGGCGGTCCAGACCCGTCAGGAACAGGAGCAGGCCCGGCTGCTGGCTGCCAAAAAGAAAAAGAGGAATATTCTTCTAGGAATCGCCGGAGGCGTGGTGGCTTTGGGCGTTGTTGCCGCCTTGGTTGTGAATGGCGTACTCACGGCCTCTGGCTGGTATCTGAGCCGGACGGTATCGGTGATATCCTCGTCCTATGACATCGATAACGCCATGATGTCCTACTTTTTCAGAAATCAGTACGCCAGCTATTTACAGAGCAATTCCGGTTCCTCCAGCGGGCCGGACACCACAAAATCTTTGAAATATCAGAGCTACTCCTCCACCCAGACCTGGTTCGATTACTTCATGTCCAAGGCCAAATCCCAGGTGGAGACGCTGGTGATTCTGGCAGAGGCGGCGCAGAAGGCGGGAGTTGCTCTGGATGATGCGGACAAGGCCGACATTGACGAGACCTTTACCGATTTCAAGGCCGCTGCAGAAAAAGAAAAAAAGAGTTATGAGAAATATTTGGCCTCACTGTACGGTAATGGCGTAGGTGAAGAAGATATCCGCAAATGTTTGGAATTGTCCTCTTTAGCCACCAAATATTATCAAGAACTAATGGATGGCTTTACTTATTCGGACGAAAAGCTGGAAGCCTATTTTACGGAGAATAAAAACGCCTATCTGTATTTGGATTACAAGAGCTATACGCTGAAATCGGATATCCCAGACGGTGCCACGGATGATGAAAAGAAAACCATCAATGCCGAGACCAAGAAGGCCGCCGATGAGCTGGCTGCCTGTAAGACGGCAGAGGACTTCGATGCATGGCTGACGGCTTATATGAAAAAGGATCCCGCCACCAGCAGTTTAAGCGATGAGCGGATTGCGGAAAAAGTGGCCGCCACGCTGTACCAAGATTTTGCCTATTCTACTTCCGGTGATTTTGGTAAGTGGGCTTTTGATGAAGAGCGCAAGGCAGGGGACACCACCGTTATCGAGGGAACCAACCAATATACCGTTTATTATCTGGTGAAGACCGCTGCCCGGCAGGAATACGCCACCAAGAATGTGCGGCACATTCTTTTCAACACCAGCAATTACGAATCTGCCGACGAAGCCAAGGCCGAAGCGGATAAGATTCTGGCCCAGTGGGAATCCGGCGAGAAAACGGAAGAAGCATTCGCGGCACTGGCAAAGGAACACAGCGAGGACGGCGGTTCCGCTTCTGAGGGCGGGCTGTATGAAAATGTCCGGAAGGGCGTCATGGTAACCGAGTTCAACAACTGGATCTTTGACGATGCACGCAAGGCGGGCGATGTGGAAATTGTCAAGACCAGCTACGGTTATCATATTATGTATTTTGTAGGAGACGGTATCCCTGCTTGGAAAGCAGCGGTGACCGAAGAGATGAAAAACGACGATTATGAGGCGAAATTCAAGGAGTTCAGTGATGACTATTCCGTACTTTTTTATGATGGAAAACTGAACAAGATCAATGCTTGATATCTAATAAAATGAAAGGAGGGGAGATCCTGGAATCTCTCCCTCCTTTCATTTTTCTTATAAACGTCGTCCGGGCAGGATCAGGGGCCGGCCGTAAACCGCTTCCCGGCCCAAATGCTGTTCAATTTTTAGCAGACGGTTGTATTTGCACACCCGGTCGGTTCGGGCAGGGGCGCCGGTTTTGATCTGACCGGTCCCCAAAGCCACGGCGATATCCGCGATGGAGGTATCCTCCGTTTCCCCGCTGCGATGGGACAGAATGGCGCGGTAACCATTGGCGTGGGCGAGACGTACGGTTTCTATGGTTTCCGATAAAGTTCCAATCTGATTGGGCTTCACCAAAACCGCATTGGCGCTTCCCATAGCGATACCCTGCCGCAGCCGTGTGGGATTGGTGACAAACAAATCGTCGCCGACAATCTGCAGTTGATCTCCCAATACTTCCGTGAAGCGGCGGAAGCCTTGAAAATCATCCTCCGCCAGCGGATCCTCCACAGAGATCAGGGGATATTTTCTGGACAAAGATTCAAAGTAGGAGATCAGATCCTCCCGTGTCAGCCGCGTGCCCCGTTTGGGCAGACGGTAGCCTCCCTCATCCTCCGCCCACTCGCTGGCAGCAGCATCCAGGGCGATGCAGATATCCTCCCCCGGACGAAAGCCGGCGGCTTCAATGGCAGCGGTAAGCAGCTGGAGCGCCTGTTCATCATCCTGAAGATTAGGTGCGAACCCGCCTTCATCCCCTACGCCGGTGGAAAGCCCTTGGGCCCGCAGAAGGTTTTTCAGCGCCCCGTAAACGGCCGTGGCCATCCGCATGGCGCCATGAAAAGAATCCGTGCCTACCGGCATGATCATGAATTCCTGGATATCCACGTTGTTGTCCGCGTGAGCGCCGCCATTGAGGATATTCATCATAGGTACGGGAAGAATAGAGGCCGCCGCGCCGCCGATATATCGATAGAACATCTGCCCGGCTGCCGCCGCCGCGGCTTTGGCGCAGGCCAGGGAAACCGCCAGAGTGGCGTTGGCGCCCAGTCGGGATTTGTTGGTTGTGCCGTCGGCTTCGATCAGCAGTCGGTCGATGGTTCCCTGACAGTCCGCGGGCAGCCCCAGCAGTACCGGTTCGATTGCTTCATGGATGTTCTCCACCGCCCGTGAAACGCCTTTTCCTCCATAGTAAGCGCTGTCGCCATCCCGCAGCTCCACCGCCTCATGGCGGCCGGTGGATGCGCCGGAAGGAACGCTGGCGCAGGCAGCCACGCCACTTTCCAAGATTACTTCGGCCTCAACGGTAGGCGTGCCCCGGGAATCGAAAATTTGCCGGCCGGCAACAGATGCTATGCGATTGGAAGCCATGGCTAAACCTCATTTCTTTTCATTTATCAAGCAGTAGTATACCCAATCGCGCGGAAGATAAACAGGGCCGCTGATAAGCTGCAGCAGATAGTAGGGATTAAACATTGGTTATTCCGCGGGTGGGGGAAGCAAGGGCTCCGGCGGCCCTGCCGGAACGGGAGAGGCGCTCCTCAATTCCTTTACCACGCTGCGGCTGAGGGGAATCGCCAGAAGAAAAGTGGCGATGTCTGCAACAGGCTGACTGATCTGTACGCCGGTTAATTCCAGCAGAGCGGGAAAGAGAAAGATGGCGGGAAGGAAAAACATACCCTGCCGCGCTAAAGATAAGAGAGAGGCTTTGCCGCTTTTGCCGATGGTTTGCAACAGCATGTTGGCAATGATGATATAGCCGCTCAAGGGCAGGGTTATACATTGAAAACGCAGGGCTCTGGCGCCGATGGCGATAACCTCGGTATCGTCCCGGCGGAAAATCTGCACCACCTGGGGGGACAGCAGAAGTCCAGCAGCCGCCAGCACCACCAGCAGGCAGGCCGCCAGCCGGAGACAGAAGCGATAGGCATCCAGTACCCGATCGTTACGTCCCGCGCCGTAATTGAAGCCCGCTACCGGCTGGAAGCCCTGACCGAACCCCAACAGAGCGGAAAGGGCAAACTGAGATACCTTGGAGACAATGGCCATGGCAGCAATGGCGGGATCGCCAAAAGGCTTGGCGCTGAAATTCAGACAGACAATGGATAAGCTTGCCAGCCCCTGCCGGTAAAAGGAAGGCATGCCGGTACGAAGAATTTCCCGGTGAATCTGCCATTGAAAAGAAAAGTTTCGGGGACGGATGGCGATATTGCCGCCCCGGCCACAGCCCCACAGCAAAATGCAGAAGCTGATAAACTGGCTGATAATGGTGGCCAGAGCCGCGCCGCCGGTTCCCATTTTCAGCCCAAAGATAAACAGAGGATCCAGCAGAATATTCAGTATTCCGCCGGTGCCGATGCCCAGCATGGCGTAAATGGCGCTGCCCTGATAGCGCAGCAGGTTGTTGAGTACAAAGGAAGCGGCCATCCAGGGGGCGCCCAGTAGAATATAGCGTATGTATTCGCGGGCGTAGGGGAGGATAGTCTCCGTGGCTCCCAGCAGCCGGGTCAGTGGATCCAGAAAAATCAGTCCTAAAATGGTAATCAGCAGACCGACGAAGAGAGAGGTGAAAAATCCGGTGGCCGCTACCTTGGCGGCTTTTTCATTTTCCCGCTGCCCCAACAGCCGGGCCACAAAGTTGCCGCTGCCCATTCCTAACATGAAGCCCACTGCCTGGATCACGGCCATCAGGGAAAATGCTACCCCCACCGCACCGGTAGCACTGGTAGCTCCGTCGCCGATTTGGCCGATAAAGAAGGTATCCGCCATATTATAGATAGAGGTGATGAGCATACTGATAATGGTGGGCACCGCCAAAGTACATACCAGCCGTTTAACAGGCGTTTCGGTCATTCGGCGAAATTTTTCCTCCGGACTCTCCGGTTCTTTTCGCATGAAATCCTTCCTTCCGTCTATCTCTTTGCCAGTCCGTCGCTGTTTTTTGCGAGAACAAAGACGGAATGGCCTTTAACCACCTCAATATTGAACAACCCTTCCGGGAGTTTCGCGATTTTGAAGTTGCCAAAAACAGTGTATAAAAATCCACTGTTCTTCCAATAATTGGGATATTGGCGGTTTATACATAAAAAAAATTGCCAATTTGCAAAAAGCAATTGACAAAGTAAATATAATACTGTATTATAGTATACTGCACAATCGTGGGAAGATATGCCTGTTTACAGATACAGTATAGCACACAATGTGAAAATTGGCAAGAGGCTTCCTAAAAATTTCTGGCAACTTTCTCTTTCTGCCGTGGATACCGTCATCCAGGCCGCTGGATGAATTCATTTTGTGAAACGGGATTTCGGTGAGACAACCAAAAAATAGGAACAGGAGTGATCAAGCCTATGGCGAATGTCAAACCGGTTAAGCTGGGCAACAATGTTCGCATGAGCTTTGCCAAAATCAATGAGGTACTGGATATGCCCAACCTCATTGAGGTGCAGAAAAACTCTTACGAGTGGTTCTTGAAGGAGGGACTCAAGGAAGTCTTCAACGATGTTTCCTCCATAACGGATTACACGGGGAACCTGGTGCTGGAGTTTATCGATTATCGCCTGGACGATACGCCGAAATATACCGTGGAGCAGTGCAAGGAGCGGGATGTGACCTACGCCGCCCCTCTGCGGGTACGTGCCCGGCTGCTGAACAAGGAGACCGGCGAGATCAAGGAGTCTGAGGTGTTTATGGGGGATTTTCCCCTGATGACCGACAGCGGTACCTTTGTTATCAACGGCGCGGAGCGGGTTATTGTATCCCAGCTGGTGCGTTCCCCCGGCGTTTATTACGGGATGAACTACGATACCACCGGCAAGAAGCTTTTCAACGCCACGGTGATCCCCAACCGGGGCGCTTGGCTGGAGTATGAGACAGATTCCTCCGATGTCTTCTATGTGCGCATCGATAAAAACCGCAAGCTGCCGGTGACGGTGTTCGTCCGGGCGCTGGGTTTGGGATCCGATGCGGAGTTACTGGATTTTTTTGGCGACGACGAGCGGATTCATGCTACCATTGAAAAGGATATTACCAAGAACTCCGAGGAAGCGCTGCTGGAGGTTTACCGCAAGCTGCGTCCCGGCGAGCCGCTGACGGTGGAGAACTCTCAGCAGCATTTGGACAGCCTCTTTTTTGATCCCCGCCGGTACGATCTGTCCCGGGTGGGCCGCTATAAATATAATAAGAAATTAGGGCTCTCCAATCGGCTGGCTGGCTGCCGGCTCAGCCGCCCGGTGATCGATCCTGCCACCGGTGAAGTGCTGGCCGAGGCAGGGGAGATTATTAACCGTGCCCGAGCCATGGAAATGGAGGATGCGGGCGTTACCGTGGCTTATGTCGCCGTGGAAGAGCACGGTGAGGACCGGGAAGTCAAAATCGTTACCAACGGTATGGTGGATATCACTAAATATGTGAACTTTGACGTGGCGGAGTTGGGAATCAACGAACGGGTGCGGTACTCCGTTCTGCGGGAAATCCTGGATGCCAACGAGACAGAGGATTCCCTGAAGGAAGCCATTCGTCAGCGAGCCGGAGAGCTGATTCCCAATCATATCATCATTGACGACATGCTGGCTTCCATCAACTATATCAACTGCTTGGCCCACGATGTGGGCACGGTGGATGATATCGATCATCTGGGCAACCGGCGTATCCGCAGCGTTGGCGAATTGCTGCAGAATCAGTTCCGTATCGGATTCTCCCGCATGGAGCGGGTGATCCGGGAGCGCATGACGCTGCAGGCTCAGGACATGGATGTTATCACGCCTCAGGCACTGATCAACATCCGCCCGGTGGTGGCCGCGATTAAGGAGTTCTTCGGATCTTCGCCTCTGTCTCAGTTCATGGATCAGACCAATCCTCTGGCGGAACTGACCCATAAACGCCGTCTCTCCGCCTTAGGCCCCGGCGGTCTGTCCCGTGACCGCGCCGGATTTGAGGTCCGTGACGTGCACTATAGCCACTATGGCCGGATGTGCCCCATCGAGACCCCAGAAGGTCCGAACATCGGCTTGATTTCCTATTTGGCTACCTTCGCCCGGATCAATGAATACGGCTTTGTGGAGGCTCCCTTCCGTCGGGTTGATAAGGCCACCGGCGTGGTGACCGACGAAGTGGTGTATATGCCTGCCGACGTGGAGGACGACTTCATCGTCGCGCAGGCCAACGAGCCTCTGGACGAAGAAGGCCGCTTTGCCCGCCCGAAAGTTAACGCCCGTTATCGGGATGAGTTCCTGGAGATCGACCGGGAAAAGGTCGACTATATGGACGTTTCTCCCAAGATGGTGGTCTCTGTGGCCACGGCCATGATTCCCTTCCTGGAAAACGACGACGCCAACCGCGCCTTGATGGGCTCCAACATGCAGCGGCAGGCGGTGCCGCTGCTGAAAACGGAATCCCCTATTGTGGGCACTGGTATGGAATACAAAGCAGGCGTCGATTCCGGCGTCTGCGTGCTGGCGAAGGAAGCGGGCACGGTTGTCTCCGTTTCCGCCGACCGTGTGGTGATCCGCCGGGATAAGGACGGCCAGCAGGACACTTATAAGATTATCAAGTTTATGCGCTCCAATCAGGGTACCTGCACCAACCAGCGTCCGGTGGTGAGCCATGGCCAGCATGTGGAGAAAGGCGAGGTTATTGCCGACGGTCCCTCCACCAGCGGCGGTGAGATCTCCCTGGGTAAAAACGTCCTTATCGGGTTCATGACTTGGGAGGGCTATAACTATGAAGATGCCGTTCTGATCAACGAAAAGGTTGTGCGGGACGATGTGTTCACCTCCATCCACATTGAAGAATATGAAATCGAGTCCCGGGATACCAAGCTGGGACCGGAGGAAATCACCCGGGATATCCCCAACGTGGGCGAGGATGCGTTGAAGGATCTGGACGAGCGCGGCATCATCCACATCGGCGCCGAGGTGCGCTCCGGCGATATCCTGGTGGGTAAGGTTACTCCCAAGGGAGAGACCGAGCTGACCGCTGAGGAGCGGCTGCTGCGCGCCATTTTCGGTGAAAAGGCCCGTGAGGTGCGGGATACCTCCCTGCGGGTGCCCCACGGCGAATACGGCATTATCGTAGACGTGAAGGTTTTCACCCGGGACAACTGTGACGAGCTTTCTCCCGGCGTCAATATGGTGGTGCGCTGCTATATCGCGCAGAAGCGGAAGATCAGCGTGGGCGACAAAATGGCGGGACGCCACGGCAACAAGGGCGTTGTTTCCCGCATTCTGCCCAGCGAGGATATGCCCTTCCTGCCTGACGGACGTCCGCTGGATATCGTCCTCAACCCCCTGGGCGTGCCCTCCCGTATGAATATCGGACAGGTGCTGGAGGTCCACCTGGGTTATGCCGCCGCCGCTTTAGGTTGGAAAATGATGACCCCGGTTTTCGACGGCGCCCATGAACAGGATATCCAGGAACTACTGGAGCAGGCGGGTAAGCGTCGGGACGGCAAGACCGTTCTGTATGACGGCCGTACGGGCGAGGCGTTCGACAATCCTGTTACTGTTGGTTATATGTACTTCCTTAAGCTTCACCATCTGGTAGACGATAAAATCCACGCCCGTTCCACCGGACCCTATTCGTTGGTAACCCAGCAGCCTTTGGGCGGCAAGGCCCAGTTCGGCGGCCAGCGGTTCGGCGAAATGGAAGTGTGGGCACTGGAAGCTTACGGCGCCGCCTACACCCTGCAGGAAATCCTCACCGTTAAGTCCGACGATGTGGTGGGCCGCGTCAAGACCTACGAAGCCATTGTCAAGGGTCAGAACGTGCCCCAGTCCGGTGTGCCGGAATCCTTTAAGGTGCTGGTAAAAGAACTGCAGTCCCTGGGGCTGGACATCAAGGTGCTCAATAAAGATAAACAGGAAATCGACCTGAAGCAGACCTTTGAGGATGACGACGACCTGAACATGGTCACCGTGGATGACGCCGCGTTCTCCCACGTAACGGACGAAGGCGACCTGGACGGCTACGGCGTGGAAGAGCCTGAGGTGCCGGAAGAAGAATTGCTTCTGGACGAAGAGGAGCCGGATGATTACGTCTCCGACGCGCTGCTGGACGATGAAATGTAAGAAAGGGAGGGCTGATAGTCTATGATGGAATTCAATGTTTTCGATTCGATTAAAATCGGGTTGGCTTCTCCCGAGCAGATCCGCAGCTGGTCCCACGGCGAGGTTAAAAAGCCGGAAACCATCAACTACCGCACCCAGAAACCCGAACGCGACGGTCTGTTCTGCGAACGGATCTTTGGACCGATGAAGGACTGGGAATGCCATTGCGGCAAGTACAAGCGCATCCGCTACAAGGGCAAGATCTGCGACCGCTGCGGCGTTGAGGTTACCCGGGCCAAGGTGCGCCGGGAGCGTATGGGTCACATCGAGCTGGCCGCGCCGGTTTCCCACATTTGGTATTTCAAGGGCATTCCCTCCCGGATGGGGCTGATTCTGGATATCTCCCCCCGGATGCTGGAGCAAGTTCTCTATTTCGCCTCCTATATTGTGGTGGATCCCGGCCGGACACCCCTTACAAAAAAGCAAATCCTTTCCGATAAGGATTACCGCGACATGCGGGAGAAATATGAGGATGAGTTTGACGCCGGTATGGGCGCCGAATACATCCAGAAGCTGCTGGCGGAGATTGATCTGGAGGCCTTGTCCAAAGAGCTGAAGGACGAATTGGAAAGCGCCACCGGTCAAAAACGTGCTCGGCTGCTCAAGCGGCTGGAAGTGGTGGAGTCTTTCCGCCTTTCCGGCAACCGCCCTGAGTGGATGATCCTGGACGTGGTGCCGGTAATTCCGCCGGATATCCGCCCCATGGTACAGCTGGACGGCGGTCGTTTTGCCACCTCCGACCTCAACGATTTGTATCGCCGGGTGATCAACCGCAACAATCGTTTGAAAAGACTGCTGGAGCTGGGCGCGCCGGACATCATCGTCCGCAATGAGAAGCGGATGCTGCAGGAAGCTGTGGACGCCCTGATCGACAACGGCCGCCGCGGCCGTCCGGTTACCGGTCCCAACAACCGGCCGCTGAAATCCCTTTCCGATATGCTGAAGGGTAAGCAGGGCCGTTTCCGGCAAAACCTGCTGGGCAAGCGCGTCGACTATTCCGGCCGTTCGGTTATCGTCGTGGGTCCGGAACTGAAAATGTATCAGTGCGGTCTGCCCAAGGAGATGGCGCTGGAGCTGTTTAAGCCTTTTGTTATGAAGCGGTTGGTGGAGACCGGCGCCGCCGGCAATATCAAATCCGCTCGAAAGATGGTGGAGCGGGTACGCCCCGAGGTATGGGACGCTCTGGAAATCGTCATCAAAGACCATCCGGTGATGCTCAACCGCGCGCCCACCCTGCACCGTCTGGGTATTCAGGCGTTTGAACCAGTGCTGGTGGAAGGCCGCGCCATCAAGCTGCATCCTTTGGTCTGCACCGCTTTCAACGCTGACTTTGACGGCGACCAGATGGCTGTGCATGTGCCGCTGTCCGCGGAAGCGCAGGCTGAGGCCCGCTTCCTGATGCTGGCCGCCGGCAATCTGCTTAAACCCTCCGATGGCCGTCCTGTGGCCGTGCCCACCCAGGACATGGTGCTGGGTTCTTATTACCTTACCATTGATAAGCCCGGCGAGCCGGGAGAGGGCAAGGTGTTCCGGGATGAGAACGAGGCGATGATGGCTTACAATGAGAAGGTCATCGGCCTCCATGCCAAAATCAAGGTTCGCCGCTTCCTGGAGATTAACGGGGAGATGAAGCACAAACTGGTGGAAACCACCATCGGCCGCATCATCTTCAACGGTCCGATTCCTCAGGATCTGGGATTTGTGGACCGTTCCACCGAGGACAGCCTCTTCCTCTATGAGATCGATTTCAAGGTGGGGAAGAAGCAGCTTTCTAAGATCATTGAAAAATGCATCAAGGTTCACGGCACCGCCCGTACCTCCGAGGTGCTGGATGCCATCAAGTCTCAGGGGTATAAATATTCCACCCGGGGCGCTTTGACGGTGGCTGTCTGCGATGCGGCCATCCCGCCGGAGAAAAAGGAGCTCATCGCCGAGGCGGAAGCCAAGGTTGACACCATTACCAAGCTGTTCAACAAGGGTCTGATGAGTGACGAGGAGCGGTACCGCGGAGTTATCACCACCTGGAACGAGACCACCAATAAGGTCACCGAAGCACTGAACAACAACATGGATCCCTACAACCCTATTTATATGATGTCTGACTCCGGCGCTCGCGGATCCATCGCGCAGATTCGTCAGCTGGCCGGTATGCGTGGCCTGATTGCCAATACCTCCGGTCGTACCATCGAGGTTCCCATTCGTGCCAACTATCGTGAAGGTCTGAATATTCTGGAATACTTCATCTCCTCCCGCGGCGCCCGTAAGGGCCTGGCCGATACCGCTCTGCGGACCGCCGACTCGGGCTATCTGACCCGCCGTCTGGTGGATGTGGCCCAGGATGTGATCATTCGGGAGCATGATTGCGGTACCCATGAAGGCATTGAAGTCTATGATATCCGGGACGGCAAGGAACTGATCGAACCGCTGACGGAACGTTTGGTGGGCCGGTATTTGGCGGATGATTTCTGCGATCCGGAGACCGGCGCGGTGGTCGTCAGCCGCGATAAGATGATGAACGACGCCGATGCCGATCTCATCGTTAATAAGTATGGTGTCAAGCGGGTTAAGATTCGTTCGGTGTTGACCTGCGAATCCAAGCAGGGTGTCTGCGCCCGCTGCTATGGTTCCAACCTGGCGACGGTGGATCCGGTTTCTGTCGGCGAGGCGGTGGGTATTATTGCCGCTCAGTCCATCGGTGAACCGGGTACTCAGCTCACCATGCGTACCTTCCACACCGGCGGCGTTGCCTCCGCCGAGGATATCACCCAGGGTCTGCCTCGAGTTGAAGAGCTGTTTGAGGGCCGGAAGCCCAAGCATCTGGCGATTATCAGTGAAATTGACGGTGTGGTTCGCACGGGTGAGGAAAAGAAAAAGCGGATGGTTTACGTTACCAAGAACGAGGATGGCAATGTGGACGAACGCAGCTATGTCATCACCTACGGTTCCCGTGTGCGGGTCAACGACGGTGACTTTATCCGGGCGGGAGAACGGATCACCGAAGGTTCCATCAATCCTCACGATATTCTGGCGGTTATGGGTCCTGAGGCGGTGCAGAATTATTTGATTCAGGAAGTACAGCGCACCTACCGTATGCAGGGTGTTGACATCAACGACAAGCACGTGGAGGTTATTGTCCGTCAGATGATGCGCAAAGTGCGCGTCGATGAGGCGGGGGATACCTACCTGCTGTCCGGTGCCCTGATCGACCGCTCTGAGTTTGATGCGGAAAATGCCCGGGTCCGCGCCCGTATCGATGCGGGAGAGATTCAGCTCAAGGAGGCTACCTGTTCTCCGGTGCTGCTGGGTATCACCAAAGCCTCGCTAGCCACCGACAGCTTCCTCTCCGCCGCTTCCTTCCAGGAAACCACCCGGGTGCTTACCGAAGCCGCCATCAAAGGCAAGGTGGATCCGCTGATGGGGCTGAAGGAAAACGTCATCATCGGCAAGCTGGTCCCCGCCGGTACGGGAATGCAGTGCTACTCCGACGTGGAGGTCATTGACACCCATGCCAGCGACAACGATCCTTATGTAACCGCTCTGCGGGGCCTGCTGGATACCGGTGATGGGGAAAATGCCGACGAAAATGAGGCGGAATCCGCGGAGAATGCAGAATCAGACTTGACAAACGTCTGATAAAGGTGTTAAAATCAACAATTGTGAACTTCTGCTGGCATTTGCCGTAAAAATTCGACTGCGGGGTGTTCGGGGTGAAAGAAACGCGTCTGGTATCGGGCGTGAAACAGACCCTGCGCGCTCTGCGGTCGGGTATGGCGGAAGCCGTATATATTGCGGAGGATGCCAGCCCTCAGGTGACGGATCCGGTTGCCGCCGCCGCTGAAGAGGCGGGGATTCCGGTTACGCTGTCTCCAACCATGCGGGAGCTGGGGCGGTTCTGCGGCATTGCCGTGGGCTGTTCCTGCGCCGCCCGCTTAAAGTAGCCGTTCTGTAAAAACGGCAGATTTTGGTTTTCCAAAGCGTATAAACCGCTTTAGAAAATATAACCTATATACAGGAGGTGTTATTGTTGCCAACCTTTAACCAACTCGTGAGAAAAGGAAGAGAGGAACTGGCGGACAAGGCTAAAGCGCCGGCTCTGCTGAAGGGCTGGAACTCCAAGAAGCGCGTGGCCATCGATCAGAATTCCCCTCAAAAGCGCGGTGTCTGCACGGCGGTGAAGACCTCTACCCCGAAGAAGCCGAACTCGGCTCTGCGGAAGGTTGCCCGTGTGCGTCTCTCCAACGGGATTGAAGTTACGTCTTATATCCCCGGCGAAGGCCACAACCTGCAGGAGCACAGCGTTGTCCTCATCCGCGGCGGCCGTGTTAAGGATCTGCCTGGTGTGCGTTATCACATCGTGCGTGGTACCTTGGATGCACAGGGCGTTGCCAAGAGGATGCAGGCCCGTTCCAAGTACGGCGCCAAACGGCCCAAGGCGGGAGCCGCCAAGAAGTAATTCCGGCGTAGCCGGCGACATTTTCATCAGCGGTTGCGATGCCGGGCGGCGCGAAGCCGCCGGCAGTTGACGATATAGGCGCTTTAGCGCCCTGTAGCGGATCTGTCGGGCATCGGCCAACGGGAGTATGTCACACTTTCGAGTACCTATGATATCATCACTGTGAAGGAGGGAAGTAAAGTGCCGAGAAGAGGTTCGATCACAAAACGTGACGTTTTGCCAGATCCGCTTTACAATTCCAAACTGGTAACCAGACTCATCAACAACATTATGGTGGACGGTAAGAGGGGTGTTTCCCAGAAGATCGTCTATGGCGCGTTTGACATCATCCGGGAGAAAACCGGCAAGGACCCGCTGGAGGTTTTTGAGCAGGCGCTGGAGAACATCATGCCCCTGCTGGAAGTGAAGGCCCGCCGTGTGGGCGGCGCCACCTACCAGGTCCCTATCGAGGTTCGTCCTGACCGGCGGCAGACCCTGGGCCTGCGCTGGTTAACCACTTATTCCCGCAGCCGTTCCGAGCGGACTATGAGAGAGCGCCTTGCAGGCGAAATCATGGATGCTGTCAACGGAAACGGCGGCGCTGCGAAGAAGCGCGAAGATACTCATAAGATGGCAGAAGCCAATAAAGCGTTTGCACACTACAGATGGTAAGCCCATAACTGCCCTCTTGGGCATGAGGCCCCACCATTCCACGGGGAGCGGCGCTGCATAAACGGTTTGATTCCGCTGCGGGCCGGGGGTCCCTGTCCGTGCGTTCGCTCCGTTTGAGGATAGTTAGGAGGACATTTATGGCAAGGCAAGTATCTCTGGAGCAAACCAGAAACATTGGCATCATGGCCCATATCGACGCCGGTAAAACGACGACGACGGAACGAATCCTGTTCTACACGGGCATCAACCACAAGCTGGGTGAAACCCATGACGGCGCCGCCACCATGGACTGGATGGCGCAGGAACAGGAGCGCGGCATTACCATTACTTCTGCCGCCACCACTTGCTTCTGGCAGGGCCACCGTATCAATATCATCGACACTCCCGGCCACGTGGACTTTACCGTCGAGGTGCAGCGTTCGCTGCGCGTGCTGGATGGTTCGGTCACCGTTTTCTGTGCCAAGGGCGGTGTTGAGCCCCAGTCTGAAACCGTCTGGCGTCAGGCGGATGAATATCAGGTGCCCCGGATGGCGTATGTCAATAAGATGGACATCATGGGCGCGGATTTCTACCGTGTGGTGCAGATGATGAAGGACCGACTGAAATGCAACGCTGTGCCGATTCAGCTGCCTATCGGTGCCGAAGATACTTTTAAAGGGATCATCGACCTGGTGGAAATGAAGGCCTATGTCTATTATGATGACGTGGGTAAAGATATCCGCTGTGAGGATATTCCCGCCGACATGGCCGAGTCTGCACAGAAATATCACGACGAACTGATCGAGCATGTGGCCGAACAGGACGATGCTTTGCTGGAGAAATATTTTGCTGGCGAAGAGCTGACCATTTCTGAAATCAAGTCCTGCATCCGGAAAGCCACCCTGGCGAACAAGATGGTGCCGGTGACCTGCGGCACTTCTTACCGCAACAAGGGCGTGCAGAAGCTGCTGGATGCGATTATCGACTATATGCCCGCTCCCACCGATGTTCCTTCCATCAAAGGCGTTAATCCCGAGACGGAGGAAGAGGTTGAGCGTCATTCTTCCGATACCGAGCCCTTTGCAGCTCTGGCCTTCAAAATCGCTACTGATCCCTTCGTGGGTAAGCTGTGTTTCTTCCGCGTGTATTCCGGTACGGTTAACGCCGGCACCAATGTTTATAACGCCAATAAGGACAACAACGAGCGTTTGGGCCGGATTCTGCAGATGCACGCCAATCACCGTCAGGATATCGAGACCGTTTACGCGGGCGATATCGCCGCTGCGGTGGGTCTGAAGAACACCACCACCGGCGACACCCTGTGCGATGAGAGATATCCGGTTATTCTGGAATCCATGGATTTCCCGGAGCCGGTTATCCGTGTGGCTATCGAACCAAAGACCAAAGCGGGGCAGGAAAAGATGGGTATTGCTCTCGCCAAGCTGGCGGAAGAGGACCCCACCTTCAAAACCTACACCGATGAGGAGACCGGCCAGACCATTATCGCCGGCATGGGCGAACTCCATCTAGAGATTATCGTTGACCGGCTGCTCCGCGAGTTCAAGGTGGAAGCCAACGTCGGCGCTCCTCAGGTTGCATATAAGGAGACCGTCCGCAAGCTGGCGGATGTGGACAATAAGTATGCCCGGCAGTCCGGCGGACGCGGCCAGTATGGTCATGTTAAGATCAAGCTGGAGCCCAACGAAGTCGGCAAGGGTTATGAATTTGTCAATGCCATCGTCGGCGGCGTGATTCCCAAGGAGTATATCCCGGCTGTTGATGCCGGTATCCAGGGCGCGATGCAGTCCGGTGTGCTGGCTGGCTACCAGGTTGTGGATGTTAAGGTCACTTTGTATGACGGTTCTTATCATGAGGTCGACTCCTCTGAAATGGCATTTAAGATCGCCGGTTCCATGGCCTTTAAAGAGGCGATGCGCAAGGCGGATCCGGTGCTGTTGGAGCCCATCATGAAGGTTGTCGTCACCGTTCCTGACGAATATATGGGCGATGTCATCGGCGATATCAACTCCCGTCGCGGTTTGATGCAGGGGATGGACGCCATTTCCGGCGGCCAGCAGATCCATGCGTTGGTGCCGCTGTCTGAGATGTTTGGTTATGCCACCGATCTTCGTTCCCGTACCCAGGGACGCGGCCAATATGTCATGGAACCCAGTCATTATGCCGAGGTGCCCAAGAATGTGGCCGAGGCAATCATCAGCAAACGCGCCAAGAAGGAAGAATAATTCCTTAATCCTGTGCGTTTTGTCTGTAACACCAAAATCGGTGCCGATTCGACACCGGATAGGTCCTTTTTACCGGATTTATTTGGAAAAGGGCTTGAAATTCCCGTGTGGACTTGCTAAAATGGAAATTGTAATTCTGTAAAAGAATACTTGGATGATAAAAGGAGGAAATCCACAATGGCAAAGGCAAAATTCGAAAGAAATAAGCCCCATGTAAACATTGGTACCATCGGTCACGTTGACCATGGCAAGACGACCCTGACCGCGGCGATCACCAAGGTGCTGAACCTGAAAGGTGATGCGGACTTCGTCGATTATGCCAATATCGATAAGGCTCCTGAAGAGAGAGCCCGTGGTATCACAATCAACACCGCTCACGTGGAATACCAGACGGAGAATCGTCACTATGCACACGTGGACTGCCCCGGCCATGCCGACTATGTCAAGAACATGATCACCGGTGCTGCGCAGATGGACGGCGCCATTCTGGTTGTGTCCGCTGCCGATGGCCCCATGCCTCAAACCCGTGAGCACATTCTGCTTTCCCGTCAGGTGGGCGTGCCCTATATCGTGGTGTTCATGAACAAGTGCGATCAGGTGGACGATCCCGAGTTACTGGAGCTGGTGGAAATGGAAATCCGCGAGCTGCTCAACGAGTATGAGTTCCCGGGCGACGACACCCCTATCATCAAGGGTTCTGCGCTGAAAGCTCTGGAGTGCACCTCTACCGATCCCAGCGCTCCGGAATATGCGCCTATCCTGGAACTGATGGCTGCTGTCGACGAGTATATCCCCAGCCCCGAGCGTACCACCGACAAGCCTTTCCTGATGCCTGTTGAGGATGTTTTCACCATCACCGGACGCGGCACCGTTGCTACCGGCCGTGTGGAGCGTGGCCAGCTGAAGCTGTCTGAGGAAGTGGAAATCATCGGTTTGACCGAGGAGCGCAAGAAGACGGTTGTTACCGGTATCGAAATGTTCCGCAAGCTGCTGGATTATGCAGAGGCCGGCGATAACATCGGTGCTCTGCTGCGTGGTATTCAGAGGAACGAAGTGGAGCGCGGCCAGGTTCTCTGCAAGCCCGGCTCCATTAATCCTCACACCAAGTTCCATGGTCAGGTGTATGTCCTGTCCAAGGAAGAAGGCGGCCGTCATACCCCCTTCTTCAATAACTATCGTCCCCAGTTCTATTTCCGTACCACCGATGTGACCGGCGTTATCTCTCTGCCCGAGGGCGTGGAGATGTGCATGCCTGGTGATAACGTGGAGATGGATGTGGAGCTGATCACCCCCATCGCTATCGAGGAAGGTCTGCGTTTCGCTATTCGTGACGGCGGCCGCACCGGCGGTTCTGGTGTTGTTACCAAGATCAACGGCTAATTCTGTATAAGAAAACTCCCCGCAGTGTTTACTGCGGGGAGTTTTTTGCGTTATGCCGGCGAACACCGCCTCTCTGCCAGAGAAAAATAAAAGGGGATCCTAACATAGATTGGTGTATAAAGCCGGAGTGGACGATGTCATTTTTACAGAATCCAGACGGTAATCTATTCTACCTTATACAACGTTAACCGGCGGGGAGAAAAAATGGGAATCATGTTTTTGTCTAAGACGATGGGGGCCAATCCTCTGCATCGCCCTATTTTTCTATTCTCTGATACAGGAGAGTTTCTGAACGATGGCGATAAACCATGGCGCATTTCGGTAACTATCGAAGCAATGGTGTCGGAGGTCCTTCTGCAGCAGCCGCACCCATTGTGTGTTATCCTCGGGAGCCGTTTGTACAAGCCAACCGCAGAGCAGGGGATGTGATAGCTCATGTTCTTCCACTGCTACTGATTTGATAACACATTCGGCGGCTCGCTCCAGATGCGCTCTTATCGTATCTTCATCCTCATCGAGCACTATCTCCATTTCGGCAATCCGTTTGTGCATCCAATAGAGCTGCCGCAATGATTCAAACCCCATATCGTCGTTTCTATAGAGTAATTCATATAACTGGGAAAGTGTTTTGTATACCTCCTGTTTATATCGTATCCCTTTGGATATGGTTTCGCTACCGTCGATCCGGGCCGCCATATAGAAGAGGCAATTAAAAAACCAATAGGTGCAAAAACCGATACTGCCAAGCATTTCCTCTCCGTCGAGAATTTCTGTCAGCAAAATATCCTTTGCATGAAAGAGGGATACGGATTTTTCGATCCATTTTTCCGCCAATCCCCGATTGCCGTTTGCGGCATAGGTGTTGGCGATTTCCCGGATTGCCTGCCCCTTGTAATACATAGGAGCGTTACTGTGGAAAATTTCCGTGCCGAGGTCGATAATCTCCTGCTGATATTTCACTTTATCGATATCGTAATAGGAGGACATTATCATTTCTTTAACCTGAATATTGTTGGGAATTTCCTTGTATGCCGCCAGCCAAATATCCAGCACTTCCCGACGTTTTCCGCATCGGTATAAGGCTTCCGCCTTATGCTCGTATTCTTTGTAGATCCTTTCCTCATCCACTTTCTCCACCTGTAGCAGATCATCGGCAGTGACCCCGAAGAAACGCGCTATTTCGGGCAAAAGAGTGATGTCGGGATAGGTGGTGCCGGTATCACATAGTTAAAGATATTGGTATCATTCAATCAATTTTGCCGATA